>ENA-OWNQ01000050-OWNQ01000050.1-gut-metagenome-genome-assembly--contig:-NODE-50-length-120532-cov-37.955909_pt1 | contig 120532 bp, 119 predicted proteins | sample MGYA00248252_ERZ651782 | MGnify/ENA primary metagenome ERZ651782 (study PRJEB26908, sample SAMEA4031705) | gut metagenome | biome: gut; feature: normal infant; material: stool | place: China | collected... | reverse complement strand
GTCAGCTGTGAGCCTTTTCACGCATTTCATAACCGTCACCTCGCAGTCGCATTCTCGCAGATGCGGATGATTTGCTCGCAACGGTAGTCGCCGCACTTGGCGATATGTACCTGATCTCCGGGCAAGCCCATCTGCGTTTGCAGCCAGCGGTAACTCTGGTCGCGGCTCATACCAAGCTGAGCCTGTACACTGTGCAGTGCATGGTGGGCAAGAATGCGTTTGTGCCGCAAATCTCCGTTGGCAAGGGTGCCAAGGGGCTGTTTCGTGCGGCGGTCAGCCGTGACATAAGCATCACAGGCGGGCCAGCGGCGGCAGACGTACAGATACGTTCCGGCGGAAATATCGGACAGACCATGAATCGCGCTTGCCGGGCGCAACGTGGCAAGAGAGCCGCAGTAGGGACAATGGATACGAGTTTGTTTCATAGAATTTCACCTCCAATTTGTTGCAAAATAGGCCGGGAAAACCTATTTGCCCTTATTACTGTCATCTCGAACGCAAAAATATAAAAATTTCGGCCACTTTTTCAATTTTTACAATTTGTTCACATCTTTGTGGCGTTACGCCAGCATCGTACGAAATCCGCTGTTGACCGACTTTCGCACATCCAGCATGGTTCTGCCGTTTAGCGTGACAGGCGCATTGAACAGCATTGTCAGAAGATATTTCTTGAGATTTTTAACGTCTGTGTGTAGATTGCGCAGGCCGTCAAGGACAAAGCGGATATGCTCGCTTGTCAGCTGCAACAGGCGTTCCCTCACCAAGGCCATCGGAAACAGGTTATTCCCTAGCCGAAGTACAGGGCTGCGAAGTTGGATCGTTTCCACGACCAGTTCGTAGATCTCCTGCATCACAGGGGCGTTCTCCGGCTGATTGTGGCAAAGCAGGTCCAGTTCGATGTTGTCGCGGACTTTTGTCCGCACGGACTCGCCCTCGGATAAGATTGGATCCGTATTTTGTTTCTCTTTATTCTGACGGATAATGCGGGTGATGATGCCCACCGCAATGCTGCGCTCCTCGTCCAGCTTCGTCACCACAAAGCTGACATCGTCCTTTTTGCCGGGCGTGCGGCGGTCATAGCAGGAGTGAGCCACAGCATTGACCCCGTTAGAAGGCCGCACATAGACGATGCCTTTATGTACATCGGTGACGCGGCCGGCGTATTTGCTCTGCACACGGCAGCGTTTCAAGGCTTCGTGGCTGGTGTTCTCGGTGACGCTCTTGACATCGGCATGGACGGACAATTCTTCCTGCGAGGTCTTGTTCACCTCTGTCACGCGGACAAGAATCTGATCACTCACAGCAAAGCGGTCATGGGCATCACCGATCCAATCCCATGCCAGATCCCGCGCCATGATGGAACACTCTACACCGAAAATCTCGACACGGATGGACTTGTCGGCAACGGCAATGACGCGGGCCTGTACAACGCGCCCCTCGCGGACGCGGTACTCGCCGTTGGCATCAAGGCTGAAATAGAAAAGTTGGCGCTTTCGCATCATGGCTTCGCGGCGGCTGGCAACCACACTGCGGCTCTTGGAATCGATGCCAAGGATGACGAAGTCGATTTCTGCGCCCAGCATATTGCCCAGCAGCTTCATCTGGCGGACGGCCATGCTGTCAGTGCTGTTAGCTGCGCTGGGGGCGACCATCATTTCTTTCAGAGGGATGACAATGCGGAAACCGTTGTAGTCTACAACTGCAATTGTCTTGCCGCTGTCGGTCTGCTCGATACCGCCCAGCGGTGCGGAGAGGATGCGCCGTGTGCGGTAGGCGTTGTGGATTTCGTGCCACGCGGCGGCTTCGCGGGCATCCTCGGTTTCGATTTCGTCGCCGCTTTCAATGGTCAGCACCGGGGCATCTGCTTTGCGTCTGCGGCGGGGCGGGTGAGTCTCGGCGGGCTTTTCTTCTTCGGCAGGAGCGGGAATGGCTGCATCCTCAAAACCCACAGGTTCGGGGATGGGCAGGTCAGGGGTAAAAATATCATTGTTCATTTCCATGAGAAATCTCCTTTTCAGTTTCAGGTTTTGTTATGATGGATTCTTTGTCGGTGGCAACCACCGTTTTTGACTTGGCAGGACGGCCACGGCGCTTAGGCGGTGCCTTGGGGGATGATTTGGCTGTTTCCGCCGGGGAAATTTTGAGCGTTTCTGGTAAGGCTTTCCGCCACTCCGGGATATGGGCGGACGCCTTACATTCCCGTAGCTGCTTGTAAGCGGGGTGCAGAGAGTAGTCCATCTTGTGAACTTTCAGAATCTTATGGCCGCGCAATATCACTAGTGCTTCATCCACCGGCAGGCGCAGCACTTCATCCGGGGTCAGCACTGACCGCTTGCCGACACCGCTGCTTTCGCGGTACTGCGGCGTGTAGTCGGACACACGCAGGGTACTCAGTGACTTGGAAGTGCTGGACACAGCCACACTGGCAATGCCGGTGCGCTGGGAAACGTACTCAGCTGTCAGCTGATCCGTACAGCCAAGAAAAAGCTGCACATCGCAGTTGCCGAGAATTTCCTGCCACTGGTTCTGCGGGTAGCGGTTTTGCAGGCCGGCAAGATTCTGGAATACGCAAGACATGGAGATGTTGCGGGAGCGGATAACGCTGATGCGCCGTGACAATTCGGAAATCGTACCGCAGGCGGTCAATTCCTCGCCCAGCACATGAACCGGAACAGGAAGCCGCCCGCCGGGGCAGTTGGCATCGGCATATCGGACGAGTTTGATGAAGGCAAAGGACAGGAACAGCGATGCAAGAAAGTCAAAGGTGCTGTCTTGATCGCTGGTGACTAGATAGTAGGCGCAGGGCTGCTGCCCTGGCAGTTCAAGGCTGATTTCGTCATACGCAGTAATTTTCTTAATCAGCTCAGACTGAAATACTTGCAACCGGCTGCCCAGCCCGCTGATAACCCCGCTGCGCACCGAATCCGAAGCCCGCTGGTACAAGCTGTACGGTACTTTGGCAGGGTGGGTTAGTGGCAGAACATCAAACAAACTGTCCAACTGACTTTCGCTGCATTGCGTGATAAGGTTGTACACCTCACCGATGTTCCGCTGTTCTGGCGGGTAAGTAAGATCAACATAGAGAACCAGCGCTTTCAGCAGGTTCATTTCGCCGGAATCCCAGAAACGGTCGCTTTTCCCGGTGCCATTGGTGTTCTTGATGATGACATCCACGAAAAGCTGCGCCATCAGTTCCTGCCCCTCAATTTCTTTCAGGCAGTTCCAAGAGTCTGAATTTTCCGGGCTGACGAGGTTGAACACACGCACCGTGTACCCTAAATCTCGCATATATTCGCTGGATTTTTCGTAGAGCTCAGATTTGGGGTCACAGATAATCAGCGACTCGCCGCGGGCGGCGCTTTGCAGGATGTGATTCATGCAGAACGAGCGTGTTTTCATGGAACCACTGGCACCGTAGACGGCGAGGTTGCCGTTCATACGTGTTTTCTCCGGGATGCAAAGAAACTTTCCGCCGAGCATCCCCAACACAGTGCCTGTATGATTGGATAAGTCGGAAACCATATCCAGCACGGCGGGGACTTCTCGCGGCTGCATCCAGCCGGACGTACCGTAAGTACCCTTTGCGGAAAAATCGAAATTGCGTTCGGAATCCGTTAGGGCATCCTGGCTGAACAGCTTTCGGTATAGGAAAATCACAGCGACTGCTGCTGCGCAGCCCGCCATGCAGTACAGATTGTAGGGAAACCACAGAACACCTTTGAGACAGGCCAGCGGCGACAAAGAGGGAAACGGCGGAGAAGTGCCGCCCAGCATACCGCCGTTTTTCTGCCAGACGGCATAATTGCCGATGAACTGCGTTACGTAGCCGCAGGCATAGAGCAGCAGCGCGACTGCCAATAGAATTTGAGCGCGTTTTTGAGGTTGTTTCATGGGTTGGAGAAGAACCTCCTCTCGAACTCAGCAAAGTCGATGGTCTGCAACTCGACCCTGTCGCCGCAGAGTGGCTGCAGCGCGTTTGCCTGAAAATCAAAGCAGAGGATGACACCTTTCATTTGCAGCAGCTCTAAGGCGGACAGGAATCGGAACAGACGCGGCAAATCCGGCAGATAGCAGAATAGAATTGGCGTGCCTGCATCTGTGCGAGCATCGTTCTCGATGAAAGCATTGCGGCAAGGCGGCTGAAGCTCTTGCAGCAGCATGGCATTTAGTTGCCCGATGACATCCGGGTGACAGAGCAGCCACAGCAGCATCTCTCCGTGGTAGTCATTGGTGAGAAAGTAGAAATGTTCGTAGCCCTCGCCAAAAAGGAAGTGTTCTTTCTTGTAAGTCTTTGCATCTTCCAACAGAGTAGTCATCACCGCCCACTGATCGGACAGCAGAATGCCATCAGGCGTGTGACTTGCGCCGGTTCGCGTATAGCGGATATTTTGCAGCATGATTTTTCCCCGCTGTTCGATTTGCGTGTCAAAGGTCGGAACAGCCTCCATGCCGTTAAATACAGCAAATGTGTGGGATGCGGTCAGCAGCGAGCCTACCATGCGGGAACCGTGAATTTTTACCATTTCAAGGCCCAACTCTTTCATCTCACGAGAATCATAAAAAGTAGGGACTTCCATGCGGCATAGATGGCTGGCACCCGGCACAAATACAGGCGGCTTTTCATCTCGATAAATCACCGCGCCTGCATTTAGCATTGTGACGTAGGTTTGTGCGATACGATGCAGCCGCAGACGGCGGGCAGGGGATGACTTGATGGAGTTGGTGTCGGTGCGGCCTGACAAGTAGAATTGAAACCGTTCTGGCGCGCGTTCCCGCAAAAGACGTTTGCCACGGATACCGAGCCGATAGCCGCGAAGATGATCTTTGGAGAAAATGCGCAGGAGCTTGTCGTGCGTTAGGCTCGTCACCACTTTTTTGCGGTAACTTTTGCTTGAGGTCAGACGGTCAGCACACGCACAAGGAACCTCGCCGCAGATGGCTGTGAGCGCCAAAAGTTCATAATAGAGGCTGTCTTGCGCGGGCAGGACAGGAAAAGCAGAAGAAATAGAAATCACCTCGGAATTTAACCGTGCCTTCTTTGACTCCGGCGAAAGTCGCTGCCGATTGGGGGATAAATCGGCTTACAACAACGCGGAAAAGTCATTTTCAAGCACAGGTATCTGATTTTTACGAATTTTTCGGAAAAAGTGGAGGTCGGTTTTCAGCTGATTTTGGAGTGTTCAGCCATGCCGAAAAGCAATTTTTCGGCATCACGGTAATTACAGTAGAGGACGAATATCCAAACCGGGTCGTCTGGAAAGAATCACACAGCGCCCCGGTATCGTCTGTCAGGCAGAACGTGGCAATGACATCTATAACTGCTTTGAGTTCCAGATTGTCATAATCCCGAACGACCTTGATTGGTAGGTTATGGTCGTAGATATGCTCCACACAAATCACGCAATCGGAAAAGTGGGGAAGCGACCCGCTTTGCACCAGTGCCGCCTGTAGTGGCAGCAAAAGGAATTTGCAGCCGTCCCGCTTCTTTTTATCCGGCAGCGGCGCAGGAAGCAGCACACGCAAGTAGTTGGTGTCTGCCCACACACGGATGCCCTGTACTTCGGCTGCCTTGGGATAGTAGTAAATCGGCGGCTCGTTGGACACGGAAAAAAACATATTGCGCAGATGTGCCGTGCTTTTCTCGCTGAGAAGTGCCGCGCTCTCGGCAGTTTTGGCAAACTGCATTGGGTCAGGAGAGGGCAGGAAATGCTCCATCTCGTACAATTTCTTGTGGATGTCGATGAGTCCACGCTGCTCCAAGCGGATACGGTTCAAAAGTGCGTCAGGATTCAAGTGCGGCCTCCTTTTTGTAGTAGCTGACGGTTCCGTCCTCGGCCACCGTGCAGAAACCGGTCACCTGCGGAATATCCAGCAACTCAATCTGGGCAACATCCTCTACCACCACAATGCGCTTGCCGGTATCTTTCTGCGGTTGGCGCAGTAGCTGGCAAATCATAGTTTCCTTGCCTTGCGGGATAGGCACGATTTCGTACAACTCTCCATTTGCGAAGCAGAGGATAGCTGCCGGAAATTCTCCAACGGTGTGGTATTCTACCTGATCTATGAAGTCGAGCAGGACCCAGACACAGCAGGATAAGTCCTTATCTGCGCCGTTTTGTGCTTCTTGATTTGCGTAGTAGCGACTATTTTCGGTGCAGAAGATTCGGCCCTCTTTCAGCATATGGGCAAGCAAAGTTTTTGCCGTCGCTTCTTTTTCGGGGAAGAATCGGCAAAGCTGTTCCTCGGTCAGACCGGGGTACAGCGAGATGTTATGCAGCATTTCAGCGGCTTCTCGCTGATAAATCGCTGCGCGGTTTTTCAATACAATCACCATCCTTATTGCGCATAAAGGACGCATAAAGACGTATTAAGCCTTGTCGGAAGCAAAGACAACGGCGGTTAATATGCAATCATTACGTCCTTTTGCGTTTTTGATTTTTTATTGCGTAATCATTGCGTCAAGGCGGACGTATTACGGTCATCTGCAAAACCTCCCAAATCAGAAATTGCCCAAAACAAAAAGAGCCGTGCCTGAAAAAGTCAGGTACGACTCTGGGTGAAAATGTCCAACCTTTTTGGCTGAACCCTATTTTGAACATACTAATTGTAACACGCGGGATTATACACGTATATACAATCACTGCGCGGATGTTGTGCAGATGTAATGCAAGTGCGACAAAAAAACTTTCAAGAAGGCGCATCCGGCGCAATCTTGATTCTTTGGCGTACAGGCATTATAATGCAAAAAAGAGCAAAGAAAAGGAATCAATGATTTTATGGATAACCAGTTACTACATATACAGGATAGAATCTGCCACATCTATGGCGATGCCAGCGCCGAATATCTGTTGCTGCAAATGGCTGACGAGCATGACCTTGCAGGGATGGAGCGGGAAGTGGAAGCCATACGTCGGCAAACCGCACAACCATTTTTGCTGGCTGCTGTCCAAGTGGAGAATTGGAACGATGATTTATCGCCGTGGCCCGCGCCACCCGTGTGGGGCAAGCAGGGGTTCGGTGGCAGGGCAGAGGATACTCTTGCATGGCTGAAACGGGTGGTGCCGATCATCCACCAACAGTATTCTATAAAGGAAGATTGCAAGGTTGTTCTGGGCGGCTATTCACTGGCAGGACTGTTTGCACTGTGGGCGGCAACGCAGACAGATATGTTGTATGGCGTGGCCGCCGCTTCGCCGTCTGTATGGTTTCCCGGCTGGCCAGAGTATGAGGCGGCGCACCCTATCCAAGCGCAGCGTGTTTATCTAAGCCTTGGTGACCGCGAGGAACACACTAAGAATCGGACCATGGCGGCGGTGGGAGATAACATCCGCGCCCTGCACAACGCCTTGACCCAGCGCGGCAAAGCCTGCACGCTGGAATGGAACGCAGGCGGTCACTTCAAGGATGCCGACCTACGGACGGCAAGGGCATTTGCTTGGATTATGAAAGGGAACCAATAAAGTGACGATTTTAATTGATGCCGACGGCTGCCGGTGGTAGATTTTATCGTACAGACAGCCGCAAAATATAAAGTGCCGGTGCTGATTCTATGCGATACCGCCCACCAAATTCAGCGTGACGGCGCACAGACAATGACCTTTGACAAGGGGGCCGACAGCGTAGATTTTGCGCTGGTAAATCGTGTACATCCCGGTGACCTTGTGATAACGCAGGATTATGGGCTGGCAAGTATGTGTCTGGCACGCCGTGCCCGCGTGCTGAACCAGAACGGCTTAGAGTACACGCCAGAAAACATTGATGGTCTGTTGTTCCGCCGCCACGAAAATAAAAAACTCCTACGTGCCGGAAAGCACCCTAAAGGAGCTCCCAGGCGAACAAAAGTGCAAGATATAACATATAAAAGTGCTTTAGAGAAAATCTTGCAGACCGTGTAAATATACCCGAAAAAGCGGTGAACATCCGGCCACATTGATGCTCTTTAGACGGCACGATCAGGTGCGCCCATATAAAAAGGAGGACGCCTTATGCACGCATCCTCCTTAGCTTTTATTTATCATATCTTGGCTCTGTGGTAAAATGGTGTAAATGTGGTGTATCGGCGATAAAAAAGCTCCTTCGGCGCAAAAAATATCGTCGTTATATGGTCGTTTTTCAAGGAAGCTATTGTAAAGCTATCAATTTTAGTGTAAAATTGATAGCGAATGGGTTTTGCCGCCCATTCGCTATCTTTGTAAAGAATAAGGGGAGAGACCCATGATCGAACTGCAACACCTGACCAAACGCTTTGCCACGCAGGGCGGTACGGTCGTCGCGCTGAATGATATTAACCTGACCATTCAGGATGGCGACATCTACGGCATCATCGGCATGTCCGGCGCCGGCAAGTCCACGCTGGTGCGGTGCATCAATATGCTGGAGCGCCCGGACGAGGGCAAGGTCGTTGTCAACGGCCGCCAGATGCAGGAGTTGTCTGCAGCCGAGCTGCGTGCCGCCCGCCGCGAGATCACCATGATCTTCCAGCAGTTCAACCTGCTGATGCAGCGCACCTGCCTGCGCAACATCATGTTCCCGATGGAGTTGGCCAAAGTGCCCAAGGAAAAGGCCGAGGCCCGTGCCCGCGAGCTGCTGGAGCTGGTCGGCCTGCCTGATAAGGCCGAAGCTTACCCGGCCCAGCTTTCCGGCGGCCAGAAGCAGCGCATCGCCATTGCCCGTGCGCTGGCTACCGACCCCAAGGTGCTGCTGTGCGACGAAGCCACCAGCGCCCTGGACCCCAACACCACCCACGCGATTTTGGAACTGATCCGCAAGATCAACAAGGAGCTGGGCATCACGGTGGTCATCATCACCCACCAGATGAGCGTGGTCGAGGAAGTCTGCAACCGTGTGGCCATCCTGGACAACGGCACCGTGGTGGAGGAGGGCGAGGTCCAGGCGATCTTCAGCCATCCCTCCAGCGCCGCCGCCAAGCGGCTGGTGTATCCTGCCGGTGCCCCCAAAGCCGAGAACCTGCCCGGCCACAAGCTGGTGCGCGTTGCCTTCGGCGGCACCCAGACCACCGACAAGCCGCTGGTGGCAAGCCTTGCCATCGAGTGCGGTGCCCTGGTCTCCATCATGGGTGCCGACACCCGCATCGTCAACGGCCAGACGCTGGGCAGCATGCTGCTGGCCCTGCCCGAGGACGAACACGCCGAAGCCGCGCTGGAGTACATCAAGAACTATCCCGGCATTACCTATGAGGAGGTGAACAACTGATGGCTGAATTTTTTGCAGGCAAAGATTGGCAGACTTTTTTGCAGATCCTGCCCACCATCCCGTTTGAAACCTGGGAGACTGTCTGGTCCACAGTTGTTGCCACCCTGCTGGCGCTGGTCATCGGCCTGCCTTTGGGCGTGCTGCTGGTCACCGGCGAACCCAACGGCATCCGCCCGCTGCCCAAGTGGGTCATGGCGCTGCTGAACGGCCTGATCAACCTGCTGCGCAGTGTGCCGTTCCTGATCCTGATGATTATCGTCATCCCGCTGTCCCGTTTGATCGTGGGCACATCCATCGGCACCGTAGCTTCCATCGTGCCGCTGGTCATTGCGTCCTTCCCGTTCGTCTCCCGTCTGATCGAGACCAGCATACGCGAGGTCGACCCCGGCGTCATCGAGGCCGCCCAGAGCATGGGCGCTACACCTTTGCAGATCATCACCAAGGTGATGGTGCCTGAGAGCATGCCCAGCCTGGTAGCCAACATCACCATTGCGGCCACCACCATCATGGGCTACGGTGCCATGGCCGGTATCATCGGCGGCGGCGGCCTGGGCAAGATTGCCATCAACTACGGCTACTACCGCTTTAACGTGGTGCTGGAGTTCTTCGCCACGGCGCTGCTGGTGGTGCTGGTGCAGATCTTGCAGACCGCAGGCACCAAGCTGGCCGTCAAATGCGATAAGCGGATCCAGAAGTAATTGTTTTTATGATAAGAAAAGCTCCCGAACGTTAAAAGTTCGGGAGCTTTTGTTTTTAAATGGCTGCGCCGTGCATTGCCCCCTCTGGGAGGGAGGCTTTCACTGTATTACAGCTTCTTCACTGCCTCGATCAGAGTCTCCACATTCTCGGCCTTGGTGGCCCAGCTGGTGCAGATGCGCACGGCGGTGTGGGTCTTGTCGGGCTTACCCATATGGGTCATGGCAAAGTCCTTGCTCAGGACCTCGTGCCATTCGTCCGGCAGCACAAAGAACTGCTGGTTCGTGTAGGAATCATGCAGCAGCTTCACACCCTTTTCCTCAAAGGCTTTGCGGATGGCCATAGCCTGGCGGTCGGCCTCGGCAGCCAGGGTAAAGTACAGGCTGTTGCCGGTGCCGTCCTCGCCGTCCAGCAGGGCCAGGAACTGCTCACCCAGCAGGCGGCCCTTGGCCAGCATGCCGCCGTGCTGCTTGATGGCATAGCGGAAATCCTCTTTCAGCGTGTCGTTGGTGATAACAACGGCCTCACCAAACAGTGCGCCGCACTTGGTGCCGCCCAGGTAGAACACATCGCACAGGGCGGCGTAGTCCTGCAGGGTCAGGTCGTTGGCTTCGCTCATCAGGCCGTAGGCCATGCGGGCGCCGTCCACAAACAGGTACAGCCCCAGCTCATAGCAGGTGGCAGAGATGTCGGTCAGCTCGGCCTTGGTGTAGAGCGTGCCCACCTCGGTGGGGTTGGAGATGTAGACCATACCGGGCTGCACCTCATGCTCGTGGCTGGCGTTGGCTCGGTGTTCTTCCACCGCATGGCGGATCTGCCGTGCCGTGATCTTGCCGTTTTTATTGGGCAGGGCCAGGCACTTGTGGCCGGTGGCTTCTACTGCGCCGGTCTCGTGTACATGGATATGGCCGCTGTCGGCGCACAGCACACCTTGCCAGGGCTTGAGGGCCGCATCGATGACCGTCAGGTTGGCCTGGGTCGCACCTACAAAAAAGTGCACGGCGGCATCCGGGGCGTCGCACAGGGCGCGGATCTTGTCCGCAGCGGCGGCGCAATAGCTGTCCTCGCCATAACCGGGGGTCTGGTCAAAGTTGGTCTTTTGCATCAGTTCCAGCACCGCGGGGGCAGCGCCTTCGCCGTAATCACATTCAAAACGAAGCATAAAAGCTCTCCTTTTCTCACTTTTTCGCTGTTTTTATTATAACACCGGGGTGTACGCCTTGCAACCCTGCAAAATTACAGGTATAATAGCTGGTGCGTGTTTTATTGTAAACCCATACGGCAATACCACAAGAAAAGAGGCTTTTTATGGATTCTGGCAAACAGCGAGAGGGCTTTGCTTCCCGCCTTGGTTTTATCCTGGTCAGTGCCGGCTGTGCGGTCGGCATTGGCAACGTGTGGCGCTTTCCCACGGTAACGGGGCAGAACGGCGGCGGCGTGTTCGTGCTGTTCTACCTGCTGTTTTTGGTGCTAATGGGCGTGCCTGTGCTTACCATGGAGCTGGCCGTGGGCCGCGCCGGGCACAACAGCGCGGTAAAAGCCTACAAAGCGCTGGAGCCGAAAGGCACCAAGTGGCACCTGCACGGCTGGGTGTGTATGATCGGCTGTGCGCTGCTGATGATGTACTACACCACGGTAGCCAGCTGGATGCTGGACTACTTCTTTAAGTTTTTGACCGGCCGCTTCACCGGCCTGACCCCCGACGCCTCGGCCCAGGTGTTCAGCGATGCGCTGGCCAACCCCGGCGAGCAGGTGCTTTGGATGGTGGTCATCACCGTGCTGGGCTTCCTCGTCTGCCAGAAGGGTCTGCAGGGCGGTCTGGAGCGCATCGGCAAATGGATGATGGGCGCTCTGCTGGTGCTGATTCTGGTGCTGGTTGCCCACAGCTTTGTGCTGCCCGGCGTCAAGGAGGGCCTGGCCTTCTACCTGCTGCCGGATTGGCAGCGCGCCTGCGAGCAGGGGCTTGGCAACGTCATCACCGCCGCGATGAACCAGTCCTTCTTCACTTTAAGCCTGGGCATTGCCGCCATGGAAATTTTCGGCAGCTACATGGACCGCCGCTTTACCCTGACCGGTGAGGCCGTGCGCATCTGCGTGCTGGACACCTTTGTGGCCATCTGCGCGGGGCTTATCATCTTCCCGGCTTGCTTCTCCTTCGGCATCTCGCCGGATGCCGGCCCCAGCCTCATCTTTATCACGCTGCCCAGTGTGTTTATCAACATGCTCGGCGGCCGCATCTGGGGCACACTGTTCTTCCTGTTTATGACGTTCGCCAGCTTCTCCACCGTCATTGCGGTGTTCGAGAACCTGATTGCCTCCTGCATGGACAACTTCGGCTGGGACCGCCGCAAGACCTGTCTGATCGGCTGCGTCGCGCTGATTTTGCTGGGCCTGCCCTGCGCTTTGGGCTACAACGCCTGGAGCTTTATCCAGCCCATGGGCGCTGGCAGCACCGTGCTGGATTTCGAGGATTTCCTCGTCAGCAACCTACTGCTGCCCGGCGGCAGCCTCATCTACCTGCTGTTCTGCGTCACCCGCTGGGGCTGGAATTTTGACAACTACCTGGCCGAGTGCAACACCGGCAGCGGCTTCAAGATGCCCTGCTGGCTGAAGAACTACTTCCGCTTTGTACTGCCCGTGCTGATCCTGGTCATTCTGGTGCAGGGGCTGTAAAACCTCATACTTAAGGCAACACCGCACAATTCCCGCCTGACGGCTTAAGCACCGCTCCGGCGGCTGCGGCACGGCATCTGCGTTGCCAAAATGCTCGATAAGACATCCAGTATTATCTGCGCTTTTGGCTTAGCAGCTGCCGCACCTCGCTCGCCGTATCGGCACTTAGAATTATGTGGTATTGCCTTAATAAATAAGCAAGCCCCCATGTCCGTGCCGGCATGGGGGTTTTGTTTTACCGAAATTGCGGTTACAAGGGTGGTCGCAAAGTACTCTTATATATAAATAACTTGAATACTAGTTCGTACTTTTGCTTCCGGTTATTTACAAAATAGTACGTACTTATGTATAATATATTTCTAATAAACATTTTGTTATATTTTAAAACATATAGTTTATTAACAGCATTATTTGTATTTTATACGTATATACGTACTTTATTATGTGTGAGCCTTTGCACTAAAAACTACTATTCAAGTAATCAGGTATAAAACTACTATTCAAGTAATCAGGTATATAAGGAAACCCTGCAACTACTTTCCCGGCAGAGGGAGCCCAGCTTGTCGAAAAACTGCACTTTCCTTTGCAGCGCACGTAGGGGCGAGCACTGCTCGCCCCTATTTAGCATGTGCTTCCAGCCACCGCTGCATCTCGGCTTTCATCCCGGCAAAAGCCTTCGCGGTGTCCGGGTTCTCGGTCTTGAAATCCAGCAGCTTCCACAGCCAGCCTTGCTCGGCTACGGCGCGCAGGCTTTCGGGGTAGCACAGCTCAAACACAAACGAAGCATGCCCCACGGCGTTATCGGCAGGGTAGTGGTTCAGGGTGCGCAGTACGCAGTGGTGCTCGTAAAAGGCGTCCAGCACGGCAGGGGAGACCGGGCTTTGCCGCAGCGCTTCGGTGCTGACGTTATAAATTTGCTCCATCGGCGTTTCCACGTTCACCCGCAGGATGTCGATCTTGTCCGCGTCCCGCAAGATCTGGCAGAACATCCGGGTGCGGTCGTCCATCTCCTCCGGCAGGCGGTAGGCGTTGTGCAGGCGGATGGCCGTGCGCAGCAGCGCGTCCTCGTCGGTGCCGGCGATGTAGTCCCGCAGGCGGCCCTCCTCAAACAGCACGGTCACGCTCATCAGGGCGTGGTCGATGGACTTAGCGTCGATAAATGTGCCGTAGCGGCGCAGCTGCTCGAACCGGCCTACATCGTGCAAAAGGCCGCACAGCCAGGCCAAATCGACATCCTGCGGGGGCAGGGAAAGGCTGTTGGCGATGCGCTCACACAGGGCGGCCACGCGGTAGGTGTGGTCGATCTTCAGCTTCACTTTCGGGTCGGCGGCATTGTAATGGGATGTATATTCGGCAAATGCCTGCCGGGCATGGGGCCGGTCAAGCGTCATAAAAATCACCTCTGGTCTATTGTAGCACATGGGGCGCGGGGTGCAAAGCACATTCCGCACAATATTTTTCCAACTTTTACGGCACATTTCGTGCAAAAAGTCGTAAAAATCCTTGACAAATCGCCCCAAAACGACTATTCTTTAACTATACAAATACGCCGGAAGGTGGTGTGCGCAATGAACGCTAAGGGAGATGCCAACCGAAGTGTGCGCCAAACCAAGCAACGACTGTACGAAGCCCTGATCCATCTGCTGCAGCAAAAAAGCCTGCGGGAGATCACGGTGCGGGAACTGACCGAGCTTGCCGGGATCAGCCGCGGCACCTTTTATTTCCACTATGCCGATATTTACGCCCTGATGGAACAGATGGAGTCTGTCCAATTGGCGCGGCTGGAAAGCCTGATGGATAACCTGATCCCCAACATCAGCCGGGAGGATGTTCCCCCCGCGCTGACCGCGCTTTTCAGCTACATGAACGACAACCCCGAAGTCTGCCATGCCTTCTACGGCAAAAACTGGGAGTCGGACTTTACCCGCAACGCCAAGGAGCTGATCGCCCGCCGCTGCTTAGGGCAGCTGCAGGCCAACGGCGGCGGCACCCAGCGCCAGCAATATCTGCTGGCCTTTGCGGTAAACGGCTGCTTTGGCAGCATCGTAGCCTGGCAGGATGCCGGCTGCCAGCCCCCGCCGGAGGAAATGGCCGCCATCACCTGGCAGGCCATCCGCGCGGTGAAGGTGCTGTTGTGACAAGGCAGATACAAAAAGGCTCCCCTTGAGGGAAACCATTTAAACAGCCGCAAATTCCCGTTGCTTTTCGCATCCAATTGCGGTATACTTTAAACAAATCGTCCCCCACTTTGCGGGACATTGTAAAGGAGAATATCTGAGATGGGATTTTTTGATTTTCTGAAAAAGTCTGCTGAACCCGCTGCCCCCGCCGCCCCGGCTTTCCCGCTGGTGCTGGCTGCCGATGCCAAGGGCGCCGTGGTGCCGATGGAGCAGATCCCCGATGAGGTTTTTGCACAGGGCATCCTGGGTCAGTGCTGCGGCATTGACCCCACCGAGGGCAAGGTCTACGCCCCCATCGACGGCGAGATCACCCAGGCCCCGGACAGCGGCCACGCACTGGGCATCCAGGGCATCGGCGATGTCGAGGTGCTGATCCACGTCGGCGTGGATACCGTCGAGATGAAGGGCGACGGCTTCAGCCCCAAGGTCAAGGTGGGCGATAAGATCAAGAAGGGCGACCTGCTGCTGGAGATGGATCTTACCAAGATTGCCGCTGCCGGCCACCCCGCTGTGGTCATCACCGTCATCACCAACACCGACGACTTTGCCGGTGTCGAGGTCGTTGCTTCCGGCACCGTCGAACCCGGCGCAGACCTCATCAAGATCAGCAAATAAACCTGCTCATCCCCGGGCGTACCTTGCGGTGCGCCCCTTTTTTTGTTACAATAGGCAGTAGAATCTTTATAATAAAAGGAAGTACCAATATGAGTGCAATTTTAGCCGTCTGCGGCGATGCCTTCTGCGCCATGGTCAGCGATGGCCGCTATGTCGAGGAGCCTATCACCGGCGATAAGCCCCACATCATCAGCGACGAACTGCCCAAGGTCCGCAAGGTGAACCGCAATGTGCTGGTGGGCTTTGCGGGCGACACCCTGGCCGCCGTGCAGATCATCAACACGCTGGACCAGTACGACGTGCGTTACCTCACGCTGGAAAAGGTCGTCAAGATCCTGTGCGAGAAAGCCCCCGCCGTGACCACCCAGCCCGTGGGCGTGCGCCTGCTGGTGGGCGGCCGCAACCGCAAGGGTCAGTTTGTGCTGACCACCTTCGGCACCGCTGACAACTACCAGCCTGACACCCAGCCCGCCCGGCAGGGTGCCTACCTCATCGAGGGTGCCGCCTCCCACACCGAGATCGCGCCCTGGCTGGAACGTGAGGTCAAGCCCGACGCCCCCAACTGGCGCAGCCTGGACGATGTAGCCCACACGCTGGACGCCTGCATTGCCAAGATGGCCGAGGATGACAAGAGCATTAACACCCACTACTTCCGCCAGCTGGTGATGTAAGCGGGGCAGGGGAGTGCCTTGCGTTCCTGCGTGGCCCTTGGTATAATGATTTTGTAAGATTTGCCCTTTGCAAGAAAGGAACTGTAAAATGAAAATCGCATTGATCATGGAAAACAGCCAGGCCGCCAAGAGCGCCCTGGTGGAATCCACCCTGCGCAAGGTCGTGGAACCGATGGGCCACGAGGTCGTCAACTACGGCATGTACGCCGCCGATGACGCTGCCCAGCTGACCTACGTGCAGAACGGCATCCTGGCCGCTGTGCTGCTGAATTCCGGCGCAGCCGACTACGTCATCACCGGCTGCGGTACCGGTGAGGGTGCCATGCTGGCACTGAACAGCTTTCCCGGCGTGGTCTGCGGCCATGTCGAGGACCCCGTGGACGCCTACACATTTGCCCACGTCAACGACGGCAACGCCGTGGCCCTGCCCTTTGCCAAGGGCTTCGGCTGGGGCGGCGAGCTGAACCTGGAATACACCTTCGAGAAGCTGTTCGGCTTCGGCCACGGCCAGGGCTACCCCAAGGAGCGCGTGGAACCTGAGCAGCGCAACAAGAAGATCCTGGACGGCGTGCGCGCCATCGCCTTCCGCGACCTGAACGACATCCTGAAAGACCTGCCCTGCGACCTGGTCAAGGGTGCCCTCTCCGGCGAGCACTTTGCCGAGTATTTCTTCCCCGCCTGCAAGGATGAAAAGCTGGCTGCCACCGTGAAGGAACTGCTGGCATAAAGTTTTCGGGCGGATACAGAATCCGCCCCTGCGGCCGTAAACGCCACACTCTGTATGGGCGACCAATGGTCGCCTGCAGACTGTGCAGCAACGCAAACCCCACGGGCGAGCACTGCTCGCCCTTACATCCTCTGCAACAATTCCCCATGTGCCTGCAATTTCTGCGGGCACATATTTTTTTGCAAAATAGCGAAATTTACCGTTGACTAACAGGGGTTAAAATGGTATCCTAATTACAGGTGTGAAGTGTCGCACTTCGCCAAAAAATCATACACAAGTGAGGTGGTTGTCTCAATGGATACCCCCAGTCCCAGTCCTGTGAACCGATGTATTTCCAATAAGGCAGCCATCATATTTTTCACTTTGGGTAAGTCTGACCGCGTGCGGGTGTAGCATGGGGTCTGGCTTTGCGTTGCTATGCTTTGCCCATAAAGCTAAAATGTGTACGGCTGCCGCCTGAAAAGGAGGCAGCTTTTTATGTCTGATACCACGATCGCAACCCTGCGCGCCATGCTGGCCAACCTGGATGATGCCAAAAAGTACCAGAGCCTGCGGGACGTTATGTCCACCCTGCCCGCCCCTGACCTGGCCGCCGTGTTCGAGGACCTGCCGCCGGAGAAGATGCCGGTGCTGTTCCGCCTGTGTCCCAAGGACCTGGCAGCTGAAATTTTTGCCGAGCTGACGCCCGAAAGCCAGCAGAACCTCATCGACGGTCTGACCGATAAAGAGCTGAAGGCCGTTGTGGATGACCTGTTCGTTGACGATGCGACGGATCTTGTCGAGGAGATGCCTGCCAACGTGGTCAAGCGTATCCTGGCCCAGGCCGACCCTGCGACCCGCCGCATGATCAACGAATTGCTCAAGTACCCCGAGGATTCCGCCGGCGGCGTGATGACCACCGAGCTGATGGAGCTGCGCCCGGACATGACCGTGTCCGAAGCCATGGAATCCATCCGCAAAAACGGCGTGGACAAGGAGACCATCAACAACTGCTACGTCACCGACCGTGACCGTACCCTCATCGGCGTTGTCTCGCTGCGGGCACTGATCCTGGCCAAAGACCCCGCCAACGAGAAGATCCGCGACATGATGGACGCCAACGTGGTCAGCGTCAGCACCACCACCGACCAGGAGGATGTCTCCCAGCTGTTCGAGAAGTACGGCTACCTGGCCATCCCCGTTGTGGATAACGAGAAGCGCCTGGTCGGTATCGTCACCATCGATGACGCTATCTCCATCATGCAGGACGAGGCCAGCGAAGATATCGCCAAGATGAACGCTATCGGCCCGTCCGACAAGCCTTACTTTAAACAATCCATGTGGGATCTGTACAAGAGTCGTGCCCCGTGGCTGCTCTTCCTGATGATCTCCTCCACCTTCTCCAGCCTGGTCATCCGCGGGTACGAGGACGCCCTCGCCGCCGTGACCGTGCTGACCGCCTACATCCCCATGCTGACCGATGCCGGCGGTAATGCGGGCAGCCAGAGCACCTCCACCATCATCCGTGGTATGGCCGTCGGCGACATCGAGCCCCACGACCTGCCCAAGATTTTGTGGCGAGAGTTCCGCATCGCCATTCTCTGCGGCGGCACACTGGCCCTGTGCAACTTTGCCAAGCTGATCGTGTTCGACCGCATCGCCGCCCCGGTGGCCGCTGTCGTCTGCCTGACGCTGATCTGCACCGTCATCCTGTCCCAGTTCATCGGCGGCCTGCTGCCCGTCATCGCCGAGAAGTTGAAGGTCGACCCTGCCGTTATGGCGTCGCCGCTTATCACCACCATCGTGGATACCACCACGCTGCTGGTCTACTTCAACATCGCCCGCACCCTGCTGAAAATTTAAAAGTAAATATTGAACATCGTGTTCAATTATGTGCTTGTACCACGCCCCCGGGTGTGGTACAATTTTTTATAAGGCAATACCGCATAATTCTAAGTGCCGATACGGCGAGCGAGGTGCGGCAGCTGCTAAGCCAAAAGCGCAGATAATACTTTGTGTATTATCGAGCATTTTGGCAACGCAGTTGCCGTGCCGCAGCCGCCGGAGCGGTGCTTAAGCCGTTAGGCGGGAATTGTGCGGTGTTGCCATAAGAACAACTTCCTTCGGCCCCCTCTGGCACTTCATGCCACCTTCCCCGTATCGGGAGAGTCTGTCTCGCAGAGGGAGGCTTTTCGACATTCCTCTGCGTCTATCAAAATCGAGGTTTTCCCTATGAATATGCAGGATTTTTACACCGGGCACGCCTTTGATGCTTACGAGTTCTTTGGCGCCCACACCTACTTTGGGGGCACCCATTTTGCGGTCTGGGCACCGTCCGCCCAGCATATTGCGGTGGAGACCGAGGTCGGCACCTATGACATGCACCGCACCCCGTCCGCCGTTTGGGAGTGCGATGTCCCCGGTGCCAATGCGGGCATGGTCTACCAGTATTGGGTGCGCGGTGCCAACGGTCAGACCGTGGCCCACTGCGACCCTTACGGCGCCGCCATGACCCTGCGCCCCGACGGCCGCAGCATCATTGCCGACCGCCCCACCGGCTTCACCGATGACAAGTGGATGGCCGGCCGCACGAAATGCTTCGATAAGCCGCTGAATATCTACGAAGTCCACGCCGGAAGCTGGCGGCAGAAAGAGGACGGCAGCTGGTACACCTACGCCGAGCTGGCCGAGTTGCTGCCTGCCTACTGCAAGGAGAACGGCTTTACCCACATTGAGCTGATGCCTCTGGCCGAGCATCCCTTTGACGGCAGCTGGGGCTACCAGATCACCGGCTTTTACGCCCCCACCAGCCGCTACGGCACCCCGCAGCAGCTGGCCGAGTTCGTCAACGCCTGCCATAAAGAGGGCATCGGCGTCATTTTGGACTTTGTGCCGGTACACTTTGCGATCGACAGCTACGGCTTGAAAGAATTTGACGGCACCCCGCTGTACGAGTACCCCGCCGCAGCCGTGGGCCAAAGCGAGTGGGGCAGCTGCAACTTCATGCACTCCCGCGGCGAGATCCGCTGCTTTATCCAGTCCTGCGCCGACTACTGGCTGCAGGTGTTCCACGCTGACGGCCTGCGCATGGACGCAGTCTCCCGCCTGATCTACTGGCAGGGTGACCCCAACCGCGGCGTCAACGGTTCGACGCTGGAATTTTTGAAGGGCATGAACCAGGGCCTGCAGCAACGCCACCCCACCGCCCTGCTGATTGCCGAAGACTCCACCAACTATCCCAAAGTCACCGCTCCCGTGGAGTACGGCGGCCTGGGCTTTGACTACAAGTGGGACCTGGGCTGGATGAACGACACCCTGGACTACTTTAAAAAGACTTCCGAGGAGCGCAAAGAGAATCTGGGCAAGCTGACCTTCTCGATGATGTACGCCTGGAACGAGCATTACATTTTGCCCTTCAGCCACGACGAGAACGTCCACGGCAAGGCCACCATCGTACAGAAAATGTACGGCGACTACGAGGGCAAGTTCCCCCAGGCGCGGGCGCTGTACCTGTACATGGCCATCCACCCCGGCAAAAAGCTGGACTTTATGGGCAATGAATTTGCCCAGCTGCGGGAGTTTGACGAGAGCCGCGAGCAGGATTGGATGGTGCTGGATTACCCCAACCATAACGATTTCCGCCGCTTCCGCCAGGCGTTGAACAGGGCCTACTGCGCAGAGGATGCCTTCTGGCGGCGGGAGTACGACCCCGCCGCCTTCCAATGGCTGGATTGCTCCCACCCCGAGCTGGATGCCTGCGCCATTCTCCGGCAGGGGAGCGAGGCGGCTGTGCTGGCGGCATTCAACTTCGGCGATACGGAGCTGGAGGATTACACTCTCACGCTGCCTGTTGCCGGCAAGCTGACCCTGCTGCTGGACACCGATTGGGAGACCTTCGGCGGCAGCACCGCCGCCCCCAAGCGCAGCTGTGCCCGCAAGACCGACGGCGAGCTGAAGCTGACTCTGCCGCCCTTCAGTGGCAGGTTGTATCGTCTGGAGCAGGCCTGATTATACTAATCGTTCGCAAATACAATTTAGATAAATACGTATTGTATAACATTTCTATTTGTACAAAGTAAAAGGCCACCGCAGACGCGGTGGTCTTTTGCTGTATTGCGTTAAGTTTTACATAGGTGCGATGTCGAACCGATAGATCGTGGTGGAGCTGTACGGGGCATCCGGCAGCAGGGTCGTATCGGGGAAATCGGGATGGTTCGGGGCGTCTGGGAAATCCTCGGTCTCGAAGCAGACGGCATCGCGGGCTTCGTAGTGGGCATCATCCTTGCAGGCTGTCTGGGGTGCCAGATAGTTGGCGGTGTACAAGTGCATGCCGGGCAGGGTGGTCAGCACTTCCATGCGAATGCCGGTCTCGGGGCCGGTAGCCCAGGCGGCGTGGCGCAGGCCGCTGTCCCGGATGATGTAGCACTGGTCGTAGCCTTTGGCCTGCACCAGAGCAGGGTAGTCGGCGTTGATGTCCCGACCGGGGGTCTTTTCCTCGGTAAAGTCCATCGGGGTGCCCTTGACCGGCAGTTTGCGGCCGGTGGGCACGCTGTTCTCGTCAGCTTCCAGATAGGCGTCGGCGTCCACGCTGATGCGGTGGCCCAGGGCCGAGCCGCTGCCGTGGCCGTTGAGGTTAAAGTAGCTGTGGTTGGTCATGTTGCAGACGGTGGGGGCATCGGTGGTGGCGCTGTAACGGATCATCAGGCCCTCTTTCACCAGGCTGTATTGGATCTCCAAATCAAAGTTGCCGGGGAAGCCGTCGGTGCCGGCAGGACTGTGGGCAGTCATCGTCACGCTGTCGGTCTCACCGCGGGTGACCTCGACAGTGAACAGGGCGTGGTTGAAGCCGTGCAGACCACTGTGCAGGCAGTTGCCCGCGCTGTTGGGCGTTACATGGACGATCTCCTCATACAGGGGAAACTGCGCGCCGCCAATGCGGTTGGCAAAGCGGCCCACGGCAGCGCCCATGCTGTCGGTGTTCAGTTCGTAATCCCGGGCGGTGGGGTAGCCCAGCACCACGTCGGTGGGGCTGCCCTTGCGGTCCGGCACAATGATGCGGTGGATGATGGCCGCATAGGTCAACAGCTGCACCTCGATCTTATCGTTTTTCAGGGTGACCAGCTGCACCGGCTGGCCGGTAGTCAGTTTGCCGAAATCAGTGATAGAAACAGACATGGAAAACTCCTTTCCTTGGGTGTTGTCCTTATTTGTTCTCGTCCTCTTGGCTCTTCTGCTCCAGATCATGCTTGACGCTGGCGGCCACGCTGCCGGTGCCGTAGTTCAGCATACGGTTCACGCGGCTGACGGTGGCGCTGGACGCACCGGTTTCGCGGCGGATCTCGCTGTAGACCTTGCCCTGCAGCAGGCAGCCTGCCACGGCGTAGCGCTGCTCCATAGTGCGCAGCTCGGTCACAGCGCACAGGTCGTCAAAAAAGCGGATGCACTCGTCCAGGTTTTCCAGCCGGAGGATGGCTTCATACAAATCGGTGCAGCGTTCGTTTTGTTGGTTCATGTCAGGGCGCATAGGCGCCTCCTTTATTTGTTCATTTTGTTTTGCACAGATGTGCATCATTATTTATATTTTAGCAAATCTGCCCAAATAAGTCAACACTTTAGCGCATTAAATTATCTTTTAAATTATCTTTGCCCTTGCACCCAAAGCAAAAGGGCGGTATTATAATAAGTAAGTTCAACTCTTACAGGGGCCGATGGCAAATATCGGCTCGCGGGAGCACACTGTACGCCCCTGCAGCCTTGCTATTAATCAATCGTTTTTATAAGGAGACTTTTATGCCTTTTGCCTTACTGCTTTTTTACCGTGTGCTGGGTATCCTGCTGTGGGTGCTGGTGCTTTTGATGCTTTGGGAGAAATACCGCATCGTGCGCGGCGGCACGTTGCTGCCCGCCCAGATTTTGGATTGCTGCAAGTCCAGCCAGAGCGATACCCCCGCACAGCCGTCCCGCCGCGACGCCCTCATCAACCCCCGCGTGGGTGCGGGCGGATACTGCTACCGGGTAGTATTTACCGCAAACGGCCAGCGGATGGAGCGCCACACCAACGACTCCTTCTGGTTCCACCACGACGGCCAGCAGGGCAAGACCGTGCTGGTGTGGTACAATCCGGCTTCCCCGGTGGTGGAGCGCAAAAGCTGGGAGACCGAGGCTTTGGCCGCCGCCATGGGTGTGCTGGCCACGGCATTGCTGCTGATTCGTTGAGATAATCGACAGAAAATGTTAATTTTGTCTTAAAAACAGTCGAAATTTGAACACTTGTACTTGGTAATGGCTGAGTGTTGTGGTATAATACCCATCGTTCCGCCTAAAAAAGGAACACAACATGGAAATCTTGCTTTATTTTGTTCTGGTGCTGGCGCTGGTAGGTGATGTTCTGCTGGCCATCTTACTGGTGCGCAGCAGCCGCCCGCAGAAGCCCCAGGGGCCTACCGCCGATGACGTTGTCAACGCGATGACCCCGGTATTGCAGGGCGAGACCGACCTGCTGGCTGAACAGCTGCGGGCGATGCAGGGCGAGAGCGCCCGCACCACCACCGCCACGCTGCGGGATTTTTCCGCCGTGTTGGCCGAGAACCAGCGCCAGAACGCCGCCGCCAGCACCGCCCGGCTGGAGTCCATCGACCGCGCCGGGGCCGTCCGCCAGAAGGCCGCCAACGATGCGCTGATTGCTCAGCTTACGATGATGGAGACCCGCCTGAAGAACCTTGAGGACTCCAACGCTGCCCGCTTGGACGGCGTGCGCGGGGCACTGGTGCAGGGGCTGAACACCATCCGGGCCGACAACAACCAAAAGCTGGACGAGATCCGCGGCACGGTCGAGGAAAAATTGCAGGACACCCTGCAAAAGCGCATCAACGAGTCTTTCCGCGCCGTCAGCACCCAGCTGGAGCAGGTCTACAAGGGCCTGGGCGAGATGCAGAACCTCGCCGCCGATGTGGGCAGCCTGAAGCAGGTGCTTTCCGGCGTAAAGACCCGCGGCATTTTGGGCGAGGTACAGCTGGGCGCGATCCTGGAACAGATTTTGGCCCCCGGTCAGTATGCCGAGAACGTGGCCACTGTACCCGGCAGCGCCAACCGCGTAGAGTTTGCTATCAAGATGCCGGGGCAGAACGGCAACATCTGGCTGCCCATCGACGCCAAGTTCCCCGGTGACACCTACGCCCACCTGCAGGCGGCTTTGGAGCGCGGCGACGCTGCCGCGGCGGCCGCCATGCGCAAGGCACTGCAGTCGGTGCTGCGGCAGGAGGCCAAGGACATTCACGATAAGTACATCGAGGTGCCCTACACCACCAGCTTCGGCATCCTGTTTCTGCCCTTTGAGGGGCTGTATGCCGAGGTGGTTTCCAGCGGAATCACGGAAGTTTTGCAGCGGGATTATCAAATCACGGTAGCAGGCCCGTCCACCATGGCGGCACTGCTGAACGCTTTGCAGATGGGCTTCCGCACGCTGGCGATCCAAAAGCGTTCCGGCGAGGTGTGGACGATTTTGGGCGCTGTCAAGACAGAATTTGAGAAGTTCGGCGTCGGCTTACAGCAGATGCAGCGCCACCTGAACCAGACCGGCTCCGACCTGGAGGAGCTGATCGGCCCGCGCAGCCGCGCCATCACCCGCAAGCTGGAATCGGTGCAGCAGTTAGACCCCGATGCCGCCGCCGATCTGCTGGGCATTGAAGAAAAGAGTTTTTCCGTATAGGGAAGTATGAGAAAGGAATCCGACTATGATTCGTATCGTCACTGACTCGGCGGCCGATTTGACCGCCCGCGACCTGGAGACCCCCGGCGTGACCGTTGTGCCCATGGGCATCACCTTTGCCGATGGCACCGCCACCGTGGATGACGGCAGCATGACCAAGGACGAGTTCTTCACCCGCCTGGCCGAGGACAGCAAGCTGCCCCGCACCAGCCAGCCCAGCCCGGCTTCGTTTATCGAGCTGTTTGAGGAAGCTGCCGATGCAGGGGATGAGGTCATTGTCATCACTATCGCGCAAAAGCTTTCCGGCACCTACCAGTGCGCCAGCCTGGCCGCCGCCGAGACCGACGCCAAAGTCTACATCATCGACTCCGAGACCGCTACCCAGGGCGAGGCCATCATCGTGCGGGAGGCCATCCGCCTGCGGGAGCAGGGGCTTTCCGCCTCCCGCATTGCGGCCGTGCTGGAGACCTTTAAAAAGCGGGTGCGGGTCGTTGCCATCGTGGACAGCCTGAAGCACCTGCAAAAGGGCGGCCGCCTGCCTGCCGCCGTGGCTATCGTGGGCGGTGCACTGGGCATCAAACCGGTGCTGGCGCTGTCCGACGGTGCGATCCATCTGGTAGACAAAGGCCGCGGCCGTCCCGGTGCGCTGGTAGCCATGTACCGCCAGTTGGACAAGCAGGGCGGCGTGGACCCGGCCTACGGCTACACGCTGCTGTACAGCGACGATAAGCAGCTTACCGCCCCGGTGCACCACTATCTGCACCAAAACCTGCACCTGACCGGCGGGCGCGTGGGGCAGATCGGCCCCACCATCGGCACCCACATCGGCCCCGGCGCGGTGGGCGTGGCCTTTGTCATCCCGGAATAACCGCTTTACACCAATAAAAACAGCAAGTCCCCGGCAGAGAGGCCGCAGCCTCTTGCCGGGGGCTTTTTGCGTGGGTTACAGCGGGCCTTCGCCCAGGCCGGGGTCGGTGGGCAGCAGCGACGGGTCAAACGGCATATCCGTATCGCTGTTGATGCGGCGCTTCGGGTCCTGCTCGTAGGCAGTTTCGGGCACCTCGCTCAGGTCAGTCCAAAGTTCCTCGGTTTCTTCCTCGGCTCCATGGGGGCCAAACGGTTCGTGCAGCATAAAACAGACCTCCTTTTTGTATAGCGCCGGGCAGTGCCGCCCAGACTATAAGGGAAGTTTCTCACAGTGAGGTGGGTTTTATGCGTTCACGCGCCGGATTTTTTTGGTGCAGCCTGTGGCTGACCCTGCTGCTTTTGCTGCCGCTGATCCTTGTGGTGGGCTTTTTGGCCCGGCAGCGGCAGACCCAGCAAGAATTGCGGCAGGCCGCCGCCAACCAGAGCCAGCTGCAAATCGAGCCGGGTGCCCAAAGCGTGTGGCGTATGCTGCTGGTGGTGCAGAAAGAGGAGCCGGCCTTTGTGCTGGTGCGGGCGGACGGCCCGGCCCACAGCGTGACCTTCTGTGCCCTGCCGGGGCAGCTGCTGGTCAACGCACCGGCTGGCACTACCACACTGGCGGAATGTACGCTTTCGGCTGGGGCAGGGCGGGCCGCTCAACTGCTGAGGGCCGCGCTTTCCACCGGCGAGACCGCCCTACCGCCGCTGTACTACCTGGCGGCCACGCCCTCCTGCTGGGTGGATTGCGTGGGCAGCGGCACGGCGGTGCGGTTTGATACGTCCTCGCTGCTGCAGCCCGCCGCACGGCTGGCGCTGGGCTACGGCAAGGAGGCGGTGCAGGCTGTCAGTGCCACCGACGCGGTGGAGTTGATCGCCGACCTGCAAAGCCAGATGAGCGAGACGACCGCCGCCAACGCCCGCGCCGCCGTCTGGGCCGCTTTTGTGCGGCAGAACCCCGACCGGCTGACCGCCGTGCCCGATGCCTGGCGCAAATACAGTGCCCGGACGCTGACTGATTTTACCGCCACGGATTTGCTCAGGGCAGGGGAGACGCTGGCCTACCTGCAAAAGCAGGCCGCACTGACGGTGGATTATGTTACCGTCGCCGTGGTTGATGCACCGGGCGGGGAAGCGTTGACAGAGGATGGGCTGCAGGTGGTGGAGAGTTTGCTGCAATAAAAATAGCTCCTGCCCGGAGTGGGGTAGGAGCTATTTCTATGCTGTACGGGCCGTTACAGATACTTCACACCCAAAATGGCCACGCCCAAAATCACCAGCACTACGCCGGTGGCGCGGTTGAGGGTGGTTGGTTCGGCCTTATTGGCAAACTTGGCCGCGATGCGCGCCCACAGCAGGGTGCTGAGCACACAGCATACCAGGCAGAACAGGTCCGGCGCACCGCCAATGGCAAAGTGGCTGACCGCACCCGTCAGGGCCGTAAAGGTCATGATAAACACGCTGGTGCCCACGGCGGTCTTCAGCTCGTACCCCAGCACCGAGGTGAGCAGGAGCAGCATCATCATGCCGCCGCCTGCGCCGATAAAGCCGCAGATAAAACCCACGCCCATGCCGCAGACCAGCGACTGCACCAGCCGCTTCTGGGCACTGACGCCCTGCATGGCCTCCTTGGTGGTCATGACAGGCCGCACGATGAACTTGACGCCCAGCAGCATCGTCATAAACACCGAGAAGCTGCCCATGGTCGCGCCGGGCACCTTGCTGGCTACAAAGCTGCCCACCATCGTAAACACCAGCACGGCGGCCATCATCACAGCGCCGTTTTTCACATCCAAGTTGCCGTTTTTCTTGTAGGTATAGGCCGAGACGGCGCTTGCCAGCACGTCGCTTGCCAGGGCGATGCCCACGGCCATGTAGGGGTCCATCCCCAAAAAGGTGATGAGTATCGGGCTGATGACGGCGGCGGCGCTCATGCCCGCAAAGCCGGTGCCCAAGCCCGCGCCGATACCGGCGATAAAGCAAACGATAAATGCCACAAGATAGGTCATAGTGTTTCTCCTTTTTCTGCAAGGCGGCGGCAGAGGGTGGCATCCATGCGGGCCATATAGTCCTGCATGGCCTGCGCCTCGGCGGGGGTCAGGTCGGCGGTCACGGCGGCGGTGGCGGCCTGCTGGATGGCGTGAAGCTCCTGTACCAGCGGCGTAGCAGCGTCGGTAAAGCCCAGCATCCGCTGGCGGCGGTTATCGGCGGCCGGGCTTACCGTCAGCAGGCCCATGGTGCGCAGATGCTCCACCGCCTTGGACACATTGGACTTAGCCAGCCCGCGGTAGCGGCAGATGTCGCTGGCAGTGCGGCAATCCGGGTTGTTATGCAGGAACAGCAGGATGTCGATCTCCAGCTGGTTCAGCCCATGGCGGACCGCGGCGGATTCAAACTGGGATGTATAGAACTTTTTATAGTGCTGTACAAAGGCCAGTACCGGGATCAAGTGGCTCACCTCACAGAGTGTTTGTTTTAGAACGGTTATAATTATAACCGTTCTAAGTGAAGTTGTCAATCTTTACCACCAAAAATCTTTTCTACGACCTGTAAACAAGCATTTCAAATTTTCTCTTACAGTATGCCAATAATAAGTTGTTTCGAACGTGCAATTATGTTAGAATAGCCCAAAGGGGATGTTAGCATGTATTGTACAAAATGCAAAATGACCTATCCTGACGACGGCGAATGGGATGTATGCCCTGAGTGCGATGTAAAATTGATTACAAATAAAGAGCGGGACGAATTAAATCGCATAGAAACAGCCGCAAAAACAAATGCGTTATATGAATCATTAAAAAGTGAGTATGCGAAAAAGGGTATACAATTCACAGAACAGGATTTTGATGATTATTTACAAATGATGCGCATCAAGCAGCTGTCTGAATACGGAGAATTATCGAAAGGGAATGTTAAAGGTACTGCAGAAGATAACATTCCGAAGTGCCCAATTTGTGGTTCCCCAAAGATACAAAAAATCTCAGGAATGAATCGCGCGGTTAATATCGCGCTTTTAGGAATGTTTAGTACAAAGATAAATAAGCAGTGGCATTGTGATCACTGCGGTAGCAACTTTTGATAAGGTGAAGAAATTATGCGTAGTGCAAAAAAAACTGAGTTATTGCAGGAAAATATGAAGATATGCCCTTATTATCAATAAGCGGCGACTAGTGCTCATCAAGCAGAATCAGTGCAAAGACTGTAGACCACTATGAAGTTCTTGACCAAAAATCGGCAAAATCCATGTCATCAGCCATCGCTCGTGGTTTAGTAGGAGGAGCATTTCTCGGTCCAATCGGCGTTACCGCAGCTACCACAGCTAAAGTCAAAAGCATCTGGACTGTTGTCGTTTACTACAAGATTAGCGAAGAAAAGAGTATGTTAGAAATGGATGATAAAACATATCGTTTGGTTGTAAAGCAAATGTTTTACTGAAACGGGAGTGATTTTTGATGAGTAATGTTTTAGGCGAGATGCCGACCTTTGACGATATAGCGGATAAGGAATCTTATAAAATATATAAGTGGATGGTACATAAAAAACACTTTACTTTGTCAGATATCAACAAAGAATTCAAGGCAGACGAAGATGACGAGTTTGTAACAGCACTGTCAGCAATGGCACTCGCTAAGCTCTTAGGAATCAAGTATTCCAGGAATAGTTATTATTCAGACGATGAGCTTCGTAATATATCGTTCCAGCAGATGTCAAACGCCACTATTGAAACAACCCCTCTTCTTGCTCGGTATATCGAAAAACGTGAAACCGAAAATGTTCATTGGCGTTTGCCAACTATACTTTCAATAATTTCATTAAGCGTAAGTATACTCACTCTTATAATAAGCTTATTGCCAAAAACAGTATCTGTGAATATTACATCATGGCCTGCCACTGCAGAAACTGCTTATCAGCCGACCGAAGCAACATATCCACAATAATCAAGCAATTTTCACTTCTATTTTTCATATGTAACGCAACAAACACGTACAAAAAAGGCCCTCGCCCCTGAGATAGGGGAGAGGGCCTTACCTATGGTTTGTTTACTGCTCGCGGAAGCGGGAGAGGAACTCGATGGTGCGGGGGTTCTGGGGATGCTCAAAGATGTCGGCGGGGGTGCCTTCCTCGCAGATGACACCGTCAGCCATGTAGACCACATGGCTGGAAACATCGCGGGCGAAGGCCATCTCGTGGGTTACGACGATCATGGTCAGGCCCTCCTTGGCCAGCTGGCGCATAACGCTCAGCACTTCACCCACCATCTGGGGGTCCAGGGCGGAGGTAGGCTCGTCAAACAGCAGCACTTCGGGCTGCATGGACAGCGCACGGGCGATGGCCACGCGCTGCTTCTGGCCGCCGGAAAGCTGGCGGGGCTTGGCGTTGACGTAGGGTGCCATGCCCACCTTTTCCAGGTTGCTCAGGGCCGTCTTGCGGGCGGTCTCCTTGTCCTGGTGCAGCACGTAGCGCAGGCCGGCGGTGCAGTTGTCCAGCACGGTCATGTTGTTGAAGAGGTTGAAGCTCTGGAACACCATGCCCACCTTGGCGCGGTAGGCGCAGGGGTCAGAGCCTTTGGCCGTGATGTCCTGCCCATGGAACAGCACGCTGCCGTGGGTGGGGGTCTCCAGCAGGTTGATGCAGCGCAGCAGCGTGGATTTTCCGCTGCCGGAGGCGCCGATCACGCAGGTAACATCGCCGTGGTTGACGGTAAAGTCAACATCGCGCAGCACCACGTGGGTGCCAAAGCTTTTGGAGAGGTGGCGCACCTCAATGATGGGTTCAGACATGGGATGCCTCTCCTTTCATATCCAGATTCTGGGACTTGTGGTCCGGGTCCGGGGCGTTGTACATGCCGCTGGTGTAGGCCAGGGTATCGGTGGTGTTCAGGTCGTAGTTCTGGGGGCCGTCCAGGGCCTTCTCCCAGGCGCGCAGCAGGTAGCTGGCCAGCAGCGTCATCGACAGGTAGATGATCATGACGATAACGGCGCTTTCAAAGTAGGTGTACAGCGCGCCGACCACGCTCTTGTGCACAAAGAACAGGTCGGTGATGGAGATGACCGACAGCACCGAGGTATCCTTGATGTTGATGATGAAGTTGTTGCCGATCTGGGGCACGATGTTGCGCAGGGCCTGGGGCAGGATGACATGCAGCATCGTCTGCCAGTGGTTCATGCCGATAGCCATGGCACCCTCGGTCTGGCCTGGGTCGATGGAGACGATGCCGCCGCGGACCGTCTCGGCCATGTAAGCACCGGTGTTGATGGATACGATGAAGAAACCGGCTGTCCACATGCCCATTTTAATGCCGAACACCTGCAGCAGGCCGTAGTAGATGAAAACGGCCTGCACGATCATGGGCGTGCCGCGGAACAGCTCAACATAGCAGCGCAGCACTACCCGCAGGATGCGCAGCAGCACCCGCTTCCAGGCGGGGTCGCGCTGTTTATCGATGGGGATCGTCTGCAAAGCGCCCACGGCGAAACCGATCAGGCAGCCAAAGAATGTGCCGACCAGTGCCAGCAGCAGGGTAGTGCCTGCGCCGCGCAGATACGAAAAGCCGTATTTCTGCAACACATTGGCGCAGTTTGTCAAAAAGTCTTGCATGGGGATTCTCCTTTATTCTTCATGCACCGTAGGGGTAGAACCGCCGAAACCCCTGCCGACGAAAAAAGCGGCAGGGGTATGGATGGCGGGGATTACTCGCTCAGGGGCTGTACGCTGATGGCTTCGTCCATCATGGTGTTGTAGTCGTCAGCGGTCATGGTTGCCAGCACTTCGTTGATGGCATCCTTCAGGGCGGTGTTGCCCTTCTTCATGGAAATACCGATGTTGATGTCCTCATCGCTGACCTGGAAGTCGTTGTCGCCGCCGCCGAAGTCCAGCAGGGTGAAGTCAGGATAAGCAACCAGGGCCGCCTGGCCGGTGGGACGGTCGGTGACGACGATGTCGCAGGCGCCGCTGTTCAGGGCCACCAGCATGGAGGGGGCAGTTTCCTGGGCGGGCAGGATGTTGGCATCGGGAATCTGGGACAGGCAGTTATCATACCAGATGGTGCCCAGCTGGCTGGTAGCGGTGGCACCGGCCAGATCGGCCACGCTGGCGGCGGAAGCATACTGGCTGTCCTTCTTGGTCAGGGTGATGATGGAAGCGTAGTAGTACGGGTCAGAGAAGTCGACCTGGGCAGCGCGCTCAGCGGTGATGGACTGACCGGCGATGACGCAGTCCACATCGCCGCTCATGACGGCGGGGATCAGGCTGTCCCAGTCCAGCTTGACAATCTGGACGTTCTGGCCCAGGGCGTCGGCAATCTTTTTGGCCATCATAACGTCGTAGCCGTAGGCGTAGTCGCTGGAGCCGCGGATGGCAACAGCGCCGTTGGAGTCATCGCTCTGTGTCCAGTTGTAGGGGGCGTAAGCGCACTCCATGGCAACGGTCAGGGTCGTGGGGTCGCCGTCACCATCGGGGGCATCGGCGGCAGCCTCAGCGGCGGCCTCGCCGGAAGCGGTGGAATCAGCGGCGCTCTCGGCCGCGGTAGAGCCGCAGGCGGTAAAGCTGGCGGCCATGGCAGCCACCAGGCCCAGGGCCAAAGTCTTTTTCAGTTTCATGATGTTCTCCTTTATTTTCCTGTATAATTCCCTCTATGAGCAGGTCCGCCTTTCCCGGCAGGGGAGAGGCAGAACCACCTTACGCAAAAAGCCCCGGCTCCTTACGGAAAGCCGGGACTTGAAGCCTTGGCTATAAGCATCCACGGCGCAGCGTGCTGCCGCGCCATTGCGGCCCATACTCATGCATAAATATTACATCACTATGCAGGCTTTGTCAATAGGTATTAAGTTCAGGCAGCAGCTTTTTCGCTGTTTTTCTTGCTCTTGCTGTAGCTCTTGACACTGTGCAGCACAATGTTCAGGCCCAGAACGATCAGCATCACAGCCAGGATCAGCTGCAGGCCGTTGGCGATGAACACAGCACCCCAGGTGGTCTCGCCAGCGGGGATGGTGGTGGAAACAGCGGCAGAGATGGCCTTGACCATGGCGATCAGGCGCTGGACCAGCGCGGTGAAGGTAACGCACAGCATGATGACCAGCGGCGGGAACAGCATCTTGTTGTTGCGGCCGGTGACCTTCAGGAATACGCACAGGGTAGCCAGGACCAGGGCGCTCAGCAGCTGGTTGGCGGAACCGAACAGCGGCCAGATGTTGGCATAGCCGATCTGGGTCAGCAGGAAGCCGAAGGCCAGAGTGATGATGGTGGAGAAGTAAACGTTGCAGAACAGCTTGCGCCAGCCCTCAGCGTGCTCCATATCATCGGTGCTGAACAGCTCCTGGAAGCTCATACGGCCGATACGGGCCACGGCATCCAGGCTGGTCAGGGCCAGGGCGGAAACGCACATCGTCATAAAGACGGTAGCGATGGAAACGGGCACGCCGAACATCTCAAAGAAGCCGGCAACGCCGCGGCTGAAGATCTGGAACGGGGTACCGGCGGCCGGGGTGCCATCGGCAGCGGCAGCAGCACCGGCAACGCACAGGGCCAGGACAGCCAGCAGGCTTTCCAGCACCATGGCGCCGTAACCGACCTTGAGCATGTCTTTCTCGTTCTCAACGGTCTTGGAGGAGGTGCCGGAGGAAACCAGGCCGTGGAAACCGGAAACGGCGCCGCAGGCCACGGTAACAAACAGGATGGGGAACATGGTGCCCAGCTTCTCGTTGTTGAAACCGGTGAAGACGGGCAGGTTCATGGTGGGATGAGCGACCAGCAGGCCGACAACGGCACCGGCGATCATGCAGATGAACATGAAGGTGGTCATGTGGTCACGGGGCTGTTTCAGCAGCCACATGGGCAGGACCGCAGCGAAGAAGATGTAGACGAAGGTGATGTAGCTCCAGGCAGCCTTGCCCAGAATGATGGGGAAGTTCATGCCGACAACGAAGGACAGCACGATGAAGACGATGCTGATGACGGACTCTTTCCAGCCGGTGAAGTGGAACTTCTTCTGCAGCAGGCCGAAGATGACAGCGAACACCATGAACATGATGGAGACCATGCCGGCAGCGCCGTTGGTGTTGGCGGCATCAGACAGGCTGGTCACACCATCGGTAGTGACGTAAGCGTTGAAGGTACCGGCGACCATGTCAGCAAAAGCAGCGATAACGATGCAGCAGAACAGCCAGCAGAACAGCAGGAACAGCTTACGGCCGGTCTTGCCGATGTACTTCTCGATCAGCAGACCCATGGACTTACCGTCATTCTTGACGGAAGCATACAGGGCGCCGAAGTCGGTAACAGCGCCGAAGAAGACGCCGCCGATGAGCACCCACAGCAGGACGGGCAGCCAGCCGAAAGCGGCAGCCTGGATAGCACCGGTAACAGGGCCGGCACCTGCGATGGAAGAGAACTGATGGCTGAAAACGGTCCAGCCATCGGTGGGCACGTAGTCCTTGCCATCCTCCAGCCGCACAGCCGGAGTTTTGGCGTTGGGGTCAACACCCCAGGTTTTAGCGAGCCAGCGGCCGTACCCGGTGTACGCACATACCAGGACGACAGCTGCGATCAGAACAATTACAAGCGTATTCATTTGTATAATCTCCCTCATTTCTTACATATTTTTACAATCGCTTGTTCTATTACTTTAAACCGCTGTTCTTCGTTTGTCAACGGATTGTTCATATTTTGTCAACATGTTGCGTATATAGCAAATCCGTCGAAAACTATTAGTAAATTTTCGTCACCTTCGACAATACAAAAATTCATTGACAAAGCGAGGCGGTGGTTATAGTATAAAGGAAAGCGTTTGCGCGAAAAGCTGCCGCTCTATATTCTATTATACTATAATACAAAAGGAGACTTCCCCATGAAACAATGGTTGAAAGATGCGGTATTCTATGAGATCTATCCCCAGAGTTTTTACGATACCAACGGGGACGGCATCGGAGATTTTCCCGGCATCATTGCCAAACTGGATTACATCAAAGACTTAGGCTGCAATGCGCTGTGGATCAACCCCTGCTACGACTCTCCGTTTAAAGACGCCGGCTACGACGTGCGCGACTACAAAAAAATTGCGCCGCGCTATGGCACCAACGCGGACGCCGCCGCGCTGTTCAAGGCCGCCCACGAGAAGGGCATCCATGTGCTGTTCGACCTGGTGCCCGGCCACACCAGCGAGGAACACGCCTGGTTCAAGGCCAGCTGCCGGCCCGAGCACAACGAATACTCCGACCGCTTCATCTGGACCGATTCCTGCTTTGCCTCCGGCGACGGCATGCCCTTCATCGGCGGCGAGACCCCGCGCAACGGTACCTACATTTTGAACTTCTTCAAGTGCCAGCCCGCGCTGAACTACGGCTACGGCAAGATCAACCAACCCTGGCAAAAGCCCACCACCGACCTCGCCTGCCTGGCTACCGTGGAGGCCATGAAGGACGTCATGCGGTTCTGGCTGGACATGGGCTGTGATGGTTTCCGCGTGGATATGGCCTCCAGCCTTGTCAAAAACGACACCAAGCACAAAAAGTACACCTGTGCCATCTGGCGCGACATAGCCGCCATGCTGAGCAAGGAGTACCCCGAAGCCGCCCTGGTGGCTGAGTGGAACGGCCCGCGCATGTCGCTGAAAAACGGCTTCGATATGGACTTTTATCTGGAGTGGCAGGGCAACGGCTACAGCTGGCTGATGCGCAACTACGACGGTGCCACCGACTCCAACCCACACAACATCGGCAAGGCCTACTTCTGCAAGGACTCCGGCACCGGCATCGATAAGTTTTTGGACGACTACCTGCCCAGCTACAAGGCCACCAAAAAGGACGGTCTGTGGTGCTTTATCACCTGCAACCACGATACCATCCGCCCCTCGGCCGGTTTGACGGTGGACGAACTGCGGCTGGCCTACGCCACGCTGTTCACTCTGCCCGGCGCACCGTTCGTGTATTACGGCGATGAGATCGGCATGCGCTACCTGCCCCTGCCCACCAAGGAGGGCGGCTACTTCCGCACCGGCTCACGTACACCGATGCAGTGGGACGGCACCGCCAACCACGGCTTCTCCACCGCCGTAGCGGATGCGCTGTACCTACCGGTGGATACCGCCGACGACGCCCCCACGGTCGAAGCCCAGCAGGCCGACCCCAACAGCCTGCTGCATGCCGTGAAGAGCCTGCTGGCCTTCCGCCATGCCCACCGGGATCTGGACTCCGACGCTTCGTTCAAGGTGCTGTACGCGCCCAAGGCCAAGGGCGACTACCGCCCGTTTGCCTGGCAGCGCGGCAAGCTGACCTGCGCCGTCAACCCCGCCGGGGCCGCCGCCGACCTGCCGCTGAAGCTGAAGGACGGCACCCGCGTGCTGTACGCCATCGGCGAAGCCGCCGTCAAGGACGGCGAGCTGCACCTGGGCGCCCAGAGCTTCGCCGTGCTGGGGTAAATCGAAATATGACGAGTGATGAATATGAAAATCCGAGAAGTGAAAGAAAAAAACAATTCATGTCATTATTGCTATTATAAAGGAACAGATGGACATAGACTTTGTCCATCTTAAAATTGCATGATAGGTGTAATCATCAACGATACACAGACCATCACATTTGAGGAAGCGGCAGAAGTCGCATCAAAGAGAAAAGGAAGAAAAGTTAGGGCAATACCGCACAATTCTAAGTGCCGATGCGGCGAGCGAGAAGTACAAGCTGCTAAGCAAAAAGCGCAGATAATACTGGATGTATTATTGAGCATTTTTGCGACGCAGATTGTGCTTCGCAGCCGCAGCAGCGGTGCTTAAGCTATAAAGCGGGAATTGTGCGGTGTTGCCTTAGGCGAACAAGGCTCTCGTCAACTCTCTGCGTTCGTCTGCGTCCATCAGCCGGATGGCTTCAAGAATCTCCTTGCCGGAGATTTTTGTTGCCGCCGGCTTTTCGTTTTGCCGGGGTTGGGGTGCTGCCTGGGACATATTTTGGGAATAGAAGTTTGCCTCGATCTTCTCGGTCAGCTCCAGCCAGGGCTTGTCCTGTGTGTGGGCGTAGGTATCCATTAAAACGGCGGCAGTCGCATGGCCGATGTTACCCTGCACCGACTTGAGGTCGCCATCCGACTGCAAGAACTGGTAAGAACATAATAAAGGCAATTACAATTATTTGAAATTTTTGAAAAAACAGAAATCATTTTGATGATGTGGAACGTTTTAATAGACAGGAAGGAGGTGAACCGTATCCAGACAGAATTATTGCTGCGGAAAGCGCAGAGCGGAGATACGGGTGCGCTGGACACTCTGATTGCAGCGTACTATCCACAAATTCTGAACTATTGCCATTGGCATACAGCAGACGAGCAGCAGGCGCAGGATGCAACACAGGAAACCTTTTTGAAAGCGGTGCGCTGGCTGGATTCCTGTGGTGGATTTCAGGGGGCATTCCGCCCCTTTCTGTACAAAATCGCAAAAAACACTTGCATCGATCTGAACCGTACTATGAAGCGGACGGAGGTATCGCTGGAAAGCTTGCCGGGCGAACCCGCCTATCAGGAAAGCGGCTTTGCTGCGGCAGAGGAGAAAGCAAACCTGCGAGTGCTGACGGCCCAGTTGGAGCCGGAACAGCGGGAACTAATATTGCTGCGGTTCGCACAACAGCTTAAATTGCGGGAGATCGCGCAGATCACAGGTCTGCCCCTGCGCACGGTGCAGTCCCGCCTGCGTGCCGCATTGAAAACCTTGAAAATGCAATTGGAAAAGGAGGACTGGAGATGAATCGAGCCTTTGAAAAAGAACTGTCCAGAGCATTGGCGGCAGAGCCGGACACAGCTGTCCCGGAAACGCTGCTGCGCCGCTGCCGGGCGGAACATATCGCAAAACAACGGAGTGGTTGGCGCGATTTGCTGCACTGCCAGTTCAAATTGCTGGGCTGGAAGGTGTGGGCACTGGAAGCAATGGCGGCACTGGCGTTGTACAGTGTGGGCCGGGAACTTGCCCTGTGGGAGAAGGCATGGACATTACGCAATGCGCTGTTTGGTCTGAGCACACTCGCCATGCTGACAGCCATGCTCGGTCTGCCGTTTTTATACCGGGCAAGTCAATATAAGATGCTTGAACTGGAACATGCCACATATGTAGGAATCGGTCGTCCACTGGTGATGCGGTTTTTGCTGCTGCTGGCGGGGGAAACGATCCTGCTGGGAGTGCTGGTACTCAATGTGCGGGCAGCCGTGCCATGGAGCGTCGGGCAACTGCTGGCGGTGCTGACCGTGCCATTCCTGACCGCAAACAATGAGCTGCTTCTGCTGCTGCGCTGGGTGCGCCCGGAATGGATGATGACCGGGGCTGTACCGCTGTTTGCAGGGCAGCTGTGTTTGCTGCGGTTCGTGCAATTATCAGAACTGCCGAAAGGTCTGCCGCTGGCGGCGGGCGTGCTGGTGCTCTGTATGGTGTTGCAGTGCATCCGGCTTGCCGCCCGGCCAGAATATATTGCAGAAAGCTGAAAGGAGCAAGACATGGAACTGAAAATTCAGAATATTACAAAGCGATACCGGGATAAAACGGCGGTGGATGATGTGTCCATCACGCTCACGCCGGGTGTGTGGGGGCTGCTGGGGGCGAATGGTGCAGGCAAAACAACTTTAATGCGGATGCTGGCGGGCATTCTGCGGCCCAGCAGTGGCCGGATTTTGTGCGATGGGGTGGAGATTGGGACGCTTGGTGCGGCCTACCGGGAAAAGCTGGGGTATCTGCCGCAGGAATTCGGGTTTTACCCGGAATTCACGGTACAGGACTATCTGGAATATATGGCAGCACTCAAGGGTCTGCCGCGCACAGAGGCTGCCCGGCAGATCGACGCACTGCTGGAGCGGGTAAGCCTGACCGAGGTGCGCCGCAAAAAGATCGTGAAGCTTTCCGGCGGTATGAAGCGCCGGGTAGGCATCGCACAGGCACTGCTCAACGACCCAGAATTTTTAATTCTAGATGAGCCCACGGCAGGGCTGGACCCTGGAGAACGGGTGCGGTTCCGCAATCTGCTGTCGGAGTTTGCACAGGAACGGATCGTTCTTATTTCAACGCATATCGTTTCGGATGTGGAATACATTGCGGCCGAAAATGCCGTGATGAAGGCTGGTAAGATCATTGCGAAGGACACCACCGAAGGGCTGGTAAAGCAGATTGAGGGCAAAGTCTGGCAAGGAAATATCCCGACGGAAACGCTCTCCCAGTGGGAGCACCGGCTGCGGGTGGTGAACCTGCGCAACGAGCCGGATGGGACGGTAACATTGCGGTATCTGGCAGATGCACCGCAGTTGCCGGACAGCATCTCGGCGCAGCCCAGGCTGGAAGATCTGTATCTGTGGCTTTTCCCGGAGGAAATGGAGGAAGCAAAATGAACCTGTATCGTTTGGAATTGAAACGTGTGTGCAAAACCCGTATGACAGCCATTCTGCTGGTTATTGCACTGGTGCTGGCCGTGGTTATGGCATATCTGCCGGTGACCTTTATCGGCTGGACGGAACTGGATGCCAGCGGAAACGAAGTGAGTTACACGGGTCTGAAAGCAATCCAGAAACGGCAGGAGCAGCAGGTGTCCGGTACCATCACACCGGATGTCATGCAGGAAGCACTGGAAGCCTATCAGCGGGTGTACCGGCAGTATGACGCAAGTTCCATCAACGACATCCCGGTCGAGGTGTTTTATAAAGAACTTGCCCGGTATCAGCCTCTTGTGAACAACGCAAAGGAAGCCTTTGCCGACCCGAAAACCGGCATGGCACCGGGCGTGATGGGACTGACCGCAGAGGATATGCAGAACTTTTACAGCCAGCTCCCCAAACGGCTGGAATCGGTGATCTGGCTGGAACAAAGCGAAAAGCCCGGCTATGAGCAGGCGCAGGCCATTGCACAGAAAAAGTTCGATGCTGTACAAAAACCGTTCACCTATTCATTTGGGGTCAGTTCAGACGCAATGGATTACCAGACCCTGTTGAACTTGCTGCTCACCCTGCTGTGCGCAGTGATTGCGGCCCCGGTGTTTGCGTCGGATGCACAGACCGGTGCGCAGGACATCCAACTGTGCACAAAAAACGGCGGTCTGCGGCTAGCAGCGGCAAAGCTGGCGGCGGCGTTCAGTATCACAGGGGCGGCGTATCTGCTCTGCGGCGTGGTTTGGATCTTGGTCACGAATGCTCTATTTGGCTGGGAAAGTACCCAAACTTCCGTGCAATGGCTGTTTTCTGTGACCAGCCTGCTGCCGTATACCGTTGGCCAGATGGAGTGGGTCATGCTGGTGGCAAACTTCCTGATTTTCTTTGCGGAGGTGGCCTTTGTGCTGATGGCATCCGTATGGGCCAAGAACAACCTGACCGCTTTGTCTGTGGCGCTGATCAGTGTGGTGGCACCGCTGATTGTTTATATGGTCGTGCCGGGTTCCTTCGGAGAATGGCTGTCCACCCTGCTTCCGGCAGGGGGCATTGGGCTTTCCAACGCATTGCAGTATAAAATGATCAGCTTTGATTTTCTCTATGCAGGTGGGCATGCCTTCTTTCAGGCAGATGTACTGCTGGCATCGGCACCGATCAAGATCATTCTGCTCGTTGGACTGGCAGCATGGGGGTATCTGCGAAAGACCAAGGTGGCTTGAAAGGAAACGCTACCGAAAAAAGCTCATCGGATGCATAGAAAACTGCATCGGATGGTGTATTTGCAAAAACATATATAAATTCCAGTTTGTCATACTCATTCCTACAACCAAAAAATCCAGAACTGTGTGGCTGGTTCAGCCAACAGTTCTGGATTTTTTATTTTTTAACTGCGGTTTTTCTTATTACAGCGTTTTCAGCAAAACTTTGCTCAGCGGGCGCTTGGGGACGCAGTAGTCGCCGGCCTCATCCAGGTAGTATTTTACGCTGCCGTTCTGCATTTCCACCAGGTGGCTCTTGTGGGTGGGGTAACCCAGGGCGACCATGCAGCACAGGCGCATTTTTTCTGGCAGAGCCAGCAGCTTTGTCAGGGCCGGACGGTCGATGGCCCCCATGATGCAACTGCCCACACCGTGGGCCCAGGCGGCAGCGGTCAGGCTGCCCAGGGCAAGGCCCGCGTCCATATCATTGGCACCGGGCAGGTTTTCGTCCTGCAATACGGCGATAAACGCCGTCGGCACCTCGTTGGCCTTGGGGGTGCCCTGCTCCCGGGGCAGATAGGCGGCCCAGTGTACCAGCGGCTGCACGGCGGCCACAGCTTCGGGGCTTTGCACGATGATATACTTCACCGTCTGGCGGTTGGCGCCGCAGCTGGCGATGCGGGCGGCGTCCACACACTCCTGCAGAATTTCAGGCGCCACGGGGCGCTGCTCGAACCGGCGGTAGGTGCGGCGCGTGCGCAGAAACTCCATCATATCCATTCCCAACACATCCTTGCTTCTTGTCTTTGCCGCGCCCTGCCGGGCAGGCATAAGGCTGCGGCTGTACTTTTAGTATACCAGACCCTGCTTTATTTATCAATCACGGTCGAGGTGCGGCCGATGCCAACGACGGCCTCGGTGATCTTTTTCCAGCTGTTGCATCCGCAGACTCCGTCTGCCGTCAGGCCAAAGCGGCGCTGCACGCCTTTCAGGGCGGTTTCGGTCCTGGCACCGAACACGCCGTCCAGCGTGCCGGTGGTGTAACCCAGGGCGTTCAGGGCGTCCTGCAGCACCAGCACATAGGTGCTGCGGTTGCCGCGGCGTACCGTAGGGTAGCCTGCCGTAGTTTTGGCGCAGGCGGGTTTGCCGTAGCGGCGGTCAAAGTGCACCCAGGTCGGCGTCATCGAGAGCGGCTCCACATAGCCCCACGCCTTGGTGGCAACAGCGGCATTGTAGATGGCCTTGCGGGCGTCCGCGCCGCTGCTTTGGCCTACGTCAAAGGCCACGCCCGCGTAGTGCTGGCTGGTGGTGCCGTGGCCACCCTCCCAGATGCGCTTGAAGGCGTAGCCCACCGGGATGGATTTGCCGTAGGTGCGGCGGGTCAGGTTCCAGGCCTCCATGGCGGCGGTGGTGGTCCACAGCACATTGGCCCCGCTGGAACCGCGGAATTCCCGCAATTTCAGCGTGCTGCCGTAGCTGTATGGCATGGGGTCATTCTCGTTCAGGTCATAGGTGTAGAAGCGGTTGTTGAAGGCATCGTACACGAACAGTTTTGCCATAGTTATCCCTCCTCGTTCCGGCACTTGCGGCAAATGCTCTGGGCGGCCAGGCGCAGGCTTTCCCATGTGTCGGCGTCCACCACGCCCAAGGGCTGCAGGCCGGCGGTGAGCTGGTAGCTTTCCAGCGCCGATTGCGTAGCTTCGTCAAATACACCGGTTTCGGGAACAAAGTTTGCCCCCTGGTCCACGGCGGCGATGAGGTTGAGCCACTGCTGCACCTGCAATACCGCCGGGCCTGCGCTGCCCAATGCCAGGGCCGAGGCAGGCCACTCGCCGCCCGGTTCCGGCCCGGCCGCGGCGGGGGTCACGGCCAGCAGCGTCAAAGCGGCATCGCGGAAAATGGTCCAGGTTGCGGGCGTCACCTCGCCTGTCTCCGCCAGCCCAAAGTAGCGCTGGGCACTGCGCACGGCGATCTCCAGCTCCGGGTCAAAGGTACCGGACGGCTCGGTGCCGGCCAAAAAGTTGATCTCGGGTATCCACTGGTTCAGGAACAGCAGCAGCCGGTTCAGCTGCAATATTTCCGGGCCGCTGTCGCCGGGTCTCAGCGTTCTGGTGGGGGAGGTAAGACCCACCACCCGTACCACAGGGCCGCTGGTCTCCAAGGCCTGCACAGCGTCGTAGATGCTCTGCCAGGTCAGGCGGCCGACGGTACCGTCCACGGTCAGGCCCGCCCGCTCCTGCCAGGCACGCACCGCGCGGGTGGTCGCCGCGCCAAAGGTGCCGTCCACCGTCACGGTGGGCACATCGCTGTAATAGGCCGCCAGCCGCCGCAGGTAGAACTGCACGGCCCGCACAGCGGTGCCGCTGCTGCCCTGGCGCACCGTGGCGGTGAACTGGCCGGGCGCTACGCCGTAGTCCACAATTTTGTTGGCCACGGCCAGGGCGACTTCCTTTAATTTGTTCCAGGTGCTGCGCCCGGTCACACCGTCCGCCGCCAGCGAGAACCGGTTCTGGAACGCCGTCACCGCCCTGACGGTGGCAGGGCCATAGCTGCCGTCCACGGTCACGTGGGACAGGCCGCTGTAGTTGTCCGCTGCCAGCCGCAACCAGAACTGCACCAGCCGCACTTCCATGCCGGTGCTGCCCCGCCGCAGGGCAGTGCCAGGCCAGGCGGTGCCGCCCAGGTCACTTTGGGCTTCCAGCCAGGCGGCATACAGGGCATTCCAGGTCGTCTGTCCCACCACACCGTCCGCTGTCAGGCTTTGCTTTTGCTGAAAGACTTTCACCGCCCGCTCGGTGGCTGCGCCGTAGCTGCCATCCACCGTCACGGCGGGCAGGCTGCTGTCAAACTGGGCCAGGTCGGACAGCCAGAACTGCACCTGCTCCACATTGCTGCCGGTGCTGCCGCGCCGCAGGGTGGTGCCGGGCCAGTCGCCGGTGCTCTGGGTGCCGTCGGCGGTCTCGCCCTCGCTGGTCAGCTCCGCCAGGTTCTTGACGCTGACGTAGATATAGCTGATTTTGAACCAGGTGCTTTTGCCCACCACGCCATCCGCCGTCAGGCTGAACTGCTTCTGGAATTTTTTCACCACATTTTCGGTGGTCTCATCAAATATGCCGTTCACGGTGGGCTTGCCGAAGAACGGGTAATCCTTGGCAATGCGGGAAAGCTGCCGCTGGATGATGCGCACGTTGGTGCCGGTGCTGCCCCGCCGCAGGGGGCTGCCGGGATAGCTGGAGGGGATGCTGGCGATGTTATTGGTGGTGACCAACTCCACCCGGCTGCCGTAGTAGTAGCGCAGAATTTGCAGGGCGTTTTTGCCCTCTTTGGCGCGGTCGACGGTGCCCCACTGTTTCATGCCCGGGCAGGTGACGGTTTTGCCGTCGCAATACTCGGTGTAGTAGGGTTCCCGGTCGCCGCGGCGGCGCACGTAGGTGTTGAACAGTTCGGCGGTCAGTTTTTCCATCACCGCAAACACCGTGCGGCCCGAAACGTAGGCCTGGTCGACACCCGGCGAGCCGGTGATATTAAAACTATAGCCCCGGCTGGGATACCACTCGGTCCAGATGCGGTTAAGCGCAAGGCTGATCTGCGCGAGAATATTCGCGCGGAGTGCCTGTTCCGGCCAGGTAGGGCAGACAGTCGGGGCTGTTTTACGTATTTCGACAAGTTTATTATAAAGGCAACACCGCACAATTCCCGCTTTACAGCTTAAGCACCGCTGCTGCGGCTGCGGAGCACAATCTGCGTCGCAAAAATGCTCGATAATACATCCAGTATTATCTGCGCTTTTTGCTTAGCAGCTTGTACTTCTCGCTCGCCGCATCGGCACTTAGAATTGTGCGGTATTGCCTAAAGTATCTGCATCCCGCACGGGGATGCCGTTTTCCCGCAGCAGGGCCGCAAATACGCCCTGGCCGGGGATCTTTCTGCCAGTGAAGGTTCCATCGTATACTTCGGCAGCACCGCAACTGGGGCTGCGCGGCTGCAGGATGGCGAGTTCCACACCGTTTTCTTTGGCAATGGCCAACGCTCTGGCCGCACCGGCGCGGAATGCCGCATCCACACTGACGCCGTCCTTCGTAACGACCTCTCCGTTTACGATCTCCGCCGGGGTGCGGGGAACCGACAGGCCGCCCAGTACCTCAGGGCAGACGGGGATGACCTCATGCCCCTGCACAAAGGCCGCTGCTTTTTCGCTGTAATTGTTGCCGCCGCTGTATTTGCAGTTTTCGCCCAGCAGGCAGGCGCTTACCAGAATCTTCATCGGCGCGTCCTCAGCTTACCACCGGGCTTTCCGGCAGAATGATCTGGATCAAGGTCTTATCCAGCATCAGGGTGCGGTGCCAGGGGTTCAGGATGATGCCCTCGATCTCGGGCACGGTCAGGGCGGTTTCCAACAATTTGCCAATGTCCGCCATAAAGGTGGACTGCACCTGTTCTGCGCCCCGCATTTCCTCCTCAAAGCTGGTAAAGGCGTACCACCAGGCGCGGCCGTCGGGGGTCTGCACGACTTTTAAGCTCATCTGGGTGGTGCCGGGGTTGGGCTCCACGGCTACCACAAACTGGCCGTTTTCCCGGATGCGGCGGCGGATGGCCGTCAGCGCGTGGGCCAGCAGCTCCGGGGTGGCGTTTTGCTGTAAGGCGGCAATGGCCTGCTCGATGTTCTCGTTGCTCTGCAAGGCTTCTTCCTGCATAGTGTGTTCCTCTCTTTATCCGTTTTGGGCCTATTATAGCAGATTTTGGCGGGAATAAAAAGGGGCTGGAAACTTTGCACAACTGCTGGTATAATAGGGGCAAAGAAACAGCCCAACACGCGGAAAGGTCGAGCCTATGCTGGAAGAACTGAAACAACAGGTTTATGCGGCAAACATGGAATTGCCCCGCCGGGGGCTGGTGACCTACACCTGGGGCAATGTCTCGGGCATCGACCGCAAGGCCGGGCTGGTGGTCATCAAGCCGTCGGGCGTGGCGTATGAGGAGCTGACCCCGGACAAGCTGGTGGTGCTGGACCTGGACGGCCGCAAGGTCGAGGGCGGGCTGAACCCCAGCAGCGACACCAAGACCCATCTGGAGCTGTACAAGGCCTACCCGCAGCTTGGGGGCATCGTGCATACCCACTCCACCTACGCGGTGGCCTTCGCCCAGGCGCGGCGGGACCTACCCGCCTTTGGCACCACCCACGCCGATTATTTTTACGGCCCGGTGCCCTGCACGCGGGAGCTGACGCCCGAAGAAATTGACGAGGATTACGAGCGGAACACCGGCAAGGTGATTCTGGAGACCTTCGCCCGGCGCGGCATCGACCCGGTGCATGTGCCCGCCGTGCTGTGCGCCAGCCACGGGCCGTTTACCTGGGGCAAGGATGCCGCCGAGGCCGTCTACCACGCCGCCGTGTTGGAGGAGGTGGCCAAGATGGCCGTTTTGACTCTGACCATCGACCCCGGCGCCCAGCCTGCGCCCCAACATGTATTGGACAAGCATTTTATGCGCAAGCACGGACCCAATGCGTATTATGGACAGAAAAAATAAGGCGTACCGTAGGGGCCGATGCTCGCATTGCGGGCCCGCGGGCGCCCCTGCAATAACCACAACAATAATATAGTAAATAAAGGAGGAACCGTACCATGAAATTTTACATTGACACTGCCAATGTAGAGGAGATCCGCAAGGCCAACGACATGGGCATTATCGCCGGTGTCACTACCAACCCCAGCCTGATTGCCAAGGAGGGCCGCGACTACGCCGAGACCCTGGCCGAGATCGCCACCATCGTGGATGGTCCCATCTCCGGCGAGGTGAAGGCCACCACCGCCGACGCCGAGGGCATGATCGCCGAGGGACGCGCCATCTACGCGCTGGACCCCGCCCACATGGTCGTGAAGATCCCCATGACCGCCGAGGGCCTCAAGGCCATCAAGGTGCTGTCGGCCGAGGGTATCCCCACCAACTGCACGCTGATCTTCAGCGCCAACCAGGCCTTGCTGGCCGCCCGCGCCGGAGCCACTTACGTCAGCCCGTTTTTGGGGCGGCTGGATGACATCGGCCAGCCTGGCATTGAGCTGGTGGAGACCATCCACGATATGTTCCTGAACTACCCGGACATTGAGACGCAGATCATCGCCGCCAGCGTGCGCAATCCCATCCATGTGACGGACTGCGCCCTGGCCGGTGCGGACATCGCCACGGTGCCCTATAAGGTCATCGAGCAGATGCTCCACCACCCCCTGACCGATGCCGGCATTGAGAAGTTCAAGGCCGACTACACCAAGGTGTTTGGGGAATAAAGTACACACAGAAAAGCCCGCCAGCAAAACAGCTGACGGGCTTGTTCTTTGACTTTTTAGGGTTTCGGCTGGTAGCGCATGTCCGATACCGTGTACACGGTGATGAACGCCCGGGGGTCTTCGCGGTTCATGAAGTTCATCAGCTTCTGGTACTCGCCCTTGTCCACGATGGTGATGATCTCGCGGCGTTTTTCCATGTTGTAGGCACCGTAGGATTCATACACCGTGGCCCCGCTGTGCAGGTCGGTTAGGATGAAATGGCGGAGTTCTTCCTCTTTTTTAGTGATGATGCAGACGCGGCGCTTGATGTTGTGGTCAAAAATAAAGTGGTCCAGCACCAGCCCGTTGAAGTAGGTGCCCAGCACGCTGAGCACCACGGTCTTTTTATCGTAGACCAGCGCGGCCGACAGCGCCACGCACATGCCGGAGAGCGACATGGCCCGGCCCAGCTCGATGTGCAGGTACTTGTTCATGATCTTGGCCACGATGTCCAGCCCGCCGGAGGACGCGTTGCGGTTGAACAGGATGCTCAGCCCCACGCTGACCACCAGAATGTAGCACAGCACGTCCAATTCCTGGCTGTCGGTCAGCGAGCCGATGTCGGGGAAGAGCCGCTCAAACAGGCCAATGAATGCCGGCAGCAGGATGCTGGTGTAGACCGTTTTGGCCCCAAACTCCCGCCCGCAGGTGAAAAAGCCGATGATGAGCAGCACCACGTTCAAGATCATCGTGATAGCAGACAGCGGCAGCGGCACAAAGTTGGACAGCACGATGCCCAAACCCGAAATGCTGCTGACCGACGCATGGCTTGGCACCAGGAAAAAGTAGACCGCCGCCGCGATGATAGCCACCGCCACGGTCAGGATGGCGGCCTCCTGGGCGACGGCCAGGGCGGTGGGCTGTTTTTGTTTGGGCATGCTCAGTTCTCCTTGATGCGCTTGCCGGTGATGTGCTCCGGCGTCAGCGCCAGGCAGAGCACACGGTCCTTGGCGGCGGCGTACTCTTTGTTAAAATATTCGTCGTCCGAGGTGAATTTGCGGCTGAGTTCTTTGCAGGCCAGCGCGGTGGCGGCTTCGTCCGTTACCGGCGCAATGCGGCCAAACACGATAACACTGCGGAAGTGCAGCGGCCATTCGCCGTCCATGCGCACGCCCTCGTCGTGGATGCAGAAGGATGCCTTATCGCAGGCGCGGATGGCGTCGATCTTGTGGCCCTCTTTCGCGCCGTGGAAGTAGAGCTTGCCGTCGGCCTCGTTATACCAGTAGTCGATGGGCAGGCCGTAGGGGTAGCCGCCGTCCCCCAGCAGGGACAGCACGCCCCGCACCTGGGTTTTGAGCAGTTCGCGACATTCCTCGGCAGGCATTTCCTGCTTAAAGCGGCGTATTTTACGGAACATAAGGGGACTCCTTTTTATAGAATTTTAATGATTCATTCCCGTTACGCTGTAGGGGTCGATGCAAGCATCCGCCCCTACAATGCAGTGTGTCGTATCATTTCAGCCTTCCGGCGTTTTGCACACATCCACCCAGCCCTGGGCGTTGCACACTCCTTCCAGTTCAGGCAGCCTTTGCTTTCCAGATACTTCTTTGCTTTTTCCAGTGACATAATACGTCCCTCCATTTTGCAAAAACTACTTTCCCTGTTCCCATTATATCGCCTTTTGCCGCAGATGAAAAGCAGGCCGCCGAAAAAATCCGGTGACCTGCACTTTTACCGTTTATCGCTGTAGCTGCAAATTTGAATCGCCGCGCCGTTTTCCATCATTGTAACACCTACAATAAGTTACTATAGATTTTTATAGCGGCCTTGCAAAGCGGGGCGAAGCGTGGTATAGTAGATAGGTTCACAAGGGGGAGCTTGCACTAAGCAGGCTGAGAGTGGGCTGTTGCGCCCTGACCCGTAACCTGATTTGGATAATGCCAACGTAGGGAGATACCTTGGCGTCTGCTCGTTTGAGTTTGTACGCGGATATGTCTTTGTCGGCATATCCGCGTTTTTGTTTGGGCAAACTCCCCCGCGGTGCATTGGGGGCACCACCTTGCGCCGCGTTACAAAACCTTGCTGTACATATAAGAAAGGAAGTATCTACGATGAAAACAGCATTGACCATTGCTGGCAGTGATTCCAGCGGAGGCGCCGGTATCCAGGCTGACATCAAGACGATGACCGCCAACGGCGTTTTTGCCATGAGCGCTGTCACCGCCCTGACCGCCCAGAACACCACCGGCGTGACCGACATTTTTGAGACGACCCCCAAGTTCCTCTCGGAGCAGCTGGACGCCGTCTTTACCGACATCTCCCCCGATGCCGTCAAGATCGGCATGGTATCCTCGGCAGAGCTGATCGCTACGATTTCCGAGCGGCTGCGCTTTTACAAGGCCAAGCACATCGTGGTCGACCCCGTGATGGTAGCCACCTCCGGCGCCAAGCTGCTGCGGGATGACGCCGTGGCGGCCCTGACCGCCGAGCTGCTGCCCCTGGCCGAAGTGCTGACCCCCAACATCCCGGAGGCCGAGATCCTCGCCGGCATGACCATCACCGACGCCGCCGGCATGGAGGCCGCCGCCAGGGTCATCAGCGAGAAGTACGGCTGCGCCGTGCTGTGCAAGGGCGGCCACCAGATCAACGATGCCGACGACCTGCTGTGGCAGGGCGGCACCGGCAAGTGGTTCCGGGGCAAGCGCATCCATAACCCCAACACCCACGGCACCGGTTGCACCCTGTCCAGCGCCATTGCCTCCAACCTGGCCAAGGGGTACGACCTGGATACCTCGGTGGAGCGTGCCAAAGCCTACATTTCCGGCGCACTGGCCGCCATGCTGGACTTAGGGAAAGGCTCCGGCCCCATGGACCACATGTTTGAGCTGAAAGGGAAGTTCGTGCAGTGAAAAAGACTTCTACCTTTCAGAACGGTTTGATCTGGTTCGGCGCGGGCGTGTCCCTGGCCGAAATTCTGACCGGCACCTCGTTTGCGCCGCTGGGCATGGCCAAGGGCTTTGCCGCCATTCTCATCGGCCACATCATCGGCTGTGCCATGATGCTGCTGGCGGGCCTTATCGGCGGGCGCACCGGCCGCAGCGCCATGGAGACCGTCAAGATGAGCTTTGGCCAGAAGGGCGGCCTGCTGTTTGCCTTTTTGAACGTGCTGCAGCTGGTGGGCTGGACGGCCATCATGATTTACGATGGCGCACTGGCTGTGGGCGGCATTTTCGACATTGGCCGCTGGGTGTGGTGCCTGGTCATCGGCGCACTGATTATTCTGTGGATCGCCGTGGGCATCACCGACCTGGGCTGGATCAACAAAATCACGATGGCCGCGCTGTTTATCCTCACGCTGGTGCTGTGTAAGGTCATCTTCTTCTCCGGCAATGTGATGCCCGCTGTGGACGGTGAGAGCCTGACCTTTGGCGCAGCGGTGGAGCTGGCCGTGGCAATGCCCCTGTCCTGGCTGCCGCTGATCAGCGACTATACCCGCGATGCCGAGAAGCCCACCCAGGCCACCTGGGTCAGCGTCATCGTCTACGGGCTGGTGTCCTGCTGGATGTACGTCATCGGCATGGGCGCGGCGATCTTCACCGGCGAGTATGACATTGCCGTCATCATGGTCAAGGCCGGGCTGGGCATTGCCGCGCTGGTGATTCTGGTGTTCTCCACCGTGACCACCACGTTTCTGGACGCCTGGTCGGCGGGCATCTCGGCCGAGAGCCTGACCCCCAAACTGAACGGCAAAAAGACCGCCATCGTGGTGACGGTCATCGGCGTGGCCGGGGCCATCCTCTTCCCGATGGACGACATCACCGGCTTCTTGTACCTGATCGGCTCGGTCTTTGCGCCGATGATCGCGGTGCAGATCGCTGACCACTTTATCTTAAAGCGCGACCGCTTTGCCGTAGCGGCCGATGCACGCAACCTGGTCATCTGGCTGGTGGGCTTCATCGCCTACCGCCTGCTGATGGGCGTGGACACGCCGGTAGGCTACACCCTGCCGGACATGGTGCTGACCGTGGTACTCTGCCTGATTGCCGAGAAGGTCCGCCCCACCAAAGAATAAGGCTGATAAGCCCATAAGCAAATAAAAAAGCGCCTTGCCGTAACTGGCAGGGCGCATATTTTTTGCGGTGCAGTGTTTGCAGGGGGTGTATTCGCCCCTTTATATAACTGCAAAACTAGATAAACAGTTATATAAATTACATATCTAAGTTATAAGCAGTTAAAAACACTGGGGTGTTTTTCTAGTTTTATAGTATATAAGGGACCAAAAAGTAGTTTTTGGGCAGTGCAAAATAGGTGCGGTGGATGCAAAGGCTCCCCTTGAGGGGAGCCTTTATCACTTATTTTTCCGCCTGCTTATCCTCTTTGCGCAGCATCCGCGTTACCATAAACGCGCAGTAGCACAGCGCAAAGCCCCAGGCGATGGGGTTGGCCAGGCTGATGCCCAAAAAGCCCAACCCGTGCAGGGCCAGCCAGCCGCCAAAGCTGCGGCCGATCAGCTCACCCACGCCGGAGATGACCGCCATGGTGCTGTAGCCCAAACCTTGCAGCGTGTTGCGGAAGATCATCAGGAAGCCCAGAATCACAAACAGCGTGCTGATGACCGCCAGATAGTCCAGCGCCCCCGCCGTTACGGCCGGGTCGGCATCGCCCAGCACCAGGCCGACGGCAAAGGGCTTGATAAGCCAGATGACAAGCCAAGCGGCGATGCTGTACACAATTTGAATGAGGCAGCCGTCCCGGATGCCCTGTTTGATGCGGTCGTTGCGGCCCGCGCCGTGGTTCTGGCCCACGTAGGTGGCCATGGCCATGCCCACGCTTTCCATCGGCAGGGTGAACATCTGGCGAATCTTTTCGCCCGCCGTCTGGGCGGCCACCACCACGCTGCCCATCAGGTTGATGGCGTCCTGCATGATGACCGCGCCGATAGCGGAGACCGAATACTCAAACCCCATGGGCAGGCCGATGACCGCCAGCCGCTTGCAGTGGGCAGGGGAGAGGCGGGTGTTCTCTTTGGTAAAACGGATGCCCTCCACCTTGGCGAAGAACCACCAGGTGCAGAGCAGGCCGCTGAGCAGCTGGCTGACGACGGTGGCCAGTGCCGCGCCGTCCACGCCCATGCCCACCGGCACGATGAGCGCCCAGTCCAGCCCGATGTTTATAATGCTGGCCCCCAGCAAAAAGTAGAACGGATGCTTGGAATCGCCCAGCGACCGCAGCACGCTGGCCGAGTAGTTGTACAGCACCGTGGCCGGGATGCCCAGAAAGATGACCCGGACGTACTTGACGGCGTCCGCAAAAATATCGTCCGGCGTGTGGATGAGCTGCAGCAGCGGCGCGGCCAGCAGGGTAGTTAAAATCGTAAACACCACACTGACCGCCACGCAGAGCCACGCGCCGTTGGCCAGGTAACGGTGCAGATCGCCCCGGTTTTTCGCGCCGAAGGCCTCGGCCACCGGGATGCCGAAGCCGACACACGCGCCCTGGATGAAGCCCAAAATCAAAAAGTTCAGCGAGTAGGTGCTGCCCACAGCAGCCAGTGCATCGGTGCCCAGGCAGCGGCCCACGATGACCGTATCGGCAAAGCTGTACAGCTGCTGGAACACCGTGCCCAGCACCAGCGGCAGCGCAAACACCAGAATACGCCAAAGCGGCCGCCCGGTGGTCAGGTCCGTGGTGCCGGAGGATGGCTTTTTTTCGTCCATAGTCGGGGGATTCTCCTCTCCTTTTTTCGCATACTCGCGTTATTGTAGCATAGGTACGGGGCAAAAGCAAGGGGACCGCTAAAAAGGCCCCCTATGTACAGGAAACAAATCGGTGTCACTATGAAATTTATGAGCAACTCATAAACTGCCCCCTATCTTCCACCCTCCTTGGATCTGCCCTATATGGACATAGGTAATCTTATGAACGAAAGCAATCCGCTGCTCGCTGCCGCACCGGTACCGAGGGCGTTTTTCAAGCTGGCGGCCCCGGCGGTGGACAGCGCCCTGATGATGGCGACCGCGAACCTCCTGAAATGGGCGACGGCACAGAACTTCCAGAAAGGCCAGAACAGCCGGAATAAGCGAAAGGTCACCCTCGCAGCGGGAGGCTTTCCACTCACACCTGTGTTCTTCTATATTTAATTGGTTGCAACCTCCCCCAAAACGCTGTATAATATACTCAAATATCTATTCAGGAGGTTGAAACCTATGGTCGATTATACCGAAGGCAGCGGCAAGCAGTATCATGTCGGGCTGGGGCCCGGCGATGTGGGCCGCTATGTGCTTCTGCCCGGCGACCCCAAGCGCTGCGCCAAAATTGCCAAATATTTTGATAACCCTCGTCTGGTGGCTGACAGCCGCGAGTTCGTTACTTACACTGGCACCCTCAACGGCGTACCCGTCAGCGTTACCAGCACCGGCATTGGCGGCCCGTCCGCTTCCATCGCGCTGGAAGAGCTGACCAACTGCGGGGCTGACACTTTCATCCGCGTAGGCACCTGCGGCGGCATGCAGGAGGATGTCTGCGGCGGTGACGTCGTGATTGCCACCGGCGCGATCCGCATGGAGGGCACCAGCCGCGAGTACGCGCCCATCGAGTACCCTGCCGTGCCTGATTTCGGCGTGACCAACGCCCTGGTGGACGCCGCCAGGGACGTAGGCGTTACCTACCACACCGGCGTGGTGGAGTGCAAGGATTCCTTCTACGGCCAGCACCAGCCCGAAAAACACCCCGTCTCTTACGAGCTGCTGAACAAGTGGGAGGCCTGGCTGCGCATGGGCTGCATCGCGTCGGAGATGGAGTCCGCCGCGCTGTTCATTGCCGGCGCTTACCGCCGCGTGCGGGTCGGCTCGCTGTTCCTGGTGGTCGCCAATCAGGAGCGCGCCAAAAAGGGCCTGCCCAATGCCCAGGTACACGACACCGACCTCGCCATCCGCGTCGCCATCGATGCCATCCGCAAGATGATCGACAAAGAGGGGCACTGATTTCATAGCTCGTACGGCACACCCTGACCGGTGTGCCGTTCTTTTTTGTCCAATCGCCACCCTTTTAGGCCAATTTCGGAAAATCGTTTCGTTTGTGCGTGTATTCTGTATCGGGGATGCAGCTCACCTTCGGCGACAACGCTCCCGTATCGGGGGAGTCTGTCTCACAGAGGGAGCCTTTTTTGTATGTACCGCATATATTTAGGCGAAGGGGGGATGCTGCATAAAAGCTGCCATCTACTGCCGCCTTAGCAAGGAGGACGCGGCCAAAACCGGGCCCGAGTCCGAGAGCATCCAGAACCAGCGCTCGATGCTGTTACGCTATGCGGCTGAGCACGGCTACACCGTGCAGGAAGTCTACATCGACGAGGACTACTCCGGCGCCGACCGCCGCCGCCCGGCGTTCAACCAGATGCTGGCGGCGGCCGAACGGCGGGAATTTGACGTGATTTTAGCCAAAACACAATCCCGCTTTACCCGCGATATGGAGCTGGTGGAAAAGTACCTCCACGGCAAATTTGCCGAGTGGGGCATCCGCTTCATCGCCGTGGTGGACCACGTGGATACCCAGGACCGCGCCGGGAAAAAAGCCCGGCAAATCAACGGGCTTATCAACGAGTGGTATCTTGAGGATCTGTCCGACAATGTGCGCTCGGTGCTGACGCATAAGCGGTGGCAGGGGGATTACATTGCCACCTTTGCGCTGTACGGCTACCGCAAAGACCCCGCCGACCACAGCCGCCTGCTGCCTGACCCCGAAGCTGCCGCCGTGGTGCGGCACATCTTTGCGCTGTATCTGCAAGGGTACGGCACCGCGCGCATCGCCCATATTTTAAACGCCGAGGGCGTCCCGCCGCCCAGCGTCTACCGCCAGCAGCACGGCGGACCGGCCCACACCGGCAGCGGCCAGTGGAGCCGCGCCACCCTGCACCAGATGCTGACCAACCGTACCTACGCAGGCGATTTAGAGCAGGGCCGCCGCCGCAAAGTCAGCTACAAATCTGCCCGCAGCGTGCGGTTGCCGCGGTCGCAATGGATCGTTGTGCCGGGTACCCATGAGGGGCTTGTCTCCCGCGCCGACTTTGCCGCCGTACAGGCGCGGCTGGCCCGCCGGGGCAGGGGAGCGCTGTAAACTGCATGGCCTACCCAGGTGGGATAGACTTCGCTGGACGCCACATTGGCGATATATGATTGGAAGCTCACCGTCACGTTGCGGGCGCTGGCCGCCGGGCGGCCCAGATGCACGGTGATTTTGCGGGGCACGACCACCTCGCTCAGCACGTTGCCGGGCAGGCGCTCCTCGGGCGCGGGGCCGCTGCCGCCGTCGCCCGCAAACAGCACATGGGGTGGGATGGTGACGGTCTGGGGCGCGGCTTCCCGTGCGGGCAGAGCGTTTCCGTCCCCGCCGCCGGGCAAAAACTCCAGCCGCGCCACCGTCTGCTGGCCGTCAAATACCTGCACGCCGTCCAAAATCTGGCTCTGCCAGCCGCTGGCATCAGCCCGCAGGCGGTAGACGGCATAGGGGCGCACCGTCGTGTTGGTCTCCTGCAAGCTGTAGCTGGCGTTGGGCGCGGGTAGGTTTGTGACTTCTGCCGCACCGGCTTCGTCAGTGGTCAGGCGGGCCACGGTCACACCGGATTCATCCAGCACCGCCACCTGCACGCCTGCCAGCGGTGCCGCCTGCCCCGCCACGGACGCATAAACTTGGATACTGCCTGTTGGCATAGTAAACACCTCCTTGTACCACGGTATGCCGGGGGACGGGGAGGTGTGTAAACAGCAAAAAGCCCGAAGGCATTGCACCTTCGGGCTTTTGGATTTGCGTATTAAAATCAGGCCTTGTTGGCGGAGCCGAACAGCTCGATCTTCTCGCGGACGGTGGCCTTGATGGCCTCGGCGCCGGGAGCCAGCAGCTTGCGGGGGTCGAAGCCCTTGCCCTGCAGGTCCTTGCCGGCCTCGATGTACTTACGGGTAGCATCGGCGAAGCTCAGCTGGCACTCAGTGTTGACGTTGATTTTGGAGACGCCCAGGCTGATGGCCTTGCGGATCATGTCAGCCGGGATGCCCGTGCCGCCGTGCAGCACCAGGGGGATGTTATCGGTGGCGTTGTGGATCTTGTCCAGAGCCTCGAAGTTCAGGCCCTGCCAGTTGGCGGGGTACTTGCCGTGGATGTTGCCGATGCCGGCAGCCAGGAAGTCGATGCCCAGGGCAGCGATCTTGGCGCACTCAGCGGGATCAGCGACTTCGCCCATACCGATGACGCCGTCTTCCTCGCCGCCGATGGAACCGACCTCAGCCTCGATGGACAGGCCGTGGTCATGGGCCAGGGCAACCAGCTCGGTGGTCTTGGCAACGTTCTCATCGATGTCGTAGTGGCTGCCATCAAACATGATGGAAGTGAAGCCGGCGGCAACGCAGGCCTTAGCGCCCTCGTAGGTGCCATGGTCCAGGTGCAGGGCAACGGGAACGGTGATGCCCAGGCTCTCGTCCATGGCCTTGACCATGGCGGCAACGGTCTTGAAACCGGTCATATATTTGCCGGCACCCTCAGAAACACCGAGGATGACGGGGGAGTTCATCTCCTGTGCAGTGAGCAGAATGCTCTTGGTCCATTCCAGGTTGTTAATGTTGAACTGACCGACGGCATAGTGGCCATCGCGTGCTTTCAGCAGCATATTGGTAGCATTTACCAGCATATCACATACCTCCACATGATTGTTAAGCGGTGGCACTGGCGTTCAGCCCACCGATAATCCTATTATAACCCGACTTTGACAAAAAATCAACAGCTAAATTTCAGAACCTTCATGCACTTTTGGCGCACTGTACCAAAGATTGCCAGCCTTTGCAAAAATTTGGCAGTTTTGTCAGCTTAACGGGGGAATTGGAGGCAAGAAATCAGCTTTTTTCCCATCTTGACAAAAGGGTTTATCCAACCTGTTATGTGGATAACTTTTCCACTCCTTGTGGAAAACGCACCCCCGTTTTTGTGGAAAACTTGGCTGCTATGCTGGTTTTCCACCTTTTCAACAGAGTTTTCAACAAGGGGAAAGTGGGTTTTCCACTACGGTTTGTATAAACAACGCTTTATCGCGCACCCGCCAGGGGGTCTTTGTACTTTTGGCGCATTGCGGCGGCAGCAGTTGTAAAAAAGCAGTACAGACCCGCTAAAAAGCGCAAAATAAAGGTGACAAAAGGCCGCGGGGTGTGCTATACTGTTATCTGTATAGCCAGCCTTTTCACCGCTGGTGCATTTTTCGACAATTACCGGGGCAATGCCCCGCAGGAGGTACCCTATGGAAAAGATTGCCCGCGAGCAGGCTGAACCGCGCACCGACACGCTGGTATGGGGCAAAAATGCCGTGACCGAGCTGCTGAAAAGCGGCGGCGCGGTGGATACTGTCTATCTGGCAGACTCGCTGCCGCAGCCGGTTGCCGGCTATTACACCGCCCTGGCCAAGCAGACCGGCGCGGTGGTCAAACGGGTACCCGGCCATAAGCTGCAAAAGATCTGCGGCACCGACGACCACCAGGGCGTGGCCGCCCGCGCCGCCGAGGTGCAGTATGCCTCGCTGGAGGATCTGTTTGCCGCTGCCGAGGCCAAAAGCGAAGCACCGTTCCTGGTGCTGTGCGATGGGGTAGAGGACCCCCACAACCTGGGTGCCATCATCCGCTCGGCTTACCTGTGCGGCGCCCACGGCGTGGTCATCCCCAAGCGCGGCGGCGTCGGCGTGACCGGCACTGTGATGAAATCCAGCGCCGGGGCAGCGGCCCGCCTGCCGGTGGCTCGCGTGTCCAACCTGCCGCAGGCCATCCGCACTATTAAGGAACATAACATCTTCGTCTACTGCGCTGACCTGGGCGGTGCACCGCTGGCCAGGACCGACCTGTCCGGCCCGGTGGCCCTGGTGCTGGGCAGCGAGGGCGGCGGTCCTTCCGCCCTGACCCGCAAGCTTTGCGACGCCGCCGTCACGCTGGAGATGGCCCCCGGCCAGTCCACCGGCGTGGACAGCTACAACGTCAGCGTGGCTGCCGGCATCCTGTGCTACGACGTACTGCGCCGCCGCACCGCCAAGAAGTAATTTGTATCTCTACCTTATAAAGGGAGCATAAAAATGCCAAGCAAACGTACCAATGATTCGGTAGACCGCATCCTGGCGGATTTGAACCAGCGCCAGGCGGCGGACGGCGTACGCGCCAGCGTCACCGATCATCAGGTCGATGAAATTTTGCGCAGCGTGGGTATTTCCACCACGCCGCTGCAGAACACGCCGACCCAGGACAGCCAGATCGCTTTTTCCGATTTCAGCGGTCCTGACGATTTTGATGAAATTATGCGCAGTGCCGGGGCAACTTCTGCACCTGCCTCCATGCCCGCACCGGCACCCCGCCGCACAACGGAAACGCCCCGTGCGGCAGCCCCCCAGCGGCCGGTGCAATCTGTCCCGGATGCCCAGCCGGCTGCCGCCCCTTCGACCCCAGTGCGTCAGGCCCAGCCCGTGCAGCCTGTGCAAAATGTGCAGCCTGCCCGGCCGGTGCAGCAATCCGCCCCCACCGAGGGCAGCACCCAGGACACCACCCGCACCGGCATCATCAAGGACTTTCTGCGCAAGATGGTCCCGGAGGGGGATGTTTCCAACACCACCGCGCTGAACGAGGGCAAGGCGGATTTCCAGCGCTTCTTCGCCGATTCCGTCGCCGTCGTGCCAGATGAAAAGGGCCGTTTCCACGACACCGGCAAGAAAAAGCGCTGGCCTTTCGGCCTGAAACCCGCCGACGACACCGACCATTTCGAGCCGATCAACGTCTCGCTGGGCGGCGGCCACACCGATGCCCCCGCGCAAAGTTCCTACCAGACCGAGGATGAATATTTCCCGGATGAAGCCGAGGCCGAGCAGGCCCCGCCGCCGAAGCCTGCCCGCAAGCACGGCTTCTTGAACAGCCTGTTTGGCGGTGGCAGCAGCGCCGATACCGACGCCACCGAAGAGCTGATGATCCCCGAGGAGCGGCAGGACGAGCCGACGATGGCTCCGCTGCGCCCGGCCATCCAGCCGGAGCCGGAGACCAGCACCAACGTCTGGCGCAGCAAATACACCCAGCCCCAAAGCGAATCTTCCGGCAGCACGCTGGTCGGTGCTACCCTGACAGGCGACACACTGCAAATGCTGCGAGGCGTCGTCAACGAGCAAAAAAACAGCCGCACCCCTGCCCGCGACCCGGGCGCTACCAGCACGATCTACCGTAAAAAGCGCAGCACCGTGGAATTCACCCCCGGTCAAAAGCGCAGCACGCTGCCCCCGGCTCAGCCCACGCCGCTGCAGGGACCGGTAGGCGAGCCGCTGGACCTGCCCGGCTTGGAGAGCGCCCAGGCCATCCAGCCCGGCCAGACCACCACCGGCTTTACGATGCAGCTCGGTTCAGTCGCGCCAACGCCGTCGGACAGCACCCAGCAGTTCATGAGCGCCTACAACGCCGTGCGTCCCCATACGGCCCAGCCGCAGCCTGCCCAACCCGCAGCGCCGCAACCCGCGCCCCAGGTCGATACCGTACCGCAGCCCGATACGGCTGCCCCGGCTCCTGCTGTGGACGAGCCGACCCTGATGGCTGACAGCTATCACCACACCCGCGATGCCGTGGACGATCTGGTGGATACCCTGACCGGGCGCATCCGCCTAACGCCGGTCACGCCCGATGCCGCCCAGCCTGCCCAGACGCAGCCGTTCCGGCAGGCCCCGCAGGCACAGCCCGCCCACACCGGCTTTACCCAAAACCTGGGCCAGGCTCCCGCCGAGCCTGCCACCGGCTCCTTTGTGGATAACATCGCCAACGCCATCAACACCGGCGCGATCTCCGACGAGACCACCCGCTACGACGAGATGGCCGCCCGGCTCACCTCCAATCTGGAGGAGGAAGCAGGGGAGAGCACCGCTCACACCGGCCTGCTGGACAAGTTCCGCCTGGGCGGGTTCCATCTGGGCGGCAAGGCCGACGATGAATCGGCGGATTCCGCTGCCCAGCCCTTTGACACTGCCGAGATCCCCGTGTCCCGCCGCCGCGATTACGAGAGCGCCGAGGACGCCCCCGCCGTGCGCAAGGAACTGGACGAGAACCTGCTGCATCTGACTACCGCCTGCATCGTAAGCGGCGCGGCGGCTCTGGTGCTGCTGGTGCTGGCGTTCATTGCCGCCGCCCTGCCCGCCATGCCCGGCGTTCTGGCCGGGGAAACCGTCTACCCGGCCGTAGCCCTGGTGCTGCTGGCTGCGGCCGCCGGTATCAACTGGAAAACACTGCTGAACGGTTTGCAGGGTCTGGCCAAAAAGCCGACCCCCGACAGCCTGACCGCTTTGGCCGTAGTGGGTGCGCTGCTGCAGGCGCTCATCGTGCTGGTCACAAAAGGCTACACGAACGAGGTCACCCTGCTGGCCGGGCCTGCCGCGCTGGTGCTCTGCGTCAACACCGTAGGCAAGCGGATGAACGCCGCCACCGTGCGGGATAACTTCCAGCTCGTCAGCAAAAATGTAGACCACGCCGTAGCCTACCGGCTGAAAGACGCCGGCGCGCTGCGGGCGGCCTCTCAGGGGTTGGCCCAGCCGCACCCGTCGGTGCTGGTCAGCCGCCCGACGCAGATCTTCCGTGGTTTCCTGGCCAGCAGCGCCGCTGCCGGTACCAGCGATAAAAACCAGCAGCAGTTTGCCTGGGCCGCAGGCGGCTGCGCGTTGCTGGGCTTCCTGATCACTGTCATCCGCACCCACAACCTGACCAGCGCTGTCACCATTTTGGCCAGCATTTTGTGCTTGGCCGCGCCGCTGGCGGGCACGCTGTTGGCCGCCATGCCCGCACGCCTGATGCAGCGCAGCGCCGCCCAAGTGGGCGCGGTCGTGCCGGGCTGGCGTGACATCCGCCAGCTGGGCCGCATCAACGTCATCCAGGTCACCGCGCGGGATCTCTTCCCCCAGGGGTGCGTCACACTGGCGGGCATCAAGCCCATCAAAAACGCCCCCATCGACCTGGCCATCGTCTATGCCGCCTCCATCATGGCTGAGGCCTGCCCCACGCTGCGGGATGTCTTCTTGAATATGCTGGGCGACCGCAGCATGATTGCCAAGGTGGATGACCGCGAGGCCGTCTACGGCAAGGGCTACATCGGCTGGGTCAACAAGCGCCGCGTGCTGGTAGGCAACCGCAGCCTGATGCAGGATTACGGCGTCAAGCTGCCCAGCCTGGAGTACGAGCAGCACCATACCGTCAACCAGCGCCGCATGATCTACCTGGCCGTCTCCGGCAAACTGTTTGCCATGTTCCAGGTGGCCTACCAGCGTGACCCGGACACTGCCGCCGTGCTGGACAGCCTGCGCCATTCCGGCCTGTCGCTGATCGTCGACTGCGACGATTTCAACTGCGATACCGCCCTGCTGGAGGCTGCCTACAGCCTGCCCGCCGGGGCCGTGAAGGTGCTGAACACCGCCGAGCATGAGCTGATGAACCCGGCCACCGCCTGGCTGCCGGAAAGCGACGGCAACATGCTGCATCTGGGCAGCTTTGCCAGCTTTGTGGGCGGCTTGGAAGCTGCCGCCGGTGCTGCCGAGGGCGAGCGCAAGTCCGCCGTCGTCGTCACTGCCTCGGTGCTTATCAGCTGCGTTTTGGGCGTACTGCTGACCCTGACCGGCGGCCTGGCCACCCTGCCGCTGCCCGCACTGGTATTGTACCAGGCCGCGTGGTGCGTGCTGGCTATGATCTTCCCGCTGTTCCAGCGGTATTAAATTTCCGTATTGTTGTAGAGAGGGGTTACGCCTGTGTACCGTGCCAAAGAAAAGCAGATGTCGATTTATGACTATCTGCCGCCGTACCATGGAGAACTGCGCGATAAAAACCGTTGGGTCCGCCTGGCCGAAGCCATCGATTGGGACCGTTTTGAGCAGGGCTATAGTGAACTGTTTGCCCCCAGCGGCAAAGCGGCCATCTCGGCCCGCATCGCGCTGGGCTGCCGTGTTATCCAGCTGCATTACGAGGTCTCGGACCGCGAGGTGGTGCAGCTGGTGCGGGAAAGCCCCTACCTGCAGTATTTTTTAGGCATGGAAACTTTCAGCGATGAGATGCCGTTTTCTGCCCGCACGGTAGCGCGGTTCCGCGCCCGTATCCCCGATAAAGTGGTGCGCCCGGCCGTAAGGCTGCTGCGCAGCTTTGTATAAAGCTGTAGTTTGCACAAACAATACTACGGCACCGCAAATCCCATAAAAAGTATATAGTGAGGTCTGAATGGAAATTTTTCTCGATGCACTGTTGGATGCGCTGATCGACGGCGTAAAAATGCTGCCCTTTTTGTATCTGGCGTATCTGCTGATCGAATGGCTGGAGCGCCACCACGGCGAGAACATTGAAAACGCCCTCGCCGGCGGCGGTCGCTGGGGCTTTTTGCCCGGCGCACTGCTGGGCTGTGTGCCCCAGTGTGGTTTCAGCGCGGTCGCATCCAACTTTTACGCCAGCCGGGTCATCACCCCCGGCACACTGTTGGCCGTATTTATCGCCACCAGCGACGAGGCCATTCCGCTGCTGGCCGCTGAGCCGAGCCAGTGGACCACCCTGGTCTTGCTGATCGTCTGCAAGATCATTTTTGCCATCGTAGGCGGCGTGCTGCTGGACTTCCCGCTGCGCAAGGTGCTGCCCCACTCGCTGTACGGCGGGTACGAGGGCCACGCCGATGAGGTGGACTGCCACGAGGAGCACGAGGAGACCAGCAGCATCTTCCTGGCCGCTCTGCGCCACACGCTGGAAATTTTCGTGTTCATTCTGCTCTTCAGCTTCCTGATCGGGCTTATTTTTGAGTCCGTGGGCGAGGACGCCATCACCGGTATCTTAGGCGGCATGGGCATCTTCCAGCCGATGCTGACCGCGCTGGTCGGCCTTGTGCCCAACTGCGCCGCCAGTGTGCTGCTGGCCCAGCTGTATATGGAGGGGGCTATCACCTTTGGCAGCCTGTTTGCCGGGCTGACCGCCGGCGCAGGCGTGGGCCTGGCCGTGTTGTGGCGTGTGAACCCCAGCTGGAAGCAAAACCTGTTTATGACCGGGCTGCTGTGGGCCGTTGGCGCCGCGGCAGGCATGGTGCTGCAACTGATTTTCTAAGGCCATACCGCACAATTCCCGCCCCGCGGGGCTGTGCGGTTTTATAGTAAAACCGTAAAAATTTCGGCAGGAGGTACTTATCCTATGCGGTACTCGATCGAAAATGATACCCTGCGTCTGACCGTCGACACCCACGGTGCCGAGGCTGTCAGCGTCATCCACAAGCCCACCGGAGCCGAGCTGCTCTGGTCCGGCGATCCCTCCGTCTGGGGCCGCCACGCACCCATTCTGTTTCCTTACACCGGCAAGCTGACCGGCGGCAAGATGATTGCCAAGGGCGTGGAATACGCCGGCGGCCAGCACGGCTTTGCCCGCGATGTGGAGCACGCCATGACCCGTCACACCGCCGACACACTGGAGTTTGAGCTACACGCCAACCCCGAAACGCTGCCCAAATGGCCCTACGCCTTTGTGCTGCGCTCCACTTTTGTGCTGGACGGCGAGACCATCCACCACACCCTGACTGTGGAGAACCCCGTGGAGGAGCAGCTGCGCTTTGGCATCGGCTATCACCCCGCCTTTGCGCTGCCCTTTGACGACCGCCATACCACCGAGGATTACGAGATCCGCTTTGACGGGCTGGAGTCCCCGTTGTGCGTCAGCGCCATTCCCAACGGCCTGCTGAATGGCCAGAGTTACTATCTGGCCCGCAACACCGAGACCATCCCCCTGACCGACGACCTGTTCGACAGTGACAGCCATTGCATGGTCAACCTGAAGACCGCCCATGTCTCCGTTGTGGAGAAGGACACTGGCCGCAGCGTGATTTGCAACGTGGAGGGCTACCCCTACGTGCTGATCTGGTCCGCCGCCAAAAAGCCGCTGCACTTTATCTGCATCGAGCCCTGGCACAGCCTGCCCGGCGAGGAGAACGGCCCCCTGGAGTGGGAGCAGCGCCCCTGCGCCGCCAGCCTGAAGAAGGGCGAAAGCTGGTCCACCACCCTTTCCACCACCTTTGTGCGCTAAGCGGGGGACCGTATGACAAAGACAAAGGCATTTTTGCAAAAACATCGCTGGAGTCTGACCGGCGCCCTGCTTGGGGCGCTGGTTTTTCTCGTACTATACGGCGTGCGGGTGCTGGATCCTGTCTGTGTGGACTGGATCTTGAACAATCCCAGCCCGGACCCGTCCCAGCATTATCTGGGCTGGGTGTTTTACCGCCGCAGCGGTTGGCACCTGCCGTATCTGGGCGCAAACTACAGTGCCATTTACCCCTACCGCACCAGCATTTTGTACACCGATTCCATCCCGCTGCTGGCCGTGGTCTGCAAGCTGCTGGGCGGGGTGCTGCCCGCGCGTTTCCAGTACTTAGGGCTGTGGGGGCTGTTCTGCTATGCCATGCAGGGCGGTCTGGCCCAGGCGCTCATTGCCCGCATCGGCGGCGTGCGCCCGCAGGATACCGCAAAAAACTGGGCCAGCGTACTGGGTGCCGGGGTGCTGGTGCTGTTCCCGGCGCTGAACATCCGCATGTTTGCCCACACGGCGCTGGCCGCCAACTGGCTGGTGCTGCTGGCCCTGTGGGTGTGGCTGTGTGCCGAGCAGTCCGAAAATAGGCCGTCCACCGGAAAACTCTGCCTGTGGTGGGGTGTGTTGGGGCTGCTGTGTGCGGGCATCCATCTGTATTATCTGCCCATGGTGGGTATGGTGCTGGTGGCCTCCTGTGTGCAGCGCGGGCTGGAAAAGCGCGGCCCCGCCGCCGTTGTGCTGCCCGTCGTCAGCTTTTGCGCCGTGGCGCTGGCCGAACTGTTTGTGCTGGGAGCCTTTGCCGCCAACTTTGCGGGCTACTCCAACGGCTATTTGAGCGGTGCCGACCTAGCCAACCTGTTTGTGCCGGGTCTGGGTGCCAGCTGGGAACAGGAAGTGTACGCGGGCCTGGGCACCACCGCGGCCGTCGTGCTGGCACTGGCCGGTTTGTTGGTACAACGCAAAAAAGCGGCAGAGTTCTTCCGCCGCCATACCCATATTGTGGTTGCCGCTGTTGTGCTGCTGGTGCTGGACGCCGTCGCCTCGATGGGCAACACCGTCGCCTTCGGGGGCCGCACGCTGTTTACCGTGCCCATCCCGCAGGTGCTGATGGATTTCTGGGCCATGTTCTCCAGCTGCGCCCGTCTGGCCTGGCTGGCCGGCATGCTGCTGGCCGTGGCGGCCTGCGGGCTGGTGCTGCGGTTCTGGAACGGTGCCGCGGCCGCTGTGCTGCTGGCTGTCTGCGCCGCCGCCCAGGGCTTTGGCCTGCGTACCGAGCTTACCAAGCGTTACACCACCTACCACGATGCCGCTTATTACGAGGACACCACCCAACTGACCGACCCGGCCTGGGAGCAGCTGGCTGCCAGCGGGCAGTTCAGCCGCCTGGCCTTTGCCAGCTTCGACTTTGAACACGACGACTTCTGGGACCTCGTTGCCTTTGCCGCCGACCACGGCTGGACCTCCAACAGCTTCTACATGGGCCACATGGACGGCAACCTGGCGGCGGTGACGCTGGCAGGGGAGATGAACACCCTCGCGCCGGACACGCTCTACGCCTTTATCGATGAGGACGAGCTGGCCCGCAGCGACTACGCGCTGCACTATTACCGGCTGGACGGCATCCTGCTGGGCAGCGTGGAGCCGATCCATGGCCTGACCGAGGAGCCTGCTGTTGACATCCCCGCCCACACGATGGCGCTGCAAAAATCCAGCGTCATCAACGGCACGGCGGACGCCGACACCGTGACCCTGAACGAGGGCGGCGAACTGCTGACCGAAGCCTGGATGCTCTTCCCCGGCAGCTACCGCGTCACCCTGACGGGCAGTGGGTTTGACCACAGTTATATCTATGCCCGCCACGGGCTTATCAACCAGGAGACCTACAAGATGGAGGTCAACTTTACCGGCATTGCCCCGGATGAGATGGTGTTTGAGTTTTCCACCGGCAAGCCGCTCTACTACTGGCGCACCGCCGTCCACGCGCTGGACGATACGCCCATCGCTGTTACGGTTATCAAGGTAGAAAAGATTGGCTAATCGTCTGTTTTATCGCCGCCCAGCCGATAAGCGGTGGGGGACACCCCATACTGCCGGGTGAACGCCCGCGTAAAGTAGGATGCATTGCTGAACCCGCACCGTGCGGCGATCTCCAGCACGGTGTACCGGCTGCCCCGCAGCAGGGTAGCGGCCTTTTCCAGCCGAAAGTGGATGAGGTACTGCGCAAAGCTGGTGCCGGTCAGGTCGTGGAACCGCTTCATAAAGTGGCTGCTGCTGTAGCCGCACTGGGCGCTGATGGCCGCCACCGTGATTTTCTCCGCATAGTGACGGTCCACGTACTGCACGGTCTGGCGCAGAAGGCGGGTGTCCCGGTGCTCGGCCCCGGCCGGGTGCCGGGCGGGCGTGGCAGCTTTGCACAGCGCATCCATCACGCCGTACAGGCAGGCTTTTATGCGCAGTGCCGTGTTTTCTTTGCGGTTTTCAATCAACATTTTTACGTTTACAGGCAGCTCCCTGCCCAGGGGGCTGTCTTTTTGTATATGGGCAGGCACTTCCATGCGGCCGTCCGCCAGCGGGGCCAAAAAGCGGCGGTAGGTCTCGCTGTCCGGCGGCTCCAGCAGCGAGAAGCGGAACAGGATGTTGTAATAGCGGAACGTCCCGGCCCCCGCCGCCGCGATGGCGTGGATCTGTCCGGGTAAAATCACTGCCACATCGCCGGTGTGCAGGGTAACCGTCGCTCGGTCAATGGTGATACTGCCGCTGCCGGTTTCGCAGTAAATCAGCTCCATTTCCTCGTGGTAGTGCAGGGGATAGGCCGGGATAAACGTGGGGATGATACCGCAGTAGACGGCAAAAGGAAAGGCTTCGCTGCCGTGGACTTTTACCTCCTGCCCATCGGGCAGAATGGCAGGGTTTGGGGGCAGATAGGACATAGGCGGCACCTCGTTTGCAAAAACATAGGATTCTGTTATAAGTATAAGACTTTTATGGATGAAATGCAAGGAAAATCATAGTATAATGACAGCGTAGTAATTTGCAAGAGGTGTCTGTATGGGTTTTCGTTCTTCTTCTGTTTCCGGGGGCGGGATTACCGGCTTTTTTGGCGACCGCGCCTTTGCCCGCAGCCTGATGCACATTGCTTTGCCGGTCACGCTGCAAAGCATGCTGCGGGCCTCCTTCAGCATCATTGACCAGGTCATGATCGGCCAGCTGGGCAGCGCCAGCATTTCGGGCATCGGGCTGGGCGGCAAGTTTGCATCTATTCATAATGTGGTGCTCAGCGCCGTCACAGCGGCGGGCGCCATCCTCATTTCCCAATATCTGGGGCAGGGCAGCCGTAAAAACGCGGCCCGCAGCTACAGCGTCAACCTGCTGGTGTCGCTGGCCATTGCGGCGGTGTTTACGCTGGTCTCCACCCGGTTTGCCGAGCCGATTCTGGGCCTCTACACCCAGGACGATGCCACCCGCGCGCTGGGGCAGACGTATTTGCAGACTTACGCCTGGTCGTTCTTCCCGGCGGCGCTGTCCGGCATGGCGGAGACGCTACTCTGCTGCATGGAGGCCGCCGTCTTCCCGCTCATTGCCAGCATGACCTCGCTGTGCATCAACACGGGGCTGAACTACCTGCTTATCTTCGGCCACGGCGGGCTGCCCGCACTGGGGGTGCAGGGCGCGGCAGTAGCCAGCGTGGCTGCGCAGGTGGTTTCCTGCTTACTTGTCTACCTGTTTTTGGCCGTGCGGCTGCGGAAAAAGCAGTGGCGGCTGCGGTTCACGCTGGGCTTCACCCGGCCGGAACTGCTTACCTACGCCAAAATTCTGCTGCCACTGCTGGCCAGTGAATTTTTGTGGAGCCTGGGCGAGAACGTCTACTCCGCCATCTACGGCAACATCGGCACCCAGGCCTGCGCCGCTATGACGATGACCACGCCCATCCAATGCCTGATGGTGGGCGCACTGTCGGGTCTGTCCAAGGCGGCGGCCATCCTTATTGGCAAGTCGCTGGGCACGCAGGAGTACGACCGCGCCTACCGCGACGCCCAGCGGTTGATGCGCTGCGGGCTGGCGGCCTCGCTGGTGTTGTCGGCGCTGCTGTTGGTGTTCGGGCGGCTGTACACCACGATTTACCGTGTCGAGCCGGAGGTGCGAGCCACGGCCTACTTATTGCTGGTAGTGTTCGCCGTCATCTCGCCGGTCAAGGTGCAGAACATGATCCTGGGCGGCGGCATTTTAAAAAGCGGCGGCAAGACCAACTACACCCTGGCCATCGACCTCATTGGTACCTGGGGCTTCGGTGTGCCGCTGGGGTTCCTGGCGGCCTTTGTGCTGAAACTGCCCGTCGCGCCGGTGTACTTTTTGCTCTCGCTGGAAGAATGTGTCCGCCTGGCGCTCTCGCTGCGGCTGTTCAAAAAGCGCAGCTGGATGCAGCAGTTGTAACGGAGGTGCAGCATGGATACATTACAGGTAAACGGGCAACCCTATACGGTAACGCGGCTGCTTGGCAAGGGGAAAGGCGGTTACTCCTATCTGGCGCAGGGGAGCGAGGGGCCTGTAGTGGTCAAACAGATCCACCATGAGCCGTGCAGCTACTACCAGTTTGGGGATAAGCTGCAAAGCGAGCTGCGGGATTACCGCACATTGTCAGCCCTGGGCATCCCGATGCCGCGTCTGCTGGCGGTGGACGAAGCGCAGGAACGGCTGGTGAAGCAGTACATCCCCGGCCCAACGGTGCTGGAACAGCTGCAAACGGGCACGCTGCCGCCGCAAGCCGAAGAGCAGATGCGGGCGCTGTGCCGCCTTTTGTACCCTGCCGGGCTGAATATCGATTACTTCCCCACCAATTTTATCCTGTGGGGCGGCGTGCTTTACTATGTGGATTACGAATGCAATCCTTACGATGCACAGTGGGATTTTTCCCATTGGGGCAGCCGCTACTGGGCCGATACCCCTGAACTGCGTGCCTGGCTGCAGGAGCATGGGCAAAACTAAAGGCAAACTTTTTGCACAAATTTTAAAAATAGCCCCTTGCAAAATGGCGGTGTTTGCGCTATGATGTACGTATTCCGTTGAAACACAGATGTTTTCCCGGAAAATGCCGTGCCGTAAGGCGATTGAGAGGATCATACGATGTCTTTACTGAAAAAGCTGGTTGGACTGACGATTGGCGCTGCCGCTGTGGGCGCCGCGGCTTACTTTTTGAACCGTAACGAGCATACCGAGGAGTACGAGCATATTTGGGGCCCGGAGGATGAAGCAGACGCCGAGGATGGCACTGCCGAGACCGCCGAGCCCGCTGACGATGCGTCTGCCGAGGCCGAAGAAGCCCCCGCTGCACCTGAAGAAACCGCTGCCGCTCCCGTAGAAGAAGCTCCCGAAGCGGAGGCCGCCCCTGTGCAGGCCCCCGCTGGAGATGACACCCCCAACGCCAACCCCGTTGAGCTGGGTGCCGTGGAAGTCCCCAAGACCGAGGACGGCAAGCTGGACGTTACCAAGATTGCCGACCCGGCTGATTTTGGTGATTGGGACGAACAGGGCTGCAAGGGCTGATAAGAAACCGCAAGGCGCATCTTTGGTTGCAAAGGTGCGCCTTTTTGCTATTTTATTGCCGTTTTCGCCAAGCAGCCGCACCCAAATTTGTACAGATTTCTTGTTTAACGCTTTACATCTTTACTGCGCTAAAGTATAATGCTGTTATGGAAAAGAGAGGTAGGAGACGTATTATGGAGCTGACTTTACAAAATTTCACCCCCGCCGAGCAGGCTACCTTCCGCCTGCGTGCCCTGTACGAGCAGGGCGGCTATCGCAAATACCGCGCCTCCCGGTTTGAGGAGTACGCCCTGTATCAGGAGTACCAGCGCTTTCTGCCGGACCCGCAGGTCATCACCTTTACCGACCTGGACGGCAAACTGCGGGCCATCAAGCCGGACGTGACGCTGTCCATCGCCAAGACAGCCCAGCCCGCCCCCGGCGAGTGCAAACGCTTTTATTATAATGAGGAAGTCTGCCGTGCCAGCCGCGAGAGCCACACCTTCCAGACCATCCACCAGATGGGCCTGGAGTGCATGGGCGAGGTGGACGAAGCCGCCCAGGCTGAGGTGCTGCGCCTGGCACTGGCCAGCCTGGCCGCGCTGGATGTTCCCACCGTACTGGAAGTCAGCCACATGGGCTTTGTGACCGGCCTGCTGGATGTGTTGGATGTGCCTGCCACGGCCCACGCCCGGCTGGTGGAACTGCTGTGCGCCAAAAACGAACACGAGCTGCGCAAGGCTGCGTTGCAGGCCGGTGCTGATGAAGCCGGAGCCGATGCCCTTTGCGGTTTGCTTACCCTGCATGGGCCGTTCGGGGCCACCCTTACCGCCGCCAAGGCAGCCGCCATCAGCCCCTCGCAGAAAGCCGCACTGGCCGAACTGCTGGCCCTGCAAAACGCCCTGGGCGAAGCCGGCCGCGGCCTGCAGCTGGACCTGAGCATGGCCGATGAAGCCGAGTATTACAACGGCATCGTTTTTACCGGCTACGCGGCGGGCATCCCCCGCGCGGTGCTCAAAGGCGGCCAGTACGACTACCTGATGCAGCGCTTTACCCCCGGCGCTAAGGCCATCGGCTTTGCGATGTACTTAGACGAGCTGGAACGTCTGGCCGCACCGCTGCCGCCAGTACAGCAGCAGGGCGGGGAAAAGACCTGGCTGAACATTGCCCTGCCCAAGGGGCGCCTGGGCGACAAAGCCTACGCTCTGCTGGCCGGGGCAGGTTACAGCGCCAACGAGGACTACAACGACACCCGCAAACTGGTGGTGGAGAACCCCGAAGCCGGGGTGCGGTACTTCCTGGTCAAACCCAGCGACGTAGCCATCTACGTCGAACATGGCGCGGCCGACATCGGCATCGTGGGCAAGGATATTTTGACCGAGTCCGGCGCGGACGTCTACGAGCTGCTGGACACCGGCATGGGCAAGTGCCGCATGTGCGTGGCCGGCCCCAGGAATTTTGTGGACGACGAAAGCCGCGCCCTGCGGGTAGCGACCAAGTTCGTCAACATTGCCCGCGACCACTACGAGCGCCGGGGCCGCGATATCGACATTGTCAAGCTCAACGGCTCCATCGAGCTTGCGCCGATTTTAGGGCTCTCCGACGTCATCGTCGATATTGTCGAGACGGGCACCACCTTAAAGGAAAACGACCTGACCGTGATTGAAGAATTCATGCCTATCTCGGCCCGGTTTATCGCCAACAAAGCCAGCTACAAGTTCAAATACGCCCAGCTTACTGAGCTGCTTACCAAAATGAAGGAGGCCCTTGCACAATGATTCGCCTGTATGATTTTGATGAAGTAAAGCCCGAAGAAATTTTGAACCGTGACATCCGCGCCGAAGCCGACGTGGAGGCCACCGTAGACGCCATCATTGCCGATGTGCGCGCCCGCGGCGATGCCGCCCTGCTGGATTACGCCGCCAAGTTTGACCACGCCCAGCTAACCAGCGTACAGGTCACCCAGGCCGAAATCGACGAGGCCTTTTCCGAACTGGAAGCCAGCGACCCGGAATTTATTACCACACTGAAAATGGCCGCTTCCAACATCCGCCACTTCCACGAGCAGCAGCTGCACAAGAACTTTGTGCTGAACGACCGCCCCGGCATGGTGCTGGGCCAGAAGTACACCCCCATCCAGCGCGCGGGCGTTTACGTGCCCGGCGGCACGGCAGCCTACCCCTCTACCGTGCTGATGGACGTCATCCCCGCCAAGGTCGCGGGCGTGCAGCAGATCGTCATGACCACCCCCGCCGGCAAGGACGGCAAGGTCAACGCCGGTATCCTGGCAGCGGCGGTGATTGCCGGCATCGACTGCATCTTTAAGACCGGTGGTGCCCAGGCCGTGGCCGCCCTGGCCTACGGCACCGAGAGCGTGCCCGCTGTGGATAAGATCGTCGGCCCCGGCAACATTTACGTGGCCACCGCCAAGCGCAAGGTTTTTGGTAAAGTCGGCATCGATATGATTGCCGGCCCGTCGGAAATCCTGGTTTTGGCCGACGGCACCTGCAGCCCCGCCTGGGTCGCCGCCGACCTGTTGAGCCAGGCCGAGCACGACAAGCTGGCCACGCCGGTGCTGGTCACCGACAGCTGGGACCTGGCCAAGGCCGTACAGGCCGAGCTGGAAGTACAGATCCCGCAGCTGCCCCGCGCCGCCATTGCCCGCGCCAGCGTGGACGCCAACGGTAAGATCATCGTCACCGATGACATGAAGAAGGCCATCAACGCCGTGAACATTATTGCGCCGGAGCATCTGGAGATCTGCGTGGACGACCCGTTTGCCGTTTTGAACGACATCCAGAACGCGGGCAGCATTTTCCTAGGCAAGAACGTGCCCGAGGCCCTGGGCGATTACTTTGCCGGCCCCAACCATACCCTGCCCACCAGCGGCACCGCGCGGTTCAGCAGCCCCCTGGGCGTGGATGATTTCGTCAAGAAGTCCAGCTTCATCTACTACACCCGCGAAGCCCTGGGCGAGGTCCAGGCCCGCATCGCCAACTTTGCCGAGCACGAGGGCCTGCACGCCCACGCCAAGAGCGTGACCATCCGGTTTGAGGACGAGCAAAAGGGGGAGTGAGCCCATGAGCCGCTATTTTACTAAAACGCTGGCTACACTGGAGCCGTATGTGCCCGGCGAGCAGCTGAAAATTGACGACCTTGTCAAGCTCAACGCCAACGAAAACCCATACCCGCCCGCGCCCGGTGTGGCGACGGCGGTGGCGGCGGCGGTGCCGGGGCTGCGGCTGTACTCGGACCTGTCCAACCGCGCACTGAACGAGGCCATCGCTGCCCACTGGGGCGTGCAGCCGGAGAATATTTTGTGCGGCAACGGCAGCGACGAGAACCTGCTGCTGGCCCTGCGGGCGTTCTGCGATGAAAACACGCCGCTGGCCTTTGCCGATGTAACCTACAGTTTTTACCAGGTTTTGTGCGATCTGCTGCATATTCCGCAGCATGTCATCCCGCTGGAGGACGACCTGACCATCGACTTGAAAAAGTACTGCGGCCTGCACGAGACGATCGTGATTGCCAACCCCAACGCCCCCACCAGCCTGCTGGCCCCTGTGGCCGCCATTGAGGAAGTGCTGCGTACCAACCCCGACAACATTGTGGTGGTGGACGAGACCTATGTAGAGTTTGCCCCTGCCGGGTCCAGCTGCCTGCCGCTGCTGGAAAAGTACGAGAACCTCGTTATCACGCACACTTTCTCTAAGACCCACAACCTGGCGGGCGCGCGGCTGGGCTACTGCATCGCCCGGCCGGGGCTGATCACCGACATGAACCGCGTCAAGTTCAGCTACAGTCCCTACAACGTCAACTCGATGACCCAGGCCGCGGGTACGGCCGCCATCCGGGACGAGGCCTACTTCCACGAGGTGACCGCCAAGCTGCTGGCCACCCGCACCGCCGCCACCGAAGGCCTGCGCCAGCGCGGTTTTACCGTGTTTGACTCGGCCGCCAATTTCCTGTTTGCCACCACCGACCGCATGCCCTGCAAGGAAATTTTTGAGAAATTGCGGGCGCAGGGCATCCTCATCCGCCATTTCAACGCGCCGCGCATTTCCAACTACCTGCGCATCACCATCGGCACCGACGCCGAAATGCAGCGCTTCTTTGCGGCGTTGGATGAGATTTTAGGTGCCTGATATGGACATGTATGACCGCATCCAGCGCCAACCGGCCCGGCGGCAGCACATCACGCCGGGTGCGGCCGTTCTGGCGGCCTTTGGGTTTCTGGTGGCAGCAACCTGCATCGGCATGTTGGTGCATGCGGCACGGTATCAATTGCGGTATCGACGTTTTATCAATGATTTTTCCGCCAGTTTGGCCGCATCCAACAAAATGTCCCTGCTCATGACCTGGCAGGACAAGGATGTGCCCATCACCACGGACCAGGCCAGCCGCCTGTGCCGCCGCATCACGACGGCCGGGGCGGGGAAGGTGCAAAAGGACGTCCCCGATGGCGACGAATGCCAACTCGTTTTTGGCGATGGCGCTTCGCTGACCATGTGGCAGGTAGATATTCCTGAAAAAAATGCGGCCAACCCTACTGGCACTTTTATCCGCTATGCCGATGCTGACGGGCGAATCTATCAATATGATACCGACCAATTGCTGTTTACGGAAATCGCTGCAATTTTAGCTTTACCATAGGGGAGGGAACTATATGATTGCTATTGTTGATTACGGCGTGGGGAACCTGTTCAGCTTGTCGTCCAGCGTGCGGAGCCTGGGGGCTGAGGTGCGGGTGACCCATGAAGCCGCCGACCTGCATGCCGCCACCCATATCCTGCTGCCCGGCGTGGGTGCCTTCGGCGACGCCATGGCCAAGCTGGAGGCTACCGGCCTGGTGCCCGTACTAAAAAAGGAAGTTGAGACCAAGCCGCTGCTGGGCATCTGCTTAGGCATGCAGCTGCTGTTTGACAAAAGCTTCGAGTACGGCGAACACGCCGGCCTGGGCCTCATCCCCGGCGAGGTCTGCCCGCTGGCGGACGACCTGACCGATGCCAGCTTAAAAGTACCGCACATCGGCTGGAACGCGCTGGACATCGTGCCCGGACGCGAGAACGACCCGCTGTTCAAGTACGTGAAAAACGGCGAGTACGTCTACTACGTGCACAGCTACTACGCCAAAAACTGCGCTGCTTCGACCCTTGCTACCAGCGAGTACAGCATCCCTGTCACCGGCGCGGTGCGAAGCGGCAATGTCTACGGCACCCAGTTCCACCCGGAGAAATCCGGCGATACCGGCCTTCGGCTGCTGAAAGCCTTTGCCGAACTGTAAGCTGAACGGAGGGACACTATGAAATTATATCCTGCCATTGACCTGCGGGGCGGCCAGGCCGTGCGTCTCTACCAGGGCGACTACGACCAGATGACCGTCTACAACGCCGACCCCGTGGCCCAGGCCAAAGCCTTTGTAACCGCCGGAGCCAAGTACCTGCACGTTGTTGACCTGGACGGCGCCAAGGACGACACCACCGCCAACCTGCAGACCATCGCCGCCATTGCCAAACAGGGCGGCTTAAAGATCGAGGTTGGCGGCGGCATCCGGGACGAGGAGCGCATCAAGCGCTACCTGGATTTAGGCGTGGACCGCTGCATCCTGGGCACCATCGCCGTGAAAAACTTTGCCTTTACCGCCGAGATGGCGCAGAAGTACGGCACACAGATTGCCGTGGGCGTCGACATGAAAAACGGCCTGGTAGCCGTGAATGGCTGGAAGGAAGTTACCCCCGAGCCGGGCGTGGCGTTCTGCCGCCGCTGCGCCGGGGTGGGCGTCAAGGCTATCATCGCCACTGATATTTCCCGGGACGGCACGATGCAGGGCACCAACATGGACCTGTACCGCGAACTGCTGACCATCCCCGGGCTGGAAATTACCGCTTCCGGCGGCATTGCGGCGCTGGACGAACTGGCCGAGCTGCAAAAAATGCACTGCCACGCCGCCATTTTAGGCAAATCCATCTACACCGGGGCCATCGACCTGGCGCAGGCCGTGCGCCTGTACCAGGACTAAATCGGCAGGGGAGGGAAGTTGTATGATAACAAAGCGAATTATTCCGTGTCTCGACGTCAAAAATGGCCGCGTTGTCAAGGGCGTGAATTTTGAGGGCCTGCAGGACATGGCCGACCCTGTCGAAATGGCGCGCTACTACAACGCATCCGGCGCAGACGAGCTGGTGTTTTACGACATCACCGCCAGCGTTGAGGGCCGCGGCCTGTTCACCGATATTTTGCGGGAAGTTGCCAGCCAAATCTTTATCCCGCTGACGGTGGGCGGCGGCATCAACACGCTGGACGACTTCGACCGCGTGCTGAAATGCGGTGCCGACAAGGTCAGCGTAAACTCCGGCGCCATCCGCAACCCGGGCATCATCCCGGCGGCAGCGCAGAAATACGGCAACCAGTGCGTGGTGCTTTCCGCCGATATTAAACGTGTGGACGGCAAATTTATGCTGTTTGCCAAAGGCGGGCGTGAGAACACCGGCATCGATGCGCTGGATTGGCTGGAACAGGGCGTCAAAAACGGTGCAGGTGAGCTGGTGGTCAACTCCATCGATACCGACGGCGTGAAGAACGGCTTCGATTTGGAGCTGCTTGACGCCGTGGCCGCGCGGTGCGCGGTGCCCATCATTGCCTCGGGCGGCGCAGGTAAGATGGACGACTTTGTGGAGCTGTTCCGCAATCACCCCGCCGTAGATGCCGGGCTGGCGGCGTCCATCTTCCACACCAAGCAGGTGGAGATCGGCGCGCTGAAACAGTACCTGCGAAGCAATGGTATCGAAATGCGGGTATGACCGCGAAAACCACTTGCCAAAATGCACAGAAAATAGTACAATAAAACTATCTTATTGTTAGGAGTATTTCGCTATGGAAATTACGGAAAACACTAAGACGCTGAAATTTGATGCGAACGGTCTGATCCCCGCCATCGTGCAGGATCACTACACCAAAGAGGTACTGACCCTCGCTTACATGAACGCCGAGACCCTGGCCCTGACGATTGCCGAGGGTCGCACCGTGTTCTGGTCCCGCAGCCGCCAGGAAATTTGGCGTAAGGGCGAGACTTCCGGCAATGTGCAGCGTGTGGTATCCATCACTGCCGATTGCGACAAGGACGCACTGGTCATTGACGTTATCAAAAACGGCCCCGCCTGCCACACAGGGGCCGAGAGCTGCTTCTTCAACCCGGTGTATGTGTCGGACGAGCTGAAGCAGTTCACCTGGCAGGGGCTGTACGAGCTCATCGAGGGCCGCAAGACCGACCCGAAAGAGGGAAGCTACACCACCTATCTGTTTGATAAGGGTCTGGAAAAGATCCTGAAAAAGGTCGGCGAGGAATCCACCGAGGTCATCATCGCCGGCGCAAAACGCGATAAAGAAGAGACGATTTACGAGATCAGCGACCTGGCGTACCACGTCATGGTGCTGATGATCGAACTGGGCATTTCGGTCGATGATATTACCAAAGAACTGGAAAAGCGGCATGTCATCGACCATAAGGTTAAGCAGGAAAGGATGCAGTAATATGGCCGGGGAGTACCTGAAAAGTTCCGTTCACGTTCATTCAAAACTGTGCGACGGCAAAAATACGCTGGAGGAAATGGCAGTAACCGCATGGAAGGCTGGCCTGCAGACGCTGGGTTTCAGCGGCCACAGCCACACCCCCTGCGACTTGGAGTATTGCATGACCCAGAGCCGCACGTCGCTGTACAAGGCAACGATCGCCAAGCTGAAAGAGCGCTATGCCGGCAAAATGGACATCCTGTGCGGGCTGGAATGGGATCTTTTCAGTGACGACGACCCCTATGCTTACGATTACTTCATCGGCAGTGCCCACTATGTCAAGGGCCCCAAAACCGGCAAGTATTACGAGATCGATTGGCGCGAGGAAGACCTGCGCGCCTGCATCGACGACGATTTTGACGGCGACGGTCTGGCTGTGGCCGAGGCCTACTTTGCCAACGTGGCCAAGGTTGCCGAGAAGAAGCCCACCATCCTGGGCCACTTTGACCTGATCAAAAAGATCAATGACGGCAACAAATTCTTTGACGAGAACGACCCGCGCTACACCGCTGCGGCTACCTCGGCTCTGATGGCCGCAGCCCGCAGCCGCTGCGTGCTGGAAGTAAACACCTCCGCCGCCTACCGCGGCTTCCGCAAGGATTATTTCCCCTCGGACGCTATCTTGAAGGAGTGGCTGGTGCTCTCCGGCAACGTGGTCATCACCGCCGACGCCCACGACACCAAGGCCCTGACCTACGGTTTCGAGGAAGCCGCCGCCCACCTGAAAGAGCTTGGCTACACCAAGGTGCAGGTGCTGGGCAAGAACGGCTTTACCCCCTGCGAGCTGTAAGATTTTGTAAAATTGCAATCTCCCTGGCTGTGTTTGAGATGATGCAGCCAGGGAGATTTTTTGCGTTGTATAGGGGGTTATGGTATACTGGGAATATAATTTAGGAATCAAGGAGAGAAACATGGAAATAAAAGAATATACTAAATTCAAGGCCGATGAAATTTTGCAGTTGTATACGCAAGTTGGCTGGACCGCGTATACGGAAGATATGCCTGCATTGGAGCGCGGGTACAAAAATTCTCTGCTTGTTTTGGCGGCATATGAAAACGGGGAACTGCTCGGCATTGTGCGGGTGGTGGGCGATGGTACCACCATTGTGCTTGTGCAGGATATTCTGGTGTACCCGGCAAGACAAAGACAGGGCATCGGCACTGCGCTGCTTAAGGCGGTGCTGGAACGATATAAGAATGTCCGGCAGATCCAATTGGTGACGGATAATACGCCTAAAACTGTGGCGTTTTATAAATCACTGGGCTTTCTGGATTTTGCAGAGTTTGGGTGCTGCGGGTTTATGCGGGGGTAATTGGCAGATTTATAGGGGAATTTAGGCCCTGAAGGGGTCAATAAGGCGAGCGGCCCAGCTTTGCTGGATGGCGGCCATCGTTTTGGCCGCCAAGCGCGCTACCTCGCAACAGCGGGACTTTTTCGTTTCCTTTTTTGGTCACAAAAAAGGAAAGCCTTGGTAAGTTGCAACTTAATATCGAGGTGTCCGCCGCATGGTGGCGGAACACCGAAAGCCGTTGCTTACAGCGATTTCCTATATTCCCTCGGTGTACACCCCACATACCGCAAAAAGCAGCTTCCAAAATGGCTGGGGCTGCTAAAGCCCGTAAACTCCGCCACCTCGGCGATGCTGTACGCCGAATTCTTCAGCAAAATTTCCGCCTGCTGGATGCGGTACTGCATCAAAAACTCCTTGGGCGGCATCCCCAGCATCCGGCGGAAACACCGGCATAACTCGCTGCGGCTGGTCAAGGCCTGCCGGGCCAGCTCTTCCAGGCTGAAATGCTCGCCGTAGTGGGTGTGCATGTAGTTCATGGCGCGCTTCAAGCGCTCCTCGTCCCGTTCCCGCTCCGGGGTCATCGGTTCGGGCGCTTCGCCTTCCTGGCGGCAGAGCAGCAGCCAGATCTGGCTAAGCAAAATTTTTATCTGCAAATGATACAGTGCCGGGTGCTGCGTGTACAGCGCCACAATGGCCCGCAGTGCTTCGCCCACGGCCTGCCCGCCGGGAGCCTGCGCGGTCTCGGCCAGGGTCAGGCAGCGGGGGCCGCTTTTCAGCATCGCCTCAAAGGCCTCCTGATACACCGCACCTTCCGCACTGCCGCTGAGGAACTCCGGGTCCCATATAAAGGCGTACAGCTTGCCGTACCCCTTTTGCACCGGGTAGATCTGGTGCAGCACACCCCGGTTGACGAATATCAATTCGCCGGGGTGCAGATGCACCGTGCGCCCCTCCATCTGGCAGAGGAACTCGCCCTCGATGATCCAGGAGATCTGAATTTCCTCGTGCCAGTGCCAGCAGATGTAACCGTTTTTGAAGTCCGAGAAGTCGTCCAGATACACGCCCACCGGGAAATCCACGGTGCCGTGCATCTTAGTCTCCCGCAGAGAACTGTCTACCAGCGTTTCGTTCGCTTTGATCTGTTCCATTTTCCCCCCCCCCGCCTGTTCAAATTTTGTGTTTGGTACATTTTTGATAGTTTATTGCCCTGTTTTGTTTGTATTTCGTACTTTATCTTTTTATAATAGTACCATGTTGACAGTACAAAGGTCAAGCACTACAGGAGGAAAACGCAATGAATGATATTATGAATCTCTTTTCGCTGAACGGTAAAAACGCTGTGGTCACTGGCGCCAACACCGGCCTGGGCCAGGGCATCTGCGTGGCGCTGGCAGCTGCCGGTGCCCACGTTTTCGGCGTAGCCCGCCGCAGCTGCGACGAGACCGCCGCCAAGATCGCCGCTGAGGGCGGCCAGTTTACCGAGGTCCGCGCCGACCTTTCGGACTTTGCCGCCATCGATTCTATCCTGGAGCAGGTCCACGCCCACGCTGACCGCATCGACATTCTGGTCAACAACGCCGGTATCATCAAGCGGTGCGACGCCATCGACGTCACCCCCGAGAACTGGGACGCCGTGGATTTCCTGAACGAGAAGATGGTGTTCTTCCTCTCCCAGGCCGTGGCCAAGCAGTGGGTCGCCGACAAAAAGGGCGGCAAGATCATCAACATTGCCTCGATGCTCAGCTTTCAGGGCGGCATCCGCGTACCCGCCTACACCAGCAGCAAAAGCGCCGTCATGGGCATGACCAAGGCCCTGGCCAACGAGTGGGCCAAGTACGGCATCAACGTTAACGCCATCGCACCGGGCTACATGGCCACCAACAACACCAACCAGCTGCGCCAGGATGAAGATCGCAGCGAGGAGATCCTAGCCCGCATCCCGGCAGGCCGCTGGGGCACCCCTGCCGATGTGGGTGGCGCGGCCATCTTCCTGGCGTCGGACGCCGCCGCTTACGTGAACGGCTACACCCTGGCCGTGGACGGCGGCTGGCTGGCCCGCTAAAAATTTTAGGCAATACCGCATAATTCTAAGTGCCGATACGGCGAGCGAGGTGCGGCAGCTGCTAAGCCAAAAGCGCAGATAATACTTTGTGTATTATCGAGCATTTTGGCAACGCAGTTGCCGTGCCGCAGCCGCCGGAGCGGTGCTTAAGCCGTTAGGCGGGAATTGTGCGGTGTTGCCTTTATAAAAAAGTTTTCCGCTCGGTGTAACACCGGGCGGAATTTTTCGGTTTATAGGTGTGTAAGTGCCCTATCGAATACATAAACCGCAAACTCCTGCACACAATGCAGGGTATGAGGGAATTTTTATCATCAATAGGGAGAAAACAACTATGAAACGTATTATTTCCGCTTTTCTCGCTGCCGCTGTCTGCACCGCTGCAATGAGCATTGTCTTAACCGCCTGCAGCAGCAAAACGGCCGACTCCTCCACGACTACCCCCGAGAGCACCAGCACGTCTACCGTGACTGAGACCGCCGAGGATGCCGCGGACAACACCCAGATCCCCAGCCCCATCACCGACCGCGCCAGCCTGGACGAGGTGAACGAGGCCATCGGCTCGGCCATGAAGCGCCCCGCCGACCTGGAGCTGACCGACGAAGCCTGGGTGACCATCGACGACGAAGAGAAGAGCCCTATCGGCCAGTATACCTTCACCTACAACGGCGGCACCTACACGCTGCGCGCCGCCAAGGATACCGGCGATATTTCCGGCGTGTGGGAGAATGGCACGACCTTAGGCAACGGCCGCGAGGGCGATGTGACCGCCATCACCACCGAAAACGGCGGCCTCTGGTCCCGCTGGTTTGACGGCGACATGCAGTACTCGCTGTACGCCGAGGGCGCTGCCATGGACGACTACACCGCCGTGCGCAACGCCATGGCGTAACCTTATTATAATAAACGGGCCGCTGCGCGGGGATTTTTCCCTGTGCGGCGGCCCTTTTGTGTTATTTTGTTGTTGAAACGACAGGGGAGGTGACGTATAATAGGGGCAATGCAGTTAGTTTGCACTAATTCACGATTTTCCCACCTAAGGGGAGGGATATGTGATGTTGTTTGACTACCCGCGGGAGCTGCGCACCAACCAGGCGCTGGTGGTGGGTATGCACGCCTTTTTTGCTAAACTGGGTATCGCCAGCCCCATTTTCATTGGTGCCAGTGACGGCGGCATGGTGGCGCAGATCTACACCCAGAAGTACCCGAACGAGGTCGGCGGGCTGGTACTGGTCTCCACCGGCGGCATGAACGCAGCTACGCTGAAAACGCTGAAGAAGAAGTATTTCTTTGTCCCCCTCGCGCTATGGTACATGGCCCACTGCAACTACGAAAGGCTGAAGCCGCGCCTGATCCAATCGGGCATGAGCCATCTCCGCAATGAAAGCGCCGAGGAAGCCGCCTACGCGCGGGATATGTTTGAGACGATCTTCAAGGACTTCCAGCAGGCAAAGGACGTACACATCACCGGCCTGCTGGCAGACCTGATGAGCCAGACCCCCGTGACCGAGGCGGATTTTAGAGCGCTGAAAGGCCGCATTTTGCTGATTTTTCCTAATCAGGATTTCTTCTCCGACCAGATGCAGCAGGACCTCATCAAACTGATGCTGGACCCGCAGATCGTCTACGTCTCCAGCGGGCATTTGGGCACCGTGCTGAAAGCCGGGGACTATGTGCGGGGAATCAAGAAGTTTTTGGAGGGGATGGAGTAATCATATATCTATTAGCCATTGCGGCAGGTCGTTGCTCACTGCAGCGGCTTTTTTGTTTGCTACAGTTGACGGCACGGTTCCTTTTGTGCTATTGTTGAAGTTATAGGATTATGTATCGCACGTTATTGGAGGTATTTTTTTGCTTGAAAAGATTCAGAAATACGAAACAGAACTTTGGACCGTTCTCTGTGTTCTGTTCTTCAACATCATTGCGCATGGGTATCGTTTCGTCAATCTTATGTTCAACGGTGATTCACTGTTGATCTACCAGACGGATCAGAATTGGAAATATTCGATTGGCCGTATTTTTCAGCCTTTCTATTGGAAGCTGCGCGGCGACCTGGTTGCCCCTATGCTGATTGCCACTTTGGCGGTTTTCTATTTTACGGCAGCCCTTGTTCTGATCGTGCGGATGTTTAAGCTGCAAAACAAACTTCATATTGCGCTGTTATGCGCCTTGTTGGCCGTAAATATTACCACAACCTCTACCTTCGCCACTGATTTTCACGAAGGCGACACCTACATGTTGGCGTTGCTTTGCGCTACCCTTTGCGTAACACTGTTCCGCAAAGCGCACCCGGTTTTGGGCGGTGTTTTCATCTGCCTGTGCTTGGGATTTTATCAGGCTTACCTGCAGTTGGCTATCGGGCTGTTGATTCTACTCTTCATGCAGGACCTTCTGGAGGGAAAAAATCCCTCAAAAGTATTTCTCTCCGGGTTAAAATCTATCGCCATGCTTCTAGGCGGAAGTATCGCTTATACCCTGATCATGCGTGTGCTGCTCCATGTCAAGGGCATTGTGCTTGCCGATCATTACAACGGCTTGACCAATGTAGGCGATTACTCCAATACCAGCATTCCGCGTCTTGTGGTGGATACTTACTTATATGTTATTAAGGAATGGTGGAACCCACAGACTTTCCGTTCCCGCTTTGTTGGCCTTGCCAATATGGCACTTCTGCTGCTGGCTGCCGCCACGCTCCTTTGGATTCTTGCCACCAAAATCAAACAGAACAGCACCCGGTTGCTGCTGCTTGTGCTGTTTTTTCTGTTTCCCTTTGGCATCAATGTCGTCTACTTTATCTCCAAAGGCATGGAACATACCCTGATGACCTTCTCCTTTGGTCTGCTTTATCTGCTGGCGGTGCTGTTTCTGCAGGAGCTCCCCCACAACAAGACACAAAAGTTCCTGCGCTATGCCGCTTATGCCGCTATGGGACTTGGCATCTGGTGTAATGTCATCTATGCCAACCAAAGTTATCTGAAAGTTGCTTTGGAAGAAAAAGCAACGGATGCCTTGATGGTCCGCGTGGTTGGCCGTCTGGAACAGACGGAAGGATATGTGCCCGGCGAAACACCGATTGCTGTTGTTGGCCTCTTGCCGACTTCTCCGCTTTACAAAACAATGGATGGTTTTGAGGATGTTCGCGGCCGCACTGCGGATGCCTATACTGTCAGCTGGGAAAACACCTACTACCTCTATATGGAAAATGTTTTAAATTATCCCGTCAAACGCTCCTATCTGACCAAAGATGACCAGGCTGCCGTGGACGCCATGCCGACCTTCCCGGCAGATGGTTGCTGCGCCTTTATCGGTGACACTTTGGTGGTCAAGGTTGGTTCAGTTGTCGTTACAGATTTACAGTAATGCCAATTTTTCCCCATCCAGCACCGCTTTGGCCAGCGTATCCCCCTCATAATGCAGCTCCAGATGGAAAAACGGAGCATCCTTCGCCAGCAGATCGAAGAAAATCTTATCGCCCTGCCAGATGGGAAGAGCCTGTACGGCCTGCTTGGGCACCCATTCCAGCGTGCCCTCGCTGCAATCGGTCATAGTGCCGGCAAACTGGGTGCAGGTGTACAGGTGCATCCGCTCAGCTGGCCAGGGGGTACAATAAAAATCCACTATGCCGCGGTAGGCCGGGGCCTGCATCGTCAGACCGGTCTCCTCGGTCACTTCCCGCATTACGCAGGCAAGGGCATCCTCGCCCGGTTCAAACTTTCCGCCGACGCCGACCCACTTATCGTGGTTGGCGTCGTTTTTCTTTTTTACACGGTGCAGCATCAAATAGCAGCCGTCTTTTTCCAGGTAACACAGGGTCGTCTGCAAAAAATCCATGGGGAGAACTCCTTTCGGCAATACCGCATAATCCAGCGGTTTTAGCAAATACTACCACAAATCGCAACAAAACCGCAACGGAGGGACGTTTTATGAAAGCAACCGGAATTGTGCGCCGCATCGATGAATTGGGCCGCATCGTCATTCCAAAAGAGATCAGGCGGACGCAGAGGATACGCCAGGGTGATTCCCTTGAGATCTTTACGGCAGCGGACGGCGAGGTCGTTTTTAAAAAGTATTCGCCGCTGTCGGGGCTGGGGTCGCTCTCCAAGGTGTATGCCGAGGTGCTGGCCAAAAGCCTAGGGCGGCCGGTGGTGGTGTGCGACACCCACCAGATCGTAGCGGCTGCCGGGCCGGGCCGGGGAGAGCTACTGGGCCGCGCCATCTCGCCGGAGCTGGAACAACTGCTGGCGGCGCGCAGCGTCTACACAGCCCCCGCCGACCGCACCCGCCGCCTGCCGATGCTGGAACGCAGCGAGCGGCCGATTTTATGCGCCGCACCGATCTTAGCACATGGCGACATCGAGGGCGGCGTGCTGCTGCCCGGCACCGGGCGGGACGCCCTGCCGGAGGAAGAAGCCGTACACGCTGTGGCCACGGCGGCCGCCTTTTTGGCCAAGTGGATGGAAGAATAACGCCGCCCCCGCCCTGGCAGTACCCACTGCACAGGGCGGATTTTTTACGCTTTCCTTATTTATATAGGACGTCCCAGTCAAATCCAGTGTAGTGCCCGGCCCGGGAAAAGTCAAGGAGCTGCGCGGTTTGTGACGAAACTGTTAAACTTGAAAAAAGTTTGCCGAAACCCCTTGACAGTTTGTAAAACTGGCATATAATAAATTTAGCACTCAGAGATAAAGAGTGCTAAACAAAATTGAAACTTCGCAGCAAAGGAGATGAGCAGCATGGCCATGGATGCCCGCAAGCAGCGTATCCTGGAAGCTATTGTTGCCCTGTATGCCAACGATGGCGAGCCTGTCGGCTCCGGCCTGCTGGCAAACTACTTTGACATGGCACTGTCCAGTGCCACCCTGCGCAATGAGATGGCCGCCCTGACAAAGCTGGGCCTGCTGGAGCAGCCCCACACCAGTGCCGGGCGGGTGCCCAGCGCACAGGGTTACCGTTACTACCTCGATCACCTGATCGATGCCCCTTCCGCCACCACGCTGAGCGATGACGACCGCCGGCACATCGATGACCTCTTCGCCTGCATGGATGCCGAGCCTGAAAAGCTGGTGCCCGCAGCCGCCCGCAGCCTGGCCGATTTGACCGGCTGTGCCGCCGCCGCCACCACGCCCCAGGCGCCGGATCTCTGCATCGCCCACTTTGAGGTCGTGCAGGTGGGCCGCTACTCCGCCGCGGTGCTGGCCGTTACCAGCGCAGGCGGTGTTCGTACCCGCGTGGCGCGGGTGGACACCGGCCTGACTCGGGACGACGCCGCCAATCTGGCGCAGCTGCTCAACCGCGGGCTGACCTTTGTGGCCCCGCAGGACTTGAACCCGATGCTGACCGCCAGCATGGTACTGGCAGCAGGGGAGCGGCTGGCGCCCGTTGTGATGGCCGCCTGTGCGCTGGTAACCACCGGCCCGCAAGCCTGCCTGGAAGGCGCGCAGTATCTGGCAAAGATGCCGGATGTCCGCCAGAACCTGGGTACGCTGCTGGAGATCTTCTCCGACAACGAGGCCGCCGCTGAGCTGATCCGCCCCGAGGGCGGCAAGATCACCGCAACGCTTGGCAGCGACCTTGATCCCGCGATGCCGGGTGCCTGCATCGTAAGCAAGCGTTACTTAGCGGGCGGCGGGTTGACCGGGTCGGTCGCACTGATCGGTTCCACGCGGATGGAATACCACCGCCTGCTGCCGATCCTGAACTACTTTGCCACCAAGTTAGGGCAGAGCATGGCCGGGCAGGGCCAATAAACAAATTTGTAAGGAGGACCCGCAATGAGCCACGAAGCAGAAAATAAAAAAGAAGCTGCGGCCGCATCCGAAGCGGAAAAGACCGTGACCCCTGAGACCGAACCTAAGGCCGAGGGCAAGCATGAAGAGAAGCACGAAAGCAAACACGAACACCACCACGAAAAGGCTGCGCTGGAAGCCAAACTGGAAGCCAGCGAAAAGAAGAACGAGGAGCTGAAGAACCAGTTGCTCCGCACCGCTGCCGAGTACGATAACTACCGCAAGCGCAGCCAACGCGAGGCTGACCAGAAGTTCAATGATGGCGTTTCCCACGCTGTCACCCAGATTTTGGGCATTCTGGACACGCTGGACATGGCCGCCAACGCCGTGTGCGCCGATGAGAACTACAAGAAAGGCGTCATGATGACGCTGGACAAAGCCGCCAAAGCGCTGGAGAACCTGAACATCACCGAGATCGAAGCGCTGAACAAGCCCTTTGACCCCAACTTCATGAACGCCGTGCAGCAGGTCCCGCCCGCCGAAGGGCAGGAGAGCGGCGACGTCGTGCAGGTCTTCCAGAAAGGCTACAAGATCGGCGATAAGATCATCCGCCACGCAACGGTCGTCGTTGCAGAATAAGCCTGATTGGGCCGCAAGGCCCGTTCACATAAATTTAGACATTCACCACATTCAAAGCAAATTTGAAGGGAGTTTTATAGTATGAGTAAAATTATTGGTATTGACCTTGGCACCACCAACAGCTGCGTAGCTGTTATGGAGGGCGGCGAGCCCGTTGTTATCGCGAACGCTGAAGGCGCCCGCACCACCCCGTCTGTTGTCGGCTTCACCAAGACCGGTGAGCGTCTGGTTGGCCAGGTTGCAAAGCGCCAGGCTATCACCAACCCCGAGAACACCATCTCCTCCATCAAGCGTAAGATGGGCACTGCCGAAAAGGTCCACGCCGGCGGCAAGGACTACACCCCCGAAGAGATCAGCGCTATGATCCTGAGCAAGCTGAAGGCTGACGCCGAAGCTTACCTGGGCGAGCCTGTCACCGAGGCCGTCATCACCGTTCCTGCTTACTTCAATGACAGCCAGCGTCAGGCCACCAAGAACGCCGGTACCATTGCCGGCCTGAACGTCAAGCGTATCATCAACGAGCCTACTGCTGCTTCTCTGGCCTACGGCATCGATAAGGAAGCCGACCAGAAGATCATGGTCTACGACCTGGGCGGCGGTACCTTCGATGTCTCCATCATCGAGATGGGCGACGGCGTTACCGAAGTTCTGTCCACCAACGGTGATACCCACCTGGGCGGCGATGACTTCGACGAGCGCATCATCAATTGGATGGCTGAGGACTTCCAGCGCGAGAACAACATCGACCTGCGCAAGGACAAGATGGCTGCTCAGCGCCTGAAGGAGGCTGCCGAGAAGGCCAAGATCGAGCTGTCCAGCGCTACCACCACCAACATCAACCTGCCGTTCATCACGGCTGATGCCAACGGCCCCAAGCATCTGGATATGACCCTGACCCGCGCCAAGTTCAACGAACTGACCGCCGACCTGGTCGAGCGCACCATGACCCCCGTCCGCAAGGCTCTGGCCGATGCCGGCCTGAAGGCTTCTGACCTGGCCAAGGTCCTGATGGTTGGCGGTTCCACCCGTATCCCCGCTGTCTATGATGCAGTCAAGAAAGAACTGGGCTGCGAGCCGTTCAAGGGCATCAACCCCGATGAGTGTGTCGCTGTCGGCGCTGCCATTCAGGGCGGCGTTCTGCAGGGCGATGTCAAGGGCCTGCTGCTGCTGGATGTTACCCCGCTGAGCCTGGGCATCGAGACTCTGGGCGGTGTCTGCACCAAGATCATTGACCGCAACACCACCATCCCCACCAAGAAGAGCCAGATTTTCTCCACCGCTGCTGACAACCAGCCCAGCGTTGAGGTCAACGTCCTGCAGGGCGAGCGTGAGTTTGCCCGCGACAACAAGAGCCTGGGCACCTTCCATCTGGACGGCATCGCTCCGGCTCCCCGTGGCGTGCCGCAGATCGAAGTCACCTTCGATATCGATGCCAACGGTATCGTGCATGTAAGCGCTAAGGACCTGGGCACCGGCAAGGAGCAGAGCATCACCATCACCGCTTCCACCAACATGAGCAAGGACGACATCGACAAGGCTGTCAAGGACGCTGAGCAGTATGCCGCCGAGGACAAGAAGCGCCGTGAAGAGATCGACGTCCGCAACAACGCTGACCAGATGGTCTTCCAGACCGAGAAAGCTCTGGGCGAGTTCGGCGATAAGGTTTCCGCCTCTGAGAAGAGCGAAGTCGAGACCAAGCTGTCCGCCCTGAAAGAAGCCCTGAAGTCCGGCACTGTGGACGACATCAAGGCAAAGCAGGATGACCTGCAGAAGGCTTTCTACGCCATCAGCGAGAAGGTTTACCAGCAGGCCGCCCAGGCACAGGGCCAGCAGCCCGGTGCCCAGCCCGGCAACGATGCCGGTGCCCAGCCCAAGGATGACGGCGCCGTTGACGCTGACTTCCACGAGGTCTGATCTGTAAGAAAGTAACCCCTTTAGGCCGCCGCCAGGCACCCCCGGCGGCGGCCCTTGGGGGTTTTAGAGAAAATCTTTTCTGCTCCAATATTGCAGGGGCCGATGCTTGCATCGACCCGCGGGCGGATGCTCGTCATCCGCCTCTACAGTACGGCAGATAAACATTAAACCCAAATAGAGGGGATAGATTCTATGGCAGAAAAACGTGATTATTACGAGGTGCTGGGGATCGGCAAAAACGCCACCGATGCCGAGATCAAAAGCGCCTACCGCAAGCTCGCCAAAAAGTACCACCCCGACCTGAACCCCGGCGACAAGACCGCCGAGGAGAAGTTCAAGGAAGTCAACGAGGCGAACGATGTACTTTCCGACCCGGAAAAACGCAAGCGCTATGACCAGTTCGGCTTTGCCGGGGTCGATCCCAACTATGGGGCCGGCCAGCCCGGCGGCGGCTTCGGTGGCGGTTTTGGCGGTGGCTTCGGCGGTGCCGGCGGCGTAGACCTGGGCGACATCTTCGGCGACCTGTTCGGCGGCGGATTTGGCGGCTTCGGCGGTTCTTCCCGCGCGAACCCCAACGCCCCCCGCAAAGGTCACGACATCCAGGCCAGCGTGATTTTGACCTTTGAGGAAGCAGCTCACGGCTGCACCAAGAAGGTCACGCTGAACCGGCAGCAGACCTGCCCCGATTGTAACGGCACCGGCTGTGAGCCGGGCAGCAACCCCGAGACCTGCACCCAGTGCAACGGCCGCGGCTATGTTGTGACCCAGCAGCGCACCCCCTTTGGTGTGATGCAGAGCCAGCAGCCCTGCCCGCACTGCGGCGGCCGCGGTACCATCATCAAGAACCCCTGCAAGACCTGCCGCGGCACCGGCAAGACTTCCGCCCGCAAGACGCTGGAGGTCAAGATCCCGGCCGGTATCGATGACGATCAGAACATTGCACTGCGCGGCCAAGGCGATGCCGGTAGCAACGGCGGCCCTGCCGGTGACGTGATCGTACATGTGACGGTCAAGACCGACGCCGTGTTTGAGCGCGACGGCTACGATGTGTACGTCCGCGTGCCCATCACCTACTCCCAGGCTGTGCTGGGTGCCGAGATCGAGGTTCCCACCGTGGACGGCAAGGTCGCCCAGAAGATTCCCGAAGGCACCCAGAGCGGCACCAAGTTCCGCCTGCGCGGCCAGGGTATCCAGTATTTGAACGGTCGCGGCCGCGGTGACCAGTACGTCATCGTGGATGTGGAGATCCCCAAGAAGCTGAACCGCACCCAGCGCGAAGCCCTGAAAGCCTTTGAGGACAGCCTGAAAGACGACAACTACGAAAAGCGCAAAGGTTTCTTCAAGAACTTGAAGGATCGGTTTACGTCTTAACCATTGGTAAAAAAAGCTCGGACAAATTTCAAGAATTTGTCCGAGCCTTTTTTATTTTTCTTTTGCTTGTGTCACAAACACTTGATAATATAATCCCATCATACATAAGTCAATGAATTCTTGAATTTGCCATATAAATAAAGTAAACTGGCTCCCGTGATAAGGAAGCCAGTTTCAATGTAATTATTTTTTACTCAAGTCCTCTTCCATCAGCCGCTTTTTTAGCGGGAGGAGGGCGGCGGGTTCGGCGGCGAAGTGGTGGACGCCGAGGTGGAGGTAGGCGGGCATCTGGTCTACCGAGGCGACCGTGATGCCGCAGAGGTAGACCCGCACGCCGGTACCCTCGGCCTGGCGCAGTACTTCTTTGACAAGGCGCTGCACAGCGGGGCTGGCGGCGCGGCGGGCCGCGGCGGCGGGGTCCTTCACAAGGCCCAGCGTGTAGCGGGCCAGGTCCTCAATGTCGATGGCCAAGATCTGCGCACCGTGGGCGATCAGCTCGCCCGCCAGCAGCGCGGCCGAGGGCATATCCACGATGCAGCCCATCGGCGGCAGGCGATCCACCTCGACACCGCGGCTTTGCAGCTCGTCACGGCAGGCGGTCACTTCCTGCAGGCAGGCATCCCAATCCTCGGCCCCCGCGATCATGGGAAAGAGGATACGCAGGTCGCCGCAGGGCGCGGCTTGCAGCAGCGCCCGTATCTGCGGCCACAGCAGACGGTGGTTTTGCAGGCTGTCCTTGACGGTCGCGGTCCAGGGGGCCTCATCGTCGGCGTTGGAATCACAGGTGCGTACGGCCAGCATGGCCCCATTAGCTGCTTCCAGATGTTCTTTCAGCAGGTTCAACTGCTCCTGTTCGGACAGCTCGTTCAAGATCACCGATTCGGTGCGCAGCAGGCCGGTGCCCACCGCGGTCAACGGCAGGGCCTTGTCCTCGGTGCCGTACAGGTTCGTCATCGTCAGCAGGCGGAACGCCGTGCCATCCCTGGTCAGGCAGGGCTGGGCCGCCACGGGGTCGGCCACGCTGCCGTGCAGACGGTTCAGCGCAATTTTGCAATCCGCCTGGGCGATATGCGCGCCGTCCGGGTCCACAATCAGGCTGCCGGTGCCGTCCTCCAGGTTGGCGTCCAGAATGGCCCGTTTGCCGGCGGCCAGCGCGGCCACGCCGTCACCCAATTGCAGCACAGCGGGCAGGCCCATGCTGCGGGCCATGATGGCCGCGTGGCTGATGGTGCTGTCCTGGTTGCTGGCCAGCCCCAGGATCATGCGGCGGTCCAGGCTGAACAGGTCGCTGGGGAAGAAGCGGTCCGCCACCAGAATGCTGGGGCGCTTCAAGTGCAGGCGGCGGCGCGGGCGGCCGTCCAGAATATCCACCACGCGGCGGCAGACATCGCAGACATCCACGCTGCGCTCCCGGATGTACTCATCGTCCACGTCCCGCAGGCGGCGGGCAAAGATCTGCTCGGCCCGCTCGACAGCGGCAGCACCGCCCGCACCGGCGGCTATGTAATCGCCGATCTCATTGGTGAAGGACTCATCCTCCAGCAGGGCGATCTGGAACAGCAGAATGTCCGCATCGGGGCCTTTGGCGCGCTGGCTCAGGCGGCGCAGCTCATCTTTCGCCAGCACCACCGCTACGTCATACAGTGCGCGCTCCCGAAACGGGTCGCAGACGATGCGGTGCAGTCCGGTGGTGCCGTGGTCGATCTGTTCCACAGGGCCGATCACAACGCCGGGCGATGCCGAAACACCAGTAAAGGTATGCATGCTGACCTCCTTGTTTTTTCCGATGCCGCCGCAGAAATGCGCAGCACCGTCCTTTGTTAAAACAACGGCACATCCGCCAGGGTACGGCTAACCAGCGCCGTTACAAATTCCTCGGGCGCGGCGGCCGCCATGGCTTTCTCGGCCACAAGGCTGCCGTCCTTGCCGTCCAGCAGGGCGGGGAAGCGGTCAGCCGGGTCTTTCTCAAAGCTGCCCATTACTGTAGCAGCCAGCAGCTTGGGGGTGTAGGGCATGTCCGCGGGCACGTTCAGGTGCTCGGCGGCCAGCTCCAGCGGGGCCAGTGCAGCCGCGGTGGGGGCACTGGGGTTCGGCGCAAAGGGGGCCGGGTAGTTGGCCAGCTGGCGCGCAGTCTTTTCCACCAGGTCGATAGCCGGGGAGCGGGCGGCGACCTCGGCCAGGCGCAGCTGGTAACGTTCGGCGAAGTTCTTCAAAAAGGCGCTGCTGTCCGGCAGGATGCCGTAGGCTGTGCCGCCCATGCGGTCAAACAGCCGCATCGTATCAAAGTAGCCCAGGGCAATGTTGCGGGCGGCGCGCTCGGGGGCAAAATCCAGCGTGGGGCCTAAATTCCAATGGCTGCGGATGATGCGGGTGGGCAGGCCGGTGGTGTTGGGGCGGGTGATGCCCACGCCGTTCACATCCACGGCCAGCAGTTCCCCGGCGCCCATGGCGGCGGCCAGGTCCAGCGGCATATTGTCGCGCCAGCCGCCGTCGATGTACTTCACGCCGTCGATCTCCCGCGGGCGCAGCGCCGGAAAGCAGGCGCTGGACCCCAGCAGGTAGTCTTTCATCTGGCCTTCGGGGATCTTTTCCACCGGGCACTGCACGCGGCGCATGGTGCCCAGTTCGGTCATCACCAGGCCGAAGCGGATGGGGGAGCGGCGCACCGCGTCCTCATCAATGAGCCGGTCGATGGTCTCGGCCAGCGGCTCCACGTTCAGGCCGCCGCTGCGCACCACGTCGAGAAAGAAGTTGTTCAATTCCTCGGGCTTCAGGCTGTCGGGCACTTCCAGCACGTCATGGATCTCCAGCCTGCGCCAAAGGTCCTCGGCCTCCTTGCTTTTGCCCATTGTAAACAGGCAGCCGTTCAGTGCACCGACGCTGGCACCCGTGATAATATCCGGCGTCCAGCCCAGCTCTTGCAGCGCCTGCCACACACCCACCTGGTAGCTGCCTTTGGCACCGCCGCCGGCCAGCACAAGGGCCCGCTGCGGGCCGGGTTTTCGTGTTTGCTGCATGGTAACTTCCTCCCATTACTCTATGGCCTTATTATAGCATCTTCTGCCCCGCACTGCCATAGGGAAGCACCAAACATTTTGCCGAAGCTGCCCGGTTTTGCCCCGGGGGTTGCACCCGCCGCCAAAAGAGTGTATCATAGAAGCCGGAATGATTTTGTATAAAGGAGGTTTTTCCCATGCGCGAAAAACCGATTCTTGTCATTATGGCTGCCGGTATGGGCAGCCGCTACGGCGGGCTGAAGCAGATCGACCCGGTCGGTCCCAGCGGGGAGGCCATCATCGACTACAGCCTGTACGATGCCCGCCGCGCCGGGTTCGAGACCGTCGTCTTTATCATCAAGCACGAGATCGAGGAGCCGTTCAAGGCCGCCGTGGGTGCCCGCGCTTTGCAGGCCGGGTTTGAGGTGCACTATGCCTACCAGCAGTTGGACTGCCTACCAGAAGGCTTTACCGTGCCCGATGGCCGCGTGAAGCCCTGGGGCACTGCCCATGCCATCCTGACTGCCGAGCAGGCCATCGGCAGCGCACCGTTTGCGGTCATCAACGCCGACGACTACTACGGCCCGCAGGGCTTTAAGCTGGTGTACGACTACCTGAGTAGCCACGCCGACGGCGACCGCTATGCGTGGAGCATGGTGGGCTTTTTGCTGGGCAACACGGTCAGCGCCAACGGCAGTGTCAGCCGCGGCGTCTGCGTGACCGATGAACACAGCAACCTGGTCAGCGTGACCGAGCGCACCTGCATCGAGCCTTACGACGGCGGCATCCACTACACCGAGGATGGCGGCGCCAATTGGACCGACCTACCCGCCGACACGGTCGTCTCGATGAACCTGTGGGGCTTCACTCCCGGCTATGTGGCCGAGGCCAAGGCCGGGTTTGTGGCCTTTTTGAAGGAGAATCTGCCGGTGAACCCGCTGAAATGCGAGTACTACCTGCCCAGCGTGGTGACCGCCGCTTTGCAGCGCGGCGATGCCGACGTACATGTGCTGACCAGCCCCGACAAGTGGCACGGCATCACCTACCGCGAGGACAAGCCCGAACTGGTAGCCGCCCTGCGCCGGATGAGCGAGGACGGGCTGTACCCCAAAGATAAGCTGTTTGGGTGATTATTACCTATATTGCCTATATAACGCGCAAGCCCCCGGCCGATGGCCGGGGGCTTGCTTTTATTTCAGCTTCTTTTTTACCGTGTACATCGCCGCCAGCAGCACGGCAGCGGCAATGGCCGTAAGGATGCCATACATCACAATGGAGGTATACCACGGTGCGGAGGTCAGCGCGTACAGGCCGGGATGGGCGTGGTAGTCCCAGCAGGTATAGATCGTAGAGCCAAGAAACGCGCCGATCACACACCAGAAAACCGCTTTCAGAACGGTGTACAGCTTTTTCTTGTCCATAGCGTTCTCCTTTGTTTCACGCGTGCGGCGGCAGCAGAATAGTATGGGGTGCCGCTTATTCCAGGTTGCCGGTCAGCAGCATGGCGGCGGTCAGGGCGGTGAGGGGAGCGGTCTCGCACCGCAGGATGCGGGGGCCTAAGCCCACCGTGACAGCCCCGGCGGCCTTGGCGGCCTCGGCTTCTTCTACCGAGAAGCCGCCCTCGCTGCCCGTGACGATGGCAATTTTCTTGGCGCAGCCGGGCCGCAGCACGGTACGCAGGGGAGCGCCGCCGCCCTCATAGAAAAACAGCGCCAGGTCGTAATCTTCCTGCAAGGCATCGCAGACGGCGGCGAAGTTCAGCAGCGGCATGGACACATGGGGCAGCATGGCGCGGCCCGCCTGCTTGGCGGCCTCGGCGGCGATACGGTTGTAGCGTTCGTTTTTGGCGTCCTCTTTTTTCGGCGTAGCTACGCAGTAACGGCTAAAAAACGGGACAATTTCCGTTACGCCCAGCTCGACGCTGTGGCGGATGACTTCCTCCAGCTTGCCCTGCTTGGGGTAGCCAGCAAACAGCGTCACGGCCGCGTCCGGCTCGGCCTTGCTGGTGGTGCCCTTTGTCACGGTGAACTCCACCCGGCCGGACTGGATGGCGGTAACGGTGCCCAGGTACTCCAGCCCGTCGGGGCCGCAAAGCACCACTTCCTCACCCAGTTTGGCGCGCATAACATCCGCCAGGTGGTGGGCGTCACTGCCGGTCAGCGCGGCATGGCCGGCGGCCAGTTCGTTGGTAAAATAACGGTGGGGCATGGTTTACGCCTCTTTCTCGTCAGACTTTTTGCAGATAATGCAGACCCAGCCGCGCTTCTCCTTGACCTCGATGGGGGTCAGGCCGGCAGCTTTCAGGCCGGTGAGCACCTCGTCCCTGCGCTCGTCAATGATGCCGCTGGCGATAAAGCGGGCGCCGGGGGCCATCAGCACGGGCACGTGGGGTGCCAGCGAAAGGATCGCCGCGGCTACGATGTTCGCGGTGATGATGTTGTACTCGCCGCTGGCCTGGTCGGACAGGTCGCCCACCAGCACAGTGAACTTGTCGGCCACGCCGTTGCGCTGGGCGTTCTCGCCCGCGGTGCGCACGCACATGGGGTCGATGTCCACGCCCTCGGCCACCTCAGCGCCCAGTTTCAGCGCGGCAATGGCCAGAATGCCGGAGCCGGTGCCGATGTCCAGCACGCGCTCACCGCCCTTGACCAGGCTGTCCAGCGTTTCCAGGCAGAGGGAGGTGGTCTCATGGGTGCCGGTGCCAAAGGCCATGCCGGGGTCCATGACGATCTTGATGCGGTCGGTGTCGTAGTCCTCCCAGCCGGGCACGATGGCCAGGCGCTTGCCAATATCCATGGCGTGGTAGAACTTTTTCCAGCCGTTCTGCCAATCTTCCTGCTCCACACCGGTGGTGTTAAGCTGGTAGTCGATGCCGCTGTTTTTCAGACGCTCCTCAAACAGGGGCAGCACTTCGGCGGGGTTTTCATCGGGGGCCAGGTACATGTGTACGATGACCACGTCCCGGGGTTTGTCCAGCAGTTCCTGCTCGATCAGGTCTACATGGGCGATCTCCCACGCCTGCTGTTCCAGGTCGCTGTAATCCTCAATATAAATGCCGCCGTTGGCTACCATGGTGGCGATAGCCTCGGCCGTATCGGCGTCGCGCTTGGCAACGGTAATGCTGATGTCGGTCCATTCCATAAGAAAGAGCCTCCTATATTCTATGTTTCACTTCTGTAGGGGGCGATGCCCGCATCGCCCTGCGGGCGGATGCAAGCATCCGCCCCTACTTGCACGTATGCTTGTTTGTATTATACAAGATTTCGCGTTGTAATTCAATCAGAAAGGGGTACGGATATGCGAATTCGTCTGTTGGATGCTGCCGGGGCCAGGCAATTGTATGAGAGCCGCATGGCGCGGGACTTTCCGCCAGGGGAGCTGAAGCCCTTTGCGGCGATGGAAGAACTGCTGGCCGCCGGCCTGTATGAACCGCTGACCTTTACCGATGACACCGGGGCCGTGCTGGCCTACGCCTGGCAGGTGGTACTGCCGGGGCAGCAGGCCGGGCTGGTGGATTACTTTGCCGTGCGCAGCGACCTGCGGGGCAGCGGCATCGGCACCCGGGCGCTGCACCTGCTGCAGGCCCACTACGCACCCCGGCTGGCCGCACTGCTGTTGGAGTGCGAGCACCCCGCCGAAGCCCCGGATGCGGCCATTGCCCGGCGGCGCATCGGGTTTTACCTGCGGGCCGGGGCACGGGCTACGGCGCTGGAAAGCCGGGTGTTCGGTGCGCGGTACAGCATTTTGCAGCTGCCCTGCGGCGAGACACTGTTGCCTGACGGCACGTTAAATACCGCGCTGCAAACCCTGTACAGCCGCATGGTGCCCCAGCCTTATTACCGCGGCAGCGTAATATTTTACGGCAATTAAGCCCATACTACCCCCGAAAGGGAGTGGAAACGGGATGAAACTGAACCCCAAAGAGTATGATAAAATGGTACGCCGTGCCTCGCCCCCATCACCCGTTGTGCAGGACTGCCTGTGGGCGTTTTTTGTGGGCGGGGCCATCTGCCTGCTGGGTGAAGCACTGCGCCAGCTGTTTTTACTTTGGTACGACAAAACGATGGCCGGTACGCTGACAAGCATTGCGCTCATATTTTTATCGGCGCTGGCCACCCTGCCGGGGTGGTACCAAAAACTGGCAGCCAAGGCGGGCGCGGGCACACTGGTGCCCATCACCGGGTTCGCCAACTCTGTCGTCAGCCCGGCCATTGAATTCAAGGCCGAGGGCTGGGTCACCGGCGTGGGGGCCAAAATTTTTACCATCGCGGGGCCGGTCATTGCCTTTGGCACGCTGGCGTCCTTTGTGTGGGGCGTGGTGTACTGGCTGGTGGGAAAGGTGGGCTGATATGCCGAAACGACGCAAGGATGTCATTCTTTTTGATGCACCGCCGGTGATCTCTGCCTGGGGCAGCGCGGGCGGCAAAAAGGAGGGTGAAGGCCCACTGGCCTCGGCCTTTGACTACCTGACCCAGGACGCCGCCTTTGCCGACGAAAACTGCGCCAACTGGGAACAGGCCGAAGGCATGCTGCAGCAAAAAGCCGCGGGCATCTGCCTGCGCAAGGCGGGCATTGCGGCCAAGGATGTAGACCTGACCTTTGCGGGCGACCTGCAGGCCCAGTGCACAGCCAGCAACTATACGCTGCGCACGCTGGCCACCCCCTTTGCGGGGCTGTATGGGGCGTGCTCTACCATGACCGAGGCACTTTGTCTGGGGGCCGCCTTTGCGGCTGCCGGGTTGGGGCGGCAGATATTGGCCATGACCAGCAGCCACTTTTGCGCGGCTGAGCGGCAGTTCCGCACGCCGCTGGAGTACGGCGCCAAGCGCACCCCCACGGCCCAGTGGACCGCCACGGCGGCGGGGGCCTGCCTGCTGCGGGGGCCGGGGCAGGGGGGCGTGCAGATTTTGTCCGCCACCTTTGGCCGGGTGCAGGATTACGGCGTGACCGACATCAACAACATGGGCGCCGCCATGATGCCCGCAGCCGCCAGCACGCTGCTGCGCTATTTTGACGCCACCGGCGCGGCTCCGGCGGATTTTGATGCCATCTTTACCGGCGATCTGGGCCAGGTGGGCAGCGATCTGCTATGCGAGCAGATGGAGAAAGAGGGTGCGCCCCTGCCCAACCACTACGATTGCGGCTGTCTGCTGTATGATGTGGACAGCCAGAACGTGCAGGCGGGCGGCAGCGGGGCCGGGTGCAGTGCCGCCGTGCTGTGTGCCTGGGTGCTGCCCCGGCTGTTTGACGGGCGGTTCAAGCGGGTGCTGTTCTTATCCACCGGCGCACTGATGAGCCAGACGACCTTTTTGCAGGGCGAGACCATCCCCGGCATCGCCCACTGCGTGGAGTTGGGGGGACTTGTATGAACTATGTTTGGGCGTTCGTGGTGGGCGGCGCGATCTGCGTCATCGGCCAGCTGTTTATTGATTATACCAAGCTGACTCCGGCGCGCATCCTGACCGGCTACGTGGTGGCGGGCGTAGTGTTAAGCGCCGTGGGCGTGTACAAGCCCCTGGCCGAGTTCGCCGGGGCCGGGGCCAGTGTGCCGCTGCTGGGGTTCGGGCATCTGCTGGCGCAAGGCGTGGTGCAGGCCGTGGATCGGTGCGGCCTGCCGGGTGCCTTTACCGGCGGGCTGACCGCTGCCGCCGGGGGGATTGCTGCCAGTTTGATTTTTGCCGTGGCGGCGGCGCTGGTGGGGAAGAGCAGGGACCAAAATTAAATTTTTCCGTTATAGGCGCTCTGCCGGGCAGGCAGGGCGCTTTCCTTAATAAAATTCGCTTTTTTTGTAGCTTTGTGGTATACTGGAAAAAGTGTATTTATAGGAAAAGAGGAACCCACTCCCATGCAAAAGCGACTTACCCAGGGGCCTGTTATGCCCACGATGCTGCGGTTTGCGGTGCCCATGATTTTAGGCGACCTGCTGCAGCAATGCTATAATATCGCTGATACGTTGGTTGTCGGGCGGTTCATCGGCACCAACGCGCTGGCGGCGGTCGGCTCGGCCTTTACGCTGATGACCTTTCTCACGTCCATTTTGCTGGGGCTGGCCATGGGCAGCGGCACGGTGTTTTCCATCAAGTTTGGCCAAAAGGACGACACCGGCCTGCGGGAGGGCGTTTTGGCCGCCTTTGTGCTGCTGGCCATCGTGACCGCCGTGCTGACCGGCGCGGTGTACCTGGGTTTTGAGGGCATTATCTGGTTCCTGCGCCTGCCCGCCGAGATTGCGCCGCTGATGCGCACTTACTTAAAGATCGTGTTTGCCGGGCTGGCGGCGATTTTCCTGTACAACTACTTTGCCTCTCTGCTGCGGGCGCTGGGCAACTCGATGGTACCGCTGCTGTTTCTGGCGCTGTCCGCCGGGCTGAACATCGCGCTGGACCTGTGGTTCGTCTGCGGACTGGGGCGCGGTGTGGGCGGCGCGGCCGAGGCGACGGTCATTGCGCAGTATGTCTCCGGCGTGGGCATTTCCGTGTACACCTGGGTGCGGTTCCCGCTGGTGCGGCAGGCTGCCCACAGCAAGTTCAAGGCCAACCGCATGAAGGAGATCGCCGGGTTCTCGGCGCTGACCTGCATCCAGCAATCCATCATGAACTTAGGGATCTTGGCCGTGCAGGGGTTGGTCAACAGCTTTGGCACGGTGGTCATGGCGGCGTTTGCAGCGGCGGTCAAAATCGACGCCTTTGCCTATCTGCCAGTGCAGGATTTCGGCAATGCGTTCTCCATCTTTATTGCCCAGAACTACGGCGCGCAGAAGACTGACCGCATCCACAAGGGGATACGGGGCGCGTTTGCGGCGGCCATCGGGTTCAGCATCGCGGTCAGCGCACTGGTGTTTGTGTTTGCCGCGCTGCTGATGCGCATTTTTATCGACGGCTCGGAGACCGCCGTCATCACCGAGGGCGTGCGCTACCTGCGCATTGAGGGCGCGTTCTATGCGGGCATCGGCTGTCTGTTCCTGTTCTACGGGCTGTACCGCGCTGTGGGGCGGCCCGGTATGTCGGTGGTGCTGACGGTGGTATCCCTGGGCACCCGCGTGGTGCTGGCCTATGCGCTGTCCGCCATCCCGGCGATCGGGGTGACAGGCATCTGGTGGAGCGTGCCCATCGGCTGGTTTTTGGCCGACGCCGTGGGCGGGGTGTATTACTGGATGAAGAAGAAAGCGCTGTTTGAGATGAAATGATGACATAAAGATTCGCTCTGAAGGCACCATCTCGTCCTGTAGGGGCTGATGCCTGCATCAGCCCCTACAATCCACTACAAACTCCATACACAAATGAAAATGCCCGTCGATTTCTCGGCGGGCATTGTTCATGCGATCAATTACTGAGCGGCCTTGTTAGCGCGCTTAGCCAGACGGCTGACCTTACGGGCAGCGGTGTTCTTATGGATGACACCCTTGCTCTTGGCAGAGTCGATAGCAGAGACAGCGGCTTTCATAACAGCGTCCTTATCAGCGGCGTTGCTGACGATGGCAGCGTCTGCCTTCTTGATCACTGTTTTCAGGTTGGACTTGACGACCTTGTTGGCCATGGCCTCCTTCTGAGACTGGACAACACGATCCTTCTGAGACTTAATGTTAGGCATTCGTTCCACCTCCTTGGTTCCCCATAACAGTACAAGTTATCCTACCACATTTTTTTCGGTCTTGCAAGTGTTTTTCAAAAAAAACTTCATGAAAATCGGATTTTTCGCATAAATTGGTTGGGAAAGGGGGTGCCCGCATGGATTTTATGCGCCGTGCCGCCGCCTGGCTGGCGGGCGGGGTGGTGTTTGCCGCGTCCTGCGCCTCGGTGCTGGCGGCAGCGGCCTGCCTGCCGGAGCGGGCTATTTTGCAGCATGCCTTGCTGGCCATGCAGTCCCCGGCGGCCGCAGTGGCCTGCGCCCTGCCGCGCCCCGAACCGCAGCCCATCCCCACAACGGCACCGGTACAGCCTACGCCTGCGCCGGCCCCGGCGCCAACGCCCACAGCTTCGCCCACGCCGGAACCAAGCCCTACGCCGCAGCCCAGCACCGCACCGCAAATCGAGGACGCCGGGCTTATCCGGGCCGAGCAGTTCCGCCACGGCAGGGGAGAGGGCAGCATCTCACTTTCGGCGGGCAGCATCCGCAACAGCACCGCCTGCGCCGACGCCGACCTGCGGGCGGCGGTGACCACCGCCAACCTGCCTTTTGCCGTGGAGCTAAACAGCGATGAGCCGCAGGTTTTGATCCTGCACACCCACGCCACCGAGACCTACCAGACCTGGCCCGATTTACTATACGACCGCAGTGCTGCCGCCCGCACCCGCAACACCGCGCTGAACATGTGCGCCGTGGGTGCCCGCATGGCCGAGGTACTGAACGCGGCGGGCATCCACACGCTGCACGACGAAACGCTGCACGATTCCCCCAGCTACACCGAGAGTTACGACCGCAGCCGCGCCACGGCCCAGGAGTATCTGCGGCAGTATCCGTCGATCAAAGTGGTGCTGGACGTCCACCGGGATGCCATCGAGGATGCCGACGGCACGCTGGTCAAGCCGGTGTGCACCATCGACGGCGCAAGCACCGCCCAGGTGATGATCATTGCCGGGTGCGACAACGGCAGCACCATCGGCCTGCCCAACTGGCGGCTGAACCTGCGCTTTGCCGCCGCCTGGGAGGAAGCCATGGAGAGCCGCTTTCCCGGCCTGACGCGGCCGGTGTTGTGCGGCTACCGGTTTTACAACCAGGATTTGACCACCGGCAGTTTGCTGATTGAGATCGGCGGCCACGGAAATACGCTGGAGGAGGCCCTCCGGGCCGGGGAATTCGCTGCGCTGGCGTTGGCGGAGCTGCTGGGCGGGCAGCAGCCGTAAAAATCAGTTCTTTACTTTTTCTGCAACACTAGTTATAATAAATATAATTATTGTTATAGAGGAGAGGAATTTCCATGCAGAGAACGGAACTTGCATCGCTGTACACCGCTACCCCTGCCGATGGTACCAAGGTCACTGTCTGCGGCTGGGCCAAAACTGTGCGCGATTCTAAAAATATCGGCTTTATCTCGCTGTCCGACGGCAGCTGCTATAAGCCCGTCCAGATCGTTTTCCAGGCCGACAAACTGGCCAACTATGCCGAGATCGCCAAGTGCGGCCTGTACACCAGCTTTGAGGTCACCGGCACCCTGGTGCTGACCCCCAACGCCAAGCAGCCCTTTGAGATCAACGCCGACACCATCACCGTGCTGGGTCCCTGCGGCCCCGAGTACCCGCTGCAGAAAAAGAAGATGAGCATGGACTACCTGCGCACCATGACCCATCTGCGCCCCCGCACCAACACCTTCAACGCGGCGTTCCGTGTGCGCGGCCAGGCTGCTTTTGCCCTGCACCAGTTCTTCCATGAGCACGGCTTCACCTACGTACACACACCCATCTTCACCGGCTCTGACTGCGAAGGTGCCGGCGAGATGTTCCAGGTGACCACCCTCGACCTCAACGACATCCCCCGCAACGAAGAAGGCGGCGTGGACTACACCAAGGACTTCTTCAAGCGTCCCGTCAACCTGACCGTTTCCGGCCAGCTGGAGGCCGAGGCCATGGCCATGGCCCTGGGCAACGTCTACACCTTCGGCCCCACCTTCCGCGCCGAGAAGAGCTACGACACCCGCCATGCGGCCGAGTTTTGGATGATCGAGCCGGAGATGGCTTTTGCCGACCTGAACACCTACCTGGAGACCGCCGAGGCCATGACCCGCTACGTCATCCGCTACCTGCTGGACAACTGCCCCGATGAGCTGGCTTTCTTCAACCAGTTCTTTGACAAGGGCCTGATCGAGCGCCTGGAGCTGGTTGCCGGTTCTGACTTTGCCCGCGTCACCTACACCGACGCCATCGAACTGCTGAAGAAGAACAACGACAACTTCCAGTATAAAGTCGAGTGGGGCACCGACCTGCAGACCGAGCACGAGCGCTATCTGACCGAGCAGATCTTCAAGAAGCCGGTCTTTGTCACCGACTACCCGAAGGAGATCAAGGCCTTCTACATGCGCCAGAACGAGGACGGCAAGACCGTGGCCGCCGCTGATATGCTGGTGCCCGGCATCGGCGAGCTGATCGGCGGCTCCCAGCGTGAGGAGCGCCTCGACGTGCTGACCGCCCGCATCAAAGAACTGGGCATGGACCCCGCTGACTACGATTGGTACCTCGACCTGCGCCGCTTCGGCAGTGTGAAGCATGCCGGCTACGGCCTGGGCTTTGAGCGTCTGCTGATGTATGTCACCGGCATCCCCAACATCCGCGATGTCATCCCGTTCCCCCGTACCTGCGGTGGTTTTTAATGCAGCCCATTGCTGCACCGCTGCTGCAATGGTTTCAGGCTAATAAAAGGCTCCTGCCGTTTCGGCAGGAGCCTTCTGCCTACCATATCTGGGTCAGTGAGATCATGCTCCAACAGACCCGCGTAGCCGCGGCCATCCCGTATTACAACCGCTTTATCGCGGCACTTCCCACCCCCGCCGACCTGGCCGTCTGTGAGCCGGACGCCCTGCGCAAGCTGTGGCAGGGGCTTGGGTACTACAACCGCGTCAACAACATGCAAAAGGCCGCCCGCATCGTCTGCGAGCAGTACGGCGGCGACCTGCCCGCCGATTACGACGCCCTGCGCAGCCTGCCCGGCATCGGGGATTACACCGCCGGGGCCATTGCCAGCATTGCCTTTGGCATCCCGGCGCCCGCCGTGGACGGCAACGTGCTGCGGGTGTTTGCCCGGCTGTACAACGATGACGCCGACGTGATGACCCCCGCCACCAAGCGGCTGTTTACCCAACGTGTGCTGGACCAGATGCCCAAGGCCACGCCCGGCCCTTACAACGAAGCGCTGATGGAGCTGGGGGCGCTGGTGTGCATCCCCGGCACGCCCCACTGCGAAGCCTGCCCGCTGGCCGACCGCTGTTTAGGGTACGCCGCCGGCAGGGCAGGGGCGTTGCCGGTAAAGCCCGCCCCCAAGGCCAAAACCACGGTGCCTGTGACGGTGGCATTGGTGGAGAGCGACGCCGGGCTGCTTTTGCAGCGCCGCCCCGCCAAGGGGCTGCTGGCCGGTTTGTGGCAGCCCGCCGCCTGGGAAAAGGCACTGACCAAGGACGAGCTGACCGCCGCGCTGGCGAAGCTGGGCGTACAGGCCACGTTGACCGAGCCGCTGCCGCCCGCGAAGCATGTGTTCACCCACCGGGTGTGGCAGCTTTCCGGCTGGCGCGGCCGGGCCGAGGCGTGCGCACTGCCCGATGGTTTCGTCTGGGCCGCCCCTGAGCAACTGGCCGAGGTATACCCCGTGCCCAATGCGTTTGGAGCGTATGTGAAACGGTAATAAAACAGAAAGGCTTCCTGGTATTGAGGGAGCCTTTTGTAGTTATATTCCTAATGTAAATTTACTATTGATTTCATTGATTTCATTGATTTCATTGATTTCATTGTTTTTATTGGGCAACAAACAAATGATGACAATGATTTCAATGATATCAATAGTAAATGATAGTACTATCCTAAATTCACGCTGCTTTCCCTCCAAAGGTGCCTTTGCGTTTCAGCAGCAGGTAGGCTGTCAGGCAGATGAGCACCGACAGCAGCGAGCCGACCGCCGTGGCAAGGCCCATGGGCAGCAGGTTGTCCGGGAACAGCTTGGACATGAAATAGGCCCCCGGCACACGCACCAGCACGATGGCCAAAATGTTATGCAGGAACGAAAGCTCGCTGCGGCCGTAAGCGCAGAAATACCCGCTGAAGCTGAAGTGGATGCCCGCAAAGAAGCAGTCCCAGATATACCCGCGCAGGTACCAGCCGCCCGCGATGGCCACGGCGGCATCGGTGGTAAACAGCGCCACGGCATTGGGGGCGATAAACTGCACCAGCACACCCACGATGGCCCCAAAGGTCAGCGAAATGCCGATGGCGTAGTACAGTGTCCCGGCGGCACGGTCGTGCTTTCCTGCGCCCACGTTCTGGGCCCCCAGCGCCGACACCGTGGACAGCATCGAGGACGGCACCAGGAAGATGAAGCTGATGATCTTCTCCACGATGCCCACAGCGGCGGCGTCCGTCAGGCCGCGCCGGTTGGCAATGACCGTGATGAGCAAAAACGAGATTTGGATAAGTCCGTCCTGCAAGGCCACCGGCACGCCGATGCGCAGGATGCGGCCAATGACATTTTTCTGCGGCCGAAGGTCACTTTTGTGCAGCCGGATGCCGCTTTTGCGCCGCAGGATGACCCCCAGCGAAACGATGACGCTGATGCCCTGGGCCAGCGTGGTACCCAGCGCCGCACCGGCGGGGCCCATGTGCAGTGCCCCCATAAACAGGTAGTCCAGCCCGATGTTGGCCGCGCAGGCCACCGCGATAAAGTACATCGGGCTGCGGGAATCGCCCAGCCCGCGGAAAATGGACGCAATAATATTGTACGCCGTAATACAGGGGATGCCGATGAAGCAGATGGTCAGGTAAGCCGCCGCGCCGGGCACAGCCTCGGCCGGGGTGGACATCATGCTTAAAATCGGCTGCACCAGCGCCGTCAACACTGCGGCCATAGCCACCGACACCGCCAGAAACAGCATGACCGCGTTGCCGATGACCGCGCCTGCGCCCCGGTCATCGTGGGCGCCCACTGCCCGGCCGATGCCCACGGTAACACCCATGGCCAGCCCCACCAGCATGACCGTGATCATGTGCATGATCTGGCTGCCGATGGACACCGCCGTGATGCTGGCCGTGCCCTCAAACTGGCCAATGATGAACAGGTCTGCCATGCCGTACAGCGTTTGCAAAAAATACGACAGCAGGTAGGGCAGCGAGAAATAAAGCACATTTTTGAATACACTGCCGGTGGTCAGGTCTTTTTGCATGGTGGGTTTCCGTCCTTTTCAAATTAAAGGCTCCCCTTGAGGGGAGCTGGCGCCGTAGGCGACTGAGGGGTGGCTCACCTGCAGAGCAATTGCATCTACTTTGTTGGCCTATAGCTAAAGTAGCCACCCCTCACCCGCTGCGCGGGAGCTCCCCTCAAGGGGAGCCTTTTTCCTATATAAAGTAAACCCCATTTTCCCACGAATGTCAAGTTATCTCTTTAAATCGCTAAAGCAGACATGACACAGCCAAGGAACTTTCAAATTTTACAATTCTTGTGTTGTATTCCGGCCCCGGGTCGGGTATAATAGGGGCATAGCGGTATCTGCCCCGCAGACCGCTTGCAAAAAAAATTACGAATCTACGGTATTCTTACCGCCAGGAAGGGAGTTTTCCCCATGATGAAGAAATCCACGTTCGGTGCTGTGCTGGCCTTTTTCTTTGCTGCTGCCGGTGCCCTGACCGCCGCCGCCCTCTACCTCTATCACCGCGAGAAGGAGCTGGACGAGTACGAGCGCCTGCTGTTCAGCGATGACGGTGACGATTACGACGATGATGACGATTTCCAGGACGACACCGTCTACGAAAAGATCCCCGCCCAGCCCGCAGCCGACGCCCCTGACGCCGCTGACGCCGAGTAAAAACTGAGTCTCTCAGCCGGGCGCCGCCTTGTGCGTCCGGCTTTTCCATCGCTACTGCCTATAGGAGAAAACTATGCGCAAACTGCTGCTCTGGCTTGCTATGGTCATTGCCATGGTCGCGCTGATCTTAGGCGGCACCGCCGCGTTTCTCTACAGCCGCACCGGCGAAAAAGACCTCCCGCAGGAGGCTGTCACCTTCGGGGACACCGCCCTCACCCCCAACGGGTGGGATTGGACCATCCCCGTGCTGGGCGACAAAGTAAGCAAGCACTACCAGAGCCCCACCAACCTGACCGTGCAAAAGCTGGGCACCTTTACCGATACCGCGCCCCAGCTGGTGCTGCCGGATTGGGTCACCCGCGCCGAAGTGACCATCACCGCGCCCGACGGCACGGCCTGGACCGGCGATGCCTCCACCTGCAACACCTATACCTACGCCGCCAACGGCGACTACCAAATTATTGTAAAAGCCTACCACCAGGAGAACGAGCCCCCCGCCGATGCCCAGGGCTGGTACGCCTACCGCGCCGGGTACACCATGTCGATGGCCCCCACCGTGACCCTGAGCAGCGACCGCGCCGCCCAGGGCAGCGTGGTGGCGCTGTATCTCACCGGTATTCTGGATGGTGAGCCGAGCCTGGAGACCGACCTGGGCACCGTCTGGTTCCGCCGCACCGCCGGCGGCTACATGGGGTATATCCCTATCACCTATAATGCCGAGGGCGGCGACCATACCCTGCAGCTGACCTGCGGCAGCCTGACCCGCGACTTGACCCTGACCGTGACCAACACCCAGCACAAGACGGTGGAACTGCCCGCCGAGGAAGACGTGGGCGGGGCCGAGGAGTACCGCAACGCCATCTGGCCGCTGTACACCAACAGCACCGGCCAAAAGCTGTGGAACGGGCTGTTCGTGGCCCCCAGCAGCAGCGCCATTGCCGTGCACTACGGCGACATCCAGATGCGGGACGGCCAGCGCAGCGGCCAATCCACCGGGCTGACCTACTCCGCCCCCGACAACGAGACCATCACCGCACCCCAGAGCGGCACCGTCGTGCTGGCGGATACCCTGACCCTGACCGGCGGCACGGTGGTCATCGACCACGGCTGCGGCGTGAAAAGCTATCTGTTCGGGTTAAAGACCGTCACCGCCCAGCGCGGCCAGACGATCGAAGCCGGCTCCCCCGTAGGCACGGCGGGCACCGACCACGACCTGATCTTTGAGTTGCGCATCGGCAGCAAATCGGTAGACCCGGAGCCTGCCATGGCGGGCCGCAGTGGTCTGCAATACCGCGAGTCTGAATAAATTTTTCATTGGGTACAGCCCGGCCCCGGCTGCCGCCTGTTTTTCCACGATGGGGCAACACCAAGAGGATTTTGGGAAGAGTACAGATGAGCAAGAAAAACGACAACATCCCAGCCCAGGCCGCGCCGGATACTGCCCCCCAGGCAGCTCCGCAGCCCGAAGCCGCGCCCCCTGCGGAGACCGCGCCGGCGGAAGAAGCCGTCGCTACGGCCGCTGCCGAGGATGCCCCCGCCGAACCGGCAGGGGAGAGCGAAGCGGAACCTGTTGAAGAAGCGGCAGATGCCGCCCCCGAAGCGCCGGAAGCACCCGAGGAAGCCCCCGCCGAAGAAGGCGAACCCGAAGCAGAGCCGGAAACGCCTGCTGAGGACAGCGCCCCCGCAGAGGAGGATGCCACCGCAGAGGCCCCCACGGAGGAGGCCGCAGCTGACGAAGACGCTGCCTTGGATGCCGCTGAGGCCGACGAGGAGACCGTGGAGCTGCCGCCCATCGATGAAAAGCGCCTGCTGGACATGACCCGCACGGTGCAGCTCTCGGTGGAGCAGATCACCGCCAACATGGATATTCCCGCCGGGAAGGATACCGACACTTCGTCCGACGACGATGCGGCGGAGGATGACACCCCCGCCACCATGGGGGATGTTGTGCGCAGCGGCGTGACCGGCATGGCCAGGTGGCTGCTGCTGGTGGTGGTGTTTGTGCTGGTAGTGGCCGGCATCGGCGTGGCCTACCTGTACCGCAGTGCCACCCCCGATATGCTGCCTTCCATCCGCGTGACCTTCGCCGAGCAGACGCTGGAGCCTTCGGCCTACAAGTGGCATGTGCCGGTCATCGGCAACTGGTTCAAGCGCACCTACGCCGAAACTTATAGTTCCGTCCCCGCTGTGCTGGAGAACCCCATCTCCACTCTGTCGCCGGATATTACGATCAGCTCCACCAACTACGCCACCCAGCTGACCGTGACCGACGCCGACAAGGAGACCGTGTTCGAGGGTACGCTGTCGGAGTTCAGCGGCTATTGCTTTGACGAGACCGGCACCTACACCGCCAAGCTGGTGGCCAGCGTTACCGGCTCCCGCGCAGCAGGCGCCGCCGACATCACCGGCTCCGAGACCTGGCTGTTCACCTTCGATATTGCCATCGAGCCGTCCGTTTATTTAAGCGAGAATACCATCGAGCAGGGCGGCGTAGCCGCCATCCGTGTGACCGGCAGTTACGAGGACGACGCCCCCACCTTGACCACCACGCTGAAAAATCAGGGCTTTATCCAGTCCTCCAACGGCTGGGTGTGCTACCTGCCCATCCCCTGGAACGCAGCCTTAGGCACCGAGACCATCGACGTGCAGGTGGGCCGCTACTCCACCACACTGTACCTGAAAGTGACCGACGGCGGATTCAGCTACAAGGATTACTCCTCGCAGTCCCAGCGCGCCACGCCCTACCTCGGGCAAGACGACGCCCCCACCAAGGTCAGCAAGCTGTTCACCGCAGCGCCCACCGGCATCAGCTGGGCGGACGCCGGGTTCGTGCAGCCGTTCCTCAACCGCCTCAACACCACACTGACCTTCGGCGCGACCGAGTATGTGGGCCGCCGCTACAGCGAGCGCAGCACCAACACCGGCGCAGGCGGCCGCACCAGTACAAACGTAATTTTGTCCACCACCCGCGGTGAGCTGGTCATTGCCCCCGCCAGCGGCAAAATTGATTTGGCCGAGGACCTGGGCGGCGACTACGGAATTACGCTGGTCATCGACCACGGTGCGGGCGTGCGCACGATCTTCTACGGGCTGAGCGACATTGACATCAAGGCCGGGCAGCAGGTCAAGCAGGGCCAGACCCTTGCCACCTGCGGCAAGACCACCGTTGTGGAAATGCGCATCGGCACCATCCCCATCGATCCCATCGCCGTCTGGCGCGGCCAGTGCAACGGGTTGAAGTATTATTAAACCATTCGATTTTTCCCGATCCCTTTTGAGGGGTCGGGATTTTTTATTTGCACACGGCGCAAAAGGCTCCCCTGTGAGGGAGCTTTTTTGTATCCGCACCATCCGCCTCAATCCAAGCATACTATGGCGAAAGCACACCCAAAGGGGGGAACAGCCTATGAAAACCTTTTGCGTGGTGGGGCATGATGCCCGCCAGCGGGCGGCAGCGCAGACTTTGCAGGCCGCGGGGTTCCGCATCATCGGGCCGGAGGCCGCCTGCCAGGCCGATTTTGTCCTGCTGCCCATGTCCCAGGAACGTGTCAGCGATGCCGTCGCCCGCACCCTGCAGGGGGTGCGCCCCGGCACCCTGCTGCTGGCCGGACGCCCCGGTTCACCCATCCAGGCCGCCGCCCGGCAGGCCAGTCTGCCGCTGCTGGACTACTTCCAGCGGCCCGAGCTGGAATGTTTAAACGCCGTGCCCACCGCAGAGGGCTGCCTTGCCCTGCTGCTGCAATTGCGCCGCCGCACCATCTGGGAAAGCGACTTCCTGGTTCTCGGCTACGGACGCATCGGCCGGGCGGTAGCGCGGCGGCTGGACCTGCTGGGCGGACATACCACCGTTGCCGCCCGCAATGCCGTGCAGCGGGCCAACGCCCGGTGTGCCGGGCACCGCGCTGCCCCGCTGGACCGCCTGCCCGTGCTGCTGGCAAAGCATGATACCGTCATCAACACCATCCCCGCGCCGGTGCTGCCCCGCAAAATGCTGGAAAAGCTGCCCCGCGGGGCGCTGGTCATCGACCTGGCCAGCCTGCCCGGCGGCACCGACTTTGACGCCGCCGAAGCCCTGGGCATCCGGGCCGAACACGCCCTGGCCCTGCCCGGCAAGTGCGCCCCCGATACCGCCGGGGCGCTCATCGCCCAAACCGTACTGACCATCCTGCAAGAAAGAGGTGATCTGCATGATGAACCGGCCTGACGGCCCCCGCACCGTGGCCTTTGCTTTATGCGGCAGTTTTTGCAGCTTTTCGGCTGTGCTGCCCCAGGTGCGCCGCTTGCGAGCGCTGGGCTGGCGGGTGCTGCCCATTTTAAGCTGCAGCGCCGCCGCGCTGGATACCCGCTTTGGCACGGCCGCCGCTCTGCGCGCCCAATTGCAGGAGATGACCGGCGAAACACCGCTGACCACCCTGCAGCAGGTGGAACCGCTTGGCCCAAAAGGGATGGCCCAGGCGCTTATCATCGCCCCGGCCACGGGCACCACCATGGCCATGCTGGCAGCGGGCCTCAGCGCCACGCCGGTAACCCTGGCCGCCAAAAGCCTGCTGCGGGGCGGACGGCCCATTGTTCTGGCTCCCTCCACCAACGATGCGCTCTCGGGTAGCGCCCCAGCTATTGCCCAGCTGCTGCAGCGGCGGAACTACTACTTTGTGCCCTTCGGCCAGGACGACAGCTACAAAAAGCCCTGCAGCCTCAAAAGTGATTTCACCCTCATCCCCGATACGCTGGAAAGCGCCCTGCGCGGTGTGCAGTTGCAGCCGATTCTGCTGTAATGCCGGCGCGATTTGTGACATATAAGTGTAGGGGCGAACAGCGTGTCAAGCCCGCGGGCTGATGCGAGCATCCACCCCTACAAATCCAGCCACACGGCCTCCTGTAGGGGCCGATGCTTGCATCGGCCCGTAAACCCTGCGGCAACGCAAGGCTCTGCGGGCGACACTGCTCGCCCCTACATCCTCTACAATTTCCACGCACAGCCAGCGTAAAAGGGGGTACCCATGCAACTTATCACCATCACCGGCGGGCAGACGCTTCACGGCCGCATACGGCCCGCCGCCGCCAAAAACAGCGTACTGCCGCTGCTGGCTGCCACCCTGCTGTGCCGTACCCCCAGCCGCCTGCGGGCCGTGCCGCCCCTGGCCGATGTCGCCACCAGCCTGGCGCTGCTACAATCCGTGGGTGCCAAGGCCGAACGGCAGGGGAGTGACCTGTTCGTTGCCCCCGGCCAAGACCTGCAAGGGGAGATTCCCGACTACCTCGCCGGGGCCATGCGCAGCTCGGTGTTCTATCTGGCGCCGCTGCTCTGCCGGGTGGGCGAGGTGCGCCTGCCGCTGCCCGGTGGCTGCAAGCTGGGCCCCCGTCCCGTCGACATCCACCTGGCCGGGCTGGCGGCCATGGGTGCCCAGGTGGAATTGGAGGGCATCGCCGTGACACTGCGGCGGCGCGGACCGCTCCACGGGGTAGATTTCGCCCTGCGCCTGCCCAGCGTGGGGGCTACCATGACCCTGATGATGGCCGCGACCCAGGCGGGCGGCACAACCATCCTGCGCGGGGCTGCCTGCGAGCCAGAAATATGCGACCTAGCGAACTTTCTGCGTGCCTGCGGGGCGCACATCACCGGGGCCGGTACGCCGGTGGTGGTGATACAGGGCGGCAAGCCTTTGCAGGGCACCGCCTGGACGCCCCTGCCGGACCGCATTGCCGCCGCCACCTACGCCGCCGCCCTGGCCTGCGCCGGGGGAGAGGTGACCGTCACCCACTGCGCCCCCGCCTATTATGCGGCCTTTCTCGACTTTTTACAGGCGGCGGGCGTGGATGTTGCCCGCCAGGATACCACCGTCACGCTGGCCCGAAGCCCCGCTCGGCCTTTGCACGGCGGGCAAACGCTTTGCGCCAACGCCTGGCCCGCCTTTGCCACCGATACCGCGCCCCTGGCTGCCGCCGTGCTGCTGACCGCCGACGCCCCCAGCGAGATCTACGACCACCTGTTTGCCCGCCGCTTTGCCTGCGCCGAGGGCTTTGCCGCCCTGGGGGCAAGATGCCGCACCGCCGGGCGTACACTTTATATGGACGGCCGCGCAGCCCTGCACGGAGCCGCGGTGACTGCCCCCGACCTGCGCGGCGGGGCCGCCCTGCTGCTGGCTGCACTGGGGGCCGAAGGCGTGACCCTCCTGCGGGACCCCGGCCATATTCCCCGCGGTTATGCCGATCTGCCCGGCGATCTGCGCACCCTTGGGGCCGATTGCATCACAGAAAAGACATAATTTTTCTACGTTCCTGCCAAAAACCGGGCATCCCCCCGGCCCGTATTGGTGGATTCTGCGGTGATGAGGGCATTTTTTTGCAAAATTCTGGCGCAGGTATTGAAATTGACAGGAAAATTTGGTATTCTAATAATCAGTTATATGCAAAAAATCCACGGACCAGTGTGCCCATTTACAGGGCCTGCCCTGGGTCCTGTGCCACTTTAAACAAACACTTAGGGGGATACACTCATGGCATTCGTTCTTGACGAAGAAATGCAAAATGTGACCAACATTAAAGTCATCGGCGTGGGCGGTGGCGGCGGCAACGCTGTCAACCGCATGGTCGAGTCCGGCCTCTCCGGTGTCGAGTTCGTCGCAATGAACACCGACCAGCAGGCTCTGCTGAATTCCAAGGCCACCCAGAAGGTCCAGCTGGGCGCAAAGCTCACCAAGGGCCGCGGTGCCGGCGCTGATCCCGAGATCGGCCAGCGCGCTGCCGAGGAGAGCAAGGATGAGATCTCCAACGCCCTGAAGGGCGCCCAGATGGTCTTCATCACCGCCGGTATGGGCGGCGGCACCGGCACCGGCGCTGCCCCTGTCGTGGCCGAGACTGCCCATGACCTGGGCATCCTGACCGTCGGCATCGTCACCAAGCCCTTCGCCTTTGAGGGCAAGCGCAAGATGAGCCTGGCCGAGCAGGGCATTGCCTCCCTGATGATGCACGTCGACTCTCTGATCGTCATCCCCAACGAGCGCCTGAAGCTCATCAGCCAGGAGCGCATCACCCTGATGAACGCTTTTGAGGCTGCCGACAACGTGCTACGTCAGGGCGTTGAGAGCATCTCCAGCCTGATCAACATTCCTGCCTTCATCAACCTGGACTTCGCAGACGTCCGCTCCATCATGAAGGACGCCGGTTTCGCCCACATGGGTGTCGGCGTCGCCAAGGGCGCCGGCAAGGCCGAGAACGCCGCCAAGGCTGCCATCTCCAGCCCGCTGCTGGAGACCAGCATCGCCGGCGCACGCGGTGTCATCATCAACATCACTTCCAGCCCGGACATCGGCCTGGAGGATGTCGAGACCGCTGCCTCCATGATCACCCAGTCCGCACATCCCGATGCCAACATCATCTGGGGTACTGCGTTCGACGAGCGCCTGAGCGACGAGATGAGCATCACCGTCGTTGCCACCGGCTTCGAGAGCACCCCCGAGGTCGACGAGCCCATCCAGGCCCATGTCGATGCCAAGCGCGGTGTCGCCCCTGCCCCCGCCGTCCAGCCTGTTGAGGCTCCGGCTCAGGCCGAGGTTGCCCAACCCGCACAGCGCACCGCTGCCCCGCAGCAGGACATCAACCCCGTCATGCCCAACCCCATCTTCACCCAGTCCTTTGACGCCCAGCCCGCCGCCAAGCAGGCCCCGGCCGAGGAAGAGGATGACGGCGATTACTTCGACGATCTGCTCAGCATCCTGAACAAGCGCAGCTGATCGCCCCTGACTTTAAATTTTCCGCGAGAGGATGTAAAACGCCATGCCATCTGATTCCATGAACATACAGGAGCAGGGGTTCCGCTCCCGTATGTTTGGCGGCTTCGATAAAAATGATGTCCTGGCGTACATGAACACGCTCGCCAACGAAGCCCAGCAGCACGAACTGGAATACCAGGAAAAGCTGCGCCAGCTTCAAGCCCAGCTGGATGATCTGCGCAGCCAGCGCAGTGATGCCGAAGCCCGCATCGAGGCCCTGAAAGCCGAGTTAGCCGCCGCCAACCAGCGGGCTGACCTGGCCGAGAGCAAACGCCACGAAAGCGACGAGCAGCTGCAAAAAGCACAATCCGTCGCTGAAAGTGTGCAGAGTGAGCACCGGGAGATCCAGAAAAATGCCAACATCTGGCAGCTGAAATGCCACGACCTGCAGCAACAGAACGAAACGCTGACGCAGCAGTTGGCTGCAGCCCGCCAGTTGAACGCAGCCCCGGCCCCCACGCCCGATGTAGTGCGGGAAGCCAAGCTGGAAGCCCAGAAAATTCTGGCCGATGCCAAGCTGTATGCCGAGAGCGCCGAAAAGGAGCTGAAGCAGCAGGCCGACACCCAGAAGTCCCGCATGGCCGAAAATGCCCGGGGCATTGCCTCCGGCGTAATGCTGGTGCGCGACCGCCTGGCACGGGTGGATCAGCGTTTGAGCGCTGCCACTTTGGACCTCGATAACCTGACTCTGGCCATCTACCAGGCGTTGGATGAGACCGAGGCCGAGTTGAAGGAGCTGGGCGTGGAAATGCGCGATTATGCCCAGGGCACCCCGGAGACGGATATTCCCGTGGAGCCGTTGCCCACGGAAAGTGCGCCCGCCGCATCGGTTGTGCCGCAGCCTGTACCCCAGACTTCTCCGCCTGCGCAACAGCCTCAGCCTCAGCCCCAGGCCGCATCGCCCAAGCCGGAGAAGTTCCGGGTCAAGGCAACGCCGCACCGTGCGCCCGCCAAGCCGGTACGCCGCCTGCGCAGCGTGAACCGCCCAGTATCCCAGCTATTGCAGGATCAGATCGACCGCATGGGCGATAACCAATAATTTGTACATAAACTCCCCGATGAAGATCGGGGAGTTTTTTGTTGCCTCACGCTCCACTTCTGTAGGGGACGATGCTCGTCATCGGCCCGAAACTTTTCCCCATTTCCCTGTAAGATTTTCTCCGTCCCGCTTGTCTATAAGAGTGAAAGGCGCCAAAACAAAAGGAGTTGAAGCTCATGCAAACAAACACCATGCCCACGCTGTTGCAGGCCATCCGGCAGGACCCGGATACCGGGCTGCGGTGGGCCATGCGGGACTACGCCGCGCTGGTGCGGGGCATTGCCCGCCGCATCCTGCCCGGGCACGACCGGGATATAGAGGAATGTACCGCCGATGTATTTGTGGCGCTGTGGCGCAATGCCGCCCGGCTGGAAGCCACCGGCACACCGGTGCAGGCCTGGCTCATCGTCACAGCACGGAATACCGCCATCAACCGTTACCGCGCCTTACAGCGGCACGACACTCTGCCGCTGACCGATGAACTGGCCGCCACCATCGCCGACCTGCCCGCCGACCCGGCCGGGGATGCCGCCGACGAGCTGGCCGTGCTGGTGGCAGCGCTGGAGCCGCCCGACCGTGAGATATTTCTGCGCAAATACTACCTGATGCAATCCAGCAGGGAGATCGCCGCCGCGCTGGATCTGCGGGTATCCACCGTAAACACCCGGCTGAGCCGCGGGCGCGACCGCCTGCGCCGCCAATTACAGGAAAGGGGTTATACACATGGCTGATCTGCATACATTCTGGAACGAGCTTGACGCCCTGCCCACCGAGGAAACAACGCTGACCGCCGCCGAAAGCGACCGCCTGGCCGATGCTGTACTGGCAAAAGTACACGTCGAATCCGGCGAAGCACCGCGCAAAAAATCTGTACACCGTGCAAAATCCGCCAAGCGCCGCCGCGTTCCTGTCTGGGGCAGGGCACTGGCCGGAGTCGCCGCCTGCATGGCCGTACTGTGCGGGGTCAATACAGTGAATCCTGCGCTGGCCGAGGGTCTGCCCTTTGTGGGGGATGTGTTCAGTTTCCTCAACCAGCATGACAGCAAAAACCAACTGAAAAGCGACCGGCTTTCCGGCTATGCCCAGCAGGCCGCAGTGCCTGCCGTACCGGAAAGCCAGAACGAGACAGGGGAGAGCAGCACCGCCAGCCCCTACACCCTGACGCTGAACCAGGTCTACTGCGACGGCCTCTACCTGCGCATCGGCCTGACGCTGACCGCCCCGGACGGGAATGACAGTCTGGCGGGTTACGACTGGCTGGCCCAGAATCCGGGCGGCGAAGGCTGGATCGAGATCTGCCAGGCGCAGGCCGACGGCACCCTGCTAGCGAACGGGCAGGCCCTTTACCCCCAGAACGGTTTTGTGTTTGAAAAAGTGGACGACCACACATACGCCGCCGCCATGGACTATGACCTGGCGGACTACAACGGCGACACCGCTGCCATCGACTGCCAGCTGACCGTGGCGGGCTTGACCGGCGTGCAGAATGCCTATGATGCCGACGGCAGCTATCTGCGCACCAGGCTGGATGGCCGCTGGAAGCTGAACTTTACCGCCTCGTCCGGCGATACGGCCAACCGTATCGGTACGGTTTCCGAACCGGAAGTCAACGGCTATACGCTGTCCAGTGTGATTGCTGCCCCCGGCGAGACCCGTGTAACGGTACAGCTATCGGCAGATACCCCCGAAGGCGCCACGCTGCAGCTGTTCTCCGCGGATGGCCAAAAGCTGCAATGCGCCAGCAGCCGCCCCAGTGCAGACAGCAGCGCCGTCAGCTACGACTTTGACGCTGCCCCCGCCGATGCCGCCGGTCTGACCGTAAAATTGGTGGATAAAAACACCGATCCGCTGGTCGAGCTGGCCCAGTGGGACGTCATCCTGCCGACGGAATAAGCCCTGCCATGAGGCCCACAAAATTTTCTCTTGCACCCGCCTGCGCTCTGTGCTATGATTAGAAAAAACGGATGTATGCGTCTGAATTTTGTGCAAGATGCACGATTTTGGCAGCATCCAAAGTAAGCAGGAGGTTTTTACAATGCTTGGATTTACCTATTACACCCCGACCAAAGTCGCGTTCGGCAAAGGTTCGGTTGAAAGAGTCGGCGAGCTGATGAAGCAGTTTGGCGGCACCCGCGTGCTGATCCACTACGGCGGCCAGAGCGCTGTGCGTTCCGGCGTGCTGGACCGCGCCAAGAAGTCGCTGGATGAGGCGGGCATCTTCCACGTGGAACTGGGCGGCGTTGTGCCTAACCCGCATCTGGCCAAGGTGCGCGAGGGCATCGAGCTGTCCAAGGCCAACGGCGTAGACTTCCTGCTGGCTGTCGGCGGCGGTTCAGTCATCGACTCCTGCAAGGCCATCGCTTACGGCCTGGCTGAGCCGGAGCATGATGTCTGGGAGCTGTACGCGGGCCAGCGCAAGGCCAAAGCCTGCTTCCCGGTTGCATCCGTGCTGACCATCGCCGCCGCTGGCTCTGAGATGAGCAACAGCTGCGTCATCACCAACACCGACACCGAGGAAAAGCGCGCCTACGACGACGACCTGGCCCGCCCGAAGTTTGCCATCATGGACCCCGAACTGACCATGACCCTGCCGGACTACCAGACCGAGGCTGGCTGTGCCGATATCATGATGCACACGATGGAGCGTTATTTTGTCAACAGCGGCACGATGGAACTGACCGACGCGCTGGCCGAAGGCCTGCTGCGCACCGTCATGCACAACGCCGAAGTGCTGCACACCGACCCGCGCAACTACGATGCCCGCGCCGAGGTGATGTGGGCATCCTCTTTGGCACACAACGGCCTGACCGGCTGCGGCAGCGACGGCGGCGACTGGATGCCCCACCTGCTGGAGCATGAGATGGGCGGCATGTTCAACGTCACCCACGGCGCAGGCCTGGCCGCAGTCTGGCCCAGTTGGGCGCGCTATGTCTACAAGGACTGCCTGCCCCGCTTTGTGAAGTACGCCGTCAACGTCATGGGCGTGACCCCCGGTGCCACCGATGAGGAGACCGCGCTGGCCGGTATCGCCGCGATGGAGGAGTTCTATCATCGCATCGGCATGCCCATCAACTTCAAGGAGCTGGGCATCGACCCCACCGACGAGCAGATGGCCGAGATGGCCGCCAGCTGCGCCCGCGCCTGCGGCGGTGCCAAGGGCTCCGCCAAGGTGCTGCACCAGAGCGATATGGAAGCCATTTATAAGATGTTGAAGTAATTGATTGTTTTTGTAGAAAAAGCAGGTCCCGTCATATGGCAGGGCCCCCGTAAAACAGTATTTTGACCTGATAACAAGAAACCCAGAACTGTTGGCTGAATCAGCTGTGCAGTTCTGGGTTTTCTATTGTTTATGAGAGCACGAATCGTTCCGTGGCCACAAATTTTCAATTTTTGCCCCGCGGACAGTTTCTTGTTGGGGCGTACCTGCCCCAACCCCTGCCGGGAACGAGTACGGTAAACTGGAAGTTGTCAAGCAATTATTTGTCCTTTTCCAAAGAGGTAATAATTGCAGCCCCCATTACAACAATTGCAAGAATTGGACCGAGCTGAGGCCAATTCATTATTTCGGCTCCAAATACAGTACCAAGGTATCCCAAGATAATAGCAACAATGGAAGAAACAGCTGCTTTTCTCATATAGTCACACTCCTTTACAAATTCCGGACTAAACTGAGTATACCATATTCGCTAATGGAAGAACACCTCTATATGGAAGAACCTGGCCGTTTTACTGCGTGCGCATATACACAGCGATTTTCCCAAAACGCACCCTATGCAGCCGTTTTCCCACCCGGCGGAAGAAGCCCACTAAAAAAGGGCGTTGCCACATGGTGGCAACGCCCGCTAGGCGCGATATGAAATCATTTGTTTTTGGGATGCCCGTTTTCCACCGCGCTGGTGCCCTGCTCCATCAGGTAAGTTGCCGTCAGGTCGGCGATGTGGAGCTTTACAGCAAGGGGATAGCTGTTGTAGGCATCGCTCACGGCAAAGCTGCCGCCGCGGACGGCATCATCAAACCCGCCCATATGCCAGCGGATAGCAATAGCCTCGGCGGTTTTCAAGCGCATGAAATGCTCGATGAGATACACGCTCTTTTCGCCGTGGCCGTAGGGCAGCTGGTCAGCCACCTGGTAAAACGGCACTTTCTCCCATTGGCCGGTGGCGTCGTTTTTCACGTTGCGGGTGCTGACTTTGTAAAAATTAGCCTTGCACAGGTCGTGCAGCAGGGCACAGATGGCGTAGCTTTCGGCGTTTTCGCCCTCGGTGTAAAAATGCTGCATCATCGCGTCGTAGACGTTCAGGCTGTGCATGACCAGGCCGCACTCGCAGGCACCGTGGTAGCGGGTGGAGGCAGGGGCCGTGAAAAAGTCCGTGGTCTCCAGCCAGCTCAGCAGGCGGTCCGCGCCGGGGCGCGTGATGTTTTTATTGTAGATCTCCACAAACCGGGCGCGGTAGTCTTCCATGCGAACCTCACAGTTCCATATCGTTCAGGATGTCTTTCAGGGTCTTGAGCTCTTCCTCAGTCAGGCTGATGCCCTTGGCCATGCGGCTGCCGTCCGGGGACCAATCGCGGATGTCATACTTCGGCGGGTTGCCGTTCCAGCTGACCATGTTCAGCTGGCGCTCCCAGCCGCGGGCGTTGGTAGAAAGCACAGCGATGCGCTCGGTAACTTCATAGGTAAATTCTGCCATAGTTTGTACAGGCTCCTTTTTTGACTAAAATAGTTCATGCACCATCATAGACGATTCTTTTATAAAATGCAAGTGCAAAATCAGTTTTCGCCGCACCGCACTGCCAGCAGGGCAAAGCGGGTCTTAGCGGCGGGCGAGGAGGTGCCGCAGGTGGAAAGCACCAGCAATTGTTGGCCATATGCCGGCGTCACGCCGGTATCATAGAGGGACAGCGCTGTGATGGCGTCCACGCGCTGCTGCCACTCCAGCTTGGTATCCGCATCAAAAAAGGTGTAGTAGGGCAGTTCATCCGCGCCCAGGGTCGTATCCAGCGCGGCCACTACCTGCCAGGCTGCCGTCTCGTAGATCGTGTTAAAGGTAAAGGTGGTGTGTGCTTTGTAAAAATCCTCGCTGCGGTAGCGGGTCAGTTGGCCGAACATCGAACCGTCCGCCATGTTATGGCCGTAGATCAGCCAGTTGGCGGTGGGGGCGTCGGGATCGATGGAGCAGTGCTCGTCCATGAACAGCGTGCCGCCGGTGGCGTAAAGCCGGTCAAAGCCGCGGCGCAGGTAGTACTCGTTGTTGCCGGGGGTCTGCACCACGGGCAGGTCGATGTCAGTGCCGTCGATGGTCAGCCATCCGATGAGGTCGGGGTTCTGCTCGTAGAGATCGCGGTAGGCAGGCAGTACCTCCTGGATGTGGGCAGCCGGGGCTGCCGGAGCCGGGGTGGCGTGAGCGGCATCGTCGGCATCCAGTGTGGCGGCCAGGGCGTCGCGGGTTGCAGCCACAGGCTGCACCGTGATGCTGCTGCCGCGGGCGTTTTCTGCCGTTTCCACCAGCGCAGGGGAGGGGACAGGCTGTACCGGAGCTTCCGGCTGGCCGCCGCGGCCTACAGTCTGGCGCAGAAGCAAAGCAGCAGCAGCCCCCAGCAGCACCGTACCAGCGATGCGCAGGGCGCGGACCTCCCGCCGCTGGCGGGCCCGCATGCCGGTGCGCGCCGCAAAGGGATAATAGGCCGAGTTGCCCCGCAGTTTGCGGTAATGCCGCGGCATAGCTTTGCCTCCTCTCCGTTTAAAATCCATCGTCCTCGGCGGACATACGCCGACGATACCTACGCTTAAGTATAAGGCAATACCGCATAATTCTAAGTGCCGATACGGCGAGCGAGGTGCGGCAGATGCTAAGCCAAAAGCGCAGATA
>ENA-OWNQ01000049-OWNQ01000049.1-gut-metagenome-genome-assembly--contig:-NODE-49-length-122536-cov-43.016561_pt1 | contig 122536 bp, 101 predicted proteins | sample MGYA00248252_ERZ651782 | MGnify/ENA primary metagenome ERZ651782 (study PRJEB26908, sample SAMEA4031705) | gut metagenome | biome: gut; feature: normal infant; material: stool | place: China | collected... | reverse complement strand
GCAGAGGAAAACAAGGACGCTGGCTGGCTCATTATGAATGGCAACCGCATACAGATTAAACGCCGACAGTTTGAACAGGTTATTGACAAATTGGACGCAATCTAATGCAAATGAGCCTTGTATGTGTTATGATGAACACAAGTCATATCAAGGCTCTTTCCAACAAGGAAAGGAGCAGACACCATGAAAGAAAAAAGACGGGATAGTAAAGGACGTATCCTGCATACTGGAGAGAGCCAACGAACAGACGGGAAATACTTATATAAATATGTAGACGCATTTGGAAACACAAAATATGTGTATGCTTGGAGATTGACACCCACAGACCCGACACCAAAGGAAAAACGGGAAAAACCCTCACTTCGTGAACTGGAACAGCAGATAAGACGGGATATTGAGGACGGTATCGACAGCACAGGCAAGAAAATGACGCTTTGCCAACTCTATGCCAAACAGAACTTACAGAGGGCGAATGTGAAGAAAAGCACACAAAAACAACGGGAACAACTCATGCGGTTATTGAAAGAGGACAAGTTGGGTGCTAGGAGCATTGATGCGATAAAACCCTCTGACGCTAAGGAATGGGCGTTACGCATGAAAGATAAAGGCTTTTCCTATAACACCATTAACAACCATAAACGCTCGTTAAAAGCGTCATTCTATATCGCCATACAAGACGATTGTGTAAGGAAGAACCCTTTTGATTTTAAGTTAAGTGAAGTCCTAGAAAATGATACCAAAGAGAAAGTCGCATTGACAGAGGAACAGGAACAAGCCTTACTCTCATTTATCAAGACAGACAATGTGTATCACAAGCATTATGATGATGTGCTGATACTGTTAAAGACTGGACTTCGTATCTCGGAACTGTGCGGACTGACAGTAGCTGATATTGATTTCAAGAATGAAGTTGTAATTATCGACCACCAGTTACTAAAGAGCAAGGAACAGGGCTATTATATTGAAACGCCTAAGACGAAAAGCGGAATAAGACAAGTGCCATTAAGTAGAGAAACAATACAGGCATTTCAACGGGTTATGAAGAAACGCCCAAAGGCAGAACCATTTGTGATAGACGGACAGAGCAATTTCTTATTTGTCAATCATAAAGGCAAGCCCAAAGTTGCGATTGATTACAACGCCTTATTTGTCCGTATGGTAAAGAAATATAACAAGCACCACAAGGACAATCCCTTGCCACATATCACACCGCATACGCTACGCCATACATTCTGCACAAGACTGGCAAGCAAGAACATGAACCCAAAAGATTTACAGTATATCATGGGACATTCAAACATTAGTATCACAATGAACTGGTACGCTCATGCGTCCATAGATACCGCAAAATCAGAGGTTCAGCGTCTAATCGCATAGAAGTATTTACCACGATTTTAACCACGCTTGATAGCGAAAATATAAGAAGATAGACCTAGATATGTGAGGTTTACCACAAAAGCAAAATGCCCGTAGAGCCTATAAAATAAGGCTTTGCGGACATTTAAGGAGATATAAAAAGATAGTCAAAAAGACATATATAATTTATAATTAAATACTTATACACATTTGGGCTATGAGGATGCAAAAGACGAACTGCAACGGCTGGTAAAGGCTGGGTAGTAAAATCCCAATATGACCCCGAATTTACTACTTTTCGTACTACTTTTGCAGGAAAAAGTATGCGATTTTAGGCAATGTTATGCCTCTAATCAAGCAAGAAACAAACTCCAGAATGCAAGAAAACGGTAAAAAATGACGTTTTAAGGAGATTTTAATAGATGGTGAAAATTCTTTTTGTGTGCCACGGCAACATCTGCCGCAGCCCAATGGCCGAGTTTGTGATGAAGGACATGGCGGCGAAAGCCGGGCAGGCAGAACGATTTGAGATCGCGTCTGCGGCGACGAGCACCGAGGAGATCGGCAACCCGGTCTACCCGCCTGCACGGCGCAAGCTGGCCGAGCATGGCATAGGCTGTGCGGGAAAAACCGCCCGCCAGATGACGCGGCAGGACTACGAGCACTACGATCATCTCATCGCCATGGACCGCAGCAACCTGCGCAACATGCAGCGGTTTGTGGGCAGCGACCCAGCGGGAAAGGTGAGCCTGTTGATGGACCACACCGCCCGCCCCGGCGATGTGGCCGACCCGTGGTACACCGGCGATTTTGATGCCACCTGGCGGGATGTGACCGAAGGGTGCGCGGCGCTGCTGGAAGAATTAAAGAACAAAATATAACGCAAAGGGAGCTGCCCCGGCAGGGCAGCTCCCTTTACTATGTTTAGGCAACACCGCACAATTCCCGCCTTACGGCTTAAGCACCGCTTCGGCGGCTGCGGCACGGCATCTGCGTTGCCAAAATGCTCGATAATACACAAAGTATTATCTGCGCTTTTGGCTTAGCAGCTGCCGCACCTCGCTCGCCGTATCGGCACTTAGAATTGTGCGGTATTGCCTTTATGAAAATCAGGAATCCGAATCCAGCTTCAGCACGGCGGTGAAGGCCTCGCTGGGCAGGGTCACGCTGCCCAGCTGGCGCATCTTCTTTTTGCCTTCCTTCTGCTTTTCCAGCAGCTTCTTCTTGCGGGTAATGTCGCCGCCGTAGCACTTGGCCAGCACGTCCTTGCGCATGGCCTTGACAGTCTCGCGGGCAATGACCTTGCCGCCCACGGCCGCCTGGATGGGGATCTCAAACAGCGCGCGGGGGATGTTCTCCTTCAGCTTCTCGCAGATGCGGCGGCCCTTGGCGTAGGCGTTGTCAGCGAAAACGATCATGGACAGCGCGTCCACCACCTCACCGTTGAGCAAAAAGTCCAGACGAACCAGCTTACTCTCGTGCCAGTCCTCCCACTCGTAGTCGTAGCTGGCGTAGCCGCGGCTGCGGGACTTGATGGCGTCAAAGAAGTCGTAGACGATCTCGCCCAAAGGTATCTGGTAATGCAGGTCCACGCGCGTTTCATCCATATACTTCATGTCAATGAGCACGCCGCGCTTGGCCTGGCAGAGGTCCATCAGCGGGCCGACGTAATCGTTGGGGGTGTAGATGTGAGCATTGACGAACGGCTCCTCGGACTTGACGATGCGGGTCGGGTCGGGGTAGGCCGAGGGGTTATCGATGACCTCTACCGTGCCGTCGGTCAGGGTCAGGCGGTACTGGACGCCCGGCGTCGTGGTGATAAGATCGAGGTCAAACTCACGCTCCAACCGCTCGGTGATGATCTCCATGTGCAGCAGGCCCAGGAAACCGCAGCGGAAGCCAAAGCCCAGGGCGGCACTGGTTTCCGGCTCAAAACTCAGCGATGCATCGTTGAGCTGCAGTTTTTCCAGTGCGTCCTTCAGGTCTGGGTAGTCGGCGCCGTCTGCCGGGTAGATGCCGCAGAACACCATCGGGGTGACGGTGCGGAAACCGGGCATCGGCTCCGGCGTGGGGTTATTGGCCAGCGTAACGGTATCACCCACACGGGTATCCCGCACGGTCTTGATGCTGGCGGTCAGGTAGCCGACCTCGCCAGCCTCCAGCTTCTCACAGGGGCTCAGCTGAGTGGCACCCATGCGGCCGACTTCCACCAGCTGGAACTCCGCGCCGGTGCTCATCAGACGGATGGTATCGCCGGGCTTGACGGTGCCATCAAAGACGCGCACGTAGACGATAACGCCCTTGTAGCTGTCATAGATGGAATCGAAGATCAGTGCTTTCAGTGGCTTGTCGGGGTCGCCGGTGGGGCCGGGAATATCGCGGACCACACATTCCAGCACGTCCTTAACGCCGATGCCCAGCTTGGCCGAAACGCGGGGTGCTTCCATGCAGGGCAGACCGATGACGTCCTCAACCTCTTTTGCCACGGCGTCGGGGTCGGCGCTGGGCAGGTCGATCTTGTTCAGGATGGGCACCACTTCCAGGTCGTGGTCCAGCGCCAGGTAGCAGTTGGCCAGCGTCTGTGCCTCCACGCCCTGGCTGGCGTCCACCACCAGCACCGCGCCTTCGCAGGCGGCCAGGCTGCGGCTGACCTCGTACTGGAAGTCCACATGGCCCGGGGTGTCGATCAGGTTGAACTCGTAGGTCTCGCCGTCGTCGGCCTTATAGCGCATGGTCACGGCGCGGGCCTTGATGGTGATGCCGCGCTCCTTTTCCAGCTCCATGTTGTCCAGCACCTGGTCCGTCATGGTGCGCTTGTCGACGCTGTCGGTCAACTCCAGCATGCGGTCAGACAAGGTGGATTTGCCGTGGTCAATGTGGGCAACAATGCAGAAATTTCGGATATTTTTGCGGGCCATCAGGTTTCCTCCAAATCGTTCCAGATCTTACAGACGGTGCCGTTTTCTTTATATACGCGGGGCACGCGGCGTGCCAGGCCGCATACGATCTCATAGTTGATGGTGTTGGTCTTTTTCGCGATGGTGTCGGCGGTATCCCCTGCACCGGGACCAAATACCACCACTTCATCCCCCATTTTTACCTCCGGGATGTTGGTAACGTCCACCAGCGTTTGATCCATGCAGACACGGCCCACCACGGGGGCGGGACGGCCATGGATGCTCATAACGCCCTGGCCCTGCCCACCGGACAGGGCGCGGGGATAGCCGTCAGCATAGCCGACACAAACCGTTGCCACCCGCATGGGGTGGTCCGCCGTGAAGGTCCGGCCGTAGCTCACACATTGGCCGGGCTGCAGCTCTTTCACAAAAGTGACGATACAATGCAGAGAAAGGGCAGGTTGCAGCTCCGGGAAGTGGGCATCCTCGCTGGGGTCCAGCCCATACAGGATAATGCCTGCGCGGGTCATATCCCGCCGCCATTCCGGGTGGCGCAGCTGCGCGGCCGAATTGGCGCAGTGCACCGTGCCGGTGGCATAGCCATCCGCCTGCAGGCGGTCCACCACGCGGGTAAACAGGTCATACTGCTCCTCCGTATAGGCCAGGTCATCCGGTGCATCGCTGTCTGCCACGGCAAAATGCTGGAAGATGCCGCAGATCGCAAGGCCCGGCAAAGCATATAGCGCCTCGACCTCACGGATGGTCTCCTCGAAACCCGAGCGTACCGCAAAGCCGATGCGGCCCATACCGGTGTCGATTTTAATATGAACCTTTACCCGCACCCCGGCCTGCACAGCAGCGGCCGAAAGTGCCTGGGCGTACTCCGTAGAGAAGCAGGCGGTGGCAATATCATCCTCCGCCAGCGTTGCAGCGTGGGCAGGGTCGGCATAACCCAGGATCAGGATGGGTATCGTAATGCCATGGTGGCGCAGATGATGCCCCTCGCCCAAGCTGCTTACCGCAAAACCGGCAACGCCTGCCTGCTGTACCGCCTTGGCGGTGGCTACGTCACCGTGGCCGTAGGCATCGGCCTTGACAACGGCGCAGACCGGCCCGCCGACCGCCTGCCTGATGTATGCGAAATTGTGGCGCAGTGCATCCAGATCGATCTCAGCCCAGCAATGTTTTTCAAACTTCATATCCATTCACCCCTTTATAGCCTATTCTCCCTGTCCTACCCTTTAAAGATTTATTATATCACACTTTTCCTGGCTGTACAATGACAGAAAATCAGTTTTCCGCGTCGGAATCGGTCTCCGACCATTTGCCGTGGACGCGCTGCACGCCCACCACACGCAGTTTGGAGTGGAGGAAGTGCTGCTCGCGATACAGGCTGAAGTAGCTGGACATCATGTAGGAGACGGCACAGGCCAGGGCGAACAGCTCAATGTTCTGCCCGCCGAACACCTCGATGGCCAGGCAGCTGGACGCCAGCGGGCTGTTGGTACAGCCGCAGAACAGTGCCACCATGCCCAGCGCCGCGCCCAGGCCGGGGGCCAGCCCCAGCAGCGGGGCCACCGCGCAGCCAAAGGTCGCGCCGGTGAAGAAGATGGGTACGATCTCGCCGCCCTTGAACCCGGCCCCCAGTGTGATGCTGGTGAACAGCATCTTGAGCAGGAAAGCATACGGCACCGCCTGCCCGGCGATGGCGGCTGCAATAACATTGGCGCCCGCGCCGTTGTAATCGGTGGTGCCCAGCAGGGTGGTCAGCGCGATGATAAGCGCACCGCCGACCACCACCCGCAGATAGGCGTTGGGGAACAGCTTTTTATACAGCTTCGGCGCGGCGTGGATCACCTCACAGAAAGCAATGCTCAACGCGGCCAGCAGCAGGCCCAGCAGCAATACACGGATCAGGTTGCCCGGCGTAGGGGCGGCATAGTCATCCACCGCAAAGGCGGTGGGGGCCAGCCCCATACCGCTGCTGATCCACACGCCGATCAGCGCCGAGATCAGGCAGGGCAGCAGCGCTGCGTACTGCATGGAGCCGACGTCGACGACTTCCAGCGTAAATACGGTAGCGGCCAGCGGCGTACCAAATACAGCGGAAAACGCCCCCGCCATGCCGCACATGGTCATCAGGCGGCAGTCCCGGGCCTCCAGCTGCAGTCTCCTGCCGATCTGCCCGGACAGTGAACCCCCCAGCAGCAGGGCAGCGCCCTCACGGCCGCTGGAACCGCCGAACAAATGGGTGATGACGGTGGTTACAAAGATGAGCGGGGCGGTACGCAGGGAAAGCGGCTTATGCTCCCGCACCGCGACAAAAATTTGGTTGGTGGAGCCGCCGCCATCAGGGTCAAAATGCTGGTACAGGAACACGATGACCAGGCCGCCCAGCGGCAGCAGATAGATCAACCGCGGGTCAGCCGTGCGCAGGGCGGTCGCTTTGTTGAGCGCCAGCCCAAACATTGCGCCAAACGGCCCCACTACACAGCCCACCAGTGCAGCCAGGATCACCCATTTAAAGCAGACATACAGGTACCCCAGGCTGCTGCGCAGATACCGCAAGATTTTTTTCATAGACGACCTCCCCAAGGCAACAAAATACACCCCTTGATTATACTCCCGCCGGGGGAAAAAGACAACATTCGCCAAAACAGGACTGGCGTTGCCTGTGCGATGCCAGCCCTGTTTGACTTGTTTACAATATGCGTTGTTACGCCGTCACCGGCTGCTGATTGAAAATCTTCATCGATTGTTTGTAGCAGTGGATGAAGTAGATAATTTCGGCAAAGCCTGTCAACGCCCAGGAGCAGGGGTAGAGCAGATACAGCGCCGGAATGGTGTGGAAGCAGGCGAAGATCGTGTAGACCCACGCCACGCGGAAGACGCAGGACCCCATAATAACGATGATGGTCGGTACCACGGTTTTGCCAAGGCCCCGGGAGGCGGCGATGGTGCAGTCCATAAAGGCAGAGATGCAGTAGGCCAGGCCCATGACCATGATGCGCTTCATGCCGGCATCGATGACGTCCGGCTCGGTGGTGAAAAGCGCGAGGAACTGCCGCCCGAAAAGCAGCAACCCGCCGCCCAGCACCAGGCCCACACCGAAGCCGTAGGCCAGGCTGATGAAGTAGCTTTTCTTCACGCGGTCGACCTTGCCCGCGCCGTAGTTCTGGCTCATGAAGCTGGCACAGGCCATGTAGAAGGCGGCCATAGCGTCGTAGATCATGGCGTCGGCATTGGCAGCGGCCGAGTTGCCCTTGACCATCAGCGAGTCAAAGGAGTTGACGCCCGCCTGGATGAACAGGTTGGCGATGGCAAAAACTGCGTTCTGGAACCCGGCAGGCACACCCAGCAGCAGGATGCGCTTGGTCATACCCAGGTCCAGCTTGATAGCGTGCAGGTCCAGTGCGTAGCAATCCTGCACTTTGGTCAGTGCGCGCAGAATCAGCCCGGCAGACACGTACTGGGAGATGGCACTGGCCAGCGCCACGCCCATGACGTTGAGCTGGCAGACGATAACGAAAAACAAGTTGAGGCCGATGTTCAGCGCACCGGCGATGGACAGGTAGACCAGCGGCTTTTTCGTGTCACCGATGGCACTGAACACCGCGTTGCCGAAGTTATACAGCGCCAGGGCGGGCATACCCAAAAAGTACACGCGCAGGTACAAAATAGCACCGGGCAGCAGGTCCGGCTTGGTGTTGAGCAGTTCCAGCAGCGCAGGCGACCCCAGCAGGCCGACAAACAGCAGAATGACACCCGCAATAAAGCTGATGATGAGTGCCGAATGGACGGTCTTTTTGACATCGCCCGGGTGCTTGGCGCCGTAAAAGCGGGCCACCAGTACGTTGATGCCGTTGCTCAGGCCGATCAAAAAGCCGGTGAACAGCGTGACAAAGATACTGGTGGACCCCACCGCGCCCAGCGCCGTAGACCCAGCAAACCGCCCGACGACCGCCACGTCTGACATGTTGAACAGCACCTGCAGCAGGTTGGACAGGGCCAGCGGCAGGCTGACGAGGAGGATCTGCTTCGCCAGCGGCCCCTCGGTCAGGGTTTTTGCATTTTTCATGGTTCCGATTTCCTCAATTTTTCCTTACACAACACCCCCGCATTGGGGCGAACATTCCTGATTATAGCAAGTTTTTATGCCTTTGGAAAGAGGTTTTTGCCAGATTTTGGCGGTTTTTAAAAAACAGCAAAAAAAGAACCGCCCGGCGCAAAATCGGGCGGTCTTTTTATCTGCAAAATCAGGGAAAATCAGGCTTCTTCAGCCTGTTTTTCTTTTTGGGCCTTGATGACTTTCAGGCGGCTGAATTCTTCGCGTTCGCGCTCGCCCAGCACCTCGTCGATGGACTTGATGGTCTTTTGCATCTGGGGGATCTGGACGTTGCCCAGGGCGTTAGCACGCTTCTGGGTCTTTTGGATGGCCTCGGCCAGGCGGATGACGCTGGTCTCCACTTCGGTCAGCTCCACCGTCAGGGTCTTGACCTCGTTGAATTTGAGGTAGGCCACATCCAGCGTGCCGTTGGTGGACTCCAGGTCATAATAAATGCCCAAAGGCGAGGTCGTCTGCAGCGAGAGGGTGGGCAGTTCCACGCCCATGACGCTGCGGGTGCTCAGCCGCAGGCCGTATTCTACGGGCACGCCGCCGGCGTACTCCCCCACCGAGCCCAGCATGATGTTGGCTTTCTGCAGGGCGTCATACGCCTCGGCGTAGGCAGCCGAGATGCGGTCCTGGATGCCTGCGGCGCGGTCGATGAGCTGCATCATTTCGCGCACAAGGATGTTGCGCTTGCGGTCCATCAGGTCATAGCCCTGCTCCGCCAGCGCCAGGCTGCGCTTGGTAGCCATCAGGTTTGATTTTGTGGGGAAAACCTGCTGTGCCATGGTAAACTCCTTTTATTGCTTTGCGTGCTTGGCAATGCGGGCCTTGGCAGGCTCGTAGTACTTGTCCAGCGTAGCATCATCGCAGCGGTCCAGCGCGGCGCGGGGCAGTGCAGCCAACAGCTCCCAGCCCAGGTCCAGCGTTTGCTCCATGGTGCGGTCGGTGTTGCCCTGGCCGATGAACTCCTGCTCAAAGGCACGGCCAAAGGCCATCAGCTGCTTGTCGGACTCGGAAAGTTCTTCCTCGCCGATAACGCTTGCCAAAGCCTTAGCATCCTGCACCTTAGCGTAGCAGGCAAACAGCTGGTTGGACAGGGTGACGTGATCCTCGCGGGTGTAACCGGCGCCGATGCCGTCCTTCATCAGACGGGACAGGCTGGGCAGCACGGAGACCGGCGGATACAGGCCGGTGGCGTCCATACCACGGTCCAGCACGATCTGGCCCTCGGTAATGTAACCGGTCAGGTCGGGGATGGGGTGGGTGATGTCGTCGCCGGGCATGGTCAGGATGGGGATCTGGGTGACAGAACCCTTGCTGCCCTTGATGATACCGGCGCGCTCGTACAGGCTGGCCAGGTCAGAATACAGGTAGCCGGGGAAGCCCTTACGGCCGGGGATCTCGCCCTTGGAGGAGGAGAACTCGCGCAGAGCCTCGCAATAGCTGGTCATATCGGTCAAGATGACCAGCACGTTCTTGTTCAGGTCAAAGGCCAGGTACTCGGCCACCGTCAGGGCAGCGCGCGGGGTGATGATACGCTCGATGATGGGGTCGTTGGCCAGGTTCAGCAGCATGACCACGCGCTCCATCGCGCCGCAGCTCTCGAAAGACTCCCGGAAGTAGGCGGCAACGTCGTTTTTGACGCCCATAGCGGCAAAGACGATGGCGAAGTCCGAGCCATCGGCCACGCTGGCCTGACGGACGATCTGGACGGCCAGCTCGTTGTGCTTCATGCCGGAGCCGGAGAAGATGGGCAGCTTCTGGCCGCGGATCAGCGTGGCCAGGCAGTCGATGGAAGAAATGCCGGTGTGGATGTAGTTACGCGGATACACACGGCTGACGGGGTTGATAGGTGCGCCGTTGACATCGCGGCGGGCGGTGGGGTAAATGTCGCCCAGACCGTCGATGGGGCGGCCCAGGCCGTCCAGCACACGGCCGGGCAGCTCGGGGCTGAGGTCCATCATCATGGGATGGCCGGTCAGCACCGTGCGGTTGTTGACCAGACTTAAGCCGCGGGTGCCCTCGAACACCTGGATGATGCAGCGGTCGCCTTCGACCTCAACCACACGGCCCACGCGGGTGGAGCCGTCATCCAGATGCAGCTCGGCCATTTCGTCATACTGCACGCCTTTTACGCCGTCCAGCACGACCAGACTGCCGTTGATTTGGGAAAGTCCGATATGCTCTAAAATCATGTTATTCCCTCCTCATCAGCCCTGGGCCACAGCGGCCAGTTTGGCATCGATGTCTTTCTGCATGGCGTCCAGCTTCGAGAAGTCGTCGTTGGGCACCTCGTACTTCATCTTGACCAGCTCATCAAACAGGCCGGTGGCCAGCAGACGGCTGACCGGCACCTGCTTGGCGACCAGCGCTGCACACTTATCGTACAGGTACAGGATGGTCTCCATCATCTTCAGCTGCTTTTCCAGCGGCACGTAGGTATCCACGGCGTGGAAAGCGTTCTGCTGCAGGAAGCCGACACGGATAACACGGGCGATCTCGATGGTCAATTTCTGGTCGTCGGGCAGCACGTCCGAGCCGATCAGCTTGACAATCTGCATCAGGTTATTTTCCTGCAGCAGCAGGTTGGCGACGCGCTCACGGCAGGACATAAAGTCATGGCCGACGTTATCGTAGTACCAGCTGCCCAGGTCGCCCAGGTATTCACTGTAAGAATCGTTCCAGTTGATGGCCGGATAGTGGCGGGCGTAAGCCAGGGACTTATCCAGTGCCCAGAAGCAGCGGGTGAAACGCTTGGTGTTCTGGGTGACAGGCTCGGAGAAATCGTTGCCCTGGGGGCTGACAGCACCGATGACGGAGACGGAACCTTCGGCACCGTTCAGCGTCTTGACATAACCGGCACGCTCGTAGAACTCTGCCAGACGGCTGGGCAGGTAGGCGGGGTAGCCTTCATCGGCGGGCATCTCCTCCAGACGGCCGCTGATCTCACGCAGAGCCTCGGCCCAACGGGAGGTGGAGTCAGCCATCATGGCGGTGTGGTAGCCCATGTCGCGGTAGTACTCGGCCAGCGTGATACCGGTGTAGATAGAAGCCTCACGGGCAGCAACAGGCATGTTGGACGTGTTGGCGATCAGCACGGTACGGTCCATCAGGCTCTTGCCGGTGCGGGGGTCCACCAGTTCGCTGAACTCCTGCAAGGCCTGGGTCATCTCGTTGCCGCGTTCGCCGCAGCCGACGTAGATGATGATGTCGGCATCGCACCACTTTGCGATCTGGTGCTGGGTCATGGTCTTGCCGGTACCGAAACCGCCGGGGATGGCAGCGGCGCCGCCCTTGGCCAGCGGGAACATGGTATCAATAACACGCTGACCGGTGATCAGCGGGCGGGGCGAGGTCATACGCTCGGCCGCCGGGCGCGGGGTACGGATAGGCCACTTCTGGCACAGGGTCAGGGTGTGTTCCCTGCCCTTGGCGTCGGTCAGCTTGACGATGGGGTCGTTGACGGTGTAGCTGCCGTTCTCGGCAGCCCAGGTCACGGTACCGCAAACCTCCGGCGGGACCATGCAGCGGTGCTGGATGGCCGGGGTCTCGGGGCAGGTGGCGTAGATCTGGCCGCCGGTCAGGGTATCCCCTGCTTTAACGTTGACGGTCACATCCCACTTGGCGGCGGTATCCAGAGAAGGCTCGTGGGCACCGCGCTCGATAAAGCTGCCCATATGGCTCTCGATGGCGGGCAGCGGGCGCTGGATGCCATCGTAGATATTGCGCAGGATGCCGGGGCCCAGCGTAACGGACAGCGGGCCGCCGGTGCTTTCGACAGGCTCGCCGGCTTTCAGGCCGCCGGTCTCCTCGTAAACCTGGATGGTGGTCTCTTTATCGTTCATGCGGATGACCTCGCCTACCAGGCGGGATTTGCCCACATAGACCATTTCCATCATAGCCAGGTCGGTTTTGCCCTTGATGGTAACAACGGGGCCGTTGATGCTGTAAATTTTATTTTCCATAGCTTTGCCCCTCAAATCGTGATCTCCAGCCCTGCGTTCTGCAGGAACCAGTCGTGCTGGGCGTCCAGGCGGGCTTCCAGCGTATCATCGGCAGCCAGCCCGGTGGCGGGGTTGGCAGCGCGCAGGCCGCCCAGGGTGATGGTGTCATCGGCAGCCAGGGCCACACCGGCGGGCAGCTTGCCTTGCAGCAGGGGCAGGTCGGCGGTACGGGCGTACAGGATGCCGCTCTCGCCCATGGTCTCGGCCAGGGCGGCAGCACTCTTGACCAGCCAGGCGGCATAGTCCTTGCCGGCGGCAAAGGTGGCCAGCTGGGTGCGGGCGGCGGCGAAGGCATCGGCTGCGATCTGCTGGCGCTGGGCGGCCAGCTTGGCGCGGGCCTGCATGCGGGCGGCGCTCAACTCACGGTTGGCGCGGGTGCGGGCACGCTCTGTCTCAAAGTGGAGCGTATGCTCGGCCTTGGCCTGCTGGGCCTGGCGTGCCTCGTCCAGCTGGCGGTCGATCTCGGCATCGGTCTCGGTGCGGATGGCGGCGCAGGCAGCTTCGCCCTCGGCGCGGATCGATTCCAGGAACCGCTCGGCGCGGGTATCTAATTCATTCATGGTCACACCTCTTAGATTTTAACACCGATGGCCTCGCGGATATAGCGGGTCAGGCGGTCCTTACCGGCAGCACCGCCGCCGGTGGAAGGCACAGTGATAAGCAGCGGCGTACCTTTGGCACGGGCGCTGTCCAGCACCTCGGTGTAGGTCTCGGCGATCTTTTCGGTCACCAGCAGCACAGCGATGTCGGGCTGCTTGGCGGCGTTTTCCAGCGCCTGGCGCAGGTCGGCTTCGCTGCGGGCCACGGTGCCCTCGATACCGGCCAGACGCAGACCGTTCATGGCGTCAGAGTTATCGCTGATGAGAAAGAACCGCATGGCCTTACACCAGCTTGCTCAGGATCATGATGGAGATGACCAGGCCGTACAGGGCGATGGATTCACCCAGGGCCACGAAGATCAGGCTCTTACCGAAGGTCTTTTCGTTCTCGCTGTTGGCAGCGATAGCAGCGGGGGCAGCGGAAGCAACAGCCATGCCGCCGCCGATACCGGCCAGACCGGTTGCCAAAGCAGCAGCCACCAGGCCGATGCTCAGGGAGGAGTTGTGGTCGTTGTCGGTGTTGGTTTCGGTGGTCTCGGTAGTGGAAGCGGCGGCAGCGGCCTCGTCGGTGTTGTCAGCAGCCAGGACGCCGAAAGCGCCGCAGCAGGTCACAGCCACAACCAGTAGAATGGTAACGAACAACTTGTTGAATTTGCTTTTCATAAGAATACCCTCCATGATTTTTATTTTGTGAAATTCCCTCTATATAGGGATCGATGCTCGCATCGACCCGCGGGCGGATGCAAGCATCCGCCCCTACAGACAAATGCGGATATTTACGCCTTTTTGATATTAAACGCGGTAAACTTGCGACCGCCGCCTTTGTAGCAACGGCTGAACATCTCGTAGAACTCCAGACGGATGCCCTGGATGGCGGAGAGCAGCGCTTCGAGGCAGATGACCACGATGTTGCCCAGGATGACCACCAGCATATTGTTGGGCGTGCCGGCCAGCGTAAAGACGACCATCATCATGCTGGCATGCACGATGACAAACGCGCCCACACGCAGGAAGGAGATCGTGTTGGACAGGTAACTCAACACCGTCTCCAACAGTTCAAACACACTCTGCATCAGGTAGTTGCCCATGCCGCCGGCAGGTTTCCAGGGCTTGCCTTCCACCATGGGGGCCAGCAACTCAGCGAACAGCAGCAGGACCAGGCCCGCTACCATGCCGATGGCGGCCACCACCTGCGGCAGGAAGGTAAACGCTCCCATGTAAGCGCTGGCCAGATCCACACCGCACAGGTAGGTGATGACACCCACCAGACCGTTGGGGGAGAAGATGAACTCACCCCACTCCTTATGGCGGGCGTGGGTGTACATGTTCAGTACCATGGCCGCCAACACCAGGACAACGCCGATGTAAACGGCGACCATCAGGATGCCGGTGATGGAATCCATGACCGAAACGGGCTTGCCTGCCATGCCAATGGCGTGGTAGAGCGGGTCCAGGGCATCCTCATAGCCGAAGAAGGAACCATAGACCAGGCCGAAGATCGTACTGGAGATGCCGCAGGGGATCATCAGATGGAACAGGTCGTTGTGCTTGACCTTCCACATAAAGGTGCTGAACAGCGCCAGCACGATGCCCTGCCCGACATCACCAAACATCATGCCAAACAGCACGGTGAAGGTGAGCGCTACGAAGCCGGTGACATCTGTCTCGCCATAGGCGGGCAGACCGTACATCTCGACGAAAAACTCAAAAGGGCGGCTCCACCAGGGGTTCTTCAGTTTGGTGGGGGGCATCATCTTACCGGCGGCCTCGGGGCCGTCCACGGTAACGCGCAGGTCTTTAACGGCCCGCGCCTTGCTGGCGATCTCCTCCACATCCGGCGCCGGGACCCAGCCGACGCAGAAGAAATGGGAACCTTTCACGGCAGCCATGCGGCGCAGGTCGTACATAGCGGCGTAGTAGCGCACCGTGTCGTACAGCATCTGCACCTTGGCTTCGTGGTCATGCCACAAAGCCGCGATGCGGGCGTTGACATCATCCACCGACTTTTTGACAACTTCCAGGTTCTCTTTAAAATGCTCGATGATCTCGGCAGGGGAACCGGCCGCACCGGGCACATGCACCGGCTCGAAATACAGCATCGAGAAGATGCCGTCGGTCTCCAGCGCTTTCTCGCGGGGGGTCAGGTAGATGCCCCAGTAGCCGGTCTTGGTCTGGGTGCACTCTACAAACAGGATATAGGGATCATCGGCGTAGTTGCTCATCAGCTTGTTGTAGCCTTCGGTGGGCAGGAAGCCGAACCGCACCTTGACGTGCTGGCAATCCAGGATCTCATCCACATTTACTTTCAGGTTCAGGAAGTGGCTGTACTGGGCGATGCCGTCCTCGCAGAGCTTCTGCTGGTCCAGCAGGCCCTGGCGCTCGGCACACAGGTCATCGATCTGCTCCAGCAGGTCGCTCAAATAGGCTTTGGCTTCCTCGTCCGGCGGGTCGGTGTGGCGCTGCTCTTTATGCAGTTCCACGCCAGCCTCTTTCGCCATAGTCTCGATCTGGTCGCGGGTGGCGGGATAGGGGTTTTCCTCGTTGAGGGCGGCGTATCCCAGCGAATCCGACATATAACGGGTGGCAGGTTCCAGGTCAAACCGGCCGTCCATACAGCAGGCATCCAGGAAATCGTTCAGCTGGGGCAGGGTGCCTTGTACCCGCACCAGCTTCATCTTTTCAACCAATCCGTTCACACTCCTTTCAATCGTGTTCGTCGTAGCCGATCAGCAGGGCTAGGACTTCTTCGGCGGGCAGCTTGTAGTGCACGCCCTCGATGATGTGGTTCAGGTTCCACACCTCGCACTGGGCCAGCCAGATGTAGCACATCATGACCAGCGTGGGCTCGGTGGAGAACCGCAGCCACTTGCGGCACCAATCGGTGCGGTAGCGGAAGAAGCCTTCCTTCAGCACGGTGTAATCGTGGTGAGCCAACAGCGGGCCGTAACTGGTTTGGGCAAACCGCTGCTTGAAAGCAGGCAGATCCGGCGAGGCCAGCAGGTAGTCCCACTCGGCGGCCGTCAGGGCGCTGCAATCTCGGCGGCAGGCGTTGCGCACCGTGGTGGCAGGCGCCCCTACGCGGATGAGCCGCGCGGCGTTGGACACCGCCGAGGTATCGCACTCCAGCTCAATCAGCTCCCGCAGGCCGGGCTGCTCGCCCTGCTTGGCGGGCTTGGGTGCCATAGCGACCAGCGCCCGGTGGCGGTACTCCTGCATCAGAGGTTCCGCCTGGGCGGTCAGGCCGCGGTCCGGCTTAGCGTTGGCCAGCGGGGCCAGTACCTTAGCCCAGGGCGTACCCTGTACCGCAGCCAAAAGGCTTTGCAGATCGGTGGCTTTGGCCAGCGCGTACAGATCAATGCTGCAGCGCTGCTCCAAAAAGTCCGGCAGGCGGTACAGGTAATCACCGGGGCGGCCTGCATCCAGGCACCGCAGGGCGGCGGTCAGCTCGTCGACCTCGCAGCAAAGCGTTAAGTACTGGTACACGCTGCTGCCTGCGCTGCGGTCATACCGGCACAGGCTGTCGAAGCGTTCGTACTGGCTTTGCCGCAGCAGGTTCTCCAGCTGGGCGCGGCGGGCGTAGGTGGGGTTTACCTCGGCCAGCGTGTTGGCGTACAGCGGCAGAGCTTTCAACTCGTTGGCCAGCTCTGTCATTGTATGGCAATCCGTTAAGCGGCGGTAATCCTCGGCGCGCAGGCGGCGGCCATACAGGGCGCGGGCCTTTGCCAGCACAGCATTGCTGGCTTTGCCGCTCGCGTGGTTCATTGTGCAGCCTCCTGGGCCAGGGCGCGGCGTACCAGTTCTGCCGTCCACTCGGCCTCATGCTGTTTGGCGGCGGCCGTCATGGCGGCGGCAGCCTGTTCACATTCTTTGTCTAAGGCGGCGCGGGCCTCGGCGTTGGCGTCGTCGGCTGCTTTGGCGGCAGCTTCGGCATCCGTCTGGGCTTTGGCGTCGCACTCGGCAGCGATCGCCTGCTTGCGGGCATCCAGGGCGGCCAGCCGCGCCGTGCGCTCGGCCTTGGCTTTCTCACTGGCCTTACGCTGGGCGGCGTCCATCTCCAGGATCGCCTGCATCAGATCGTTCACATCTTTCATCCCATGCACCTCATTTCTGGAATTGGGATTTTTCCGGGTTTCGTCCCGTATTATAGCACTTTCACCAAAGATGGCAAGTCTCTTTTGTGCAGTTTTATTAGTACAAATTTAACAATGTGTCTCTGCGTTTCACTTTTTCTTGATGCAGCGTAATCCTGCGCCAAACACCGTGCGCACCAGCGGGCCGGCAGCTACCAGCTGCCACAGGAACGCAGCGGGGTAGTTCAGCATGGTGGTCTGCACCCAGATGGCCACAAAGTTGGCGTTGTGGCTGTCCTTGAACAGCAGCGTGGCGAAAAAGCTCATCAGCGGGCACATCATCCAGGCCGACAGGCAGGAGATGGCCATGATCAGAAACACCTGCTTATCCTTGCCGGGGGTGAACCAGCCCGTAGCAATGCGCATGGCTGCGGGGCCCACCAGAAATGTATCCAGCAAAAAGGCAATTACCCCCATAATGGGCAGTTCACTGAAAGCAGCCAAAAAGATAAAGTTCTGCATCCCGCCCACATCCAAAGCGATATTGTAGCAGACCATGCCATAGACCATGACACAGACCATCATGACGGTGTAGACGATTTCCTGTTTTTTCGTTTGCGGCATACTTGATTACTCCTCTATTATAAAAAGTAGATACGGTTTTTCCAAAAGCAAAACAGCCGCCGGGGTGTCGCTCAACTCGTTGCGACGCCCTGGCGGCTGTTGTCTCACTGCGTTGGAAAGTGAAGCAAGTATACCGCAAATGTACGCGCCGTGTAATACCCTTTTTCAGGATTCTGCGTTTTGTACAAAAGTTATCGCCGTCTGTGGACAAGCGGTTGGGCAGTTCCCTGCCTTCCGTTTATTTTTTGGTACAGCTTGTGTATTTTGTTTTCTGCGGCTTTACACTGCGCGGCCGCCGCGCTATAATGGGCAGCGTACCTGTTGTATATATAAAAGGGTAAGAGGGGTTATCCATGGCACACAAAGTATGGCATCACCACGGGCAGATGAGCGAAGCTTTCCGCACCGTGATGTTTCTTTCGGCGTCCGGCGGCTTACAGGACGCTTACACCTACATTGGCCGCGGCAAGGTATTTGCCAACGCTCAAACCGGCAACATCGTGCTGATGAGTCAGGCCGCCTTTGACGGGGACCTGGCGCGGGTGCTGCACTATCTGGTGCCGCTGCTCTCCTTTGCGCTGGGCGTGGCAGTGGCCGAGGCCATCCATATCCGCTACCGCGAGGCCAAGCGCCTGCACTGGCGGCAGCTGGTGCTGGTGGTGGAAATTCTGCTGCTGTTCGGGGTAGGGTTCCTGCCCAACACGCTGGATCTGGCCGCCAACGCACTGGTGTCCTTCGCCTGCGCCATGCAGGTGCAGGCTTTCCGCAAGGTACACGGCTACCCGTTCGCCAGCACCATGTGCATTGGCAACATGCGCAGCGGCATGGAATCGTTGGTGGTCTACTTCCACCTGCACGACAAAAAGGTGCTGCACAAGGCACTGCACTACTTTGGCGTGATTTTGCTGTTCGCCATTGGTGCCGGTGTAGGTGCCCACTGTGTTGCCGTATTTGGCAACAAGACCATCTGGTTCAGCTGCGCACTGCTACTGGTAAGTCTCTGCTTCATGTTCATCCAGGATGAAGAAGAAGCCTTGAAAGAAAAAGCATAAAGGCAATACCGCACAATTCTAAGTGCCGATACGGCGAGCGAGGTGCGGCAGATGCTAAGCCAAAATGCTCGATAATACTTTGTGTATTATCGAGCATTTTGGCAACGCAGATGCCGTGCCGCAGCCGCCGGAGCGGTGCTTAAGCCGTCAGGCGGGAATTGTGCGGTGTTGCCTTAGTCTGCGCATAAAACGGCCCCCACTGGGATAGATTCCTGGCGGGGGCCGTTTGCTATACGGGCTTGTATGTACTACATCTTGTGGTCTGCGAAGATTGGATCATCCTGCCACAGCACCACATGACCGGCAGCGCGGGTGCGGTTCATATCAATGATGCGCTGATTGCTGGAGCCGCGGAACCGCAGGCTGATGTCATACTTGTCCTGCACGAAGTCGCCGTCCACGAGCACATCTATATATTGTAGGAACTCGTCGGTCACTTCGCACCGGCCGCAGCCGGGCCGCAAAATTTCCTGCTCAAAATGGTTGCCGGTATAGCACCATATTGTCTTGTTGGGGTACAGCGCCTTAACGTTTTTGACGAAGGGCAGCAGTTCCCGCTGGTTTTCCGGCTCAAAGGGCTCGCCGCCCAGCAGCGAAAGGCCGTTGATGTAGCCCGGGGCAAGGCTTTCCAAAATTTTGTTGCGGACCTCTTTGGTAAAAGGCTCGCCATAGTTAAAATCCCACGCCACAGCGTTAAAGCAATTGGGGCAGTGGCGGCGGCAGCCCGAAACAAACAGGCTGGTGCGCACCCCCTCGCCGTTGGCGATGTCACAGTATTTGATGGTTGCATAGTTCATGGGGCAAAGCTCTCCTTATAAACGGCACATGCAGTATCGTCTCAACATCTTGTGTTTTTGTGCCAGGGTGATTCAATATCTGCTAACAGTATACCAGCTTATGCCACCCACTGCAAGCCCCGCCCCGACGCAGAGCGTGCGATATTTCGCGCTGCATCGACGCAAATCCTGTCAATTGGCAACATCTCCCCAAAATAGCCAAAAAAACAGGCTTATTTTCTACGCGGTTGTAGCCGCGGCATTTTCATCGTTGGAACGTTCGAAATGCAATATTTTGTCGTGTCGAAATTTAGTACCACTATATATAGTGGTTTTCTCCCTTGACTTTTTTCCCCCGCTGCGATAAGATAGATTTGCTCGCCAAACGGAGTTTGTACGTTTGGAACTTGTATACAGTTTGTATATTTCAGATAGATCAGTGTTAGGAGTGTCAGCATGAAAATCATCAAACGCAACGGCAGTGAGGCCGTCTTCGACATTACAAAAATTATTGCAGCCATTACCAAGGCCAACCATGTCGTGCCGGAAAGCCAGCGTTTGACCAAAGAGCAGATCATCGAGATCAGCGACCATGTGCAGACCAGCTGCCTGTCCCGCGGCCACGCCATGAACGTGGAGGAGATCCAGGACCTGGTCGAGGATGAGATCATGCAGACCGGTGCCTTTGAGGTTGCCCGTAAATATATCACCTACCGCTATGTGCAGAGCCTGAAGCGTACCCACAACACGACGGACGACAAGATCCTCTCCCTCATCGAGTGCAATAACGAGGAAGTCAAGCAGGAGAACTCCAACAAGAACCCCACCGTCAACAGCGTGCAGCGCGACTACATGGCCGGCGAAGTCAGCAAGGACTTGACCATGCGTATGCTGCTGCCCCCGGAGATCGTCAAGGCCCATGAGGAAGGCATCATCCACTTCCACGATGCCGACTACTACGCCCAGCACATGCACAACTGCGACCTGGTCAATCTGGACGACATGCTGCAGAACGGCACCGTCATCAGCGGCACGCTGATTGAGAAGCCCCATTCCTTCTCCACCGCCTGCAACATTGCCACCCAGATCATCGCCCAGGTGGCGTCCAGCCAGTACGGCGGTCAGAGCATCAGCCTGACCCACCTGGCCCCCTTCGTGGACGTCAGCCGCAAGAAGATCCGCTGCGATGTCGAGGCCGAGATGCGCGATCTGGGCATCGATCCCGGCGAGGAGAAAATTTCTGAGATCGTGGAAAAGCGTCTGCGCGAGGAGATCAAGCGCGGCGTGCAGACCATCCAGTATCAGGTCGTCACCCTGATGACCACCAACGGCCAGGCCCCGTTCATCACCGTGTTCATGTACCTGAACGAGGCCGGCGACAACCAGCGCCTGAAGTCCGACCTGGCCATCGTCATTGAGGAAATGCTGCGCCAGCGTTACCAGGGCGTCAAGAACGAGGCCGGCGTCTGGATCACCCCCGCCTTCCCCAAGCTGATCTACGTGCTGGAGGATGACAATATCTACGAGGGCCAGCCCTACTACTACCTGACCAAGCTGGCTGCCAAGTGCACCGCCAAACGCATGGTACCTGACTACATCAGCGAAAAGAAGATGCTGGAGTACAAGGTGGACAAAAACGGCGAGGGCCATTGCTTCACCTGCATGGGCTGCCGCAGCTTCCTGACCCCCTACGTGGACGAGAACGGCAAGCCCAAGTATTACGGCCGCTTCAACCAGGGCGTTGTCACCATCAACCTGGTGGATGTGGCCCTGTCCAGCGGCGGCGACTTTGATAAGTTCTGGAAGATCTTTGACGAGCGCCTGGAGCTGTGCCACAAGGCCCTGATGTGCCGCCACAACCGCCTGAAGGGCACCCTGAGCGACGCCGCCCCCATCCTGTGGCAGTACGGCGCCCTGGCCCGCCTGAAGAAGGGCGAACCCATCGACAAGCTGCTGTACGGCGGTTACTCCACCATCAGCCTGGGTTACGCAGGCCTGTATGAGTGCTGCAAATATATGACCGGCAAAAGCCACACCGACCCCGCCGCCAAGCCCTTTGCCCTGCACGTAATGCAGCACATGAACGATGCCTGCACCAAGTGGAAAGAGCAGCACAACATCGATTTCAGCCTGTACGGCACGCCGCTGGAGTCCACCACCTACAAGTTTGCCAAGTGCCTGCAGAAGCGCTTCGGCCTGGTGCCCGGTATCACCGACCGCAACTATATCACCAACTCCTACCACGTCCATGTGACCGAGCCGATCGACGCTTTCACCAAGCTGAAGTTCGAGAGCGAGTTCCAGCGCCTGTCCCCGGGCGGTGCCATCAGCTACGTGGAAGTGCCCAACATGCAGGATAACCTTGAGGCTGTCATCAAGGTGATGCAGTTCATCTACGAGAACATCATGTACGCCGAGCTGAACACCAAGAGCGACTACTGCCAGGTGTGCGGCTACGACGGCGAGATCAGCATCGTGCAGGAGGACGGCAAGCTGGTTTGGGAGTGCCCCAAGTGCCACAACCGCGACCAGAACAAGCTGAACGTTGCCCGCCGCACCTGCGGCTACATCGGCACCCAGTTCTGGAACCAGGGCCGCACCGCCGAGATCAAGGACCGCGTGCTGCATCTGTAATTTTCAAAATATTTAAAACACCCCCGCCTGACTGTTGCGATGTCAGGCGGGGGCGTTTTTTACAGGGTTTGTTTCTTGCAGGTGTAGAAATAGTACGGGATCTCGAAGCAGAGCATGACGCACCAACCGAAGGCACAGGCGTAGGCGATACCAGGCAGGCCGATGCGGGGGGCCAGCAGAGCAGCTCCGAGGGCGCGCAGGCCGGCCTGCAGGCAGGTGCCGATGAGGGTAGTGGTCATCTTGCCCATGCCGCGGTAGAAGCCCTGGAAGCCATTGGTCAGCGCAGGCAGGGCGTAGAACAGCGCCATATAGCCTAGGTATTGGCTGCCCAGGGTCACGATCTCGGCGGCACCCTCCCCTGCCACAAACAGGCTGACGACAGGCGCGCGCAGCAGCCAGGTCAGGCTGCCCACCAGCAGCCAGTAGCACAACTCCAACCGGATGCCCACGCGGAAGCCGGGGCGGATGCGCTCCTTTTGGTTGCCACCGCGGTTCTGGGCAATGTAAGTGGTAATGGCGGTGGCAATACTTTGCTGCGGGGTAAAGGCGAAGTCATCCACACGGGTGGCAGCGTTGAACGCGGCGATGGCCTGCACGCCCAGCGCGTTGACCTGACCCTGGATCAGCACCTTGCAGACAGGCTGTACCGCCTGCTGTAAGGCTGTGACAGCGCCATACTGCAAAATGCGACCCAGCAGCGCCGGGCGGATGCGCCACTGGCTGTGCGCCGGGCAAAGCTGCGGCACATGGCGCATCATGTACCAGGCGGCCATGATGGCGCTGGCGGCCTCGGCCACCACGGTGGTGACGGCGCTGCAAACGATACCAAACCCCAGTCCGCCGATAAGCACGATGTCCAGCACGGCGTTGAGCACGGCGGAAAACGCCAGAAATTTGAGCGGCGTTTTGGAGTCACCCACACTTTTCAGGCCCGCCGCCAGCGCGTTATAGAAAAACGTAAACGGCGCACCCAAAAACGTGATGCGCAGATAAATGCCGGTACTATGCAAAATTTCATCGGGCACCGCCAAGCTGTGCAAAATCAGCGGCGCGGCGGCCACGCCCAGCAGTGCCACGGCACAGCAGAGCACTGCGCCGAACAGCAGGGTCGTAGCCAACGTTTCCTTTAAGCGTTCCTCATTTTTCGCGCCGAAGGCCTCGCTCATCAGCACACCGGCGCCGATGCATAGCCCGCTGACGGCCAGGATGACCAGGTTCATCACCGGGCCGGCAATGCCCTCGGCCGCCAGGGCGTCCTGCCCGATGAAGCGGCCCGCGATGATGGAATCCACCGCATTATAGGCCAGCTGCAGCCAGTTGCCCAGCAGCAGCGGCACCGCATAAAAGAACAGGTGCCCCAGCGGGGCACCCTTTGTCATATCACGCATAAGCGTTATTGATCTTCCTCGGTCTCGGCCACAATGTAGATGGGGCGGTGCTTGACTTCGAGGTAAGTCTTGGCCAGGTACTCGCCCACGATGCCGGTGCAGAACAGCTGCACACCGCTGCACAGCAGGATGATGCAGACCATGCTGGGCCAGCCGGAGGTTGGGTCACCAAACATCAGCGCACGGACAATTACAAAAATAATGCCGATGAACGCCAGGATGCAGAACAGCACGCCCACTCCGGCGGCGATGAGCAGCGGCGTGGTGGAGAAGCCAACGATGCCCTCGATGGAGTATTTAAAGAGTCCCCAGAAGTTCCACTTGGTGGTGCCGGCCACGCGCTCGATGTTCTCGTAATCGAACCACTTGGTCTTGAAGCCAACCCAGCTGAAAATACCCTTGCTGAAGCGGTTATACTCGGCCATGCTGAGGACGGCGTCGGTCATTTTGCGGCTCATCAGGCGGAAATCACGCGCGCCGTCGACAATTTCCGTGTCCGACATCTTGTTGATGATCTGGTAGAACTTGCGGGCGAACCAGCTGCGCAGCGGCGGCTCGCCCTTGCGGGTGGTGCGGCGGGTGGCGGCACAATCGTAGTCGCCGGTCAGCAGCGTATCCAGCATCTGGGGCAGCAGCGCAGGCGGGTCCTGCAAATCGGCATCCATGGTGGCAATGTAGTCACCCTTAGCGGCTTTCAGGCCCGCGTAGATGCCAGCCTCCTTGCCAAAATTGCGGCTGAACGAAACGTACCGCACGCGGTCATCCTGGGCGTGCAGCTCGCGGGCCACGCGCAGGGTACCATCGCGGGAGCCGTCATCCACAAAGATGAACTCGAAATCCGCGCCGTGGCTGGTTTTCATCTCGGCCGCCACACGGCTGGCCTCTTTATAAAACAGAGGCATCGCCTCTTCCTCATTATAACAAGGTACGATCAGACTGATGAGCATGGTTTGTGACCTGCTTTCGTGACAAATTTGTATCTTTTATTATATCGTACTTCTCGCCTTTTGTAAACAATGGAAATATAGGTCGATACCCTCCGGGCCGATGCAAGCATCGGCCCCTACAAAGCATAACAAAAAGGCAGGACCATTGCGTCCTGCCTTTGATTAAAGTTTCTTTGGTTCTTTCTTTTCAAAGAAAGAATAGAGTCTTAGCCTTTCACGGCAATGTTGACCAGCTTGCCCTTAACGTAGATCTCCTTGGCGATGGTCTTGCCGGCGATGGCTTCGGCCACAGCGGGCTCAGCCTTGGCCTGGGCAATGGCATCGGCGCTCTCGATGGCGGCGGGCACGTGGATGCGGGCCTTGACCTTGCCGTTGACCTGGACAGCGATCTCGATGGTCTGCTCGGTGCACTTGGCCTCATCGTAGGTGGGCCATGCGTGGTAGGCCAGCTGCTCGGTGTGGCCCAGCTGCTGCCACAGTTCCTCGGTCATGTGGGGGGCAAACGGGTTCAGCAGTTCCAACAAAACCTCGTACTCGTCCTTGGTGGCACCGCCCTTGTCACTGAGGGCGTTGACGTAGATCATCAGCTGGGCGATGGCGGTGTTGGCCTTCAGGGCGTCGATGTCCTCGCCGACCTTCTTGATGGTGCGGTTGGCCACAGCCTCCAGCTCGGGGCGGATGCCGTCGCCGTCCGCCAACTTCTCGCTCATGGACCAGATCTTATCCAAGAAACGCTTGCAACCCTTAATGGAGGAGGTGTTCCAAGGGGCGGCTTTCTCGAAGTCTCCGATGAACATCTCGTACAGGCGCAGGGTGTCAGCACCGTACTCGTTCACCACGTCATCGGGGTTGACAACGTTGCCCAGGGACTTGGACATCTTGACGATGGGATGCTCGGCCATCTCGCCGTACTTCTCGACCAGGGCCTTGCGGGCGCCCTTCTCGTCGCCGTAATCGGCCAGCAGGCGCTTGCGCTCGGCATCGGGCTGGTTCTCGAAGGCATGGGGGTTCAGGCCCAGGATCATGCCGTGGGAGGTGCGCTTCCGGTAGGGCTCCTTAGTAGGCACTACGCCGATGTCGTACAGGAATTTATGCCAGAAACGGCTGTACAGCAGGTGCAGGGTGGTGTGCTCCATGCCGCCGTTGTACCAATCCACGGGGCTCCAGTACTCCAGGGCCTCCTTGCTGGCGATAGCATCGTGGTTGTGGGGATCGCAGTAACGCAGGAAATACCAGCTGGAACCGGCCCACTGGGGCATAGTGTCAGTCTCGCGCTTGGCGGGGGCACCGCAGCAGGGGCAGGTGGTGTTGACCCACTCGGTGTGGCGGGCCAGCGGGCTTTCGCCGTTCTCGCCCGGCTCAAAGTCCTTGATCTCGGGCAAACGCAGGGGCAGTTCGCTCTCAGGCAGGGGCACCCAGCCGCACTTGTCGCAGTAGACCATGGGGATAGGCTCGCCCCAGTAACGCTGGCGGCTGAAGACCCAGTCACGCAGTTTGAAGTTGACCTGCTTGTGGCCCTTGCCGTTCTCTTCCAGCCAGGCGTACATCTTGTTCTTGGCATCCTCGACAGACAGGCCGTCCAGGAAGCCGGAGTTGACCAGCGTGCCGGTAGCAACATCGGTGAAAGCTTCCTTGTCCAGGTCGCTCTCGGTGGTGCCCTTAACGACCTCGATGATGGGCATGCCGAACTTCTTGGCAAACTCCCAGTCGCGGGTATCGTGGGCCGGGACAGCCATGATGGCGCCGGTGCCGTAGGTAGCCAGAACGTAGTCAGACACGAAGATGGGCACCTGCTTGCCGTTGACGGGGTTGATGGCCTGCACGCCCTCGATGACAACACCGGTCTTTTCCTTGTTCAGCTCGGTGCGCTCGAAGTCAGACTTGCGGGCGGCTTCCTCCTGATAAGCGGAGACAGCGTCGGCATTCTTGATGAGGCCGGCGTCGGTCCACTTTTTGATGAAGGCATGCTCGGGGCTGATGACCATGTAGGTGCAGCCGAAGAGCGTATCGGCGCGGGTGGTATAGACGGTCAGGGTGTCGCCGGCGGTGGTGTCGAAGTTGATCTCGGCACCATGGCTGCGGCCGATCCAGTTACGCTGCTGGGTCTTGACGCGGTCGATGTAGTCCACATCGTCCAGGTCGTCGATCAAGCGGTCCGCGTAAGCGGTGATCTTGAGCATCCACTGGCTCTTGTTTTTCTGCACAACAGGGCTGCCGCAGCGCTCGCAAACGCCGTTGACGACTTCCTCGTTGGCCAGCACGACCTTGCAGCCGGTGCAGTAGTTGACGGTGGTCTCTTTCTTATAAGCCAGGCCCTTTTTGAAGAGCTGGATGAAGATCCACTGGGTCCACTTGTAGTACTCAGGGTCAGTGGTGTTGATCTCACGATCCCAATCGAAGGACAGGCCCAAGGCTTTCAGCTGGCTCTTGAAGCGGGCCACGTTCTTGGCGGTGACGATTTCGGGGTTGATGTGGTTCTTCAGGGCGTAGTTCTCGGTGGGCAGGCCGAAAGCGTCCCAGCCCATGGGGTACAGGACGTTGTAGCCGCACTGGCGCTTTTTGCGGGCTACGATGTCCAGCGCAGTGTAGCTGCGCGGATGGCCGACGTGCAGGCCAGCGGCCGAGGGATACGGGAACTCGACCAGGGCGTAGAATTTGGGCTTGGAATGGTCGATGTCAGCGTGGAAGGTATCTTCATCCTCCCAGACCTTCTGCCATTTGGCCTCAACGGTTTTGAAATCGTACTTCATACTCTATCTTTTCTCCCCACGTTGATAATTTAAATGGGTTTTTCTGTAAGGTTATTCGGCCGGGGTCTCGGCTCCTTCCGGCATCCACTCGCTGGCGGGCACGGGCTTGGCATCGGCCCACAGGTGCTCCAGGTCGTAGTAGTCATGGGCTTCCTGGGTAAAGACGTGAACGATGACGCTGCCGTAATCCAGCAGCACCCAGCGCTTGCCGTCGTGGCCCTCGGTGCGCAGCACCTGGACGCCCTCGCGGCCCAGCTGAAACTCGGCCTCATCGGCCAGGGCACCTACATGGGTGGTGGAGTTACCGGTGGCGATGACGAAATACTCGGTAACGGTGGTCAGGTCCTCAACCTCCAGGATATGGATGTTGAAAGCCTTTTTGGCGTCCAGCGCACGGGCCAGACGGATGGCAAGTTCTCTGCTTTCCATAGGTTCTCCTTTTATTTAGGCGGCCGGTTCACTGGTGGATTCGGATTCCGATGTCGCAGTCGCCGAATCATTTTCCATAACGTCCGTAACCTGGTTGGAACCGTCGCGGTTATTGTTCTTCTGGGCATCGTCGGCCTCGCTCATCAGACCGCCCATCACCTGGATGTTGGGGTCGGTGGCCGAGTAGCCGGACAGGTCAACGACGTTATCGCACAGGTTCAGCTGGCTGGCGTCCACAGGGCCGGTATTCTCGCGGAAATACTGGTTCAGCAGGTCGGCGTCCTCCTGCCGTGCCGGGTAAAGCAGCGCCTGGCCCTGATACTTCGGACCGCTGATGACCGGCATCTGGGCGATCATGATCTTGTTGGAATCGATCTTGAGCATGCTGACCGCGAAGCTGATGAGGGTGGAGGCGTTGAGGTCGGTCTCCATATAGTTCAGCACGGCGGGGGTCAGCCTAGCAACGTCCCAGATGTTGCCGATGCTCTTGAGCTTGCGGAACAGAGCGGCGTAGAACTGGCGCTGCATGTTCAGACGGCCGATGTCGCCGTCCGGGTAGACCTTACGGGCACGCAGCAGGAACTCCATAGCCGCGCCGTCCAACGTCTGGTAACCGGCGTGGATAACGCTGGCGCCCTGGCCGATGGCCGAGTAATCCACGTCCACAGGGACGTTGATCTCGACACCGCCGAACAGGTCGACAAGTTCAGTCAGCATTTCCAGGCGGATGGTGATATAACCATCGATGTGGATCTTGTACTGGTCGGCGACCAGCTCGCACAGGGCGGCCATATTGTTGTTGTTATCGCTGCCCTGGGTCTTGGCCACGCCGTTGATGCGGTAGTTGCCGGAGACGCTGGCGTCGGTGGTGACCATCGTGTCACGGGGGATCTGCAGCATCTTCAATTCGCCCGTTTCGTTGTTGAAATGGACGTACAGGATCATATCGGTCATGCCGTCGTTGACGTTGGAGTCGTTGGCGGCACCGGCGGACAGGTCGCCGGTGGAGGAACGATCCACGCCGGTGACAAGGACATTCAGCTCTTTATCCTGGAATTCCTTGGGGGTGTTGACCAGCTGGTTCAGCTTGATGCTGCCGCCCTTGGGGGCGATAGCGCCCATGATGAGCGCATACGCGCCGCCGAAGATCAGCACGATCACCAGCAGGGTGATGAGCAGGATCTTCCACCAGGTGCCTTTCTTTTTCTTCTTTTTGCCGCCGTTGCCCTTGCCGCTTTTTTTGCCGTGAGGCTTGGGGTCGGCGGGGTAACCGTCACGCGGGGGCTTGCGGCCGCCGCCGTTGGCGCGATGGGTGCGGGGGGCAGCTTCGTCCTTATGGTGGGCCTTGTGGGTGCGGGGCGTTTCTTCCATCTGGATGCCTCCGGCGGCGGGGGCTGCCTCGTCATAATTAAAGGCGGGGCGGCTGCCCTGCACCTTGTTCACATCCAGCTGCTGCACCTGCGCACGCGGGCGGCCGGTCTGGGCGGCACCATCACGGTGGATGGTGCGCTGCTGGGACGGCTGCGCGGGCCGGCTGGGGCGGCGGGTCTGGATCTCCCGCGTGGGGAACTGCACGGTGTTGCCGTACTTGCGTTCGGCTGCAGCGCGGTAGGCCATGGCCTGGCGCTGGGCGTGGGTCAGCTCACGGGGTGTCTCCTGCACGGAGGCCTGCTGGACCGGCTGCGGGGCTTCCTGCACAGGTTCCTGTACGGGGGCCTGCTGGCGGATCTGCCGGGCCTGCTGCTGGGTGCGCATGGGCTGCTGGATGATACGGCGGCGGGCGTTCTGGTTGGCCTGCTCCTGGGCACGGCGGCGGGCAGCCTCATACTGGGACTGGTCAAATCCGCCGGACGCGCTGCCGGTATTGAGCTTACGCGGTTCGCTCATTATGTTTCCTCCCTGTTTTTGGAGTTGGCGGGAACAGCCGCAAAACAACATACCGCGGATACGGCAGCAGCACTTTGGCTTCCCTTACAGTTCTTGCAAATGCTCTTTTGCATACTCGTATGCGGCCACGCTTTCAGGGTCCAGCGTGCCGCCCTTTTCTTCTACAAAATCAATGCTGCGCTTCAAAGCGTCGCACAATGCCCGATCCAGGTCCTGCATCTCCAATTTGCGCAGGTCTTCCACGCCGGGCCAGTCACGCTCAGCGCTGGTCATATCGGCCAAGTAGATGATCTTGTCCAGTTTGGTCATGTTCAGCTTGCCGGTAGTGTGGCAACGGATGGCGGACAAAATCTCAGGATCGGTAACGCCCCATTGGGTCTCGGCCAGGATGGCCGCGGCGATGCCATGCCACACGGGCGATGGGCGCGCAGGGGCATTTTCTGCTATTATAGCATTATCGGCAAAAATCTGCAACAACTCCGATTTGGGTAGTTCTTTGGCAGAATCATGCAAAATTGCCGCCACAGCGGCTTTTTCCGGGTCTGCACCCCACTGTTTTGCCAGTTTTACCGCCATTTTTTTTACATTTTTGGTGTGTGTCCAGCGTTTTTCGCTCAGACGCGGCTTCACGATCTTCTTGGCTTCTTCGCAGGTCATGGTATCAAACCTCTTTTTCTGCGCTGTATAAGTGGTTTTCCTGCACCACGCGCAATGTCTCCGGCGGCAAAATCTCCGGCCATTGTTCCGGCGGGATCTTGCCGCTGCGGATGTCGCTGGAGGCACAGGGGTAAGCCTCGGCCCTGGCAAACAGCACCCTACCGCCCTGGGCGGTCAGGTCGGCAGCGGCCGCCTGCAAAGCGGGTTCGTCCCCCGCTTCGCGGCTTTCCACCACCAGCGCGGCCATGGCCAGCATATCCTGCCAGCGGTACCACTGGGTAAAGGTCAGCAGCATGTCGCTGCCAACACAAAGGTACAGCTCTGCGCCGGGGTAGGCATCACGCAGCATTTCCAACGTGTGTACCGTGTAGCTGCGCCCGCCCTGGGCGATCTCCCAATCGCTGACTTCCACCGCCGGGCTAAGCGCCGTAAAGCATTGGCACATGGCCAGCCGCACTTTGCCGGGGGTGGTGCTGGCCTTTTTGTGGGGCGGGATGCCCGCAGGCATCACGATGGCCTTATCCGGCCGCACCAGTTCCAGCGCGGCCCGCAGGTTGTTCATGTGGCCGTTGTGGGGCGGGTCAAACGTGCCGCCGTACAACAAAACCTTTTGCACCGTGCCCATTATTTTGCAAAAACAGCGTCGAAGGCGCTTTCTTTCTTCTTTTTCTTGAACAGCACGAACTTACGGCCGATGACCTGCACGCACTCGCAGTCCAGCGCTTCGCAGAGGGTGTCGGCGGCTTCGCGGGCGGAATACTCGCTGTTTTCCAGCACCTTGATTTTGATCAGTTCACGGGCGGCGATGCAATCGGCCAGGCCCTGGATCAGGGTATCGTCGATCTCGCCCTTGCCGATCTGGAAAACGGGGTCAATGGTATTGGCGGCGCTGCGCAGGGCGGCGCGCTGTTTGCTGGTTAAAGCCATAATGGTCTCCTTTTTATAAATAGGTTACTGTAAAAACGCAGACATTCATTTTAAAAACACCGGAAGCTCCCGGGCCAATTTTTCCATGGCGCGGCCGCGGTGGCTGATAGCGTCCTTCTCGGCGTCGGTCAGTTCGGCATAGCTGCGGCAGGCGGTGTTCTCGGTGGTGGTGCCGTCGGGCAGGCCCACACGGGCGGGCACAAACAGCGGGTCGTAGCCAAAGCCGTTGGAGCCGGTCTCGGCGAAGCTGATGGAGCCGGGGCATTCCCCTGCCACTTCCAGTGCGCGGCCATCGGGCAGCATAAAGCAGATGGCCGAGACAAACTTGGCGGCGCGCTGCTCTGCCGGGACGTCGGCCATCTCGTGCAGCAGCTTAGCGTTATTGGCGGCGTCATCGCCGTGGTGCCCGGCATAGCGGGCGCTGTACACACCGGGGGCACCGTGCAGGGCGTCGACACACAGGCCGGAGTCATCCGCCACGGTGGGCAGACCGCTGGCCTTGCAGAACGCTTCGGCCTTGATGCGGGCATTCTCGGCAAAGGTAGTGCCGGTCTCCTCGGGGTCGAGGTCTATACATAAGTCACGCAGGCTCTTGACCTCGTGGCCCATCTGCTCCAAAATGCGGCGCAGTTCTTTCAGTTTGCCGGCGTTGTTGCTGGCGGCACATACGATCATGCCTGTTCCTCCCCGGAAGTTTCCTCTTTTTCTTCTTCCTCTTTCTGCAGTGCTTCCTCGGGCAGCAGGGTCTCCACGAAGGTCTGGGCGTCGAACTCCATCAGATCATCGATCTTTTCGCCCACACCGATAAAGCGGATGGGCAGGCCCAGGTTCTCCCACACAGAGACCGCACAGCCGCCGCGGGGGGTGCCGTCCAGCTTGGTCAGCACGATACCAGTGGCACCGGCGGCGCGGCAGAACTCCTCGGCCTGACTGATGGCATTCTGGCCGGTGATGGCATCCAGCACCAGCAGCACTTCCAGGCTGGCTTCGGGGCTGGCCTTTTTGACGCTGCGGGAAATTTTGGCCAGCTCGTCCATCAGGCCCTTTTTGTTGTGCAGGCGGCCTGCGGTATCGGCAATGACCATGTCGTAGCCCTTGGCGGTGGCGCTCTTGACCGCGTCAAAGATGACGGCGGCGGGGTCGGCACCCTGACCGGCCTGCACCAGCGGCACACCGGCGCGGTCGGCCCACAGTTCCAGCTGCTCGCTGGCAGCGGCGCGGAAGGTATCGCCCGCGGCCAGCATCACACGCTTGCCTTTCTCCTTATACAGATGAGCCAGCTTGGCGATGGTGGTGGTCTTGCCCACGCCGTTGACGCCGATGACCAAAATCACGGCAGGTTTACCGTCCAGCTCCATCGGGTAGCGGGGGGTCAATTCCTGGCAGATGATCTGGCGCAGTTCGTCCAATGCCTGCTGGCCGTTCTTGAGGTGCTTTTCCTCCACGGCATCCCGCAGCTCGTCCACCAGGCGCACAGCGCACATGGGGCCGACATCGGCCAAAATCAGCTGTTCTTCCAGTGTGTCATACAGGTCGTCGTCGATCTGGGCATGGGTCAACGTGTTGACAATGTTCTGGAAAAAGCCCGTGCGGGTCTTTTCCAGGCCGTACTTCATTTTCTGCTGCTCCTGGAACTCCTGCTCCGAGATGTTGCGCTTGAAAAAGTTGAAAAATCCCATGGGAAGCCTCCCTTATATATCAGGTAATGAGGTCTGCGCTGACCTTATCCAGGTCAAGGCGCAGGATCTTGGAAACGCCGTCCTCCTGCATGGTGACGCCGTACAGCACGTCGGCGGCCTCCATTGTGCCGCGGCGGTGGGTGATGACGATGAACTGGGTGTGGTCGGTCATGCGGCGCAGATATTGCGCATAGCGGGCCACGTTGACGTCGTCCAGCGCAGCTTCGATCTCATCCAGGAAGCAGAAGGGCGCGGGATTGACGTTGAGGATGGCGAAGTAGATCGAGATGGCGACCAGCGCCTGCTCGCCGCCGGAAAGGGCGCTCAGGTTCTTGATGACCTTGCCCGGGGGCGAGACCTCGATCTCGATGCCGGATTCCAGCACATTGCTTTCGTCGGAGAGGTACAGGCGTGCGTGGCCGCCGCCGAACAGCTCTTTGAAAATCTGCTGGAAGTGGGTGTTGATCTGCTTGAAGCTCGTCGTAAACAGCTCTTCCATCTCGCTGCACAGCTCGGCGATCATACGGGTCAACTCGCTCTTGGCCTTTTCCACGTCGGTGACCTGGGCTTTCAGGAAGTCGTAGCGTTCCTTGACTTCCTTATATTCCTCGATGGCGCCGACGTTGACGTTGCCCAAGCCGCGAATTTTGCCGCGCACCTCGGCCACGCTGCGGCGCAGCTCGGTCAGGGACTCAAACTCAACGCAGAGCTCCTTTGCCTCGCCGGCGGTGAGCTGGTACTCCTCCCACAGTTTGGTGTTGGTGTCGTTCAGCTCGTTTTCGGCGGCAGTGCGGCGTTCGGCCAGGCGGGCCATCTCGCCGCTCATCCGCTCGCGCTCATCGGTCAGGGCGCGGTTTTCCTGTCCTAAGCGGGCCACGGCGGCTTCCTTTTCCATGCGGGCGGCGTTGGCCGTGCGGATGGTCTCCTCGGCTGCGGCGATCTTCTCTTTGTTCTCGCCGCGGGTGCGCTCGATCTCGGCGATCTTTAAGGCATTGGCTTCGATCTTAGCCTTGGCGGCCTCGATGGCGGCGTTCAGCTCGCGGGCGCGGGCTTCGGCCTCGCCGGTGCGGCTTTGCAGGCCTTCCAAAGCGGCCTCATGCAGGCCGATGTCCTTCTCGTTGGCCAGGCGTTGCATCTGGTTTTCGCTCAATTCGTTGGTGATGCGCTCCCGCTCGGCGGTCAGACTGCCTGTGCTCTCGCCCAGTTCGGCCAGTTCGGCATTGTAGGTGTTCAGCTCGGCCTCGGCCTTGCCCTGGGCGGCTTCGGCTTCGGCGCAGGCGGTCCCGTTCTGGGTCACGGCGGCCTGCTGGGCCTCAATTTCGGCGGCCAGACTGCGGGTATTTTCCTCATGCTGGGCTACGGCGGCGGTCAGGCGATCGAGCTCCAGCGAGGCGCGCAGCCGTTCGGAGGAAGCATTCATGCCCTCGGCCTCGGCGCCGGAGAGCTGGGCGGTAAGGTTATCCACCTCGGCCTTGCGGGCTTCCAGCTCTTTTTCAGCATCGGCACGCTTTTTCTCCAGCTTGACCAGACGGGTGCGCAGTTCATCCAGCTCCTGCTTGCGGCTGAACACACCCACGCTGCGGGTAGTGGAGCCGCCGGTAAACGAACCGCCAGCGTTGATGACCTGGCCGTCCAACGTGACGATGCGGTTGCGGTAGCCCAGGTTTTTGGCCACAGTGGAGGCTTCGGACAGATCCTCGACCACGATGATGCGGCCGAGCAGGTTATCGATGATGTGCTGGTAGCGCGGGTCGCACTTGACCAGATCGGCGGCGACCTCAGCGGTGCCGGTGAGGCGGCCGGTGAAGCGGGAGCCCTGCACGGTATCCAGCGGCAGGAAGGTGGCGCGGCCTGCGCGCTCGTCCTTCAAAAAACCGATGGCCGCACGGGCGCAGCCCTGGTCCTCGACCACGATGTTCTGCAAAGCAAAGCCGAGGGCCGTCTCGATGGCGGTCTCATAGCCTTTTTCGACGGTGAGGATGCCCGCCACAGGGCCGATGATGCCCCGCAGACGACGGCCCGCAGCGGCGCGCATGACGGCCTTGACGCTTTGCTGGTAGCCGTCCATGTTGCGCTCCAGGTCTTCCAGAATGTGGATGCGCTGGGAGGTGTTGGACCGCTCTTTGTCGGCCTTTTGCAGCGCGTCGGCAGCTTCAGCCTGCTGGCGGCGGCGGCTTTCCAGTTTCAGCTTTAGGCCCGCCTTGATGTTATCGTTGCGGGTGACGGCCTCCTCGGCATCCTTCAGGCGGCGCTCGGCGCGGCGCTTTTCTTCCTCGGCAGCGGCGGCGGAGTTTTCCAGCTCTACGGCCTGCTGCTTTGCTTCATCCAAACGCTGGGCGGCGGCTTCTTTTGCCGATTGGGCCGAGGCGGCGCGCACTTTCGCGGCAGTGGCGGTGTCCTGCAGGCGGGCAATAGCGGCGTCGATAACGTCCCGGCGCTGGCCGCTGGCGGCAGCTTTTTCTTCCAGCGCACGGAGTTCGGCGCGCAGTTCTGCCACGCGGGCGTCCAGCGCAGCGACCTCGCCGTGCAGTTTTTCGATGGCGGCTTTGTGGCCGGCGGCCTCGGTCTCGATGGACTGGCGGCCCTGCCCGGCGCGCTCCAACTCGCCGGTGGCTTCGTCGATGCGGAAGCGGCTGTGCTCGCTCTCGTTTTTCAAAACGGCGATCTCACTCTCACTGCCCGCGTTGGCCTCAGTCACGGCGCGGATGTCGGCGTTGGCCTGCTCGACCTGCAGGACAAGCTGCTGGGCTTCCTCCCGCAGGGCGGCGCTTTTTTCGTCGAACTCGTCCAGCTGGCGGCTCAGGCGTTCGTAATCTGCCTGGGCGGCTTCAAACTTGCGCTGCTGGTCGCGCACGGTATCGTTGGCGCGGCGGATGGCATCGACCCAGAGAGTGACTTCCAGGCTCTTGCGGCGCTCGGAGAGTTCCAAAAACTGCTGGGCCTTTTCACTGTCCCGCTTCAGGGGGCCGACACGCTTTTCCAGTTCGCCCAAAATATCCCGCAGGCGTTCGAGGTTTCCCTCGGCGGCTTCGAGACGGCGTTCCGCCTCGTTTTTGCGGTAGCGGTACTTGGCGATGCCGGAGGCTTCCTCGAAAATTTCGCGGCGCTCGGCAGACTTGGCGCCGACGATCTCGGCAATGCGGCCCTGGCCGACGATGGCATAACCGTCGCGGCCGATGCCGGTGTCCAGCAGCAGTTCGTAGACATCCTTCAAACGGACGTTCTGGCCGTTGATAGAGTACTCGCTCTCACCGCTGCGGTAGTAGCGGCGGCCGATGGTGACCTCGTCGGCATCCATGTCCAAGCCGTGGTCGCTATTATCGATGGTCAGCGCGACCGAGGCAAAGCCCATGGCGCCGCGGCTTTGGGTGCCGCCGAAGATAACGTCCTCCATCTTGCCGGAGCCGCGCAGCTGCTTGGAGCTGGTCTCGCCCAAAACCCAGCGGATCGAGTCCGAAATATTCGATTTGCCGGAGCCGTTCGGCCCGACCACGCCGGTGATACCCTCGCCGATGGTGATCTTGGTCTTATCGGGGAAGGATTTGAAACCTTGGATTTCCAGTTCTTTCAGGCGCATGTATGGTTAAAACCTTTCGCGTAGGTTGGTTGAATTCGTATTTTTACCGCAGTTTCTCCAATGCCAATTTGGCGGCGTGCTGCTCGGCGGCTTTTTTGCTGCGGCCGGGGGCTTCGGCCAGCTTTTCGCCGTTGCGCCATACGCAAACGGTAAACTTCTTGGCATGGTCGGGGCCGGTCTCGCCGGTGACCTCATAGCGCAGCACAGCGCTGGGGTCCTGCTGGACTACCTCCTGCAGCTGGGTCTTGTAGTCTTCCTCGGCGGTCTTGCCCTCGGTGATAAAGGGCAGGATGAAGTTGCGGGCGGCCTCCATGCCGCCGTCCAGATACAGCGCAGCGATGACGGCCTCAAACGCATCGGACACCACGCTGGGGCGGTTGCGGCCGCCGCCCAGGTCCTCGCCGTGGCCCAGGCGCAGGTACTCGCCCAGGTGGATCTCCTGGGCAAACTGGAACAGCGCATCCTCACTGACGAGGCTGGCGCGCATGCGGGTCAGCTCGCCCTCGGGCCGGCCGGACTGGTGGAACAGGTAGTCCGCCACCACAACGGACAGCACGCTGTCGCCCAAAAACTCCAGGCGCTCGTTGTGGGTGGTGGCGACCTTGCTCTCGTTGGCAAAGCTGGTGTGGGTCAATGCAATGCGCAGCAGCGCGGGATTTTTAAAGGTATAATGCAGTACTTGCTGCAGTTCTTCCGGTTTTTTTGCCATCTGTCTCATGCCTTTCTTAAAACAACAGTACGATAGCGTTTACTCTTTTACAGGCTCGGCTTTCTCGGCTTCGGCCTTTTCGGCCACAGCGGCCAGGGCGGTCTGCATGGTGCCGCACAGGTCGTTGGCGACGCACAGCTTGGCCTGGCGGATGGCGTTTTTGATGCCTTTGGCGTGGCTGGAACCGTGGGCCTTGATGACCGGCTTGGCAGCGCCCAGCAGCGGCGCACCGCCCACTTCCTCAGAGTCCATCATCCGTTTCAGCTCGCCCAGGCCGCCTTTGATGCCCAGGTAGCTGAGCTTGGTGATGAGGTTTTGCAGGAAAATTTTCTTCAGCATGCCCAGCAGCGTTTTGGCGACGCCCTCGGTCAGCTTGAGGACCACGTTGCCGACGAAACCGTCGCAGACGACGACGTCCACCTCGCCATCCATGATGTAGCGCGGCTCGATGTTGCCGGCGAAATGGATACAGGGGTTAGCTTTGAGCAGCTGGTGGGCCTCGCGGTAGATGGGCGTGCCCTTGGTCTCCTCGGCACCGTTATTGACCAGCGCGACTTTGGGGGCGGTGCGGCCCATGACCTTCTCGGCGTAGACGCTGCCCATGGTGCCGAAGGCGTTCAGCATTTCGGCGCGGCACTCAACATTGGCGCCGCAATCCAGCAGCAGAAAGTTCTGCTTCGCGCCGGGCATCGGGGTAGCCAGCGCCGGGCGCTTGACACCTTTGATCGTCCGCACGATCAGGCTGGTGCCCACATGCAGTGCACCGGTGGAACCGGCGCTGACAAAGGCGTCCGCCTCGTCGTTTTTCAGCATCGTCAGGCCCTTGACCAGGCTGGAATCCTTTTTGTGGCGCACAGCCTTGACGGGGTCGTCGTGCATGTCGATATTCTCGGTGCAGTTGATAATGGTGAATGGTGCCAGGTCAATTTTGTTCTGGGCGGCGCAATCCTTGATAGCGTCTTCTTCGCCCAGCAGCACCAGCTCCATGCCGTCGCCAAACTCGGCCGCAGCCTGAGAAGCGCCCTGCAAAACGCACAGCGGGGCGTTATCGCCGCCCATGGCATCTACTAAAATTTTCATTTGTATTCCTCCACCCATGCGTGCATGGCGTTTTGTGCGTTCTGCGAAAGAGCGGCGTAACGCTCGCGCTTATCGCGGATGGTGTTGATTTCTTCGGTGCGGGGCAAGATGCCCATGTTCGCGCCCATGGGCTGGAAGTCCTTGTTGGGCGTGGTGATATAATCCAGCAGCGCACCACACATCGTGCTGGCGGGCGGCGGGGGCAGCTCACGGCCCTGCAGGCGGGCCAAGATCTGGCGGGCAGCCAGCAAGCCGCTGGCGGCGCTTTCCATATAGCCCTCAAAGCCAGTGATCTGGCCCGCAAAAAACACGTTGGGGTGTTCCTTCAGAAATTGCTGCCCGGTCAGCACGCTGGGGCTTTCCAAAAACGTGTTGCGGTGCATGACGCCGTAACGCACGAACTCGGCATGCTCGAGGCCCGGGATCATACTGAACACCCGCTTCTGCTCACCCCATTTGAGGTTCGTCTGGAAGCCGACGAGGTTGTACAGCGTGCGGGCGGTGTTCTCGGCGCGCAGCTGCACAGCCGCCCAGGGGCGGTGCCCGGTGCGGGGGTCCCGCAGGCCCACCGGGCGCAGCGGGCCAAAGCGGATCGTATCAGCTCCGCGGGCAGCCATGACCTCGATGGGCATGCAGCCCTCGTAGACGGTGAGATCGCCGTCAAAATCGTGGAGCGGCGCGCGCTCGGCGGCGATCAGCTCGGCGTGGAAAGCCTCGTACTCTTCCTTGTTAAAGGGGCAGTTAAGGTAATCGGCCTCGCCGCGGCCATAGCGGGAAGCAGCGAAGACCTTCTCGTAGTCCAGGCTTTCGGCGGTAACGATGGGCGCTACCGCGTCAAAAAAGCTCAGGCGGTGGTCTCCGGTCAGGCCGGCCACGGCGTCCGCCAGGGCTCCCTCGGTCAGCGGGCCGGAGGCTACCAGCACGGGGGCGCTTTCGTCGAGAGCGGTCACTTCCTCACGATGCACTGTGATATTCGGGTGCTTTTCCACCATCTCAGTAACGGCGGCGGAGAAGACATCCCGGTCCACTGCCAGCGCACCGCCGGCCGCCACGCGGGCGGTCTCGGCCGCCTTCAGCAGGTGGCTGCCCATCATCTTCATTTCCAGCTTGAGCAGGCCGGAGGCAGAGTCCGGGCGCTCGGCTTTCAGCGAATTGGAGCAGATCAGCTCGGCAAAGCCGGCACTTTTATGGGCGGGCGAAAACTTGCCCGGTTTTTGTTCGTACAGGTCTACCTGCACACCGGCGTCCGCCAGCCACAGCGCGGCTTCGCACCCCGCCAGACCGGCACCGATCACGTTTACTTGCATAGTCACTCCGTTATGGTTTCGGCGTTATTCCGCCATTTTTCACTTCTTTTCGATAGGCTTCGTAAAGCCGCAGCCCTCTTTGGCGCAGTAGAGCTGGCCTTTTTTCTTAAACAGGGTCTGGCCGCACTGGGGGCATTTTTCAGGCACAGGCTCGTCCCAGGTCATAAAGTTGCACTTGGGGTAGTTGCTGCAGCCGTAATAAATGCGCCCTTTCGCGCTTTTGCGCACCAGCATGTGGCCGCCGCACTCCGGGCAGATGCCGCCGGTATCTTTGACCAGCGGGTGGGCGTTGCGGCACTCCGGGAAGCCGGAGCAAGCCACGAACTTGCCGTACCGGCCGGATTTGATGACCATGGGGCGGCCGCACTTTTCGCAGATCTCGTCGGTGGGGATGTCCTCGACCTTGACGCGCTTGCCCTCCATGTTCTTCTCGGCGTCCTCCAGGCTCTTGGCAAAGCCTTTGTAGAAGTCATCGATGGTCTGGACCCAGTCAGCCTTGCCAGCCTCGATAATATCCAGCTTTTTCTCCATATCTGCGCTGAATTTCACATCTACAATGTTGGGGAACTGCTCCATCATCACAGTGTTGACGGCCTGACCCAGCGGGGTGGTTTTCAGCTTTTTCTGGTCTTTTTCCACATAGCCGCGGTCGACGATGGTGGTGATGATGGGCGCGTAGGTGGAAGGGCGGCCGATGCCGTTTTCTTCCAATGCGTGGATCAGCGTGGCTTCGGTGTAGAGCGGCGGCGGCTGGGTGAACTTCTGGTCTGCCGTCAGGCTGCGCAGTTTGAGGGTCTGGCCCTCCTCCAGCGGGGGTAGGGCGGTCTCCTTTTTCTGCTTGTCGTCGGTGGATTCCTCGTACAGGGCGGTGAAGCCGTCAAAAGACACGCGGAAGCCAGATGCACGGAAAAGGTAATCCCCTGCCGTGATGGACACCGAGACGGTATCCTGGATGCAGTCGGCCATCTGGCTGGCCATAAAGCGGCTCCAGATCAGGCGGTACAGTTTGGCGGTGTCGCCGCTGATGCTCTGCTCCACTTCATCGGGGGTCAGTTCCGGCATAGACGGGCGGATCGCTTCGTGGGCGTCCTGGGCGGCCGTGGCCGAGCGGGACTTCCACTTGCGCTGGGTGTTGCAGACGTAGTTGTCGCCCCAGCGGCCCGCGATGAACTGTTTGGCGGCGGCGCTGGCCTCGGCGGCGATGCGCAGCGAGTCGGTACGCATGTAGGTGATCAGACCCACGGTGCCGTGGCCTGCAATGTCCATGCCTTCGTACAATGTCTGGGCAGCGCGCATCGTGCGGGTGGCCGAGAAGCCAAAGGCACGGCTGGCGTCCTGCTGCAGGGTGGAGGTGATGAAGGGCGGCGCGGGCTGGCGGCGGCGCTTGCCTTTTTCCAGTTTGGAGATGGTGTAGCTTTTACCATCCAGCGCAGCCACGATGGTATCAGCCTGCTCTTTGTTGGTGACGGTCAGCTTTTTGCCGTCAGCGGTAGCGGCCAGGCGGGCCGTAAAGCCGTTTTTGCTGTTGCTCTGGGGGTACAGCGCGGCGTCGATGTTCCAATATTCATCGGGCTTGAAGTTTTCAATTTCCAGCTCGCGGTCGCGGATCAGGCGCACCGCCACGCTCTGCACACGGCCGGCGGAGAGGCCGCGGCGGACCTTGCGCCACAGGAACGGGCTGAGCTTGTAGCCCACCAAGCGGTCCAGTTCGCGCCGGGCCTGCTGGGCGTTGAACAGATCAATGTTGATGGCACGGGGATGGGCCATACCCTCCTTGACGCCCTTTTTGGTGATCTCGTCAAAGGTCACGCGGTTGGGGGCGGCGGGGTCCAGGCCCAAAATGTTGGCCAAATGCCAGCTGATGGCTTCGCCTTCGCGGTCCGGGTCGGTTGCAAGCAGGACGCCGTCGCACTTTTTAGCCTCGGCTTTCAGCTCTTTGACCAGTTTCTGCTTGCCCTTGATGGTGATATACTTCGGCGCAAAGCCATTGTCCACATCAATGCCCAGCTGGCTGGCGGGCAGGTCACGCACATGGCCCATGCTGGCCGTAACTTTATAGCCCCGGCCCAGGTATTTGCTGATGGTCTTTGCTTTGGCGGGGGACTCCACTATGACTAATTTCGGCATAGGTTACCTCAACTTAACTCTATATTTTACAGGGCGACATAGCGCCGTCCCGGCTGACTTTGTGCACCGCCGTACAACTCCAATTCGGTACAGGCGGCCAGCACCCGGCTGGCGGACAGGCCGGTGGCAGCGGCCAACTCGTCCACGCCTTTGGGCGTGGGGCCCAGTGCCGCATAGACGGCCTGGGCGTCGGGGCTGGTTTGTTCCACCGCAAAGGCCGATTGCTCCGGCGCGGCGCTTTCACTTTCCACGCCCATACAGGCCAGCACGTCCGCTGCCTGGCACAGCACCCCGGCCCGGCCGGAGCGCAGCAGCTCGTTGGTGCCCTGGCTTTGGGCGCTGTAAATACTGCCCGGCACGGCCAGCACCGGGCGGCCCAGGCTTTCGGCGTGGGACACGGTGTTCAGCGTGCCGCTGCGAATGCGAGCCTCGGCCACACAAAGCACCTCCGACAGGCCGGCGATCAGCCGGTTGCGGGCCAGAAAGGTGCCTTTTTGCTTACCCTGGTAGCCGGGCGGGTACTCGCTGCAGACGGCGCCGCCGCCTTTCTCGATGCGCTGGCGCAACTTGACATTGGCGGCGGGGTAGGTCGTATCGATGGCCGTTCCGAGGAACGCCACGGTGGGTGTGCCAGCTTCCACCGCCGCGCGGTGGCCCTCACTGTCGAGACCGTCCGCCAGACCGCTGACAATGACGGCTCCCTGTTTGGCCATCTCCAGCGAAAGGTCAAACGCCGCCTGCCGCCCGTAAGCGCTGGGGCGGCGGGTGCCCACCATGCCCACATAGCGGTGGCCGTTCAGGCAGGCGGGCTCGCCGGTGACGTACAGCACCAGCGGCATATCCGGCAGGTCCCGCAAGCGATCCGGGTAGGCGGCATCATCGGGAGTGATGATCTCCACACCGGTCAGCAGACAGTGATCCAGCCGCTCCTCATAATCAAAGGGGGTGGTGTCGCACAGCTGGGCGACGGCGTGGTCGCTCAAAAAGTAGGGCGGTGCTTCCCGCCCGGCGCACAGGGCTTCGTATAAAGCTTCTGGGTCGGGGTAGAGCGCCAGCAGATCGCGGGCGTTCTGGCAGGCAGAACCAACGGCATCCGCCAGCCAAAGCCAGGCCAGTGTCTTATCCACGCGCGTCTCCCCTTCCCTTATTATACTATGTTTTTACACATTGCGGAACTGCCACAGCAGCACGCTGCCGGCCACACCGGCGTTCAGGCTTTCCACCTGGTCTGTCATCGGGATACGCACAGCCAGGTCACAGGCAGCCACGGTGGCATCCGTCAGGCCCTGGCCCTCGCTGCCAATGACTACGCAGAGTCCCTGCGGGAACTCCTGCCCGGCTTCACCCAGCGGGCGGGAGTTGTACAGAGCGGTGGCCAGGCAGGCCACACCCCGGGCGCGCAGGCCTTGCAGGGTGGCGGGCAGGTCGTCCACATGCAGTACCGGCAGCCGCCCGGCCGCGCCCATCGAGGAGCGCAGTGTTTTGGGCGAAAACGGTGCGGCGCACCCCGGTCCCAACAGGACCAGGTCGTACCCAAAGGCCGCGGCGCTGCGCAGCAGGGTGCCCACATTGCCGGGGTCCTGCACACCTTCCAGCGCCAGGATGTGGGTGGCGGTGTCCAGCCGCTCTACCGGGGGCGCGGGCTGTTCAAACAGCACAAACACGCCCTGGCTCGTCTTGGTGCCCGCCAGCTTTTCGGCCACGTGAGGCGCGATCAGCGTGGGGCGCAATCTTTCCAACGCGGGCGTCTTTTCCATAGCCGCCTCGGTGGCATAAGCCGTGCGCGGGGTGCAGCTTTTGGCCAGTTCCAGGCAAAGCTTCGGCCCCTCGGCAAAAAACAGCCCCTCTGCCGCGCGCTGCTTCTCACTATCGCGCAGTGTGCAGGCATACTTTACGCCTGCGTTGTCGCGGCTGGTGATTATATCCATTGTAGCGCCCCTCTCCCGTAAAATCAATGTTGTTTTATGAACGATAGGGATTCCCTATGCAGGAAAGCCACCCACAGTAAGCCGTAAAACGGCTGTGCTATAGCTTTCCCCTTTAAACACAAAAGGACTCACGCGTGCGCGTGAGTCTTTTTGCAAGAATTATTACAGAGCCTTCTTGGCGGTCTCGACCAGAGCGTTGAAGCTGGCGGGATCGTGGATAGCCATTTCAGACAGCATCTTGCGGTTCAGCTCGACGCCAGCCTTCTTCAGGCCGTTCATGAAGCTGGAGTAGTTCATGCCCTGAGCGCGAACAGCGTTGTTGATGCGGGTGATCCACAGGTTGCGGAACTGACGCTTCTTCTGCTTACGGCCAACGAAAGCGTAGTTGCCGGACTTCATGACGGCCTGCTTGGCCATGCGGAAGTGCTTGGACTTAGCACCGTAGTAGCCCTTTGCGAGTTTGAGAGTTTTAGCACGACGCTTGTGCGTCATGGTAGCGCCTTTAATACGAGCCATGGTTTATATCTCCTTTATACACTCTTAAGTTAACTGACCTTGCCGCGGGGCGATTAGCCGCCGTAGGGCATCATTTTCTTGACAGCAGCCTCGTTGGTCTTGTCGACATACTTGGGCATGCGCAGGCCGCGGGTGAGCTTGGTGGTCTTCTTGGTCAGGATGTGACGGCGCTTGGTCGCATTGCGCTTGATCTTACCGGAAGCAGTCATCTTGAAGCGCTTCTTTGCGCCGGAAAGGGTCTTGAGCTTCATTTTAGCCATTGTTGTTTCCTCCTAAAGAGTTACTTCTTACTTGTTGGGTGCGGGGGACATGAACATCATCATGCTGCGGCCCTCAAGCTTGGGCTGCTTGTCGATGACGGCCTTGCCTGCCAACGCATCGGCAAACCGCTTGTGCACTTCCAGACCCAGGCTGGTATGTGCCATTTCACGGCCGCGGAACCGGATGCTCACCTTGAGCTTGTGACCCTGCTGCAGGAATTTGGCAGCCTGATTCACCTTGGTGTTGAAGTCGTTGGTGTCGATATTCAGGGAAAGGCGGATCTCCTTGAGTTCAACCACTTTCTGGTTCTTCTTGGCTTCCTTTTCCTTTTTCTGCATCTCGAAACGGTACTTGCCGTAATCCAGGATCTTGCACACCGGCGGCTTGGCCTGCGGCGCAACCTTGACCAGGTCAAGATCTTTGTCGATAGCCATACGCAGTGCGTCGCGCGGGCTCATAATGCCCATCTGCGCGCCGTCCGCCCCGATCAGGCGGATCTCTTTATCGCGGATCTGCTCATTGATTTCCAGTTCCTTGGAATTGCTGTTGCTGGCGATTGGAACACACCTCCCACAAGTGTATGATAAATGATAAAAGCGGCTGCCATAAAAGCAGCCGCCGAACATACGTAGTTGCGCACCAAGTGCGTATCTGGTATGACCCGGGGCTTTGCGCCCGCAAGGTGAGCCGACGGCCTACTGCCGGTTGCTGCTTTTTTTACAGGCAATAGTTTACCATAGAAACCGTGCCTTGTCAAGGGATTTTTTCACACTTTTACATCGTTTCCGGCACGCTGACTTTGAACATGGTCAGGATGTTGCGGATGACGCCGCGCACGGCGAGACACAGGGCAATGCGGCCCTGCTGGACAGCACCCTCGGTGCCCATGATGCGGCAGGCATTATAGAAGCGATGGTAAGCCGAGGCCACATCGATGCAGTAGCGGGTGATGCGGGCGGGGTCGTACTTATCGGCCGCGGCCACGATCTCTGCCGGGAAGGCGGCCAGCAGGCGGATCAGGGCCTGCTCGGCGGGGTCGGTCAGCACGGAGGCATCAACACCGTCCACACCGTTGAAGGTGATGCCCTCGCTCTCCAGCTTTTTCAGCACGGAGCAGATGCGGGCGTGGGCATACTGCACATAGTAGACGGGGTTTTCACTGTCGTTGCGCACGGCCAGGTCGAGGTCAAAGTCCAGGGTGGAGGAGCTTTCGCGCTGGTTGAAGAAGAAACGGGCGGAATCGATAGGCACCTCGTCCAGCAGGTCGGTCAGGGTGATGGCCTTGCCGGTACGCTTGCTCATACGCACGGGCTTGCCGTCGCGCATCAGGTTGACCATCTGCATCAGCACGATGTCCAGGCGATTGCCGTCCAGGCCGATGGCATCCATAGCACCCTTCATGCGAGCCACGTGGCCGTGGTGGTCGGCGCCCCAGACGTCGATGGCCTTGTCAAAGCCGCGGACGGCCAGCTTATTATAATGGTAGGCGATGTCGGCGGCAAAGTAGGTGGGGATGCCGTTGGCGCGGACGAGGACCTCGTCCTTAGCCTCTTCCTCGCTGCCGTCGTCAGCCTTTTTCTTGTTGACGACGCCGTACTTGGCGGCGTACTGGGCACTGCGGTACATGATAGCGCCATCCTCGGCCTTGTAGCAGGCACCGATCTCCAGCAGCTTATCCACAACCGCCTGGACCGCACCGGACTTGTGCAGGTCGCTCTCGTGGAACCAGACATCATAATCGATACGATACTTGCCCAGGTCGCGCTGCAGGCCGGCAATGTTCTTGGGCAGGGCGTCGGCAATGAGAGCCTCTTTCAGCTCCTCGAAGTCGGCATTGACATAGCTGTCGCCATGGACCTCAGCAAACTCCTTGGCGCGCTGAATGATGTCAGCGCCCTGGTAGCACTCCTCGGGCAGCGGGCAGGCTTCCTCGCCCTTGTACAGCTGCAGGTAGCGGATGGCCAGGCTCTTGCCGAACTTCTGGATCTGGTTGCCGGCGTCGTTGATATAGAACTCGCGGGTGACATCGCAGCCGGCCCAATCCAGGCAGGCGGCCAGACCGTCACCCAGGGCACCGCCGCGGGCGTTACCCATGTGCATGGGGCCGGTGGGGTTGGCGGAAACGAACTCCACGTTATACTTTTTACCGGCACCGGCGTCGGTGCGGCCGTATTCCGGGTTGGCGCAGGCGGCGCGGACGACGCTGGTGAACCAATCCTGACCCAGGAACAGGTTGATGAAGCCGGGGCCTGCAATGTTCACGCCGGAGAACAGCGTGCCGTTCAGGTCCAGCTTGGCGGTGATGGCCTCAGCGATCTGGCGGGGTGCCTTATGGAAAGCACGGGCACCGGCCATGGCAATGTTGGATGCTACGTCACCGTTTTTGACATCCGCCGGGATCTCGACGATGAAATCGGGCAGTTCCGCGGCGGGCAGGGTGCCATCGGCCACGGCGGCCTTGGCGGCATCGGTCAGCAGGGCGCGGGCTTCGGTCAGCGCGGCCTGGCGGGGGTTGTAGTTTTTATAGTCCATAGGTTACCTCCTGTGGGAGTTTTGCTTTTGTACGACTTAGTTTTCGGGCAGGGCTTCCACCGTGATGTCCACGAGGTTGCGGCTGATGAAATTCTCGGCGCCGGAATCCAGCGTATAGCTGAATTTCAGCTTGCCGCCCTCCTCGGTCAGTTCATGCTCGATGACATCGGCGGCGACGCCCAGGCTGATGGCACCGTAGCCTGTCTCGTAATGGCAGAGATGGCGGGTGCCTTTCTCAACGATAAGCTGGCTGGGCACCTTGCCGTAACGCAGCATGGATACTTTACGGGCATCTTCGGCCACCTTGACGGTGGTGGTGCATCCTTCGTAGCCGGTGGCTTCGGTTTCTTTATAAACGATATAATAGGCACCCTCTTTGTGGACGAGGGAGCCGCGGGTCATCAGTTCGACGGTGTCGCTGTCGCCGCGCTGCTCCATGGTACCTTTGATGGTGATGAGAAAATTTTCCTGCATGGTTTTTCCTTATACAAATATAAGTTTGTGCTTAAGGGTAGGCTCTCCCCCCACCCGCTTCGCGGGACCGCTCTGTCGCTACGCGACATCTCCCCACGCTGTGGGGAGTCACCCTCCCAGAGGGGGCCTTTGGGCAGAAGATGCTTATTTAGGGCAATACCGCATAATTCTAAGTGCCGATACAGCGAGCGAGGTGCGGCAGCTGCTAAGCCAAAAGCGCAGATAATACTTTGTGCTGCAAAGGTGAGCGCCGCCAGTGGCGGATACAGCGAACCGAAGCAGGGGCAGCGGTCGCAGAGTGCGAGGGGCTTTTGTCCCCGAAGCACGATGCGGGTACCGCAACCCGACATTATCGAGCATTTTGGCAACGCAGATGCCGTGCCGCAGCCGCCGGAGCGGTGCTTAAGCCGTTAGGCGGGAATTGTACGGTGTTGCCTTAGTAAGTTTCAATCGCGATCTGCTCAACAGGGCCACCGGCGTATTCGCCGAGGAAGCGATGTTCCAGTTCGTCGAAGTTATCCGGCGTGTCGCTGACGTAGTAATGGGCGTTGCCGCCCTCGGTGCGGCCGTTCAGCAGGCCCAGATCCGCCAGCGCCGCCGCGGCCGCTTGGGCCGTGACCTTTCCGGAATCGATCAGGGTGACATCGCTGCCCATGAAATCGCCGATCATCTTTTTCAACAGCGGATAGTGGGTGCAGCCCAGGATCAGGGTGTCGACCCCGGCATCCTTTACCTCCTGCAGATACTCGGCGATGATGAGCTTGGTGACGGGGTTGCCGTCGTTCACATAGCCGTTTTCCACCAGCGGCACGAACATGGGGCAGGCGCGGGCAATGATCTCCGTCTCCGGCTTCATGTCCTTGATGACCGCCGCGTAGGAACCGCTGCGCACCGTGGCCGCCGTGCCGATGATGCCCACCTTGCCGTTGCGGGTGGCATCCACTGCCGCACGGGCCGTAGCACCCACCACGCCGGTAAAAGGCACCGGCAGACGGGCGGCTTCCTCGGGCGGGTAGGTGGAGGACACTGTGCCGCAGGCAGCAATAATGAACTTTACATCGTGGGAAAGCAGAAAGCGGATGTCCTGCCGGGCATACTGGCGGATGATTTCCCGCCCGCGGGAGCCGTAGGGCACGCGGCCGGTATCACCAAAATAAATGATGTCCTCGCCGGGCAGCACGCGGCGCAGCTGGCGCACGGCGGTCAAGCCGCCCAGACCGCTGTCAAACACTCCGATGGGGCGGGTGTCCATCAGTATGCCCCCTTCCGACGGTGCAGGGCCAGCTGCAGCAGGCGGTCCACCAGCTGGGCGTAGCTCAGGCCCTCGTGCTCCATCAGTTTCGGGTACATGCTGATGGAGGTAAAGCCCGGCAGGGTGTTCAGCTCGTTGCAAAGCACACGGCCGGTGCCGCGCTCCACAAAGAAGTCGCAGCGGGACAGGCCGGCGCAACCCAGGGCCAGGTACGCGCGGCGGGCCTCTGTGCGGACTTCGTCCAACTTTTCCTCGCTCAGATGGGCGGGGATGACAGTCTGAGAGACACCGTTTTTGTACTTGTCATCGTAGGTGTAGAATTCCGCACCGGCCAGAATTTCGCCGGGGCGGGTGGTGGAGACAGTGGCGGGGTCGTCGGGGTTGCCGATGGCGGCGCACTCGACCTCCTGGCCGTCGATGAACTCCTCAAAGACGACCTTGTCATCCTCTTTCAGGGCGGTCACGACGGCCTGCTCCAGCACAGCACGGTCGGTAGCTTTGGTAATACCAACGCTGGAACCGGCGTTGGCGGGTTTGACGAAGATGGGGTAGCCCAGACGCTGTTCAATGCTGTCCAGCAGGGTCTTGTGGTCGCCCTCCAGCTCGGCGCGGATGGCGCTGGCCCACTTGCAGTGGGGCACACCGGCGGCATCCATGATGGTATTGGCAACGGCTTTGTCCATGCAGACAGCGCTGCCCAGCACGCCGCAGCCCACGTAAGGGATGCGGGCCAGTTCAAACAGGCCCTGGATGGTGCCATCCTCGCCGTTTTTGCCGTGCATGACGGGAGCGCAGATGTCGATGTGGACCAGCTCGGCCTTGCCGTCCTTCAGCAGCCAGATGCCGTGGTCGGTGCGGTCGGGGCTGAGGACGCAGGGGGTGCAGTCGGCACCCTTCTCCCAGCTGCCGTCGGCCATGGCCTCAGGCGTGGGACTGCAGGCCAGCCAGCGGCCCTGCTTGGTGATGCCCACGGGGAACACCTCGTATCGATCGGCACAGGGGGCCTGTGCCAGGGCGCGCAGCCAGGTCGAGGCCGAAACACAGCTGACCTCGTGCTCACTGGATACGCCGCCGAAAAACAGCGCAACGCGCAGTTTTTTAGTTTCGTTCATAGTAGAAAGACTCCTCAACAGTTATATACAGACACACTACAAGTCTTCAGTTTATTATAATACCATATTATGCAGGGGTTTGCCATAGCATTTGCAAAAACTTTTTGGAGAATTGGCGCAAGCTGCGCGATTACACAGAAAAGGCTCCCCCTGTGAGGGAGCCTTTTCCGTGTTGCCGTCTATTTGCAGGGGCATATTACTTTTTCTGTTTTTTCGTCTCGATCAAATGCCGTATCGCCAGGACGGGGTGGTGGAAGATCATCCGCGGGCCGCTCCAGCGCATGACCTGGCGGATGGCCTCCCGCATCTGGGGCTTGTAGCAATGAGTCTTGCAGGCACTGCAGAAGGTCTTGGTCTCCATGTGCGGGCAGTGGTCCACCCGGGCATCGGCATAGCCGCGCAAAGCCTCACAGTCCGGGCAGAGGGTATGCCCCCTGGTACCGTGGTGGCCATGGCAGTACAGCTCGATCATCAGGCCCACGGTCTGTTTTTCCTGCTCGCGCTTTTGGGCGGGTGTTTTGGCGGCCATCAGCTCATCCTCCCGTTCTCTACCGAGTAGATGCGGTCCGCAATGCGCATGGTGGAGGCGCGGTGACTGACCAGCACCACCGTCTTGTCCTTGCGCTCCTCGGCCAGGCTCTTTAGAATTACCGCTTCGTTCAGGCTGTCCAGGTTGCTGGTGGGTTCATCCAGCAGGATATACGGCGCATCGTGCAAAAAAGCCCGTGCCACGCCCAAACGCTGGCGCTCGCCGCCCGAAAGGGTACTGCCCAGCTCCCCTACCGGCGTATCGTAGCCCTGGGGCAGGGTCATGATAAAATCGTGGATGGACGCTTTTTTGCAAGCCCCCACCACCTGCTCGTGGGTGGCGTTCTGGTTGGCTATGCGCAGATTTTCCTCAATGCTGTCGTGGAACAGCACGGTGTCCTGCTCGACGAAGCTCTCGGCGCTGCGCAGGCTGGCGGTGTTGATCTTTTTAATGTTCACGCCGGACAGTTCGACTTTGCCCAGATCCGTATCCCAGAAGCGCATCATCAGCTTGAGCAGCGTGGATTTGCCGCTGCCGCTGCGGCCGGTGATGCCGATGACGGAGTTCTGCGGCACTTCCAGCGATACGTCGTTCAAAATCACGTCACTGCCATAGCCAAAGGTCACACGGCGGCAGGCAGCGCCGGTAAAGGCGATGTCCTCGCCGCCGGTCACTTCCCGCACGGTGGGCTGCTCGTCCAGCACGTCCAGCACACGGTTGCCCGCGGCAAAGGTGTTTTGCAGTCCGGTGCCCAGGTTGGCCAGGGCGATGACCGGGCCGAAGCTACTCATCAGCGCCACCACGGCGATCAGGCAACCGTCAAAGCCGATGGTGCCGCTTTGTGCAAGGCCCGCCGCCAGCGCCAGCATGCCGGCGTCCAGCAGCAAAATGATGCCGCCGGTGACAGCCTGGGCCGTGCCGCCCGCCAGCTTTAAGCGGCGCTCCTGCGACGAAAGTTTATCGGTGCGGGCGTTGATCTGAGCCAGACGATGGGGGCCGTCGCCATACTGCAGACTTTCCCGCACGCCGCGCAGACTGTCCAGCACAAAGCCGTTCAGCGCGCCGAAGGACGCGCGGAATTCCTCGCCGCTGCGGCGGGCGGACTTGGCCGCTGCCACCGGCACCAGCAGGCCGATGACCAGGTAGGCCCCCAAGGCATACAGCCCCAGCAGCCAGTTGTAACCCGCCAAAAAGGCCGCCATAATGGCGCTGACGATGACCGCGATGCAGATGGGTGAAATGGTGTGAGCGTAGAACACTTCCAGCAGCTCGATGTCCGCCGTCAGCACGGCGATCAGGTCGCCGCGGTCGCGGCCCTCCAGTTTAGCCGGGGCCAGCTGGCGCAGCGCGCCGAAGACCTTATCCCGGATGAGGGCCAGCAGCTTAAAGGCGATAAAATGATTGCAGCCCTGCTCGGCATAGTGCAGCACGCCGCGGGCGATGGCCAGCACCGGCAGCAGCAGGCAAACGGTGCCAAGGCTGATGGGCATGCCGGGCAGGATGCTGTCCAGCAGCGCGTAGGTGCCCAGCACGGTGATAAAAATGGCGCAGAGGAAGCCTGCCACGCCCAGCAGCACGGCGGCCACCATCACGGGGGCCAGCGGCTTGACCAGCCCCACCAGACACCCCATAACGGCCAGATTGCCGCGGGTCTTTTTCTTATTCTCAGGCATGGGATGCTTCCTCCTTTCCGTAATTTTCCAGTTCTTGCTGCTGGGTCCACAGGCGGGCGTAGGTGCCGCCCGCCGCCAGCAGGGCTTCGTGGGTACCCTGTTCCACCAGGCTGCCATGGTCCAGCACGTAGATGTTGTCCGCCGCCGTAACGTTGGCCAGGCGGTGGGAGATCAGGATGACAGTCTTTTTGCCTGCCAATGCCTGGATCTGGGCCATGATGTCGTTCTCGCTCTCCACGTCGATATTGGACGTAGCTTCATCAAAGATATAGACCGGGCTGTCATGCAGCAGGGCGCGGGCCAGGGCCAGGCGCTGCCGCTGGCCGCCGGAAAGATTGCTGCCGCCCTCGTTCAGCTGGGTGTCCAGCCCGTTTTCGCTGCGCAGGAAGTCCGCCAGCCGCACCTGCTTCAGCACAGCCCACAGGGCGTTGTCGTCCGCCATGGGCGCGGCCATGCGCAGGTTCTCGGCCACCGTGCCTTTGAACAAGTGGCTGCCCAGGCTGACCAGCGTTACATTTCTGAGCAGGGCGGATTCTTTCACGGCGGAAAGCTCCTGCCCGCCCAGGGTCACGCTGCCGGTGTAGCCCGCGGCGCGGCCGGTCAGCACGGCGGCGATGGTAGATTTGCCGCAGCCGCTCTCGCCCACCAGGGCGGTGAAGCTGCCGCGGGAGAAGTCGAGATTCAGGCCGTGCAGCGTCTCTTTTTCGGCAGCATAGCCGAAGTGCAGGTCACGGCAGTGGATGGCACAATCGGCATCCGGCTCGGCGGTCTTGCCGGCGGCTTCGGGCAGATCCAGCAGCTTAAAGATCTTATCGCTGGCGGCCATGCCGTTCATGGCCACATGGAAGTAGGACCCCAGCGCGCGCATGGGCAGGAAGAAATCCGCCGACAGCAGCAGGATGCAGAGTGCGCCGCTCAGGCTGACATGACCGACCGCCAGCTCCCGCGCAGCGATACCGATGCCCAGCGCCGCACCGCCGTAGGCGATGATGTCCATCACGATGATGGAGTTCAGCTGCATGGTCAGCACCTTCATCGTCACTTTGCGGAAGTGCTCGGCCTCGCGGTTCATGGCCTGGTGGCGGGCTTCGTCGGCCTGGTAGATCTTCAGGGTGGTCAGGCCCTGCAGGTTTTCAAGGAAACTATCGCCCAAGGCGGCATACTGGCCCCAGTATTTGCCCAGCAGTCGCTTGGCAAATTTCTGCACAGCCACGATGGAAACCGGGATCAGCGGCACGCAGATCATGAGGATGACCGCTGCCTTTACGCTGACCGGGGCCAGCACCACAAACAGGGTGACAGGCGCCAGCATGGCGTAGAAAAACTGCGGCAGGTACGCGCCAAAGTAGGTCTCCATCTGCTCGACGCCTTCACCTGCCAGCTGCAATACCTCGGCGGTGGGCACAGCCTGGGTGTAGCTGCCGCCCAGGCGCAGCAGTTTTTCGTAAATCGCACTGCGCAGCGTCTTTTTTACAGTGCGGCTGGCGTTGTAGCTGGCCGCAGCCGCGCCGCGGGTACAGGCGGCACGCACCAGCAGCGCCGCCGCCACGATGCCCAGCGTCAAGGGCAGGTTGGGGGCACCGGCCATCGTGTCGCCGATGGTCAGCTGGTCGTACAAGGCTCCTAAATAACGGCTGACCGCAAAGATCATGGTCACATTGGCGGCCAGAGCCAGCCATTGCAGCGCCACGTTTTTGGCGATGTACCGTTTCGAGTCTCCCATCATCCCGATGAGGCGTTTGTCGATCATCATAAGCAGTTCCTTTTATCGTAAACACAAAAATGCCGCCATCGTTTTCGGCGGCGGCGCAGGTACAATGTTGCAGCCTTACACTTTGCTGGTGGTGCGCAGCGGCAGGTAACCGGCATCGCGGATGGCCTGGCGGATGGCGTCCTCGTCAGCCTCGTCCTTGGTCAGGATGGTGACGTTCTGGGCGGCCAGGTCCACGGCGGCCCAGGTGCCGGGCATCACGTTCAGCGCGTTTTCCACATGGCGCTGGCAGTTCTGGCAGGTCATGCCGTCCACGCCCATCACAAGGGTGTGGGGGTAGTGGGCCTTGTTGTGGTCCTCGACCTTGACCTTTTTAGCGGCGGCGTCACGCTCGCCGCAGCAGCCGCCGCCGTGGGTCAGGTGATGTACATAGCTGTAAATGCCATAGCCGACCAGGGCGACCAAAATCAATACAATAATAATATTTGCCATAGGTATACTTCCCTCCAAGTTAGTACTTGCTAATTCTGTGTTTAGAATACACTAACCTCATGGTTTTGTCAAGCAGGCACTTTGGGGATACCGCCCTCTCCCCTGCCCCGCCACAACAAAACCGGCGCGCTGCTGCCACAGTGCGCCGGTTTTGTATATGGGATCAATGTTCAGGAGAAAGGCAATGGTTGGAAAATTTAAACTTGAGGCAATACCGCACAATTTTAAGTGCCGATACGGCGAGCGAGGTGCGGCGGCTGCTAAGCCAAAAGCGCAGATAATACTTTGTGCTGCAAAGGTGAGCGCCGCCGGTGGCGGATACAGCGAACCGAAGCAGGGGCAGCGGTCGCAGAGTGCGAGGGGCTTTTGTCCCCGAAGCACGATGCGGGTACCGCAACCCGACATTCTCGAGCATTTTTGCAACGCAGACGGTGCGCCGCAGCCGCTGGAGCGGTGCTTAAGCCGTCAGGCGGAAATTGTGCGGTGTTGCCTCGGCTGCTTTGCGTATCAGGCGTTGGCCAGGGCAGTGCCCAGGGCGTTGCAGGCATCAGTGGCATCGCCATCGGGTGCGCCGTTGGCCATAACGGGGTCAGCCACCAGCCGGGCGCCGGCAGCCTGAGCATCCTCAGCCCAAGTGCGGATCCACTCGCCGTCGCCCCAGCCGTAGCTGCCGAACAGGCCGACCGGCTTGCCGGACAGGGAGCCGCGCAGATCCTGATACATCGGCTCGAACTCGCTCTCCTCGAGCTGCTCAGCGCCCATAGCGGGGCAGCCCAGGGCGAATCCGTCATAATTAGCAGCGTCAGCCGCATTGAACTCAGCGCTGGTCATCTTGTCCACAGTTGCACCTGCGGACTGTGCAGCGTTTGCCACCAGGTCAGCCATAGCCTCGGTATTGCCGGTGCCGCTCCAATAAACTACTGCGATCTTGCTCATAATCGTTTCTTCCTTTCGTTGCTACTATACATTTAATAGTAAGTATGTCCACGTTCAGGCAGCCACAGTCAGCTGCCGGATCGGGGTGCCGTTGTGATAACAGCGGGCGTAGATTCGCTCGCACTTTTTATAGCGGTCAAAGGCTTTTTGGGCGGCGGCGGGGTCGGTGTAGACCTTCCAGTAGCCGCAGGCCGTAAAGTTTTTGCCGCGATTCTGAATGAAGCCGATGACATCTGCCAGCGGGTAGCCCAGGAACACGCCGATCTCGTGGGGAAAGTCCTCCTCACAGCAAAGTCGCTGGGAGAGCTGTGCCAGCATCGATTCAGCATCGCCGGGGGTGTAGCCCTCGCTTTGCAGAAAGTCCTGCACGTCGCCGCGCTGCAAGATGGCAGCCACCTGGGTGGGGCGGTACACATAGACCAGCACCGCGCCGGTTACGGGGCAGGCTTTCAGCACACGGACGGTCACACCGCGGGGTGCCAGCAGGGCGTGCCAGGCCACCGCCATAGCCGTACCATCCTGGCCGGAGGCCGGTTGGTAACGGAAGAGACTGGCGGGCTTGAGGCCTGCCAGAGTAGGCGCGCAGATCGTGGCAAGATCGCAGGCAAAGCTGCGGGGGCTGACCGTGACGTGAGTGGGGGCAGGCATAGGCTCGGCTCCTTTAAAACGCATTGGTTAGCTTTTGCTAACTGCAACCCCCATAAAACCGCACAGCACGGGGAGAGAGCCGCACTGTGCGGGCTATGGTTGCAGGAGATTCATTGTAGGGGGTCATAGGTTAGTTTTAACTAACGATGATACTATACCATGCCGCTAGGGTTTTGTCAACAGGTTTGGGAAAGATTTTTTCCGCATTTTTTGCAGCATAAAAACAGGAAAGAGAAACCTTTCAGCAGGCTCCTCTTTTGCTCTAAGTTCGATTAAAATTCTTTTCGCTTACCTTTTCTCATAAGAAAAGGTAAGTTATTCGATGACCAGCCCAAACCCGTTCAGCAGTGCGATCACATCCGGGAAGCTGAACCGCGCACCTTTCATCTGGTTGTCACTGGGGTCGATGCGGTAGCCGGTGGCCTCGCGGAAATCCGCCTTTTGCAGGTCGCATCGGCTGAACGCCGTGCTGCTCAGGGCCACGCCGCGGAAATCCGCGCCCGCCAGTTTGCAATCGTCAAACACGCAGTCGCCAAAGGTACATTTACTGAAATCAAACTGCTTCAGCGCCATGCCGGAAAACTCATTGTAGCGGAACTCGCACTGCTCGGCCCTGCCAAAGGGCTGCACCAGGGCACTGCGTCCCTGCAGGCCGCCCCAGGCAATGGACCGGAAGGCACAGTGCAGCAGCCAGGCGTCGCTCATCTGGCAAAAGCTGAACACCACGTCGCTCCAGGCACAGCGGTCGAAGGTGCAGCCGAGAAAGCTGCACGCCGTAATGCGCGCACCGCTCCAGCGGCAGTTGATAAACGTGCAGTCGTTGAACTCGGCATCATGCAGAAAATCCGGCGCTACATTGTCAAAGGTTTCGCCCTGGTAATACTGCTTAGCCACGGCGCACCGCCTTTTTCAGGCGGACCCACACCGCGTAAGCCAGCAGCGGCAGCGCAAGGCCGGCCGCCGTGTAAGCCACCCACCAGGCCCCGCCGGTAAAGTAGATGGGGAATGCCGCCAGCAGATAGCTCTCGCCTCCAGTGGCCAGCAGGCCCAGCCAGGTGACGGGCTTGAATGCCAGGAAATGCAAAATCACAATGGGCATCGTGGCGCGCCCCAGTGCGCTGAAAGCGCCGCTCACTGCGGGCACGCGCGCCAGCAGGTGGGCACCCTCATACACCAGCATCCAGCCCGCCAGGCTGGCCGCCAGCAGGTAGAGCGGGCCGGGGTAGCTGTTGCCCGCCAGGCCTACGCTGCCGAACTGCCCCAGCACCAGCAGCACCACAAAGGCCCCGGCGCAGCACAGCGCTCCGCGCGCCGGGCCATGGGGATGCTGCACCCGGTGCAGTACAACACCCAAGTAAAACAGGCAGTAGCAGCTGGCCGCAATGCCCAGGCCCCAGACGTTCCAGCCAATGCGCTGGGCCTGCCAGCCGAGCCAGAGCAGCACGCCGGCAAGCAGCCCTTGCGGGATCAGCGTATCGCCGCTGCGCAGCAGTTTTTTCAACAAAAACTCTACGCCCGCATACAATAGAGATATCTGGAACAGCGCCTGAATGAACCACATAGCGCCGCCCAGCTGGGTGCCGCCGTCAAAAACGCTCCAGTGGGCTGTGCGGCCGATAATGTCCTTGATGGTCACCGGCGTGGTGACAAGGTTGCCGGGCAGATCGAGGATACGCTCGTCCCCTGTCAGGATGTTTACTTTTAAAAACAGGTTGGTCAGCAGGGTGTACACCGTGTTGGCCGCCACAAAGGGCAGCCACAGCGTGACCACCTTGCGCTTGGCAAAGCGGGCCAGCCGATGGGCGCTTTCGCCCGTGTGGGGAGAGAAAAACCACCCGCTGAGCATAAAAAAGAGCGCCATGTGGAATAAATAGATAAAGCCGGAACCGGGGAACCCCGCGTGCCCCAGCACCATCAGCACAATGCCGATGCCGCGCATACTGTCCAGCACAGGGTCGCGCTGTTTGGCCATAGCAAAGCCTTCTTTCTTGTTATTCATCCGCAGGCTTGGCCGCGCGGCACTTGGGGCACAGGTAGTGGATGGTCAATGTATAGCCGCGCACCTCGGTGCCGATGGCCGCCTCCACCTCCCGCATCAGGCCCACTACCGGCAGGTCCGCCAGGTGACCGCAGCCGTCGCACAGCAGGTGGCCGTGGGGGCTGGGGTTGTAATCGTACCGGTCGGGGCCGCCGGGCATTTCCAGGTGGCCGATCTCACCGTCCAGCTCCATCATCTTTAAGTTGCGGTACACCGTGCCCCGGGCAATGTGGGGCATCCGCAGCCGGGCCTCATTAAACAGCTCGTCCGCCGTCAGGTGCTGGGGGCTTTTCTCGCGCATGATGTCTAAGATCAGGGCGCGTTGACGGGTCATGGAAAGCACTCCTTTCAAATTAAGATATTATCTTAAATATACAATACACGAAAGCCGCGCCGCTGTCAAGCTTTGTGCAAAGTAACCGATAATTATTCCTGAAATTTGGCTTGACAAGCCCCATAAATTTGGTATAATAGAAATAAATCAAGACAAATTCCTAAAAGCAAAAAATATTATAAACGGAGGCAATACTATGGAACTGAGAGGCAGCAAGACAGAGAAAAACCTGTGGGAGGCTTTTGCTGGTGAAAGCCAGGCCCGCAACAAGTACACCTTCTTCGCATCCAAGGCAAAGAAAGAGGGCTATGAGCAGCTGGCCGCGATCTTTACCGAAACCGCCAACAACGAGAAAGAGCACGCCAAGATCTGGTTCAAACTGCTGATGGAAAACGGTGAGATCCCCGACACCCTGACCTGCCTGAAGATGGCCGCTGCCGGCGAGAACGAGGAGCATACCTCGATGTATCCGCGCATGGCCGCCGAAGCCAAGGAGGAGGGCTTTACCCAGATTGCCGCGCTGTTCACGATGGTGGCCGCTATCGAGAAGGACCACGAGGAACGCTACAAGCAGCTGGCCGCCAATATCGAGGCCGGCAAAGTCTACGCCCGCGAGACCGAGCAGGTTTGGCAGTGCCGCAACTGCGGTTACACCTATATCGGCCAGCACGCCCCACTCAAGTGCCCGGTATGCGCCCATCCCCAGAGCTATTTTGAGCTGAAGAGCAAGAACTACTAAGCTATCCCCTGCCCGCAAACAGAAAGAGGAGCCTGCTGTCAGGCTCCTCTTTTTTGCATGCAATGTTTCAGCGTTCCTCGCGGAAGTAAGGCAGACCCAAATGTGCGGGGGGCTGGTCCTCCTTCTTTTTGCGCATGGAAACGGCGATCAACACCAGCACGGTGACGACGTAGGGCAGCATCTGCACCAGGTCGGTCATGTAGCTGGCCAGCGTGATGCCCAGCAGCGTGGGCAGGAACTGATACAGCCAGTACAGCATGCCGAACAGGTAGGCACCCCAGATGGCGTTGAGCGGCTTCCAGGTAGTAAAGATGACCAGCGCCACGGCCAGCCAGCCCAAAGCTTCGATCTGGCCGGTGGTAGCCCAGATGCCCTGGTTGTAGTCCAGCACGTAGTACAGGCCGCCGATGCCGCAGATGCCTGCGCCGATGCAGGTGGACAGATACTTGTACAGTGTAACGTTGATGCCGGCGGCGTCCGCGGTGGCGGGGTTCTCGCCCACAGCGCGCAGGTTCAGACCCGCGCGGGTGCGGGTGAGGAACCAGTGCATGGCCACCGCCAGCACGATGGCGGCGTACACCAGAAAGCCGTAGGAGAAGATGACCTGCCCCACGGTGCCCAGACCCGACAGCACCGGGATCTTGGCGGCGAAGGCCTTGTTGGCAACAGGGGCAGCAGAGTAGCTGGCACCGTCCAGGATAAAGACACCGAAGAAGTTGGCCACGCCCTTGCCGAAAGTGGTCAGCGCCAGGCCGGTGACGTTCTGGTTGGCGCGCAGGGAGATGGTCAGGAAGGCGTAGATCAGGCCGCCCAGCATCGAGGCTGCAATGGCGCAGAGCGTGGCGATCAGGATGCTGACCAGGCCATTGGGGTTGGCGGCGGTGTTCTCATAGGCCCAGGCGCTGGCAAAACCGGCAAAGCCGCCCAAATACATGATGCCGGGCACGCCCAGATTCAGGTTGCCGGATTTCTCGGTCACGGTCTCGCCCAATGCGCCGTACATAATGATGGTGCCAAAGGGGATAGCGCGCATGATCCATGCAATTAAACTGCTGTGCATATCACTTGCCCTCCTTATGTGCGCCGCGCAGGATGAGGCGGTAGTTGATGAAGAATTCACTGCCCAAAATGAAGAACAGGATGATGCCGGTGATGATGTCGGCGGCATACTCATTCAGCGAGTAGGCCGAAGCGATCTCGGATGCGCCGCGCTCCAAAAAGACGAGCAGGAAGGAGATCAGCGCCATATAGAAGGTGTTGAACTTGGCCAGCCAGGCCACGATGATGGCCGTAAAGCCGCGGCCGCCTGCCGAGGTGGTGGCAATGGTCTGGTCCTTACCGGCGACGATGAGGAAACCGCACAGGCCGCAGACCGCGCCGGAGATGAGCATGGTGCGCACCGTAACGCGGCGGACATTGATGCCGGCATAGCGGGCCGTATTCTCGCTTTCGCCCACAACGCTGATCTCATAGCCCTGCTTGGAGAACTTGAGGTAGGCATACATGGCAAAGGTCAGCACGATGACGACGATGATGTTAATGGTGTAGCGCTGGCCCATAATGATGGGGAACCAGCCTGCCTTGGTAGCCTTGTTCAAGGTGCCCAGGCTGGAGGCCTGGCCGCGCATGATGTTGGTCATGCAGGCAACAATGCTCGTGGCAACGTAGTTCATCATCAGGGTGAACAGCGTCTCGTTGGTACCCCAGCGGGACTTGAACCAGGCGGGCACAAAGCCCCACAGCGCACCGGCGGCCATACTGCCGATGGTCATAGCCGCAAACAACACCGGAGTGGGCAGGTTGTTGCCCTGGTAGACCATGACCAGCGCGGCGATCAGGCCGCCGATCAGGATCTGACCTTCGCCGCCGCAGTTCCAAAAGCGCATCTTAAAGGCAGGCGCCAGCGCGATGCCGACGCACAGCAGGATGGACAGGTCGCGCAGCATCCAGCTGAAGCGGGTCATGTTGGCAAAGGTGCCGCCCCACATAACGCCGTAGACGGCCAGCGGGTTCAGACCGGTGACGAAGTAGATAAACAGCGCATCTACGACCAATGCCAGCAAAATGGCAATGGCACGCACCGCGATCTTCTGGGGCATCGTGGTGCCCTCGCGCTTGGCAATACGCAGCAGCGGTTCACGCACTGCGGTACTGGACTGACTCATGCCTTAACCTCCTTTACCAGATTGGTCATGCGGTTGCCGACTTCCTCCTTGGTGGTCTTGCGGCCATCCAGGATGCCGTTGACCTTGCCGCCGCAAAGCACGACGATGCGGTCGCACAGCTCCAGCAGCACGTCCAGGTCCTCGCCCACATAGATGACGGCGACGCCTTTTTTCTTCTGCTCGTTCAGCAGGTGGTAGATCGTGTAGGAGGTGTTGATGTCCAGGCCGCGCACGGCGTAGGCGGTCATCAGCACAATGGGGTCGGCGGCCAGCTCACGGCCGACCAGCACCTTCTGCACGTTGCCGCCGGACAGGCGGGAGACCGGGGTGTTCAAATCCGGCGTTACAACGTTCAGCTCTTTTTTAATAGTCTCGGCCAGGTCGTGGGGAGCCTTACGGTCCACGATGGGCGAATGGCCCTTGCCGTAGCTTTTCAGCATCATGTTATCGGTCATGCCCATGGAGCCGACCAGACCCATGCCCAGGCGGTCCTCCGGCACAAAGGACAGGTGGATGCCTGCCTCCCGGATGGCCTTGGGGCTTTTGCCGATGAGCTGCACCGGGGCGGAAGCGTCGGGAGCGTAATACTCTACGCTGGCGCCGCGCTGGGTGGGCTGCAATCCGGCGATGGCCTCCAGCAGTTCCTTCTGGCCGTTGCCGGAGATACCGGCGATGCCCAAGATTTCGCCGCCGTACACATCAAAGCTGGCGTCGTCCAGCACGGTGATGCCGTCGGCGCTGCGAACGGTCAGGTGCTGGATGTCCAGGCGCTTGACCGGGTTCACGGGTTCGGGGCGCTCGATGTTCAGTTCCACTTTTTCACCCACCATCATGGCGGTCAGGGTGGCTTCGTCAGCGTCCCTGGTGGCAATATCGCCCACATACTCACCCTTGCGCAGGATGGCCACGCGGTCGCTGATGGCCAGCACCTCGTGCAGTTTGTGGGTAATGATGATAACGGCCTTGCCGTCGGCTTTCATGTTGCGGATGACCGTGAAGAGGCGCTCGGTCTCCTGGGGGGTCAGCACGGCGGTAGGCTCGTCCAGGATCAGGATGTCCGCACCGCGGTACAGCACCTTGACGATCTCCAGCGTCTGCTTCTGGCTGACGCTCATCTCGTAGACTTTCTGGTCCAGATCCAGGGCAAACTGGTATTTTTCGCAGATGGCGCGGGCTTTTTCGTGGACCTTTTTCAGGTCGAAGCTGCCGCCGCCCATGGAAAGGGCGATGTTTTCGGTGGCGGTAAACACATCCACCAGTTTGAAGTGCTGGTGGATCATGCCGATGCCCAGATCCAGCGCATCGCGGGGGGAGCGGATGGTAACAGCCTTGTCCCCCACGTAGATCTCGCCCTCATCGGGGTAGTAGATGCCGGCGATCATGTTCATCAGGGTCGTCTTGCCGCTGCCGTTTTCCCCCAGCAGGGCCAGGATCTCGCCCCGGCGCACGCTCAGCGAGACATCCTTGTTAGCCACCACAGGGCCAAAGGTCTTGGTGACGTGCTGCAAACGCACGGCGTATTCGGTCTGCGCCATTCTGCAGGCTCCTCTCACAGGTTATTTTTTCAGGGTTATTTAAAGGAAGAAACATTTTATAAAACCACCAAAAGGGAAGGCTGCGGATTTGCCGCAGTCTTCCCTCTTGGGTACCTGTCAGCGATCAGGCAACAGGGTCAGCATCTTCGATGATGCCGTCAATGCGCAGGGAGAAAGTGGGGGCCGCGCGCAGCTCGCCCTCATGGAAGTAACCGTCGGAGATAGCCTCCTTGGTCTCGCCCTGGTAAACAGCAACGGGAGAACCGGTGCTGTAATCATAGTAGGTCAGGTCAACAGGAGCGGTGGTAACAGTCTCGCCGCCAACGGTGAACTTGCTGGTGTCGAAGACATGCAGGCTGCCGTCTTTCAGAGCAGCCTCGACCTCAGCGACCTTCTCGGCGGTGCCGTCAGCGCACTCGGGGCCAAGGTCGGTGATGGCAACAGCGCCATCCTCGTAGCCCTTGCACCAATCCTGCGGGATGCTGCCAGCCTGGGCGCCCTCGAACAGCTCTTTGTAGTAGACCTTCCAGACGTTGGTGGCGGAGGTCAGGGCAGCGGTGGGAGCGGTGGCCAGCATATCGATGTTGTAACCGATAGAGTAGCAGATCTTGCCGGAATCCTTCAGCTTCTGGGTAGCGGCGGGAGCACCGGTGGAGTCAGCGTGCTGGCCGATGATGACAGCGCCGTTGGCGATCAGAGCCTCAGCGGCAGCGCCCTCCTTGTCGATGTCGAACCAGGAGTTGGTGTACATGACTTCCATCTCAACATCGGGGTAAACGCTCTGGACACCCAGGAAGAAAGCGGTGTAGCCGGAGACGACCTCGGCGTAGTTGTAAGCGCCGACGTAGCCGATCTTGACCTTGCCGTCAGCGGTGAAGCTGTCGGGCTGGGTCTCGGGGGTCAGGGTGCCGGACTCGACCAGCTCCTTAACCTTCATGCCAGCGACAACGCCGGAGACATAGCGGCTCTGGTAAACAGCGGTGAACGCATTGTAGAAGTTATCGAGGCGGGAGTTGGCGGCGAAGTCGCCGGTCATGGCCACGAAGTTGACATCGGGGTACTTCTCGGCTTCCTCGACCATGTAGGTCTGGTGGCCGTAGGAGTTGGAGATGATCAGGTTGCAGCCCTGGCCGACCAGGTCCTCGGCGGCGTCAGCAGTCTTGCCGCCCTCAGGGATCTTGTACTTCCAGACGATCTGGTCGTCGCTCATGCCCAGCTCAGCAGCGGCTTCCTTGATACCATTGATGTGCGCGGCGCTGTAGCCCTCGGTCTCATCGCCCAGGATGATGGCGCCGACTTTGACGTCGGGTGCCTGGTTATCGCTGCTGCCCTCAGCAGTAGCGGTGGTACCGGCGGCGCTGCTGGCAGCAGTGTCAGCGGTGGAACCACAGGCAGCCAGGCTGAACACCATAGAGGCGGCCAGCAGAATACCCATCAGTTTCTTCATGTGTGTTGTTCCTCCCTGTTATGTGTGCATAAAAACGGCAAAAATGCGTCGATTCTTCCTGACTTTTGCCGGGGAGTGACGCATTTCGTTACTTTGCAAGACCCATTGTAACCACTTTACAAACGCTTTGCAATGATTTTTAAATTTTTGTAAAAACTTTGGCGAAAGGCGTAAATGTTTTACCCACACGCACACGCCAATAGGCAGGACGCACAAACAAAAAAAGCAAAAGTCATACTTTACTTGTGCAAAAAGTATGACTTTTGCTTTTGCTTGCAGTTTGATCTTTTGCTTTGTTTTGCGGCTGCTCCGGGGCCGGGTGTGCTGCTTAGCGTTTGTGGATGTACTTGCGGTCCAGCCCGTAGTTGACGGCGGCGTTGAGCACCGCCCACATCAAAAAGACTTCCACCGGCAGCATCAGCGTGTTTTTGATGGCGCCGGAGGTCAGGTAGTAGAGATAGCCCTTGCCGTAGAGCATGGCCTTCCACACGCTGCCCAACAGCACGTTGCTGCCGTAATTGATAATAAGCCGCACCACAATAATGCGCAGCAGCGTTGGTTTGCGCTTGTACAGCAGCACGCCGTAGATGAAGCCCGACAGCACCGCCGTGACGAGGTAGCCAGGGAAATACGGCTCGCCGTAGCTGGAGAGCAGAAACCCTACCGAGTCGATGATGGCACCGGCCATCATGCCCACGCAGGGGCCGTAGCACATGCAGCCCAGACCGACCACCAGAAAGCTGAAGTAAATTTTAAGGCTTGGCCCCAGCAGGTAAATGGGCAGACCCTCCAGCACGATGGCCATGGCGCAGACCAGGCCCGCAAAAGCCAGCACGCGGACGTTGCGGAACTCCGCCCGGGCAGTGCGCCAGTAGGTTGGTGAAAAGACGGACAATTTTGCTTCCTGCATACAAAAAACCTCCTTGCGTATGCGGATGCCGCACAAGCAAGGAGGCAATAATAAGGTGTGCCAGGCACACCCGCCGTTGCACACCGTTTATGCAGCAGTGGGATGCGGGGCCCGCACCGCAGGCCGCTTCGGCCTTTCGTCCTGCCACAACTCCCCGTTGGTCAGGCACTTTACGCGCGTGTCCCTACTCTGCGAAAAAATATTGGGTTACAAGCCTATTATACACGGAATGGATAGAAATGCAAGCACGCCTTTGCAAAAACAGGCTGCACGGGCGCTGCCCTACCCCTGTAGGGGAGCATTCTATATGCTCCCGCGGGCGGATGCAAGCATCCGCCCCTACCCTTTCTTTACACGCCGCTGGCACCGTAGTTGGACAGCACGCGGGCGCTGGGGTCGTCGACGTTGCAGCCGGGCCAGGCCTTGTTGGGCATCCAGTAATCCACGATCATCTCCGCCTGGCCGGGATAGTACTTTTCAAAAATTTCACGGTACAGCAGGCTTTCCTTGGTAAAGGGGCGGCAATAGGTATACTGGCCGCACTTCTCGGCAAATTCGCGGTCGGTATACACGGTCCCGGCGTATTCTTTCAGGTCATCCACCATCGAATGGCCCACAGCGTCGCTGAAGGCGGCCTTTTCGCGCCAGAGGATGCTCTCGGGCAGCCAATCACCCTCAAAGGCCTTGCGCAGCAGGTACTTGCCCATGCCATAAGTGTTCAGCTTCTTTTCGGGGTCGATGGCCATAACGTACTTGACGAAATCCAGGTCACCGAAGGGCACGCGGGCCTCCAGGCTGTTGACGCTGATGGAACGGTCGGCGCGCAGCACATCGTACATATACAGCTCGCGGATGCGCTTCTGGCTCTCGGTCTGGAAGGCGGCGGCGCTGGGGGCGAAGTCGGTGTACTTGTAGCCGAACAACTCGTCGGAGATCTCGCCGGTCAGCAGCACGCGGATGTCGGTGTGCTCATGGATGTACTTGCAGACGAGGTACATACCCACCGAAGCGCGGATGGTGGTGATGTCCCAGGTGCCCAGCATGGCGATGACTTTTTCCAGCGCTTCAAGAACGATTTGCTTGTTGATGATGACCTCGGTGTGGTCGGCATGGAGGTAATCGGCCACCTGCTTGGCGTATTTCAGGTCGATGGCGTCCTCGCTCATGCCGATGGCGAAGGTGCGGATGGGCTTGCCCAGCTTTTTAGCTGCAATGGCGCAAACCAGGCTGGAGTCCAGGCCGCCGGAAAGCAGGAAGCCCACGGGGGTGTCGGCATCCAGCCGCTTATCCACGCCAGCCACCAGCTTTTCGCGGATGTTCGTCAAAATTTCAGGCAGTTCATCCTGGCTGTAGGCCGGGGTATCGGCGATGTCGCAGTAGCGCACAAACTGGCCGTTGCAGTAGTAGCTGCCGATGGGGAACGGATAGATCTTTTTGCACAGTCCAATGAGGTTTTTGGCCTCGGAGGCAAAGGCAATATGGCCGCTCTCGCTGTAGCCGTAGAACAGCGGGCGGATGCCGATGGGGTCGCGGGCAGCAATGAGCAGCTTTTTGCGGCTGTCGTACAGAATCATGGCAAACTCGGCGTCCAGATGCTTGAACATGTCCAGGCCGTACTTGTAGTACAGCGGCAGGATGATCTCGCAGTCGGAGTCCGACTCAAAGGTGTAGCCTTCAGTTTCCAGCTCGGCCTTGACGGGGCGGAAGCCGTACAGCTCGCCGTTGCAGGCGACGCAATCGGTACCGCGGAAGAAGGGCTGCATGCCCTCCGGCGTAAGGCCCATAATGGCCAGGCGGCCGAAGCCCAGCAGGCCGAACTCGGTCTCGGCGACGCGCTGGTCGTCCGGGCCGCGGCTGGTGGTGCGCAGCAGATACTCAGTAAACGTTTCCTTGGGCAGATCATGCCCGGCATAACCCATGATACAGCACATTTTGGTGACACTCCTTTAGATTTCCAACACCTGTTATTCCCCCGAACGGCAATAAAAAAAGACAGCCCATTCGCCCTGCATTAGGACGAATCGCTGTCTTGGATCCGCGGTGCCACCTAAATTACCGCAGCCGAAATAATGGCATACGGTCACTTTTTCCGTACACGTTCACCTTTGAAACGCTGCCGCTGTAACGCACGGCCTGCGGCATCCCCTACTCCCCTGCGGTTTCAGTTTGCAGCTGTCGGGTGTTCTTTCGCGCCCCGTCCCCGTCCCGGCTTACACCAGATGTCGGGCTCTCTGTGCGGATGTTGGGCGGTACTTTTCCCTGTCATCGCTTTTATCAGCTAAAGCATAGCACCATTTTGGGGCCGTGTCAAGCGTTTTTGGGTAGTTTTAGCTAACAGACCGTTTGGATTTTATTTTGCCTAAAATCCACCTTTTTATAGGGTTTTATCTTGTTTTGGGCGTTTTGGCATGGTACAATAAACCGCAGAGCATTATTTATTAACGGAGGAATCACCTTTTTATGTTAGAGCTTCGTCATGTCGGCTTTGAGACCGACGACAATAAAGAGATTCTGCGGGATGTCAGCCTGACTGTGCAGGACCGTTTTGTGGCCATCACCGGCCCCAACGGCGGCGGCAAATCCACGCTGGCCAAAGTCATTGCCGGTATCTACCAGCCCACCAGCGGCCAAATTTTGTTGGACGGCGTGGACATTACCCACATGTCCATCACCGACCGCGCCAACCTGGGCCTGAGTTACGCCTTCCAGCAGCCGGTGCGCTTCAAGGGGCTGCGGGTCAAGGACCTGCTGAGCCTGGCCGCCGGCAAAAATACCAGCGTCAACGAGGCCTGCAGCTATCTGAGCGAGGTCGGTCTGTGCGCCCGTGATTATGTGGACCGTGAGCTGAACGACAGCCTGTCCGGCGGCGAGCTGAAGCGCATCGAGATCGCCATGGTGCTGGCCCGCAGCACCAAGCTGTCCATCTTCGATGAGCCGGAGGCGGGCATCGACCTGTGGAGCTTCCAGAACCTCATCCGCGTGTTTGAAAAGATGTACGAACAGACCCGCGGCAGCATCCTGATCATCAGCCATCAGGAGCGCATTTTGAACATTGCCGACAAAATTGTTGTTATTAAAAACGGCCAGGTGGAAAAAGAGGGCGCCCGTGCGGACATCCTGCCCGCCCTGCTGGGCAGTGCCGACGCCGGCAGCCCGGCCTGCAGTGTGCTGGCCGACAAAGTGGAAGGGGTGCGCAAATGATCGACGCAATTGAACAAAACCTGCTGCGGGAGGTCGCCGACCTGGACAGCCTGCCCGTAGGCGCTTACAACATCCGCGCCAATGGCCAGCTGGCGGGCCGCAACACCACCGCCAACATTGATATCGTGACCAAGGACGACAAGCCCGGCATTGACATTTACATCCGCCCGTTCACCAAAAACGAGAGCGTGCACATTCCCGTTATCCTGAGCCAAACCGGCCTGACCGATCTGGTGTACAACGATTTCCACATCGGCGAGGGCGCGGACGTGACCATCATCGCCGGCTGCGGCATCCACAACTGCGGCGGCGGCAACGCCCAGCACGACGGCATCCATACCTTCTATCTGGCCAAAAACGCCAAGCTGCGCTACGTGGAAAAGCACTACGGCGAGGGCGATGGCCGCGGCAAGCAGGTGATGAACCCCACCACCATCGTGCACCTGGCCGAGGGTGCGCAGATGGAGATGGAGACCACCCAGATCGCCGGTATCGACGATACCATGCGCAAAACCAGCGGTGATCTGGCCGAGGGCGCCAGCCTGGTCATCCACGAGAAGATCATGACCACCGGCGACCAGCACGCTGTGACCGATTTTGACGTAGACCTGAACGGCGAGGGCTGCTCGGCCAACGTGGTAAGCCGCAGCGTGGCCAAGGACGTGAGCAAGCAGGAGTTTATCAGCCACATCAACGGCAACTGCGCCTGCGCGGGCCACTCCGAGTGCGATGCCATCATCATGGACCACGCCTCGGTCATTGCCAGCCCGGCCCTGACCGCCAACAGTGTGGACGCCAGCCTGATCCACGAAGCCGCCATCGGCAAGATTGCCGGGGAACAGCTCATCAAGCTGATGACCCTTGGCCTGACCGAAAAGGAAGCCGAGGACCAGATTGTAAACGGATTTTTGAAGTAAGTTTTCACAACAAAAACAGCCGCCCGGCGCAGAACCGGGCGGCTGTTTTTGTTGACGATGCGTAGAAAATTGCGTATACTGTGAAGTAGGCAATTCGGAAATCGTAACACATCCGAAATACAAGTAAGGAACTTGTTGCTATACCATAGAATAAAAAGGAAGGGGTTCTAGCATTAGGGATATGAAGATTAAAAGAAAACATAGTTTCCTATTTATGACAATTTTATATTTTATAATCGTATTCTGTATGTGTATCACTCGATTTAATATCATCATGACTCTTGTCGGCGGTCCACTAACAAGAATTGATGCAGTCAACATGATACCCTTTCATAGCATCAGAGAAAATTTAAAGTATGGACACAGTCCTATTTCATGGGATATGCTTTATAATATAGTCATGTTTGTGCCATTCGGAATTATATATTGCTATTATCAGAGAACATTTTGCATATATAAAGCAATCGGCTTGTCGGTCTTAACAACATTTTCCATTGAAATGGCACAGTTTATTCTTAAAACAGGCGTTGTGGATATAGATGACCTTATTGTAAATACAATTGGCAGTTTAGTTGGCATCTTCTTTTATATTGCACTACAAAAAATATTGCAGCGGGCACAAATGTTGGATGTACACGAAGTAATTGATACTGTTGCAACAATACTGCCTCCGTTATTCATCACCTTCGTTGTCGAAATGTTTTTTGGCGATGGTTCACCAAAGCTGCTTTTTATTCACAATATAGTTCTAATAAGCTATGGTATTTTCGACTATACATTTTTAATAAATGATTTTTCCTGGAAATCCAAGCTGTTTTACGCAGCATTTTATGTTGGGATTTTCTGGTTGCTCCTTGCCATACTATAGAAAATATAGTTGCAGGCAAAATCATTTCTGCATACCATGCACAGATTGCTAAACTCTAGGGCAATACCGCATAATTCTAAGTGCCGATACGGCGAGCGAGGTGCGGCAGCTGCTAAGCCAAAAGCGCAGATAATACTTTGTGTATTATCGAGCATTTTGGCAACGCAGATGCCGTGCCGCAGCCGCCGGAGCGGTGCTTAAGCCGTCAGGCGGGAATTGTGCGGTATTGCCCTAGTTTTTCATTCAGCAAAAAACGGCCTGCCCGTCAATGTACAACGAGCAGGTCGCTTTTATTTGCGATTATTTCAGCACAGCACCCAGATTGGCGCTGGTGACAAGGCGGGCGTAGCGGGCCAGCCAGCCGGTCTTGATGTTCGGCTCAGGCTGGACATAGGCAGCCTTGCGGGCGGCCAACTCTTCGTCGCTGACGGCCAGATGGATGGACGCATTCGGGATGTCGATCTCGATGGTGTCGCCTTCCTTGACCAGACCGATAGGCCCACCGGAAGCAGCTTCGGGGCTGACGTGGCCGATGGCCGCACCGCGGGACGCGCCGGAGAAACGGCCGTCGGTGATGAGGGCCACGGTGGTATCCAGCTTCATGCCCGCCAGCGCGCTGGTGGGGTTGAGCATCTCGCGCATGCCGGGGCCGCCCTTGGGGCCCTCGTAGCGGATGACCACCACGTCGCCGGGGTGGATCTCGCCCGCATAGATGGCGGCAATGGCGGTGTCCTCGCTATCAAAGACGCGGGCCGGGCCGCTGTGGACCTGCATTTCGGGCGCAACGGCGCTGCGCTTGACGACGCAGCCGTCCGGGGCGATGTTGCCCCACAAAATCTGCAGGCCGCCGGTCTTGGAGTAGGGGTTGTCGATGGAGCGGATGGCCTTGTCGTTCATGATATGGGCACCCGCGATGTTCTCGCCCAGGGTCTTGCCGGTAACGGTAGGAACATCCAGGTCCAGCAGGTCAGCCTTAGCCAGCTCGGCCTGCACCGCCGGGATGCCGCCTGCTTCGTACAGGTCGGGCATATGGGTGGGGCCCGCCGGGGCCAGATGGCACAGGTTCGGCGTCTTGGCGCTGATCTCATTGAAGAGGTTCAGGTCGATGGGGCAGCCTGCCTCCTGGGCAATGGCCAGCAGGTGCAGCACCGTGTTGGTGGAGCAGCCCAGGGCCATATCGCAGGTCAGGGCGTTGCGGATGGAACGCTCGTTAATGATCTGGCGGGCCGTGACGCCGCGCTTGACCAGGTCCATGATGGCCATACCGGCATGCTTTGCCAGCTGCAGACGTTTGGAGTAAACCGCCGGGATGGTGCCGTTGCCGGGCAGTGCAATGCCGATGGCTTCGCACAGGCAGTTCATGCTGTTGGCCGTGTACATGCCGGAGCAGGAGCCGCAGCCGGGGCAGCAGTTGCAGGTGCAGTCCTCCAGCTGCTCATCGTTGATAAGCCCGGCCTTGTAGGCACCGACGGCTTCGAACATTTTGGAAAGGCTGACTTCCTCGCCGCCGTAGCGGCCGGCCAGCATGGGTCCGCCGGAGCAGACGATGGCGGGCACATCCATACGCACCGCCGCCATGACCATGCCGGGCACGATCTTATCGCAGTTGGGCACCAGCACCAGGCCGTCCAGCTGGTGGGCCATGTACATGGTCTCGACGCTGTCGCAGATCAGTTCACGGCTGGCCAGGGAATATTTCATGCCCACATGACCCATAGCGATGCCGTCGCAGACACCGATGGCGGGGATCAGGATGGGGGTGCCGCCTGCCATGCGCACGCCGTCCTTGACGGCCTGGGCCAGCTTGTCCAGGTTCATATGGCCGGGCACGATCTCGCTGTAGGCGGAAACCACGCCAATCAGCGGGCGGTCCAGTTCCTCCGGCGTGTAGCCCAAAGCATAGAACAGGCTGCGGTTCGGGGCCCGCTCAGGGCCTTTTTTGACGTTATCGCTGTTCATTTTATTCTCTCCGTTTATCCAAAAGGCCTTCCCCGCAGGGGGGAAGGCGTTGTTTTGTTAAAATTACTTCTTCAGCCAGCTCATCATCTTACGCAGCTCGGCGCCGACCTTCTCGATGGGGTGCTCGGCAGCCATGCGGCGCTGTGCCAGGAAGTGGGTCTTGCGGCCGCCCTTGGGGCTCATCTCGGTCAGGAACTCGGAAGCGAAGGTGCCGTCCTGGATCTCCTTCAGGACCTGCTTCATCTCCTTGCGGGTATCCTCGGTGATCAGGCGCTTGCCGGTGCGGTAGTCGCCGTACTCAGCAGTGTTGGAGATGGAGTAACGCATCTTGGAGAAGCCGCCCTCGTTGATCAGGTCAACGATCAGCTTCATCTCGTGGCAGGTCTCGAAGTAAGCCATCTCGGGGGCGTAACCAGCCTCGACCAGGGTGTCGAAGCCAGCCTGGATCAGCTCGCAGACGCCGCCGCAGAGGACAGCCTGCTCGCCGAACAGGTCGGTCTCGGTCTCCTCCTTGAAGGTGGTCTCCAGGATGCCTGCACGGCCGGCGCCGATGCCGGAAGCGTAGGCCAGGGCGATTTCCTTAGCCTTGCCGGTGTAGTCCTGCTCGACGCAGATCAGAGAGGGGCAGCCCTCGCCCTCGGTGTACAGGCGGCGGACGATGTGGCCGGGGCCCTTGGGGGCGATCATGATGACGTCGACGTTCTTCGGCGGAGTGATGGTCTTGAAGTGGATGTTGAAGCCGTGAGCGAAGGCCAGGGCCTTGCCCTCGGTCATGTAGGGGGCGACCTGGCTGTTGTAGATGTCAGCGCACAGCTCGTCGGGAACCAGCATCATAACAACGTCGCCGGCCTTGGCAGCCTCTTCGACTTCCATGACCTTGAAGTTCTCGTGGGTGGCGGCGAACTCAGAGGCTTTCTCCCAGTGGGCAGAGCCTTTGCGCAGACCGACGACGACGTTGACGCCGCTCTCGGCCAGGTTTTCGGAGTGGGCGTGGCCCTGGGAACCAAAACCGATGACAGCAACCGTCTTGCCGTCGAGAACGCCGAGGTTGCAGTCGGAATCATAATACTTGTTGATAGCCATGGTGGGTGTCTCCTTTTTAATGTTGAATTTTTTTATTTTTAATTTTTAACGAAAAACAAATTGTGTGGATACCGTTTTGTAGGGGCGGATACAAGCATCGACCCCTACGGATTGGTGGAAGATTTCAGGCAATACCGCATAATTCTAAGTGCCGATACGGCGAGCGAGGTGCGGCAGCTGCTAAGCCAAAAGCGCAGATAATACTTTGTGTATTATCGAGCATTTTGGCAACGCAGATGCCGTGCCGCACACCGAGCCGCAGCGAGGCGCTTCGGAGCGCAACCGCCGCTTGCGGCGGCTCTTGGCGCGGAGATCCGCCGGAGCGGTGCTTAAGCCGTTAGGCGGGAATTGTGCGGTGTTGCCTTCAACCTTTTTGCTATTTCTGCGGGCAATGGGTGCCCGGCAGGGGCAACTGCGCATCCCGCACTTCCTGTGCGGGCTTTTGCATGTGCTGGTGTTTGCCGCCGCGCTCCAGCGCGGTTACGCCGGTACGGCAGAGCTCCAAGATCTCGTAGCCATTGAACATGGTCAGGAACGCGTCGATCTTATCGGGCTTGCCGGTCAGCTCAAAGACCATGCTGTCCGGCGACAGATCGATGATCTTGGCCTTGTAGATGCTGGAAATTTCCCGCAGCTCGGCGCGGCTGTGGTTGTCGCAAGCCACCTTTAAAAGCAACAGCTCGCGCTGCAGGCTCTTTTCGGGGTCCAGCTCAAAGACCTGGCGGGTGACTTCCAGCCGCTCGGTCTGCAAGATCAGCTGGCTGAGGGCCTGCTCGCTGCCGCGCAGCGTGACCGTGATACGGCTGATGGAGGGGTCGTTGGTGGCCGAGACCGTCAGGCTGTCGATGTTGAAGCCGCGGCGGCAGAACAGGCTGGCCACGCGGGCCAGAACACCGTTGCTGTTATCCACCAGCAGGCTGATGACCCGGCGCTGGTTATTGGGGTTTTGTGTCTGTTCCATGCAGCTCACCTCATTCCATGATGATGTCTTCGATCGTGCCGCCGCCGGGGATCATGGGCAGCACTTTTTCGTCCTTGCCGATGCGGCAGTCGATCCAGCTGGGGCCGTGCTGCTTCATAGCATCGGTGAAAGCGGCCTTGAACTCCGCCGGAGTAGTGGCGCGGTAGCCCTTGGCACCAAAGGCCTCGGCCAGCTTGACGAAATCGGTCTTGCGGTGGGGGTCGGTGTCGGAGTAGCGTTTCTCGTAGAAGGTCGTCTGCCACTGGCGGACCATGCCCAATACCTGGTTGTTGAAGATGACCGTGATGATGGGCAGGTCGTAGCTGACAGCGGTGCAGCCTTCGTTGAGGTTCATGTGGAAGGAGCCGTCGCCGGTGAGCATGACCACACGGGCATCGCGGCCCAGGGCCATTTGCGCGCCGATGGCCGCGCCGTAGCCGAAGCCCATCGTGCCCAGGCCGCCGCTGGTGAGGAATCCGCGGGATTTGGTGTGGTGCAGATATTGCGCAGCCCACATCTGATGCTGACCGACGTCGGTAACATAAACAGCTTCAGGCCCGGCCTGTTCGCAGATCTCGTTGATGATCTGATGTGGTTTCAGTTCGGTGTCACTATCCACAGGTTTGTAGTCCATGGCCTGCCAGGCGTGGATCTGATCCATCCAATCGGTGTGCTTAGCCTCTTTAACGTGGGGCAGGATGGCCTGCAAAACGTAACTGGCATCGCCGGTCAGGCTCAGGTCGATGTCCACGTTCTTGCCCAGTTCGCTGGGGTCGATGTCGATCTGGATAATCTTGGCACGTTTGGCGAAGGCGTCAGGGTTCAGGGCCACGCGGTCGCTGAAGCGGGTGCCCACGGCGATGACCAGGTCGGCCTCGTCGATGGCCTTGTTGGCGGTGTAGCAGCCGTGCATGCCCAGCAGGCCGAGGTTATGCTCCTCGCCGTAGCTCAGCACACCGGCGGCCATCAGGGTGTAGGTGGCGGGGATGTCGGCCTTGGTCAGCAGGTCGCGCAGGGGCTGGCAGCCCGCCGCACTGCGCACACCGCCGCCGAAGTAGACGATGGGGCGCTTAGCCTCGTTGATCATGGCGGCGGCTTTCTGCACGTCCTCCTCATTATAAGAGGTAACGGTGCGGATCAGCTCCGGCTCTTTGGGGGTGAACTCGCAGACCGCGGCGGTGACGTCCTTGGGGATGTCCACCAGTACCGGGCCTTTGCGGCCGGATTGGGCAATGCGGAAAGCCGCACGCATCGTGTCGGCCAGATCCTCGACCCGGCGCACGGTGTAGTTATGTTTGGTGATGGGCATCGTGATGCCCTCGATGTAGGCTTCCTGGAAGGAGTCCTTGCCCAGCAGGGTGGTGGCCACGTTGCCGGTGAAGGCGACCATGGGCACGCTGTCCATGTAGGCGGTGGCGATGCCGGTGACCAGGTTGGTGGCACCGGGGCCGCTGGTGGCCAGCACCACGCCGGTGCGGCCCGTGGCGCGGGCGTAACCGTCGGCCGCATGGGAAGCGCCCTGCTCGTGGGCGGTCAGCACGTGGCGGATTCGGTCAGAATTTTTGTACAGCTCATCGTAAAGATTCAGAACCGCGCCGCCGGGGTAGCCGAACAGGGTATCCACGCCCTGCTCGACCAGGACCTCGACGAAGATCTGTGAACCGGTCAATTTCATCGTGTTTGCTCCTTCCTGAACTTGCCCGCCTCTAAGGCAAAAAAGTCTTGCGGGTATAAAAAACAGCCTTTGCCTCTTTCGTTCAAAGAGACAAAGGCTGTGAATCAGCTCTCTGCGGTACCACACTTTTTGGAGCGCCTGCTCCCACCTCATGGGCTTCCAACAAAGCCCGGCACTGTAACGGGTGCGCCCGTATCCCCCTAATAGGTTTCGTTCGGGTGATCTGCTCCGGGATCAGTTCGCAGCTCGTTTCTCCTTCTGCCTTGCACCGACCGGCAGTTCTCTGCAGGGAACGTGACTGTTACTAACTTCCCATCCAAGCATTTGGATTTTTGTTAAACTATACCGCACTTTTTCTGGGTTGTCAAGTTTTTTTGTGAAAATCTTGCAACTTTTTGCGGCGGCGTTTATACTGAGTGTGTAAGTCTCTTTGGGAAAGGATGATAAAGCGTTTATGCAACGTAAAGATTGGGCCGCCCGTGTGGACGGGCTGGTCGTGTTTCGCGGCCTGCTGCAAAGCGAACCGCTAGCCTCTCTGCACGCGGCTCTGGCGGCAGATGCTGCCGGGCTGACCGGCGCGGTGGCCGCCTTTGAAAGCGCCCTGTTTACCCAGGGCACCAACTGGACCGAAGTCCTGCTGGACGCCGTGCTGGAGGACGAGAATCTCTGCCTGCGCACGGCTGCCGGCGGGGATGCCGGGCCGGTGCTGGAAAAGGCACTGGAAAACGAACTGGAATTTTTGCAGCAGCTTGGCACTGCTGGGCTGGATGACCTTTGCCCCGAAGCCCCGGCCTTTCTGCCGCGGTGGGAGGTAAGCCCTGACGCCAACTATGCAGCCGCCTACCAAGCGCGCCGCGCGGCCGTGGGCCAGAAGGGCTACGGCATGTTTGCCCGCCACCATGTGTTTACCATCGAGGATGGCCGCCTTGTGCCGGTGCGCTACCCCGATCCCCAGCGCCTGAGCGAACTGCCCGGCTACGAGCGGGAGCGGGAAAAGGTCATTGCCAACACCCGCGCCCTGCTGGAGAGCAAGCCCACCAACAATGTGCTGCTGTACGGCGACGCCGGTACGGGCAAATCCAGCACGGTCAAGGCCATTGCCAACGAGTTTGCGCCTGACGGCCTGCGGCTGATCGAGGTGAAGAAGAACCAGCTGTACCAGATCCCCGCCCTGATGGACGAGCTGGCGAAGAATCCGCTGAAATTCATTTTGTTCATCGACGACCTGAGCTTCTCGGCCAACGACGACAACTTTGCCGCGCTGAAAGCCATTCTGGAGGGCAGCGTGGGCGGCCGCAGCCACAACGTGGCCGTGTACGCCACCAGCAACCGCCGCCATCTGGTCAAGGAAAGCATGAGCGACCGCAGTGGCGACGACCTGCATGCCGCCGATACCCGCCAGGAGCTGATGAGCCTGGCGGCGCGGTTCGGCCTGACGGTGACCTTCCAGCAGCCGGATAAAGACCGCTACGACACCATTTTGCTGGAGCTGGCCAAGCAGTACGGCGTGCAGATGCCCAGCGACCAGCTGTTCATCAAAGGCCAGGCTTTTGCCCTGCGCGCCGGCGGCCGCAGCCCCCGCGTAGCCAAGCAGTTTGTGGAACTGCTGGCAGCGGGTGTGAAGGTGTAATGATGTGCCCCCTTGCAGAGGGGGCCTTTTTATTTTATAACGCGATTTCTGTAGGAGCGGATGCTTGCATCCGCCCGTGGGTCGATGGAAGCATCGACCCCTACATATTTACCTGCCCATCACGCTCTCTCCGTCACCAGCTTAAATCCCGCTTCGGTGAGCTTTTGCTTGATCTGCTCGATCTGGGCGGCATCGCGGGTCTCCAGCCCCAGCTTGAGGAAGCAGCTGGTGATGGCCATGTTTGCATCGCTGCGGTCGTGGTGGACGCTGACCACATTGGCGCCGCAGGCCGAGACAATGTCGCTGACCAGGCTCAGCTGGCCGGGCTTGTCCTCCAGGGCGATCATCAGGTTGGTCTTGCGGCCACTCATGACCATACCGCGGGTGATAACGCGGGACAGGATGTTCACATCGATGTTGCCGCCGGAGATCAGGCAGACGGTCTTTTTGCCTGCCAGCGGCAGCTTGTTGAACAGTGCGGCCGCCACCGGCGTGGCACCGGCCCCCTCGGCCACCAGCTTCTGGTTCTCCATCAGCGCCAGGATGGCCGCGGCGATCTCGTCCTCGCTGACCGTGACCACGTCATCCACGTACTGACTGACCATCTCATAGGTGGTCTCGCCGGGCGTCTTAACCGCGATGCCGTCGGCGAAGGTGTCTACGTGGTCCAGCGTTTCGTACTTGTGGTCGTGGAAGGCGTGCTCCATGCTGGGGGCACCGGCAGCCTGCACACCGTAGACCTTGACCTCGGGGCGCAGGCTCTTGATGGCGAAAGCCACGCCGGAGATCAGGCCGCCGCCGCCAATGGGCACGATGACCGCATCCACATCGGGCAGCTGGTCCAGGATCTCCAGGCCGATGGTGCCCTGGCCCGCGATGACCAGCTCGTCATCGTAGGGGTGGATGAAGGTCATGCCGGTCTCCTGCTGGAGCTCGACGGCGCGGTCGTGGGCGTCGTCGTAGGTACCCTTGACCAGCTCTACCTCCGCGCCCAGGCGCTTGGTGCTTTCCACTTTCATAATAGGGGCACCGTCTGGCATGCAGACCACACTTTTAATGCCCATGCTGGTGGCGGCCAGCGCCACGCCCTGGGCATGGTTGCCGGCCGAGCAGGCGATCACGCCCTTGGCGCGTTCTTCCTCGCTCAGCTGGCTGATTTTATAGTAGGCACCGCGAACCTTGAAGCTGCCGGTCACCTGCAGGTTTTCGGTCTTCAAGTAGAGATCTGTGCCGGGGCAAAGCCGGGGCGCGGCGATCAGGTCGGTCTTGCGGGCGACTTTTTTCAGTACGAATTTGGCATGGTAGATCTTGTCCAGTGTCAGCATTGGGCTGCTCCCCCTTGAAATTGCAATAGTTCAGCCCGACCCTGCGTACAGGATCGGGCATCGGCTGCACCGTTGCAGCTGTGATATACTTGATTATAGTTGAGCTTTACTAATTTGTAAAGTGAATAATTTTCATGTTTAAATGTTATTGGCACCGTTCACAAGAATCTTTTCGCATCTTTGTGGAATATTGCTAATTTTCCAGCCTTGACAAACGCGCTATAATAAAAAGGAAATAAGGCAAAAAACATCCGCTTTGGCGGTAAGGAGGATTCACTTTTATGGACATCCGCTATTCCTGCAATCAGCGCGATTTTAAGCGCTACACCACCGAGGAAGTCCGCGATGAGATGCTGATCACCGGCCTGTACAAGGCTGATGAGGTCGTGGCCGTTTACAGCCACGTGGACCGCATGGTCACCCTGGGCTGCATGCCTGTACATGAGGAAGTTTCCATCGACAAGGGCATCGACATCTGGGCCAACTTCGGCACCCATTACTTCCTGGAGCGCCGCGAGATCGGCATCTTCAACATTGGTGACGGCGCCGGCACCATCACGGCCGACGGTGTGGAATATCACCTGAACGTCAAAGACTGCCTGTACATTACCCAGGGCACCCAGAAGGTCACCTTCAAGAGCGATGACTCCGAGCATCCCGCCAAGTTCTACATGGTCTCCGCCCCGGCACACTGCCGCTACGAGACCAAGCTGATCACCCTGGAGCAGGCCGCCAAGCGTCCCCTGGGCAGCCTGGAGACCTGCAACAAGCGCACCATCAACCAGTTCATCCATCCCAGCGTGCTGAAGACCTGCCAGCTGTCCATGGGCATGACCTGCCTGGAGCCGGGCAGCAACTGGAACACCATGCCCAGTCACACCCATGAGCGCCGCATGGAGATCTACACCTACTTCGACCTGCCGGATGACCAGGTGGTCTTCCATATGTGCGGCGAGCCGCAGCAGACCCGTCACATCGTGATGCACAACTACGACGCTGTTATCAGCCCGTCCTGGAGCATCCACAGCGGTGTCGGCACCTCGAACTACACCTTTATCTGGGCCATGGGCGGCGAGAACCAGGAGTTCGATGATATGGACAACATCGCCACCACCGACCTGCGCTAAACGCAAGGATTTTGCGGTAGTTTTGCTGCAAAAATGTGCGCAGTTTGCGCAACCGCTTTTGTTTCCCGCGTCTGCCCCGCAGGCGTTTCGGATATTTTTATTGAATTTTAGGAGGTTTTAAACATGTCTGTTTGCACCCCGAAATCTTTTGATCTGACCGGCAAGGTCGCCCTGATCACCGGCGCTTCCTACGGCATCGGTTTTGCCATTGCTACCGCTATGGCCAACAACGGCGCCACCATCGTTTTCAACGACATCAAACAGGAGCTGGTCGACAAGGGCCTGGCCGCCTACAAAGAGGCCGGCATTGATGCCCACGGCTATGTCTGCGACGTCACCAACGAGGACGCTGTCAAGGCATTCGTCAAGCAGGTTACCGAGGAAGTTGGTCACATCAACATTCTGGTCAACAACGCCGGTATCATCAAGCGTATCCCGATGACCGAGATGAGCGCTGCTCAGTTCCGTCAGGTCATCGACGTTGACCTGAACGCCCCGTTCATCGTGGCCAAGTCCGTTATCCCTGACATGATCGAGCAGGGCGGCGGTAAGATTATCAACATCTGCTCTATGATGAGCGAGCTGGGCCGTGAGACTGTCTCCGCCTACGCTGCTGCTAAGGGCGGCCTGAAGATGCTGACCAAGAACATCGCTTCCGAGTACGGCCAGTACAATATCCAGTGCAACGGCATTGGACCTGGCTACATTGCTACCCCGCAGACCGCACCGCTGCGTGAGATCCAGCCGGACGGCAGCCGTCATCCGTTTGACCAGTTCATCGTTGCCAAGACCCCCGCTGGCCGCTGGGGCAATGCCGAGGATCTGGGCGGCCCCGCCGTCTTCCTGGCATCTGAGGCCTCTGACTTTGTCAACGGCCTGATCCTCTACGTCGATGGCGGCATCCTGGCCTACATCGGCAAGCAGCCGGGTTAACTTTCTCTTACTTTCTTTGAAAAGAAAGTAAGCAAAGAAACTTTAATATAGCATACCAAAAAGAGGATGCAACTGGAAGGTTGCATCCTCTTCTATTTGTTAAAACGCTTTGTAGGGCGAGCTCGTGGCCGTTTGCCATGTAAAAAACTTTTCCGGGAAACGTGTTGTTTCGCCAAGTTTGCGGGCGACCAATGGTCACCCCCTACATTTTCCGCTTAGCCGATCTCAATGCTCCAAGCGAAAGTCTTGCTCTCGCCGGGGTTCAGCTGCTCGTGGCGGCCTTCCTCATTGACGGAGTTGGCCCAGCCGTTCCAGGGTTCCATGCAGACGAAGTTCTCGGCGTTCTGCTGCCAGAGGACACCCTTGCCGAAGGCAGCCTCATCAAAGGCGACCGTGACCTTATGGCCATTGCCGGAATCAGTCAGCACCATGGGGCTCTTCACGCCGGTCAGCAAGCGGATGGAATCCGCGGCATCATCCTTTTTGGTCAGGGTGATTTGGGCGGGGGCGGCGGGCTGATTGCCCTTGGCGTTCTCGCTGCAGGTGGCAGCGTTGATGTCGAAGCTGACATTTTCCAGCTTGGTCACACCAAAATAGGGATGGAAGCCAACGCTGAACGGCATCGGCTTATCGCCGGTGTTCTTCACGGTCAGGGCCAGGCCCGCCTTGCTGCCTGCCAGGGTGTAGCGCATGGTCAGAGCAAAATCAAACGGGTAGACGAACTTGGTCAGGCCGTTGGGGGTCAGGGACAGCTCGATGGCATCCTCGGTGGCGGACTTGACCTGCCAGGGCAGCAGGTCGGCCAGGCCGTGGACCTCGATGGGATGATCTGCACCGCCGAAGTGATGCACGCCGCCATCCGGCTTGCCGCAGTTGGGGAACAGGATAGGCACGCCGCAGCGGGGACGGTCGGTGGATTCAAAGTTCTTGTCACGCAGCCAGAGATACTCCTCGCCGGCCTTGGTGAAAGACGTTGCCATGCCGCCCTTTTCCGGTGTGACGGTCAGGGCATAGTCGCCATCCGTCAGGGTCAGAGTCTTGTAGCTGACGCCATACTTCTCGTAGACGCCCTCGGTCAATTTAGCCATATTACAACCTTCTATTCAACCCATCGCGCACTTTCCCACGTCATATGCCGCTTGGTTTTACGCTTTTGGGCATTTTATATTAAGGCAACACCGCACAATTCCCGCTTTACAGCTTAAGCACCGCTGCTACGGCTGCGAAGCACAATCTGCGTTGCAAAAATGCTCGATAATACACAAAGTATTATCTGCGCTTTTTGCTTAGCAGCTTGTACTTCTTGCTCGCCGCATCGGCACTTAGAATTATGCGGTGTTGCCTTAAAAGTTTCTTCGGTTCTTTCTTTTCAAAGAAGGAACATAACCCCCGTAATTAAAGCACGACACCGTCCTTGAAGATGGAGATCTCGCGGAAGCCCTTCTTCTCGGCGCAGGTCTGCTTGCCGGAAGCAACATCCAGCACCAGCTGGTACAGGTCAGCGCCAGCCTCGTCCAGGGTACGCTCGCCGTCTGCGACCACACCGGCATTGAAGTCGATCCAGGTCTTTTTCTTAGCGGCCAGCTGGCTGTTGGTAGCGATCTTCAGCGTCGGGGCGGGTGCGCCGAACGGCGTGCCGCGGCCGGTGGAGAACAGCACCATGTGGGCACCGGCGGCGGTCAGCGCAGTGGCGGAGACCAGGTCGTTGCCGGGGCCATACAGCATGTTCAGGCCTTTGGTGGTGACGGGCTCACCATAATCGATGACATCCATGATGGGGGCAGAGCCGCCCTTCTGGACGCAGCCGCAGGACTTGTCCTCCAGCGTGGTGATACCGCCCTGCTTGTTGCCCGGGCTGGGGTTGTCGTAAACGACCTCGTTGTGGCTGATGAAGTATTCTTTGAAGCCGTTGATCATCTTAACAGCCTTCTCAAAGACCTGCTCATTCTGGCAGCGATCCATCAGGAAGCCCTCGGCGCCGAACATCTCGGGCACCTCGGTCAGCACGGTGGAACCGCCGCGGGCGCACAGCATATCGCTGAAGCGGCCGATGGTGGGGTTGGCGGTGATGCCGGACAGACCGTCGGAGCCGCCGCACTTCATGCCTATGACCAGCTCGCTGGCGGGGATCGGCTCGCGCTTGAACTGGGCAGCGTAGGCGGCCAGCTCTTTCAGGATCTCGCGGCCTGCGACCAGCTCGTCCTCGACATCCTGGCAGGTCAGGAACTTGACGCGGTCAGCGTCGTAGTCGCCCAGCTCTTCCAGGAACTGCTCATGGGTCAGGTTCTCGCAGCCCAGAGAGAGCACCAGCACAGCGCCGGCGTTGGGGTGGCGGACCAGCGAAGCCAGCAGCTTGCGGGTCTGGGCATGGTCATGGCCGGTCTGGGAGCAGCCGAAGGGATGGGTGAAGGTGTACAGGCCGTCGATGGAGCCGGTGACCAGATCCTGGTTGTCCCGCACGAGGGCTTTGGCGCAGTCGTTGACGCAGCCGACGGTGGGGATGATCCAGATCTCGTTGCGGATGGCGGCACGGCCGTCCTTGCGGCGGTAGCCCATGAAAGTCTCCGGGGCCGCCGGGGTCAGGGGATGTACGTCGGGATGGTAGCTGTACTCGATCTCGCCGGACAGGTTGGTCTTGACGTTGTGGGTGTGCATCCAGGTGCCGGGCACGGCGTCGGCGGTGGCATGGCCGATGGGGAAGCCGTACTTGATGACGTTCTCGCCTGCCTTGATGGGAGCGATGGCCATCTTGTGGCCCTGGGGGATGTCCTCAACGGCGGTGACGGTGGTGTTATCCACGGGGACAGCGGTGCCCTTGGCGATGGGGTGCAGGGCAACGACCACGTTATCTTTGGGGTTGATCTTAATAGCGATGGGCATAATAAGACTATCTCCTTAATCTAGTTATAATATAAAATTGGGGCCGGAGGGCATCCTCCGGCCCCAGTGGGGTTTACTTTATGCGTTGCCGCGCAGGAATCACAGGCAGCTCTTGTAAGCAGCCAGGGCGCCCTGCTCGCGGATCATGGTCAGGTTCTTAACGGTAGCTTCCTCGAAGCCGGCGACCTTGGTCAGGTCCTGGCCCCACATCTGCTCGTTGGTCATGACGGCGTGGACCAGGGTCGGGATGTCGTCGTTCTTGTGCTCGTTGTAGAATTCCAGAGCCCAGCGATCATCGGAGACGGTGTACTCGTTGCCCTTGGCGCGCTTGCAGACCAGGCCTTTGTCGGTCAAGCCCTGGACATCGTTGCTGTAGAAGGCAATGTAAGCAGCGAAGCTCATGGTCAGGCAGGTGGGCAGCTTGCCGTTCTTCTCGATGTACTCGAGGAAGGAAGGCATGTTGCGGGCACGCCACTTGGAGGTGGAGTTCAGGGAGATGCTCATCAGCTCATGGTTGACGAACGGGTTGTTGAAGCGGTCCTCCACAGCAGCGGCGAACTTCTTGCAGTCGTCCTGATCCAGGGGCAGGATGGGCACGACCTCATCCAGCAGCATCTTGTTCATGTAGCCCAGGATGGTGTCGTCATGCATGCAGTCGCGCACGATGTCGTAGCCGGCCAGGTATGCGCCCAGAACAAAGCCGGTGTGGGCGCCGTTCAGGATACGGACCTTGCGCTTCTTGTACGGGCTCATATCGGGGGTAACGAAGACGTGATCCTCGAGGCCAGCCTTGCGGAAGGGCAGAATGTCGTTCAGCTTGGTGTCACCCTCGATGACCCAGACGCCGAAGACTTCGCCGACATCCAGCAAGGGATCAGCGTAGCCGTGCTTCTGCTCCAGTTCAGCAACTTCCTTCGGGTCGCGGATGCGGCCGGGAACGATGCGGTCGACCAGAGAGCCGCAGAAGGTGCAGTCCTCGTTGACGTACTTCTTGAAGCCGTCCTCCAGGCCCCACTGCTCGATGTACTGGTTGACACACTTCAGCAGTTCCTTGCCGTTGTTGTCGATCAGCTCGCAGGCCAGCATGATGATGCCCTTCTTGCCTGCCTTATAGCGGTGATACAGCACCTGGGTCAGCTTGCCGGGGAAGCTGGATGCGGGAACGTCCTCCAGCTTGCAGGCGGGATCATAGACGATGCCGGCCTCGGTGGTGTTGGAGACGATGATCTCGAGGTCGTCGCTGGCGGCAACGGCCATCATCTTGTCAAAATCCTCTTTCTCATACGGGTTCAGGCAGCGGGACACGCTGGAGATCACGCGCTTGTCATCGACCTTTTTGCCGTTTTCGCTGCCGCGCAGGTACAGGGTGTAGAGGCCCTCCTGCTCGTTGATCATCTTGGCCAGGCCGGGGGCGATGGGCTGGACCAGCACGCACTTGCCGTTCCAGTCAGCCTTCTCGTTGGCCAGGTCGAACCAGTAGTCAACGAAAGCGCGCAGGAAGTTGCCCTCACCGAACTGCAGGACCTTTTCGGGGGCATCTTTCAGGACATAACCGTCATAGCCGGACTTTTTCAGAACCTCGTAATTCAGAGTTTCCATATTGCTTTCTCCTTATCACTTCATAGTTTCAGCGTGCGCACCGCACGCCTTGCTTAATTATCATTTTAGAGTCTTTCCCGTCTGCCGTCAAGGTTCTTTTCGGGATTCTTTTTCAGCAAATCGCACATATTTTGCAAGTTATTTTTTTATCTATGTTCCTTTGGCACCCTGCACAGCTTTACCTTGCAAAAATCAGCAATTTTGACGCGCATACCGCAATTTTTACAACTTGTTGAATTGCTTTTCTTTATGTATAATAATAGCAGAGTATGTGCTTTCGGCGTTAAAACCCTGTGCAAGTATCGTTCGCTTGCCAAAGGGCCGCGCCGGGGGGCGCAGCCCGCTACAACCTATATTATCTGTAAGGAGCGTTTTGTACATGAAAGCTTTTATGGACAAGGACTTTCTGCTGGAGACCCCTACCGCCCAGCACCTGTATCACGACTATTCGGCCAAGCTGCCCATCGTAGACTATCACTGCCACATTCCCCCGCAGGAGATCTACGAGAACCGCCGCTTTGAGAACATCGCCCAGGTGTGGCTGGGCGGCCATCAGGTCCTGGCCGATGGCTCTGACTACTACTTTGGCGACCACTACAAGTGGCGCGTGATGCGTTCCAACGGCGTACCCGAGGAGTACATCACCGGCGACAAGCCCGACCGCGAGCGTTTCCAGAAGTTTGCCGAGGCCCTGCCCATGGCCATCGGCAACCCGATGTACACCTGGTGCCATCTGGAGCTGAAGAAGTACTTTGGCTACGAGGGCGTGCTGAACGGCGACACCGCTGAGGAAGTTTGGAACCTGTGCAACGAGAAGCTGCAGAATGACCCGAAGCTGACTGTCCGCGGCCTGATCGAGCAGAGCAATGTTGCCATGGTCGGCACCACCGATGACCCCATCGATTCTCTGGAGTGGCACAAGAAGATCAAGGCTGACCCGTCCATCAAGGTCGTCGTGGCCCCCTCCTACCGCCCCGACAAGGTCCTGAACATCCGCAAGGAAGGCTTTTCCGATTACATCCACAAGCTGGAGAACGTGGTCGGCCGCAAGTTTGCCTGTGCCAACTGCGTTGTCAACGCTCTGGATGAGCGCCTGCAGTTCTTCGTAGAGATGGGCTGCCGCGCCTCTGACCACGGCCTGGATTACATCCCCTACGTGGATACCAACGCCGAGAAGGCTACCGCTGCTTTCAAGAAGGCCATGGCCGGTGAGACCCTGACCCAGGAAGAGGGCGACGAGTACACCACCTACGTGCTGCTGGCCCTGGGCCGCCTGTACAAGAAGTACAACGTGGCTATGCAGCTGCACTACAGCTGCCTGCGCAACGTCAACGAGAAGATGTACCGCAAGCTCGGCCCCGATACCGGCTACGATATGATCGCCGTGACCGATTGCAGCGCTACCATCAGCAGCCTGCTGAGCAAGCTGACCGAGACCGACGAGTGCCCGAAGGTCATCCTGTACAGCCTGAACCCCGCCGACTTCGACATGCTGGGCACCCTGATGGGACCCTTCCAGGATGACGAGATCCCCGGCAAGATCCAGCTGGGTTCCGCCTGGTGGTTCTGCGATACCGACGACGGCATGTACCAGCAGATGAAGACCCTGGCTCGCCTGGGCCTGCTGGGCAACTTCATCGGTATGCTGACCGACAGCCGCAGCTTCCTGAGCTATACCCGCCACGAGCTGTTCCGCCGCCTGATGTGCAACCTGATCGGCGGCTGGGTCGAGAACGGCCAGTACCCCAACGATGACAAGGCCCTGAAGCAGATCGTCGAGGGCATCAGCTACTACAACGCCAAGCGCTACTTCAACCTGTAATTTACGGGAGTTTTATTCCTTTCTTGAAAGAAAGGAACCGAAAGAACTTTAGGCAACACCGCAAAATGCCCCTGCCTGGGGATGGTTCAAAACCAACCTGGGCAGGGGCGTTTTTTATTTCTTTTTGCCTAATAATTCTTTGCGGATATACGCAAAACATGCATCCTCGCCCTCATCGCGCAGGATCAGCAGGCAGGTCTCCAGCTGCTTTCTTGTCTCGGGGTGCAGGATGTAATGGTCTTTGCTGTGGTCGTAGTATTCCCATGCAGCGGCATCTGTGTAGTTTTTTCCTTTGTAGTTTTTGCTGGCGGCAATGCGGTCACACACCATCTCGGCTACGTACTTTTCCGGCATGCGCATACCGGCCATGGCATGGTCGCCGCTCGGTGCGTAGTCGATCCAGTATTCCAGATGGTGCTTATTGCGTCCCTTATGGTGCAGCCAGGCGGCGCTGTAGCCTTCTTTCTGGCGCTGGGCGTTGTTGGGGCTGCAGATCCCCTGCCAGTACTTGGCACCAGCCCAGAATTCCACCGGGGACAGCTTGCTTAAATCGTGGGTAAGGCCCTGCCAGTACAGCCCGCAGCGGAAGCAGTTTTGCATCACCAGCATTTTGTGGTGGTGGATCGTTTTGTAATGTTTAATGGGATGCCACAAGGTCGGGTCTCCTCCTGAACAGCAAAGATACGATTTCTTTTGTCATGACCACCAGTGCCAGGCAGCTGACCGGCACCAGCGCAAAGTGCCACAGCATCGGCACCAGATGGGTATGTATGGCGGCGTGGGCCTTGGAAAGCACCATCCACGATACCGGCGCGGCCAAGCTCAGCACCCAGGCCGTGGCCAGCGGGGCCAGTTTGGCCGGCTGCCCGCGGCGGGCCAGCAGTACGGCGCAGAGGATGCCCTCTGCCAGCACCGCAGCCAGCAGCGGCAGCAGCGTAATCGTCACAGGGCCGAACTGCAAAAGCGGCTCCTTGTTTTCCACAAAATAGAGGTGCAGCACCTCCGGGATGGTGACGGCGCGCACAGCGTTATCGCTGACGCTGACACGGCTGGTGACAGCCTGGGTCATGCTGGCGAAAGCCTCGGCGGCGGTGCCGAAATACTGCACCTCCTGCCAGAACCACAGCCCCAGTGCCGCGGCCATGCCGCCCAGTGCCGCGGCGCCGGTGCCTACCGTGCGGCCCAGCCAGCGGCGGGCGGCGGGCAGGTTTCGGTCAACGCAAAGGGATTGCATGAGTGCGCAGCAAAGCGGGATCTCGCACAAAATCAAAAAGGTGGAGACAAACTCAAACCCGCACATGCAGCGGATGAGTACCGCCAGCGCCACCAGCCCAAAGCACCAGCCGGACGTGCGGCCTTTGCGCACGGTAACGCGGCAAAGCAGCAGCGACGCCAGCACCGGCAGCAGCCAGGTCCACAGGCACCAGTACAGGTCTTTCATACCCCGCTGGGGCCAGGGGGCAAACACAACGGCCAACACCCAGACCAGCGCAGCCGCCGGGCCTGCCTGCCGCCAGGCAGCCAGCGCCAGCAGCAGCTCGGCTGCGTAAAACAGGATGCAGTTTACGGTGTACAGCCAGGTCTCCCGCGTCTCGCCGCTGGGCTGTGCCAGACGAAACGCGCGGTTAAGCAGCCCGAATGCCCAGCCCTGCAGGCCGGATTGGTGGGTGTAGGCCTGGAAATCCTCGGCGTTGACCGGCGTGTTTTCCCGGAACCAGGTGCGGTTCTGGCTGTCGCTCCAGTCCTGGGTATACACCCCCATAAAGCCGCCGGGGGCGGATTGGTGGTTTTCCATCTGGAGCATCCGGCCAAACACCAACGGCTGGGAGCCGGTATCCCAAAAGCCGGTGGCGTAGGTGCTGGCGTTCTGCCGCCAGTGGGTCAGCAGCGCCGCCAGCAGCACCACCGCCAGCAAGGTAAGCACCCGCCGCAGCCAAACCGGCAGGCGGGTAAACGGTTGATGAATCGGCATAAATTGAAAGTTCCTTAAATCTTTGCTTTAGCGTATCTCTAAAAGCCTCCCTCTGCGAGACAGACTCCCCGTACGGGGGAGATGGCGCAAAGCGCCAGAGGGGGCCAAAGATGCGCGGCTCACATATTTTATCTATCCCACTTATCGCACAAGCTGGCGATCTGGCTGGCGAACTTGGCCAGATCCTTGTTGGCGCCGCCCTGGTTGTGGCGGATGACTTCCATCAAACGCTGGCCCATATTGACCAGGCGGTCGTAAGCAGCGCTGGTGCGCACATTGGCTTCGGTGCGGGTCTTGACGATTTTTTGTGTGTTACCAGTCTCGGCGCAGGCGGCGCGGCCATCGCTGACGATCCAGACAGCGCCGTTGTAGGGCGCGTCGGCCTCGTAGCCTTCAGCCCGCAGCTTTTCGGCCCAGTGGGCGGCCACGGCATCCTCACCATGGTTGACAAAGACGAACTTCGGCTTTTCGTCAAAGGCGTGCAGCCAGGCGGCCAGGCCGTCCTTGTCGGCGTGGCCGGAAAGCCCGCTCAGCTGCCGGATGCTCGCCTTGACCTGCACCGGCTCGCCAAACAGCTTGACTTCCTGCGCGCCGTTGACCAGCGCGTTGCCCAGCGTGCCGGGGCTTTGGTAGCCCACGAACAGCACGGTGCACTCCGGCCGCCAAAGGTTATACTTTAAATGGTGGCGGATGCGGCCCGCGTCGCACATGCCCGCCGCCGAGATGATGACCTTCGGCACGGGGTCGCCGTTGATGGCCATGGATTCTTCTTTGGTCTCGCTGATGTGCAGGCCGGGGAACTGCAGCGGGTTCCGGCCTGCCTGCACCAGGGCCAGGGCTTCCTCGTCATAGCACTCGCTGAAATTCTCGCGGAAGATAGTGGTGGACTTGCTGGCCAGCGGGCTGTCCACGTAGACCGGGAAGTTTCCGTGGCCGGTCACGCGGCCCTCGGCCTTGATCTGCCGCAGAAAATACAGCAGCTCCTGGGTGCGGCCCACCGCAAAGCTGGGGATGACCACGTTACCGCCCTTATCAAAGGTAGATTGCAGCACATCGGTCAACTCGCCCAGGTAGTCCGGCTTGGGGCCATGGCTGCGGTCGCCGTATGTGGACTCCATAATCAGGTAGTCAGCGTGGCCGGGGTTGGCGGGGTCCTTGATGAGCGGCTGGTGGGTGTTGCCAATATCGCCTGAGAAAACGATGATCTCCGGCTGCTTGCCCGGTTCGGTCACGCGCAGCGAGATGGACGCACTGCCCAGCAGGTGGCCTACATCGGTAAAGCGCATCTCGATTTTACCCGTTGGTCCGTCAAACAGGTTTTGCCAGGTCTCATAGGGGCAGGGCACGAACTGCTGCATGACCTTTTCGGCATCCTCGACGGTATAATCGGGTTCGACCATCTCGGCACCACTGCGCATGGCCTTACGGTTTTTCCACTCAGCCTCCTGCTCCTGGATATGGGCCGAGTCCTCCAGCATGATGGCACAGAGGTCACGGGTGGCGTCGGTGGTGTAAATGGGGCCGCGGTAGCCGTTTTTGTACAGGTACGGGATACGGCCCGAGTGGTCGATGTGAGCGTGAGTCAGCAGCAGAGCTTCGTAGGTGCCGGGGGCATAGGGCAGGTCGGCGTTTTCGTAGACGTCGCGGCCCTGCTCCATGCCGCAGTCGATCAGGATACGATGTCCTGCAGCTTCCAGCTGGGTACAGCTGCCCGTAACCTCACGGTCAGCGCCTAAAAAGGTAAGCTTCATAGAATACGCCTCCCCATAGAAAATCGTTTAGATTCTTCTACGATCAAATTTTACGGCTCGCTGCCGTTTTTACTTGTTATTCCGTCCGACGCCATATCGCGGGGCTTCGGGCAGGATGAAATCGGTGGTAAAGTTCTCGGTCAAATCGTTGATGTTCATGCGCACATCCCAGTACACATCGCCGTAATCGCGCAGCACCGTGTAATTTTCGGTACCGATGGCGGCCAACGTCTGGGTGTCGGTAACAATGAGCACGGTATCCCCTGCCGGTTCGTACTCGCTCAGGGATTCCTGATAGGTGCGGGAGACACCGTCGAGGCCTGCCAGCGTGCGGGCGGTGTCGGCGCTGACCGAAACCAGCTGCGCCCGGGCTGCCTTGGGCAGCAGGTCCAGCAGCGTGCCGCGGCTGATGTCGCCGTACTCCGGCTCGCCCACATTTCCTGCCAGTGCCGTGAACTCGCTGCCGGTCCAGCCCTCGGGCCAGTGGTCGCGGTCGTTCTCGGCGATTTCCTGATACAGCGCCGCCAGATAGTTGGCGAAGCTGATGGTCTTTTCAGCGTCCGGGTTGGCCGCGTAGGTGAACAGCGGCGTGTAGTAGATGCTCTGGTCGTCGGCATCCAGCCCGGCCAGCTTGGCGGCGGCGTAGGCGTAGGCCTCGGCCCCCTGCTGCTGGGCTTCGTCGACCGTCTCCGCGGGGGTGCTGGTATCCTTTCCGCCCACAGCCTCGGTGTCCTTGTCCGGGTCGGCAGCATCGCCGCCGGTCTGGGTGTCATCGGCCGTGATGGTCAGGCTCTCCCAGGTGGAGCGGCTGGCCTGCAGCGTATCGGCGGTCACAGTGTCGGCCCCGCACACGGCCACACCGCCGCCCTGGGTGAACACCAAGTCAAAGCGGGCCACACCGTCCAGTCCCAGCGCCGCACCGGCGCGATAGAGAGTATCCTGGCCGCTGGCGCTGCTGCTGCCGTCCACGATGGCGGTCACGCCCAGGTCTTTCAGCGTGGTTTGCAGCGCGGCGGTGTCCACGCCGGGGGTGGCGATGCAGATGATGGCATCCACGCCCTGGGCCTGCAAAGCAGCCACCTGTTCGCTGGCGGTCTGGGTCAGGTCGTTGGCAAAGGGCGTTTCCTCGTTGACCAGGCTGATCTTGTTGTTGACGGTGTCGGCATCGGCCAGCGAGAAGAACCCGATGCGGTAGCCCGCACGGGTGATTACGTAGTTCATGCCGTTGGTGATGCGGTTGCGGTTCCAGCTGGTAGAGCGGTAGAAGATCGCTGCACCGTCAGAATCCCGCAGGTTGGCAGCCAGCGACGGACCGCTTCCCATATTGGCGTCGCTGCGCAGGCGGGAGATACCGTAGGCCAGGTCCTCGGCCCCGAAGGCCTGCAGGTCGTACCCGGCAGCGGAAAAGCTGCTGAGCATATCCATGCCGCCGGTCATGCTGGCCACGGTGGTGCCGTGCAGGCTGCCGCCCGCGTCCACGAGGATCGAATCCGGCGTGCTGGCTTTCAGCGCGGCCACATCGGCCAGGCTGACGTTGTCGTTGGCCCGCTGGCCCGCCAGGGAGCCGGTGGCAAAAATGGGCACGGTGATGTCGCCCACCCGCACAAGGCACTGGATGCTCTCGGTGCCGTCGGCCAGCGTGGCGGTGATGGTACACTCGCCGCTGTCGGCCTTGGCGCGCACAAGGCCGTGCTTATCCACGGTCGCCACACTCTTGTCACTGGTGGTCCAGAAAATTTTCTGCCCGCCATTTTCCTCGTCCGGCTGGTTGGTGGTCAGATTCGCGTAGGCATCCTTGCCGTCCAGATGCAGCTCCGTCTGGCGGGTGTCGTTGAGCAGCGTCGGTGTGGCCGTTTTGCCGTTGCAGCTGGAAATTTCGCCGAAAGCAAACGGCCGCATGACGAAATCAATATCCACCGTCTCGCTCTCGACACCGTAGTCCGCGCCAGGCTCGGAATAGCTGCACTGCCACATATCGTAGGTGCCGGTGTAGCCCAGTTCGTCCGCAAAGCGGGCGATCCAGAGATTCTCGCGCCAGGGGTCGAACGCCGCATCACTGAAGCGGGCGCGCACCCAGTTCAGCGAGGCATAGATGCCCTGTTTGCCGGTGTAGCCCAGCTCGGTCAGGCGGTCAAAAAACGCTTTGGTGATGGCGGCCATCTCATCCGGGAAGATGCCGCTGATACTCTTGTCCTCCAGGTCGTAGTAGACGGGGTAGGACAGCCGGTAGGGCGCGGCGGTGTAGTCCTCGAGTCCCTCCTGCGGCGGGGCAACCAGGCCCAGCAGGCGGGCAACGTGGTCGGCCTCGCTGCGGGCTTCGTCCTCGGTGGTAGCGTAGGAGTAGATGTACGCGCCGAACGGGATGCCCAAACGGGTGCACTCATCAGCGTTGCGGCGCCACTGGGGATCGTCCTGGTTCCATCCCTGCTCCTGGCCGTCCCACTCACCGCCGAAACCGCAGCGGATGATGGCGAAGTCGACGCCGTTGCTCTTGGCCTTTTCCCAATCAACCGCGCCCTGATATTTCGATACATCGATGCCTTTCAGCACGGCGGCAGGCATAGCCTCGCCGCTCTCGTTAAAGTAATAGCCCAGTTCATTCTTCTGCCAGGCAGCCGCCGGGGTGCCGAAGTCTGCCTTGGCAGGCCCGGTGGGACCAGCCGAGCAGCGGGTAAGTACCACAGCCAGCACAATGACCAGCACCAGACAGGCGGCGCAGAGGCCCAAAACAGCCCGACTGCGGCGCTTTTTGCTGGTTTTTCTGGGCGGCTGTTTGGGTGTACGGGGCGGCACACCTGCCCCACCCTGCTGCCGGGCCGGCCCAGCCCCGGAAACAGCCCTTTGCGCACGCGCCGGGCTGCGGTATACTTTGCGTTCGTCTGCCACGATGATGCCCTCTCTTTGTCTATATATAAAAATGTGTATAGTCGTTTATGTATGACTGGACTTTAGGCAATACCGCATAATTCTAAGTGCCGATACGGCGAGCGAGGTGCGGCAGATGCTAAGCCAAAAGCGCAGATAATACTTTGTGTATTATCGAGCATTTTGGCAACGCAGATGCCGTGCCGCAGCCGCCGGAGCGGTGCTTAAGCCGTCAGGCGGGAATTGTGCGGTGTTGCCTTTATAGCCCTCTCCCGGATAGGGCCTTTTAAGGGGATACTAATTAAGAATAGTGTATCATTTTGTCAAAGAAAATACAATCCAGGAGAGACGGTAGATTTTGTAAAAAATTTAGCACCCCGGCAAAACTGCAGGGGTGCCAAAACAGCCGGCCCGAAGGCCGGCTGCCAAGTATGTGTTTACAAATCAAAAGCTGTGCTTTTCCATCAGCTTGCGGCCCATCAGTACGCCCATAACGGAGGCCATCATCAGGCCGCGGGTCCAGCCGGAGGAATCGCCCAGGCAGTGCAGACCCTCGATATTCGTCTCCAGATCGGTATCCATCTTGACCTTGTTGGAGTAGAACTTCAGTTCGGGGCTGTACAGCAGGGTCTCGGGGCTGGCAAAGCCGGGCACGACCTCGTCCATCATCTTGATGAACTCGATGATGTTGACCATGGCGCGGTAGGGCATGGCGGCGGTGATGTCACCAGCCACGGCGTCCTTCAGCGTCGGGCGCACGTTGGTGCGGGCCAGTTCCTTGGCCCAGGTACGCTTGCCGTCCAGGATGTCGCCGTAGCGCTGCACTAGGATGTGGCCGGCACCCAGCATGTTGGTCAACTCGCCGACTTTCTGTGCGTAGGCGATGGGCTGGTTGAACGGCTCGGTGAAGTTGTGGCTGACCAGAATGGCCAGGTTTGTGTTGTTGCTCTTCTTCTCCTTGAAGCTGTGGCCGTTGACGACAGCGAGGTCGTTGTCGTAGTTTTCCTGGGCCACAAAGCCGCCGGGATTCTGGCAGAAGGTACGCACTTTGTTGTGCCAGGGGGCCGGGTAGCCGATCAGCTTGCCCTCGTACAGGACCTGGTTGATCTTCTCCATGACCTCGTTGCGGCACTCGACGCGGACACCAATGTCAACGGTGCCGGGCTTGTGGGCAATGTTGTGCTCGGCGCAGAGCTTCTCCAGCCAATCGGCGCCGCGGCGGCCGGTGGCGATGACCACCTGCTTGGCGTAGATGTCGCGGGATTCGCCCTTCTCGCGGATGCGCACACCCTTGCAGACGGATTCCTCAAGGATGATGTTCTCGCACTCGGTGTTGAACAGCATCTCCACGCCGGCGTCGGCCAGATAGTTCTGGATGTTCAGGTAGAGCTGCTGGGCCTTCTCGGTGCCCAGGTGGCGGATGGGGCAATCGACCAGCTGCAGGCCCGCCTGGATAGCGCGCTTGCGGATGTCCTTGATGTCGGGGCCTTCGTAGATGCCCTCTACCTTCGGATCAGCGCCGAATTCCAGGTAGATCTTATCGGTGTAGTCGATCAGTTCCTGGGCGAAGTCCTCACCGATCAGGTCGGGCAGTTCGCCGCCGACCTGGTAGGACAGGGACAGCTTGCCGTCCGAGAATGCGCCCGCACCGGAAAAGCCGGTGGTGATGGCGCAGGTCGGCTTGCAGTTTACGCAGACGCCGGTTTTATCCTTGGGGCAGTGGCGCTTTTCCACAGGCTTGCCCTTTTCGATAAGCAGGATCTTGTGGGGATTGCAGCTTTTGCGCAGCAGCTCCAGCGCGGTGAAAATACCGGCAGGGCCGGCGCCTACGATGATCAGATCATACATGGATGGGGGTTCTCTCCTTTAAAAATATATGGGGGCAAAAAATATATGAGGACATTTATAACAGGGTGCAGGCACCCGGTCAGGTTTTGCTGGAGTCCTCGCCGGACACGTCAGTGCTCTCGGCATCGTATACGACAGGTTCGCCGTCCTGGGTCACGTCCACGATGTCGGTGCCCGCGGCCTCGGCTTCGTCCAGGGCATCGCCTAGGGCGGTCAGGGTCGCGTTGACGGCGGCATTGGCCATGCGGTCCAGCGTGCGCAGCTCCATGGCCGCATACAGGATGCAGCCAAGATTCAACGCACCTTCGACGATCAACAGGATACCGCAGAGCATCACCACACTGACAGCCGCGCCGAACGGGTGCCAGATGAGCAACGCACCCAGCGCAATGGACACAATGCTGAACAGCAGCAGCATCCACCACTTTTCGCCTTTGCGCTTTGCCAGGTCAATAGCTGAGCCGATGCGGCTGCAACCATCCACCACGATAAAGATGCCAAACACCACCGGCAGAAAGCTGGCCACCACCTGGGGTTTTGCTAAAGTGAACAGGCCCAGCCCTGCCGTGATGACGCCGCCCACCAGCATAAAGGGCGCGGTGAAGCCGGTGCCCCGGATGCGGGCGTACTGGATCAGACAGACAATGCCGGTGATAAGCACCACCACGCCAAAGGCGTAGCAGATCCACAGCAGACTGGTTTCCGGCATAATGAGCAGCATCAACCCCAGCACGATATAGGCGATGCTCATCAGCATCATTCCGCTTTTGACATAGCGCAGCATAGCAGCACGCTCCTTACTTGTTCATGGCCTTGGCGGCATCCACGATCAGGTCAGCACAGGTGTCCAGACCCAGCGCGGCATTTAGGCACAGGTCATAGTTTTTGGCTTCGCCCCAGCGGTTCTCGGTATAGTAGTTGTAGTAGCTGGCACGGGCACGGTCGTGCTTGGCCAGCTGGCTTTCCCACATGCGGTCGGGCATCTCCTTGGCATCGGGGCGAACTTTTGCGCGCCCCACACGGTCGGCCACCGGTGCGTAAACAAAGGTGCGCAGCACATTGGGACGCTCCCGCAGAACATAGTCACCGCAGCGGCCCAGGATCACACAGGATCCCTGGGAGGCCAGTTCCTTGATGACGTTGCTCTGCAGAATGTACACCTGATCGGCCAGGGGCATAGTATTGCCCATCATGTACAGGCTGTAGATCAGGCTGCCGCTGCGCTGGTTCTCGCTGGCGGCGATGGCCTCCTCGGTCAGACCGCTCTTTTTGGCGGCCAGGGTGATCAGCTCCTTATTGTACAGCGGGATACCCAACTTATCGGCCACGGCCTGGGCAATCTCGCTGCCGCCGGAAGCATACTCACGTGCCATTGTAATAACCATAGGTTCCTTCATAACTGATACACCTCACATTCAATTTGCTGCACGGCGGGCAACCACCGGTGCAGACTATCCCATCTATAGTATACCCCCCTTTGTGCAAAAGCGCAAGGAAAAAATCATACTATTCGCGCAAAAACTGTGCAATGTCCGGCCCCATAAACAGCAAAAGCTCCCCGGATGGGGAGCTTGTTTTATACCGTTGCTTTTTCTTTCTGCGGGGCAAGGGCGATGTAGATCAGGTTGGCTGCCAGCACCAGCAGCAGGCCGCCGCCCATGATGTACAACATCTGCGCCACCGAGTGATGGAACCGGGACACCAGTACAAAAATCAGCAGATACCCCGCCGCCATGCTAACGGCGAAGAAGCCTGAACGGCCCAGCGGCATCAGGTAGTTGATGAGGATCGTCAGGCAGGCCACCGGCACCACATAGAACGAGATGGGCAGCAGCAGGTCGATGGCGGCAAGGTAGCGTTCGCCAAACAGCAGGCCGATCATCGGGCGGCCCACCACGTTCATGCCCACAGCGCACAGCATCGCCACACCGCCGCCCCAAAGCATGGCGCGCTTGAGCAACTGGCGGGTATCGTGGCCGGTGGATTGGCGCTCGGCCACCATCGGCAGCAGCACCGGCACGATGGCGTTGGCTAAGTACAGCGAAATTTTGCCGATGACACTGCCCGAGGAGTAGATGCCCACCTCCGCCGGGTCAGCAGCAAAGGTCTTGATAAGCAACACATCACCGTTGGCCATCAGCAGCAAAAACATCTGAAACCAGAACGTGCTGACAAAGTAGCGCCGTATCTCGGTACGGTCCAGCGCCAGATTTTCCTTGACCGGGGCGAAAAACAGATCCCGCGACTTAAAAAGGCAGTACAGCATGGTCAGGCAGGCCGCAAGGATCAATGCGGCTAACGCGCCAGGTATCCCCCTGCCAAGCCAGACGAAGATCACACCCAGCAACAGGCGGAACGCGAAGCTAAGCACCGAATTCATACTGTACGGGATGAAGCGTTTGACACCCTGCAATGTACTGCTGAAAACAGGTCCCAGGCAATTGGAAGCAACCAGCACCATCACCACCGTCACATAGTGCGGATCGTCGATCTGCAAAACATGGGCGATGGGGCGGGAAAGCAGCGCACCCGCCACAAACACGATGACCGCCAGCACCGCCGCGACCCGCAGCATCCCATGCATGAAAGCAGCAATTGCGAAAGTTTCACCGTGGGCGTGATATTTTGCCGTATAAGTCGCCGTCAATGCCGAGATGATGCCGGAAGGTACGCCCACCACGACCGAAAGAGACAGCAGCGTGTTCACCGTGCCATAATCCGCCGGGGTAAGCACATTGCCCATAACGATCTGGTACAGATAGGAAAGTACGTTGGCGATCATGGTGATAGCGAACACCACCAGGCTGTTGCGCTCAAATTCTCCAAGGCGAAGTTTCTTCATCAGGTCCTCTATCGTTATAACGCAAAAGGCTGCTGCCCGGTGTTTGCGGTGCAGCAGCCTCCTTTGGTTCAGTGTGAAAAAATCACTTATTCTTCTTGCTGGCGGCCTTCATGCGGAGGTCATGGTCCAGGATGCGCTTGCGGATGCGCAGGTTTTCGGGGGTGACTTCCAGCAGCTCGTCGGGGGCCAGGAATTCCAGGCAGCCCTCCAGGCTGAACTTGCTGACAGGCACCAGGCGCAGGGCATCGTCGCTGCCGGAAGCGCGGGTGTTGGTCAGGTGCTTGGTCTTGCAGACGTTGACGGTGATGTCCTCACCGGTCGGGGTGTAGCCGACGACCTCGCCCGCGTAGACCTTCTCGCCTGCATTGACGATCAGGGTGCCGCGCTGCTGGGCGTTGAACAGGCCGTAGGTGACGGCGTCGCCGGTCTCGAAGCTGATCAGAGAGCCGGTGGAACGGGTCTGAATGTCGCCGCACCATTCCTCGTAACCATCAAAAATGGTGTTCATGATGCCTTCACCGTGGGTGTCGGTCAGGAACTGGCTGCGATAACCGAACAGGCCGCGGCTGGGCATACGGAACTCGATGCGGGAACGGCTGTTCATCATCTGCATGTTCATCAGGATGGCCTTGCGGGCCCCCAGGGCGGTCATAACATTGCCCTGGTAGACCTCGGGCACGTCGATGACGACACGCTCCATAGGCTCCATGACCTTGCCGTCCTCCTCGTGGGTCAGAACGTGCGGGGGGCTGACCTGCAGCTCATAGCCTTCACGGCGCATAGTCTCGATGAGGATGGACAGGTGCATTTCGCCGCGGCCCATGACGCGGAAGGAATCGTTGGTGGCGGAATCCTCGACCTTCAGGGCAACATCCTTCAGCAGTTCGCGCATCAGGCGGTCACGGATCTGGCGGGAGGTAACGTACTTACCCTCTTTGCCGGCGAAGGGAGAATCGTTGACGGAGAAGGTCATTTCCACCGTAGGATCGTTGATCTTAACGAAGGGCAGGGGCTGCACCTTGCTGGGATCGCAGATGGTGTTGCCGATGGAAATATCAGGCAGACCGGCAAAGGCAACGATGTCGCCAGCCTGGGCGCTCTCGATGGGCTCACGGCCGTTGGCCTTGAAGTCAAACAGCTTGGTGATGCGGCCGCTCATATGCACATCGGGGTTGTGCCAGTCGCACACCTGGATGGCGGAGCCGACCTTGATGACGCCGTTCTGCACACGGCCAACGCCCATACGGCCCACGAAGTCGTTGTAGTCGACGCTGGAGACCAGCATCTGCAGCGGCTCGTCAGGCTCGCCCTCCGGCGGCTGCACGTACTTGAGGATGGTGTCGAACAGGGGCTTGAGGTCGGTACCGGAGGAAGGATCGGTCCAGTCATAGCTGGCGGTGCCGTTACGGCCGGAGCAGAAGACCATCGGGCTGTCCAGCTGCTCGTCGGTAGCGCCCAGATCCATCAGCAGCTCAAGGATCTCATCGATGACCTCGGCAATGCGGGCGTCGGGACGGTCGATCTTGTTGACGGCGATGACCAGAGACAGGTTCTGCTGCAAAGCTTTCTGCAGAACAAAACGGGTCTGGGGCATGCAGCCCTCGGCAGCGTCGACCAGCAGCAGAACGCCGTTGACCATCTTCAGCACGCGCTCGACCTCACCGCCGAAGTCGGCGTGGCCCGGGGTATCGACAATGTTGATCTTGACGCCCTGATACTCGCAGGAGCAGTTCTTGGCCAGGATGGTGATGCCGCGCTCGCGCTCGATATCGCCGGAGTCCATGACACGCTCGGCGACCTGCTGGTTGGCGCGGAAAGCACCGGACTGCTTCAGCATCTGGTCGACCAGGGTAGTTTTGCCGTGGTCAACGTGGGCGATGATCGCGACATTGCGTAAATTTTCCTGAATCATATACGTTCCCTCTCTGATTGGTTTGCGATTGAATGCCTATCTATAGGGGGATAAACCCCAATATCCACATACTTATCTATAATACGCTATCATGTAGTATTTGTCAAGAATCGCAAATTATAAAATAGTATGCTATAATATAAAATGTTGGATAGTAATTGAAAGGGATTTTGTACATTCCGTGGGGAAGGACGCAGTTTCCCAAAAACAAGACAAGAGAGGGAAAGAACACATGGCAACAAAACCGATGCGCCGCATCAACATCATCGGGCACCAGAACCCTGATACCGACTCGATCTGCTCGGCCCTTGCCTATGCCTGGCTGAAAAACCGCGGCAGCCTGGAAGGCCTGTACGAAGCCCGCCGCGCCGGGCATATCAACCGCGAGACTCGCTTTGTTTTGCAGCATTTCGGCGTGGAGCCGCCGCGCCTGTGCACTGATGTCAGCCCCCAGATCAAAGACATTGACATCCGCAAACAGGCGGGCATTGACGGCGAAATGAGCGTGCGCGCCGCCTGGAACCTGATGCGCGATGTCGAGATCGACACCCTGTGCATCGTGGATAACGAGGGCGAGCTGCAGGGGCTTATCACCATCAAGGACATTGCCGATGCCAACATGGACCTGTTTGACACTGCCGTACTGGCCGCCGCCAGCACCCGCTACTCCAATCTTTTGGAAACGCTGGAGGCTGAGCTGGTCGTAGGCAACGCCGACACCCGCATCGACAGCGGCAACATCTGCATCGGCACCAGTCCCGAAATCATGGAGGAACTGGTCAAGCCCGACGATTTAGTCCTGGTCTCCAACCGGTACGAGGCGCAGATGTGCGCCATCGACTGCGGTGCCCGGGCCATCATCGTCTGCTGCGGCTCGGCAGTGCCCCGCACCATCGTGGCCCGCGCCCAGGAGAAGGGCTGCGCCATCCTGGCCACCCCCTACGACACCTACGCTGCCGCGCGGCTCATCTCCACCGCCGCGCCGGTGCGCCACTTTATGCGCACTAAGGAGCTTCTGAAATTCAGCGTAAACACGCCCATTGAGGACGCCCGCAAGGTCATGGCCAGCGTGCGCCACCGCTACTTCCCGATTCTGGACGAGAACGGCAAGTACTGCGGCGTGGTCAGCCGCCGTAACCTGTTGAACCTGCACCGCAAGCAGCTGATTCTGGTGGACCACAACGAACGCCAGCAGGCTGTGGACGGCCTGGAAGAAGCCGATATTCTGGAGATCATCGACCATCACCGCATCGGCAATTTGGAGACTACCGGGCCGGTCTACTTCCGCAATGTGCCGGTGGGCTGCACAGCCACCATTTTGTACCAGATGTTCGGCGAGCAGGGCATGACCCCCTCGAAAGAGATCGCGGGCCTGCTGCTGTCGGCCATTTTGTCCGACACGCTGATGTTCCGCTCCCCCACCTCGACCCCGCAGGATGAGGCCGCTGCCAAGGCGCTGGCCGCGCTGGCGGGCGAGGACATTCCCACCTACGCTGAGCAGATGTTTGAAGCGGGCGCCGACCTGACCGGCCGCGACGCCGAGGATGTGTTCTGCTCCGACTTCAAGGTGTTCAGCCGCGGCGACGCCAAGTTTGGCGTGGGGCAGTCCATCTACATGACGGACAAATCCCGTGCCGCCGCCGAGGCACTGGTAGGGCCGTTCCTGCCCGAGGCCAGCCGCCGTGAGGGCCTGCCGATGATCTTCTACATGTTCACAGACATGAAGACCCAGAGCACCGATCTGATGTACTGCGGCAACGCTGCCGAACAGATCGTGCGCGAGGCGTTCCATGTAGAGCCGAAGGACGGCAAGGCCTGGCTGCCGGGGGTCGTCAGCCGTAAAAAGCAGTTGATCCCGCCGCTGCTGGCCGCACTGCAGGCGCATCAGGAGTAACACACATTTAAAAGGCTCCCTCTGCGAGACAGACTCCCCCGATACGGGGGAGGTGGCACTTCGTGCCAGAGGGGGAGCGCTGTCAGCGAAGCTGACTGAGGGAGAGACAATATCTTTAGCTGCTGCCAAATCGTAGGCTCTCTCCCCCACCCGCTTCGCGGGAGCCTCCTCCCAGAGGGGACCGCACCTAAGGCAATACCGCACAATTCCCGCCTGACGGCTTAAGCACCGCTCCGGCGGCTGCGGCACGGCAACTGCGTTGCCAAAATGCTCGATAATACACAAAGTATTATCTGCGCTTTTGACTTAGCAGCTGCCGCACCTCGCTCGCCGTATCGGCACTTAGAATTATGCGGTATTGCCCTAAAAGTAAATGCCCGTTGCACAAACACCGTGCAACGGGCATTCTTTATTGGTAATTTACAGCTTTTCCAGCGCAGCCTTTACGCGGACGATGGTTTCTTCCTTGCCCATCATAGCGGCCAGGTCGGTGCCGCCGCCGGGGGTACGGGCTTTGCCGGACAGGGCAATGCCCAGCGGGAAGAGCAGCCAACCGTTCTTTTTCTCCATCTGCTCGGCCAGGGTCTTGCAGGCCTCAAAGATGGCGTCGCGGTTCCAATCGGCCTGGGCTTCCAGCACCGGCAGCAGGGCGGCCAGAGCCTCCTTGGCGGATTCCGGCGTGGTCTTCTGCTTTTTGTTGCGGTACATCTCAGCGTCGATGGGCAGCACGGCGTCGAAGAAATCCAGCTGCGGCGGGATGTCCTCCAGCACTTCACAGCGGGGCTGCAGGTTGGCGCACAGCAGGTCGCGGTCAATGTCGCGGTGCACAGCACGGTCGATGAACGGATCGGCCAGGCGGCGGAACTCCTCGGCCGGCAGGGCGCGGATGTAGGCGGCGTTGATGGCACGCAGCTTAAGCGGGTCAAAGATGGCGGGGGACTTGGAAATGCGGGCAGGGTCCCAAATCTTGATCATTTCCTCAAGAGAGAAAATTTCCTGCTCGCCCTCGGGGGCCCAGCCCAGCAACAGCAGATAGTTCAGCACAGCGGCAGGCAGGTAGCCTTTGGCCACCAGGTCCTGATAGCTGGCGTCGCCGTTGCGCTTGGACAGCTTATTCTGGGCGTCCTTCATAACCGGCGGGCAGTGGACGTAGATGGGCTTTTCCCAGCCGAAAGCCTCGTACAGCAGGTTGTACTTGGGGGTGGAGGACAGATACTCGCTGCCGCGGATGACGTGGGTAATGCCCATCAGGTGGTCATCCACCACGTTGGCGAAGTTGTAGGTAGGCATGCCGTCGGTCTTAATCAAAATCTGGTCGTCCAGTTCCTTGACGTCGACCTCGATATGGCCGTAGACCACATCGTCGAAACCGGCCACGCCGGATTCGGGGATCTTCTGGCGGATGACGTAAGGCTCACCGGCTGCCAGCTTGGCGTCGATCTCCTCCTGAGTCAGGTTGCGGCAGTGGCCGTCGTAGTGGGTCATCTCACCGGCGGCGCGCTGGGCCTCGTGCATCTCGTTCAGACGGTCCTCGGTGCAGAAGCAGTAGTAAGCCTTGCCTTCCTTGACGAGCTGCTCGGCATACTGTTTGAACATGCCCATGCGCTGGCTCTGCACATAGGGGCCGACGGGGCCGCCGATGTCGGGGCCTTCGTCCCAGGTCAGACCGGTGGCGCGCAGCGTGCCGTAGATGATGTCGGTAGCGCCCTCGACCAGGCGGCCCTGGTCGGTATCCTCGATACGCAGAATGAACGTACCATCGTTATGGCGTGCCTGCAGGTAAGTGTACAGTGCGGTGCGCAGGTTGCCGACGTGCATATAGCCCGTGGGCGACGGCGCAAACCGGGTACGAACGTTAGACATGGTGAAAACCCCTTTATTTTAAATTAGTATCCTGTAAATTGCAGGGGCCGGTGCTTGCATCGACCCGCAGGCCGATGACGAGCATCGGCCCCTACAAACATGTTCTTGTTCTCAAACGACTTCATTATAAAGCGAAGACAAATCGCTGTCAACCTTACACAAGATACGGCTCAAACCGATGCAGGTCGTCGATCTTGACGGTGGCGCGGTAGTAGACGCCGTCCTCTCGGTATTCTTCCTCGGCCACGCTGCCGCGGTTGCGCAGGATGTCGGCCAGCGCCAGTTTATCGTAGGGCAGCAGCACCTCGATGCCCCGCACACGGTGGGCCAGCACATCATCGATCTTGGCCAGCAGGGCGGGCAGGCCCACGCCCGTTTTGGCGCTGGTCAGCAGGATGTCCGGGTCAAAGGACAGCAGGTTCGCTGTATCGCACTTATTGTACACCACCAGCTGGGGGATGCCCTCGCAATCCAGGCTGCTCAGTACCTCATCGGTGACGGCCAACTGCTCGGCAGCCTGGTCGTCTCCGGCGTCGGCCACCTTTACGATAACGTCCGCATAGGCGGCTTCTTCCAGCGTGCTCTTGAACGCTTCCACCAGGTGGTGGGGCAGGCGGCTGACGAAGCCGACCGTATCCACCAGAATAATTTGCAGGCCGCTGGGCAGGGTCAGCTTGCGGGCGGTGGGGTCCAGCGTGGCGAACAGCATGTCCGCCTCAAAGATCTGCTCGCCGCACAGGGCGTTCAGCAGGCTGGACTTGCCCACGTTGGTGTAGCCCACCAGTGCCACCACGGGCACATTGTTTTTCTGGCGGGCGCGGCGGGTCTCACCCCGGCGCTTCTCCATCTCTTTTAGACGGCCTTCGAGATGTTCAATGCGGTGGTGCAGGTGGCGGCGGTCCAGCTCCAGCTTGGTTTCACCGGCACCGCGGCGGGCACCACCGCCGCCCCCGCCGCCGCCGCCCTGGCGGCTGAGGGATTCACCCAGGCCCTGCAAACGGGGCAGCTGGTAGCGCAGGGTGGCCAGTTCGGTCTGCAGCTTGCCCTCATTGGTGGTAGCGCGGGCACGGAAAATTTCCAAAATCAGCATCGTGCGGTCCAGCACTTCCACCTGCAAAGCGGCGGACAGGTTGCGGATCTGGCTGCCGGTGAGTTCGCCGTCAAAAATAGCTGCCGCAGCGTTCAAATTTTGGCAGACAAGCCGCGCTTCGGCCACCTTGCCCTCCCCCAGCAGGGTGGCGGCTTCGGGGGTGGAGCGCTTCTGCGTAACCTCGGCCACGGCCTCCATGCCGTTGGCGTCAGCCAGCGCCCGCAGCTCGTCCAGGCTGCGGGCCATATCGTACTTGCCCTGGTCCAGCGCCAGCAGCACGACGGGCAGTTTCTCGCCGTCCTGCTGTTTCTGGGCCGTGGTGCCAAAGTCCAAATCGATCGTATTCTCGCTCATAGATCCTCTTTTACCAGGTGGTAGGCGCGGCAGGGCACCGCCGTGCCGTCAAATTTGTGGTCGATCACATCGTGGTCGTAAACGAAACCGGCTTTTTGCAGCACGGCGCTGCTGGCCACATTCTCGTTGGCATGGATGGCCGCCAGCCAGGGGGCGTCCACCGTGTTGAACCAGTAGTCCCGCACGGCACAGAGGGCCTCGGTCATATAGCCGTTGTTCCACCACTTGCGGCCCAGCGCGTAGCCCGTCTCCCAGGCAGAGCCCAGAATTTCGGTGTTCAGGTGCCAGCCGGTCTTCAGCTTCGGCGCGGGGAACAGGCTGATGGTGCCCATCAGCACGCCGCTGCGCTTATTTTCCACGCCCCACTGGTAAAAGGTGGGGTCGCCGTAGTGCTTTTCCCACTCGTTCAGGATTTCGGCGGTTTCGGCCCAGCTGCGGTGGGCGTTCCAGCGCAGATACCTGGTCACCTCCGGGTCGCTGGCCCAGTTGTTGAACATCATCTCGCTGTCATCCATGGTCAACCGCCGCAGCAGCAGCCGCCCGGTCTCCAGTTCCTGTGTACCGCAATGTTTCATGATTTTCCTCACTTCTTTAACAGGCCGCGCAGGATGCCCAGCCCCATATTCCACAGTTTGAGCAGTTGGGCGCGGTAGAGGGTGCAGTAGATGAACAGCACCGCGCCGGTAAGCACGAATTTCAGGACAAAATGCTGCCACAGTAGCGTGCCGGCCGCCGTGACGGCGAACGCCAGCAGAAAGCCGGAGATGGTCTTGGCAAAGCTGGGGATGGTGCGGTAGTACATCTGCCCGGTAACGCTGCGGTACAAAAATGCCAGACCGTTGCTGGCGGCCAGCGCAAAGGCCGCGCCGGTCATGCCGAAGCGGGGCACGAAGGCCGCGCACAGCCCCAAATTAGACAGCGCCCCGATGCCAATGCCAATGGTATCATGCCAGGGTTTGCGGGCGATGGAGTTGCCGTAGACGGTGCCCTCGCACAAAATGTTGAACACCACCGCCAGCATCAGCAGCGGGAAGATGGTCAGGCACTCTTTTTTGTTGGGGAAGATGAGGAATACGATGTCCTCAAACATCACCAGCATGCAGAAAAAGCCGAAGATCAGCAGGTTCAGCACGTCGTGCACGCGGCCGATGCGCTCCTGTTCCTCACGGTAGTGGGCGTACACATAGGGACCCCAGTAGGTGGAGAAGCCCGCCTGGATAGCGGTGACCAGCTGCGCCAGGCTGTAGCCGAAGGCAAAGAGTCCCTGGGCGCTTTCGCCGCACTCGTTGCCCACAAAGGACAGGCAGATGCCGCTGGACAGGCTGAACAGAATCTGCGCCGGGGCCAGCGCGATGCCATAAGGCACAGCCACCTTGGCGATACCGCCGAATTTTTCGGCAGGCAGCGGACTGAAGAAGGCACTGCGGTACTTATACCCAAACGCGATGACCACCACGCCGAAGCTGATGATGGCCGCCATGGCCAGCAGGTAGACGTTGGAGGTGAAGAAGCCGGGCAGCAGATAGATGAGGTTGAAGCACCCCTGCATCCACAGCGTCTCGGCGGTGTAGGCTTTCAGGTCGTTTTCCAGCCGCAGCAGCACGTTCAGGTAGCGCACCAGCATGTACAGCGCGGCGTTCACGAACAGCAGCGGCACCAGCCCCTGGCCGTCAGCGCCAAAGCCGAAGGCCACCGCCATGGGCCGGGCGGCGAACAGGCTGCACACAGCCCCCAGCACCAGCATGAACACCACCGACATCCGGGTGCAGGCGGCAAACAGCTGGCGGGGTTCGGCCCCGGCGGGCGGCTCATGGTAAAAGCGCAGCAGGGTCTGGTCCAGGCCCAGGATGCCAAGGTTCATGACGGTGGCGGTGTAGGTCATAAAGGTGACCGGCGCGCCCAGCACCTCGGCAGGCAGCAGGCCCTTGACGATGAGCGCCAGGCCGGTGATAGCAAACCCCAGGTAGGTTGCCACCGAGTATTTCATTACGTTGCCGGCAAAGGATTCCCCGGCGGATTTTTTCTCTGGCATGATTCGAGGTCCTTTCCCGCCTTCTTTGAAAAGAAGGAAGCGAAGAAACTTTTATACTTATGGCAACACCGCACAATTCCCGCCTAACGGCTTAAGCACCGCTCCGGCGGCTGCGGCACGGCATCTGCGTTGCCAAAATGCTCGATAATACACAAAGTATTATCTGCGCTTTTAGCTTAGCATCTGCCGCACCTCGCTCGCCGTATCGGCACTTAGAATTATGCGGTATTGCCTTATTTCACGTAGGGCCGGATGCGGGCCGTCATAGCTTCCACCTGCTCGGGCGTCACATGGGCTTTATCCACATAACCGTAGATGCGCTGGGCGAAATTGGCCAGCGGCGGGCAGAAGGCGAACACCTTTTTCGGCTCCCAGCCGCGACGGTACAAAAAGTGTACGCCCGCCAGTGCACAGAATTTCAGCAGGTTAAAGTGGGGGGTAAAGCCCTCGCCCATCGGCTCGTCCCGGGGGGGATTTTTGTAGACATCCTCCAGCAGATCGGCCATGCGGATGTAGGCCGGCGTCTCGCTGGGGTCGAAGTAGCCCTCGATGACTTCGCGCGCAATGGGGAACGGCGGGTCGTCCTGCTGCATGGCGGCGGCAAAGTCCGCGTAAGTGGTGATATAGCGGGCGTCCTTGTAGATGACCGGGTCATACTCGTGCTCAATGGGCACGGGGCGCAGGATGTGGCAGCTTTTGCCCGCCATGTACACCTCGGCGATAGCGGTGCTCATCCAGATGGAGATGGAGTCCGCTGCCACGATCCACTGCTTGACCGAATCAGCAAAGATCACGTGGAAGTTGGGGCATTTCCTGGCCAGTTCTTCCAGCGCGGGGCTGTTCCACTCGCTGGGGTGGCGGCGGTAGACAAGCTCTACCTCCGGGTGGGCGGTGAGGTACTGTTCAAACCAGCTCAGCGTCTCTTTCATCGATACACGGTTTGTTTTGGCAAATCCGGTAAAGTCGGTGCCCGCCATTCTGGAAAGCTCGGCCACCTCGTCGTCGTTCATGCTGGCGTAGCCGAAGCTGGAAATATACAGGTGCAGCTTTTTGTTGGGGTCGAGGCCGAACTCCCGGCAGAGGGTGGCTTTATCCTTAAAATACCCGTTAAATTCAGGCCGCAAAAAATCCATCATGACGGCGCCGGTCACGGGGGTGTTTTTGGCGTCCATGCCGTGGGCCTGCAGGCGGGCGGCGGTGCGCTTGCCCCAGCAGGTCTGCACACAGCGCTTGGCGTTGCCGTTCATGTTGAACCAGTCACCCTCCTCCTGCGTATCGGAAAGCATCTGCTCCCAATGCAGGTTGACGATCTTGTTGCATTTGCCGATGTTGTTGTAGACGTGGCTGTTGATGGCCTCGTTATCATACATGCAGCTGGCGACCAGCACTTCCGGCTTATCTTTGCCGAAAAGCCGCAGGTGCTTGGGGTCCAGCAGCTGGCGGATCTCGGCGGTATAGCCGCGGCGCTCCAACTCCAGCTTGAGCAGCAGGTCGCTCTCATATTCGCGCACAGTGTGCTCGTACAAAATTAAGAAGTCTAAAGCCATGGTTTGCCTCGTTGTAGATTTAATTGCCAATTTACTTCGGCCCCCTCTGGGAGGTGGCTCCCGCATAGGCGGGTGGGGGAGAGAGCCTGATCGCCAATGCTTCGGATACCGGTAATGCTCTCTCCCTCCCAGAGGGAGGCTCTTTAACAGTCCACTTATTTACCCTATATCCGTAAAAAGTTCTTCTGTCCAGTCCGGCAGGCCATACTTTTCATCCAGGTGGAAGCCATCAAAGAACTGCGTATCATCGTCGGTAATGCAGCTGCCGTTCCACTCGTAATCCAGCAGGGTGCAGTCGGTCTCGGCGGCGATGGCGTGCAGTTCGGGCAAGACCTCATCCTGCATGGCCCCGGTAATGCCGAACGGATCGCACACCTCGGTGCGCACATTCTCGGCCATGGGCGGCAGCACGATGGTCAGGGCGATGCCTTCGTTTTGGCAGCGGGCGGCCAGCTCGGCCAGGCGGGTCAGCTGGGCTTCGTTCAGCGTCCAGCTGCGGCACTTGGGGGTGATGATGGCCGGGTAATCGTACAGTTTGCGGTGCAGCGGCAGGGTAGTGCCGTCATCCGCCAGATAGTCTGCGGCGGTCCAATCGCCGGATTCAATGGTATCCGGCGTGCCCTTCAGGGTGTCCATCGCCACGGTCAGGGCGTTGACGTTGTATTCGAGATTCAGGCAGTAGGCCAGAGGGTTGTTCAGCGTTTCCTCCAGCGCCTGGAAGCGGTCGGTGTTGTACCCGGCGTTGAGGGTGTAGAACGAGACTTCCACCAGCAGGCTGTCCACCCGGTTGCCGGAATCCAGCACGTAATCGGCCAGGTCCAGCGTTTCTTTCAGCGATGCACCGCCGAAAGCCAGATTTTGCCACGCCTTGCCGCTGACCTGCTCGACCCGGGCCATATCAAAGTGGGCCAGGCGGCTGTCGCCCAGGATCAGGTTGGTGCCCGGCTCCTGCTGGTAGGCCCGCACCCGGGCCACCGGCTGGCTGGAAGTAGCGGAGGCTTTCAGCCCAAAGTAGTTGTTCGGCTCAAACGCCGCAAAAAACACGAACCACACCACAACCGGGATGCAGAGCAGCGCCAGTTTTTTCAGGATATTTTTCATTGGGCGAAAACCTCCTTTCTTTTTAAACCGTCAGCATCGGCGGACATGCGCCGCCGATGCTGACACCTCTTGAGCAAAAAAGCTCATTTTTGTGTCGTCAGGCGTGAAAATGTGCTTTTTGCGACGGGGTGAATCCAAAGGAGGGGTGCAGCCACAAGCGATGAACCCCTTCTTTGCGCGCGAAGCGCGTTAAAAGTTTGCATACATGCCAAACCCGGATGCCCCGCCAAAGCCGCCGTTTTGCATGATATAACCTACCAGCAAACAAATTACTAATACGTAGTAAATCCCCCAGCGGTGCTTTTCGTTGGCCAGGCAAATTTCGGACGGCTTATTTTTATAGGTAAAGGCGCGGCGGGCGTCAAGGGCAAAGCCCAGGGCCAGCGTAACCACCACAAAGGCGTAGTAGGCCGCCACCATGATGGTGTTGGCGTAGAACCCGTTGTAGGCCGCGCCGTACAGCTCGGCCCCAAAGCGGGCCGGGGACCAGCCGGTGAACCAGCCGCCCAGATAGGCGAAGGCATCCCCCGCCGTTAAGCCCGCACCGGACATGCCCACGCAGAAGAACACCATGCTGATGGTCCACAGCACAAACACGCCCGCACGCTTGGCCCACAGGGTTTTAGCCGGGGCTTTCTTTTTGGGCTTGCCAAAGCGGCGGTGCATCAGTTCCTCACCCAGGCGGTAGCAGGCCTGCAGCAGGCCCCAAATAACAAAGGGCAGCGTGTTGCCATGCCAGAAGCCGGAGACAAAAAACACCGTGAACACGCAGAATTCCGCAGGAAGACGCTGGATTCTTCCGCCCGTCAGGCCCGAGACATCGGCCCAGGCCAGCGGCATAAACAGGTAGTCCTGCAGCCAGGAGGAAAAGCTGATGTGCCAGCGGCTCCAGAAACCGGAAAAGTTGGTGGCAAAAAACGGGGTCTTGAAGTTTTCGGGCAGATTCAGCCCCAGCAGCAGGCCCACAGCCCGCGCCACTTCAGAGTAACCGGAGAAGTTAAAATACAGCTGGAACGTGTAAAAAATTGCTGCCAGGATCAGCATCGGCCCGCCGTAGCTGCGGTAGTTGGGGAACACCTCATCCACCACCAGGCCCAGCACATCGCTGATGGCCACCATTTTAAACAGGCCCAGCGCCAGCAGCCGCAGGCCGCGCACCGTGCGGGCGGCGTCAAAGCGATGCTCCTGCTTGAGCTGCGGCAGCAGGTCCCCGGCGCGGCAGATGGGGCCTTGGGTGATGGTGGCGAAAAAGTTGAGGTAAAGCACACAATCGATGAAGTTGGTCTCGACCTCGCAATCGCCGCGGGCAGCGTCGATCAGGTAGCTGATGGCCGCGAAGCTGTAAAAGCTGATGCCCAGCGGCATGGCCACAGCCTGCCAACCGCCATCGGCGGAAAAAGCGCCGTTATATTTAAAGAAAGCCAAAATTACCAACAGGCCGATCACGCCCACCCGCAGCACCGCTGTTTTGTGCCGCTGCATCGCCCGGCCGCAGGCGTAGGTACACGCGGCAATGGCGATAGTGACAGGCAGCATGGCGGGCATGGCCTTGGCATAAAAGTACCAGCTGGCCGCCAGCAGAAACGGATTCTGCCAGCGCTGCGGCAGGTGCAGGTACACCGCAGCCACGATCAGCAAAAAGCCGAAAAAGCCAATGCTTTGCAGGCTCATACGGCACACCTCCCCAGAATAGTGATTGTAACATCTTATTATACACAATTCAGGGGCAGGGTGCAAGCCTTGCTAAGCGTGTTATACTATAATTATAGGCAGGAACACACCATGTGCGCCTGCGGGCCGATGCAAGCGGCCCTTACAACCTCTGGCAAAGGAGCTATGCTATGACCTGGTCCGATGGAAAATGCAGGTGCCGTTGGGCAAACCCGAGCAACCCGCGGTATATCCGCTACCACGACGAAGAATGGGGCGTGCCGGTGCACGACGACCGCAGGCTGTTTGAAATGCTCATTTTAGAGGGCTTTCAGGCCGGGCTTTCGTGGGAGTGCGTGCTGAACAAGCAGGAGGCTTTCCGCCGGGCGTTCGACGATTTCGATTGGGACAAAGTCTCCGCCTACGATGAGGCCAGGCAGGCCGCGCTGTACGCCGACCCCGGCATCATCCGCAACCGGCGCAAAATTGCGGCGGCCGTGGGCAACGCCGCTGCGTTTGCCGCCATCCGGCAGGAGTTTGGCAGCTTTGACAGCTACCTTTGGCAGTGGACCGGCGGCAAAACGCTGGTGGAGCGCGGGCCGACCACCTCTCCCCTGTCCGACGCCATCTCGAAAGATTTGAAAAAGCGCGGCATGAAGTTTGTCGGCTCCACGATCATTTACGCCTATTTGCAGGCCGTGGGCGTGCTGTATGCCCACGAGCCCGGCTGCTTTTTGGAGAAAAAATGCCCCTAGTGGCCCCTAAATGTTGGCAAGTTTTGCACCTTTCCCCCATAGATTTTCTGTGCTACAATAAGAGCAAAGATAGAGGCGTATGCACCGAATTTTGCATCATGGAAAGGGACCACGCATGTTTGAATTGCACGTTTTTGCACGCAGTACCGCACATTCTGCCGTGCTGTACTGGGATAAGCCTGCGGCTGCCGGGGCCGGAGTGCAATATACCGTCTATCTGGACGGCCAGCCCGTGGCCACCTGCGGCCGCACCCACTTTACCCTGACCGACCTGCGCAGCCAGAGCGACTACCAGGCCGACGTGTTTTTCGGCCATCAGTGCGTGGGCAGCTGCGTATTCCGCACCACACCGGTCAAGAACCGACTCGATGTGACCGAGGCACCGTTCTGGGCCAAGGGCGACGGCAAAACCAAAAACACCGCCGCTTTGCAGCGTGCCATCGACGCCTGCGGCGGCGGGGATGCCGTGTACATCCCCGCCGGCATCTACCTGACCGGCGCGCTGCGGCTGCACAGCAACATGGAGCTGTACCTGGACGAGGGCGCCATCTTGCAGGGCACCGCCGAGATCGTTGACTACCAGCCCCGCATCCCCAGCCGGTTTGAGGGCACCGAGATGCGCTGCTACTCAAGCCTTTTGAACCTGGGCACGCTGGACCACGCCGCCGGGCCGAACTGCGAAAACGTGGTCATCCGCGGCAAGGGCACCATTGCCAGCGGCGGCCGTGAATTGGCTGAGAAGATCATCGCCGACGAGCAGGAGCACCTGAAGGACTACCTGGCCGAGCACGCCGCCCTGGTGGCCGAGTGCGAGAACGAGCGGACCATCCCCGGCCGGGTGCGGCCGCGGCTGATCAACATGAGCAACTGCCGCAATGTGTGGGTACACGGCCTGACGCTGAAAAACGGCGCCAGCTGGAACCAGCACATGATCTACAGCGACAACATCACTACCGACCACTGCCGCTTTGTATCCGAGGGCGTGTGGAACGGCGACGGCTGGGATCCGGACTCCAGCACCAACTGCACGCTGTTCGCCTGCGAGTTTGCCACCGGCGGCGACGCTGTGGCCATCAAGTCCGGCAAAAATCCCGAGGGCAACAAAATCGGCCGCCCCAGCGCTCATATTTATGTGTTCGATTGCCGCAGCACCGCCGGGCACGGCATCTGCCTGGGCAGCGAGATGAGCGGCGGCATCGAGGATGTGCAAATTTGGGATTGCGACCTGACCAACAGCTGGTCGGGCATTGAGATCAAGGCCACGCCCAAGCGCGGCGGCTATGTGCGCGGCGTGTCGGTGCGGGACTGCACCGCCTCCCGCCTGCTGGTACACACCGTGCCCTACAACGACGACGGCGAAGCGGCCCCCCGCCAGCCGATATTCAGCCATTTGAGCTTTGAGCGGTTGACCCTGACCGGCCGCGGCCTGCGGGACGGCAGCTTTGAGAACGTGGAGCCGATTGAGCTGGCAGGTTTTGACGCCCCCGGCCACGAGCTACGGGACGTGGTGCTGGACGGCATCACCGTGGAGAACGAGACCGGCACCATGACCCTGCCGGTGCAGTACTGCCGCGGGCTGACCATCCGGGATTTGACCTGCACAGCCCGCAAATAACCTTAGCAAAACGGTGGAAGTGTTTTCGTGTTCTCGTTTCCGCCTACAAAATAAAACGTATCAAGGAGGTTTATTATGGAACTTTCTGAACTGACTGTCCAGGCCCGCAAGGCCACCGAAGAATTACTGGAAGCCGCCCATCTGGAGACCGGCGATGTTTTCGTCGTCGGCTGCTCCAGCAGCGAGATTCGCGGCGGGCGCATCGGCCATGATTCCAGCATGGAGGTTGCTGCCGCTGTGCTGGCGGGCGTGCTGCCTCCGCTGCAGGAGCAGGGCGTCTACCTGGCCGCGCAGTGCTGCGAGCATCTGAACCGCTCGATCGTCATTGAACGCGAAGCCGCCAAAAAGTACGGCTATCAGATCGTGGCTGCCGTGCCGCAGCCCCACGCGGGCGGCAGCTGGGCCACCAACTGCTGGCGCACCTTTAAGGACCCTGTGCTGGTGGAGGAAGTGAAAGCCGCCGCTGGTATGGACATCGGCGGTACGCTGATCGGCATGCACCTGCGCCGGGTAGCCGTGCCGGTGCGCTTGTCGATGGATCACATCGGTGAAGCAATTTTGCTGTGCGCCCGCACCCGCCCGCCGTTTATTGGCGGCAGCCGTGCGGTGTACAGCGACACGGAGGTGCGTTGATGGACGAAGCACAGAAGCAGGCAATGGCCGAGGCCGTTGCCAGGATCCGCGAGAACATGACCACCGCCGCCAAGGCCGCAGGCCGCGATCCCGGCGAGGTGCTGCTGTGCGCCGCCTGCAAGACCCGCACAGTGGAAGAAGTGCGCTACAGCGCCGATTTGCCCATTGACCTGTTTGGCGAAAACCACGTGCAGGAACTTGTGGAAAAGACCGACGCCGGGGCTTACAACGGCAAGCCGGGGCATTTCATCGGCCACCTGCAGACCAACAAGGTCAACAAGGTGGTGGGCCGTGCCGCGCTGATCCAGAGCGTGGACAGCACGCGGCTGCTGGATAAGATCGAGGCCGCCGCCGAGCGGCTGGGCATCACCCAGGAGATCCTGATGGAGATCAACATCGGCGCCGAGGAAAGCAAGAGCGGCGTTGGCCCGGACGACCTGTGGCCGCTGCTGGATGCTGCCGCCGCCAAGACCCACATCAAAGTGCGCGGGTTGATGGCCATTCCGCCCGCCGATGCCGATGACACCGCTACCCGCCGCTTTTTTGCCGAGATGCGGGAATTGCTGGCAAAGGCCGCTGCCCGCGGGTACGAAAATGCCCGGATGAATATTTTGTCCATGGGCATGAGCCACGATTATGCCGCCGCCATTGCCGAAGGTGCGACGATTGTGCGCGTAGGTACGGCGATTTATGGGGCGCGGGATTATAGTAAAAAGCACTGATTAGAGGGGGCCTTTCCCCCGTTCATCCCAACACAAAAGAGCGATGCAGTTTCCCACTGCATCGCTCTTTGTTTTAGGCTAATTGAAAGTTTCTTTGCTAACTTTCTTTTCAAAGAAAGTTAGTCCTCGTCGGCGAAGTTGCCAAGGGCTTTGGCCTGCTCGATGACCTTGGCCTCCAGCATCTGGGGCAGAGTCTCGTAGCGGACGAAATCGAAGGTGTACCAGCCGCGGCCCTGGGTCAGCTGACGCAGGAAGGTGGTGAAATCCTGCATCTCGGCGATGGGCACCTCGGCCTCCACGACCTGCAGGCCGTCCTCATCCGGGTTCATGCCCAGCACACGGCCGCGGCGCTTGGTGACCTCACCCATGATGTCGCCGGTGTTGTCTGCCGGGACATGGGCCTGCAGGGACCCGATGGGCTCCAGCAGAACAGGGCCAGCTTCAGGAACAGCGGCCTTGTAGGCCAGCTTGGCGGCCATAATGAACGCCATTTCACTGGAATCCACAGGGTGATAGCTGCCGTCCAGCAGGGTGGCTTTCAGGCCGACCATCGGGTAACCGGCCAGCACACCGTGCTCGGCCGCCTGGCGGACGCCCTTTTCAACAGCGGGGAAGAAGTTCTTCGGTACGCTGCCGCCGAACACGTTCTCGGCAAACTCGATGTCCTCGCCCTCGATAGGCTCGAACTGGATCCAGACATCACCGAACTGGCCGTGGCCGCCGGTCTGCTTCTTGTGGCGGCCCTGGGCCTTGCAACTCTTGCGGATGGATTCGCGGTAGGGCACGCGCGGGGTTTCCAGCGTGATCTCGACACCGAACTTATTCTTCAGCTTGGCAAGGGCGACTTCCAAATGCTGGGTGCCCAGGCCGCTGATGATCTGCTGCTTGGTCTCGGGATCGACCACGAAGGTGATGGCGGGATCTTCCTCAATCAGGCGGGCCAGCGCGCCGCTGACCTTGCCCTCGTCGCCCTTCTTGGCGACCTTGACGGCCATGCGGTAGCAGCCGGTGGGGTAGGCGGGTGCGGGCAGCGCCACCACGCGGGCGGGGTCGCACAGGGTATCACCGGTCTTGGCGGTGGCCAGCTTGGAGACAACGCCAATGTCGCCGGTGGTGATGGCAGCAGTGTCGGTCTGCTTTTTGCCGCAGACGATGAGGGTCTTGCCCATGCGCTCCGGCTGGCCGGTGCGGGCGTTGACAGTGTTGCTGGCGGCGGTCAGCTTGCCGGACAGCACCTTGATAAAGCTCATCTTGCCCACGAACGGGTCGGCCACGGTCTTAAAGACGTAGGCGCACAGCGGGGCAGCGGGATCGGCAGTGATGTCGACAGGGTTACCGTCCTTATCCTCGCCCACGGCAGCGGCGATGTCAGCGCCGGGCAGCAGGACGTTCATGTTGTACAGCAGCATATCCAACGCCTGGTTGTTGACGGCGCTGCCGCAGAATACGGGGGTGATCTGGCCGCTGCGGACGCCCGCGGCCATGCCCTGGACGATCTCCTCGGTGGTGAAAGGCTCACCCTCGAAGAACTTTTCCATCAGGGCTTCGTCGGTCTCGGCGATGGCCTCGCTCATGGCCTGGATCAGACCCTCGAAGCGGTGGCCGATGTCGGGCAGGTCGATCTGGACCTGCTTGCCGCCCTCGTACTTAAAGGCTTTCTGGCTGAACAGATTGATGTAGGCGACGGTGCCGTCGTCCAGGCGGACCGGCACGACACAGGGGCAGACGCTGGGGCCGAACTTGATCTTCATCTGCTCCAGGATCTTGAAGTAGTCGGCGTTTTCCAGGTCGGCTTTGGTGACAAAGACCATCCGCGCCTTGTTGTGTTTAAGGGCCAGTTGGTAGGCTTTCTCGGCGCCGACGGTGACGCCGGAACGGCCGGACACGCAGATCAGCACGCTTTCGGCGGCCATGATACCCTCGGCTGCGCCGGTCTCGAAATCGAACAGGCCGGGCACGTCGATGAGGTTATATTTGATGCCCTCGTACTCAACGGGGACAACGCTGGAGTTCAGCGATGCCTTGCGGCGGACCTCTTCGGGGTCGAAGTCGCTGGCGGTGGTGCCGTCCTCAACACGGCCCATGCGCTCGGTCGCGCCGCTCATGTACAGCAGGGCTTCGGTCAGCGTGGTTTTGCCGCAGCCAGCGTGGCCGGCGACCAGAATGTTGCGGATGTCTTTGCTTGCATAGTCCATGGAACAATCAAACCTCTTTTCGCGCCGGGGGCCCGCCATGCGCTGCGTGCCCGCTGCGGCGTTTTAAATTTTACAGAGAGCAGGCTCTCTAAGTGGTGAATTTGAACACATCTCACCGATTGATACTACTTTACCACAGATTTGCAGAATTTTAAACAGTTTTTTTAAAATTTCTGAAAATATTTTGTGAAAACAGATATTGAATGTATTTTTGTGGGGGTGTGCGCGGATACCGGCCCCGCCTACCTTGCGGCAGGGCCGGGTTGCTGCCTGTTCACCCGGCTTTGCCAAGCGCAAACACCGCTACGGTGATGTCATCCTGTTTTTCCCCGGCCCGTCGGGCGGCGGCATCGGCTATGGTTTCGGCGGCCTGCTGCGGGGTGTGGCCCAGGCGGGCGCAGAGCTGCAATTGCTGCGTCAGCCATTCGGTGCCATCGGTCAGCGCACCGTCGCTGACCAGCACCACCCAGTCCCCGCTGTCCAGCGCAAAGGTGGTGCTGCGGCCCACGAGACTTTCCAACACGCCCATGGGCAGGCTGGCGCCCTCCAGCATGCGGGGCAGGCCGCCCCGCACCAAAAAGCTGGGCGCGGCGCCAGCCTTGAACAACCCCGCCCGGCCTGTGTAAAGATCTACCGTCAGCAGGTCCAGCGTGGCGCCGGATTCCTGCTCGGCGCTCTTTAGGCCCAGCGCCACGTTGACCAGCCGCGCAGCGCTCTCGGCGGCAAAGCCTGCCCGCAACAGCTGGCCCGTCAGGCGGGCGGCCATCTGGCCGTCCACGGCGGCGGCGCGGCCGGTGCCCATGCCGTCGCACAGCAGCAGTTGGGCGCGGCCGCTGGTATCGCAAAAGCAATCCAGCGCGTCACCGCTGACGTTCTGCCCCTTAGCCGGGCGTCCTGCGGTGCCAAAGGTCGCCGTAAACAACGGCCGTTCGCCAAAAGTCAGCATTGTGACCGTGCGGCAGTGGGTAACTTCCGGCAGGTCCATGTCCCGGCGGCAGATGCGGCTCACCTCGGCGGTCAGGGCTTTGATCTCCTCCTCGGTAAACCGGGTGCGGGCGATGGTCACGGCGGCAGTCAGACGGCCTGCCAGGTCGGAGGTAACGCTGCACTCCAGCGCGTCCAGCCCCAGCCCCGCAAAAAGCTGGGCGACTTTTTCCTCCCGCCGGGGATCGGGCAGGCCCGCCTGGCCCAGTTTGCCCGCCAGCTGCGCCAGCGCCCCCGCCATGGCGCTGTACTGCTCGGTCAGGGCGGTGCGCAGCATGGAGGCCCGCGCCCGCGTCTGGCGGCGGCTGCGCCACAGCCGATACCCATGATTGGCCGCCGTACACAGGTCCGCCGGGTGGATGCACACCGACAGCTGCCCGGGCAGGTCCTCCACCTCCACGCGGCCCCGGCTCTCCAGCGTGGGCTTGAGTTGGTACAGCCCGTCCATGGCCGTGGCATAGCCCCGCACCCAGCACCGGCTGCGGCGGGTGCAGGTCTGGCAGGTGGTGCGGGCGATGTGCTCCACCACGAAGTCGAAGTTTTCCCCTTTGGGCGGCATCTGGCGGGTGCAGACGGCGTTGACCGTGTCAGCGATGTCGCTTAAGGTATCCGCCACACCGGCCAGGCGGCGGGCGGCACCGCTTAACCCCTGGGTCTGCACCGGCGGGGCGGGCGGCGGAAACACCACCCGCAGCCACGCCCCCGGCACAGCCAGCGCCGCGCCAAGGCCCACAGCCCCGGCCACAAACAGCGGCAGCACACCGGCGGCATCGGGGGCGGCCAAGGCTCCCAGCACGCAGCCCGCCGCAAAAACGCCAGCACAGCGCAGGCGCTCGCCGGGGTAAAGGCAGGCTGCCGCCAGGCTTCCCAGTGCCACCGCCAGCGCCGCGTAGCAAAGGTTCGGGCTGGCCGCCGTAATGGCCGCCGCCAGCGTGATGCTGACCACAGCGGTCTCCTCCAGCGTGCCGGCAAAGGCGGCGCACAGCCCGGCTGCTGCGGCCACCGCCAGGCCCGGAGCCAACGGCCCGCGGGCACACCGCTGCAGGCAGGCGGCCGCGATGGCCAGCCACAGGCACAGCCCCCGCGGCTCCCGGTAAGGGAAACGGCGCATCAGCCAGGCAGACCCCGCCGCCAGCAGCGCCGTGGTGCCGGTGGCCGCCGCCTGGGACAGGTCGACGTAGCCGCCCGCGAAAAAAAGTACGGCCGCCTGGACCAACGCCAGCGCCAGACACCCGGCCCAGATGCCCGCGTTTTTCGTGTTGGGCTTGTCCTGCAGCAGCCGCCGCACCGCCACAGTGGCCGTGAGCGCCGCAATGACCTTGACCCCCAGCACCGCAGGCTGAAACGCCAAACTGCTGATGAGCACGCCACCTGCCGCGGCAAACAGGTAGAGCGGCGGACAGACCATCGTGAAGGCCAGCCCAAAGGGTGCGGCCCCGCCGTAGACCTGCCCGGCCCCCAGCACCAGCCCCGTGGCGGCCGCCGCCCCCTGCCACAGCAGCGCCGCCCCGCGGGCACCGGGCAAGATAGCAGGCAGTTGTACGTTTGTATGCAGTTTTTCTCCCAAATAAGTAGCCATAGCAGCATGTCCCCCTTTATCTATATGCCGATCGGTGCCATTACCATACCACGCCCGGACGTTTGTTTTTGCCGCAGAGCGGGGAAACCCGATAAAGCTTTGCAAACAGCAATAATTACCGCCGCTGGGACACGCCGCGCCGAAAAAGCGCCGCGAAGCCTTTTTTTCGGCGCACAGCTATGCTACAATGTTTATAATTGAGGGAAAGGAAGCGTTTTATGGAGATCCATCATTGCGAGAACCCGGTCTGCCGGTTTGTGACCCGCCATGCGGTCCCCGACATGTGCCCGCTGTGCGGCGGGGCGTTCTTTCAGCCCAGCGATGGCAGCGACTTAGTCGCCGCCGATTGGGTGGCTCTGGGCATCGAGTCCAAAACCGACGGCCGTTTTGATGACGCCTTTTCTGACTTTGAAAAAGCCGCCGCCGAGGGTGACGCTGCCGGGCAGTGCATGCTGGGCCTGGCCTACGAGACCGGCGAGGGCGTGGACCAAAGCTGGCCGGATGCCGTGCTGCTCTACCGCGCCGCCGCGGGCCAGGGCCACGCCCAGGCCCAGTGCAATTTAGGCTGGTGTTATGAGTTTGGCAAGGGCGTGCCCCAGGACGCCAAGGCCGCGGCCCGCTGGTACGGCGAAGCCGCCCTGCAGCACGACCCCCGGGCCGAGTGCTGCCTGGCCATCTGCTACACCAACGGCACCGGCGTGGCAGCGGACCCCGTGCGCGCCGCGCAGCTGTATACCCTATCCGCCCAGGCGGGGTTTGTGCCCGCCATGCGCAACCTTGCACAGATGATCCATTTAGGACGCGGCACCGCCAAAAACGACGAAGCTGCCCTGGCCTGGTACCAAAAGGCCGCTGCCCAGGACGACGCCCGTGCCCTGTTTATGTGCGGCCAGTTTTATGAGAAAGGCTTTGGCGTGGAGTCCAACGCACCGCTGGCTGCCGACTTTTACCTGCGCGCCGCCCGGCAGGGCTATGCCCCGGCCCAGGCCTGCTATGCCATCTGCCTGGAGTGCGGCCGCGGCGTACCCGCCAACCCCACCGAGGCCGTGGAGTGGTACACCCGCGCCGCCAGGCAGGGGGACACCCAGGCGCAGTTTGCCCTGGCCGTCTGCTGCGAGCAGGGCACCGGCACGCCCCAAAGCTGGGGGGATGCCATCCGCTGGTACAGCATGGCCGCCGCACAGGAGCTGCCCCAGGCATTGTTGAATCTGGGCCTCTGTTACGAGCGGGGCGCCGGCGTGCGCCGCAACCCCGAGGAAGCCCTGCACCTGTACCGCCGCGCAGCCCGGCTTGGCCTGCCCGCCGCCGAGAACCGCATCGGTGCCCTGTATGAGCGGGGCGACGGCGTGGAGCAGAGCTGGCCCACCGCCACGGCCCATTACCGCCGCGCCGCCGAGGCCAACTACGCCCCCGCCCAGTGCAACCTTGGCTGGTGTTACGAGTACGGCCAGGGCGTGCCGGAGGATCTGACCCTGGCTGCCGCATGGTACGGCAAGTCCGCCGCCCAGGGCTTCGCTCGGGCGCAGTGCTGCCTGGGCTGGTGCTATGAGTTCGGCAAAGGCGTGGAGTTGGACGAGGCCCGGGCGGTAGAGCTGTATCGCGCCGCCGCCGAGCAGGGCCTGCCCCGCGCCCAGTGCTGCCTGGGCTACTGCACCGAGAAAGGCATCGGCACCGAGGCCGACCCCGCAGCCGCCGCCGAGTGGTACCGCCGCTCCGCCGAGGGTGGGTATTCCCGGGGAATGTACAACTACGCCTGCTGTTTTGAGAACGGCACCGGCGTGAAAAAAGACCTGCCTCTGGCCCAGCAATGGTACGAGCGCGCCGCCAAAGAGGGCCTGCCCGACGCCATGTACGAGCTGGGCGTCTGGTACGAGGACGGCCGCTGCGGCCCCAAAGATGCCGCCCAGGCCCTGGCCTGGTACAAAAAAGCCGCCGAGGCCGGGCATGACCGGGCCAGGAAAGCGGTGGAGCGGATGGAAAAGCTGGTGTGATAAATCGGGATTCGTGGAGAATACTGACTTATGAAAATACATATTATTGGTTGCAGTGGTTCTGGAAAAACCTATTTAGCAAATGCACTTTCAAAAAAGTATAATATTTCCCATTTCGACTTAGATGATATTCAATGGGATAATAACGCCAAAGAATATGGCAAAAAGAGAACGCTTGATGAACGGAAAGCGTTATTACAAGAAATATTATATAATAATGATGAGTGGATAATTGAGGGGGTATATTATGCCTGGGTACAGCAAAGTTTTGATGAAGCTGATAAAATATATGTTTTAGATATGCCTGGTTATTTATATAAAAGTAGAATTATTATGCGCTCTATAAAAAGAAAATTGGGAATACAAAAAGGAAAAAGAGAAACTTTGAAATCGGTCTATAACCTTTTGAAATGGACTGAAACTTTTCAGAATAAAAATCTGAAAGAAATAAGAAGTATTTTAGATAGATATGATGATAAAGTTATATGGCTATCAAGAAAAAAAGATGTAGAGAAAATAATAAAGGCGGTATGATAACTTCC
>ENA-OWNQ01000045-OWNQ01000045.1-gut-metagenome-genome-assembly--contig:-NODE-45-length-126774-cov-16.023252_pt1 | contig 126774 bp, 122 predicted proteins | sample MGYA00248252_ERZ651782 | MGnify/ENA primary metagenome ERZ651782 (study PRJEB26908, sample SAMEA4031705) | gut metagenome | biome: gut; feature: normal infant; material: stool | place: China | collected... | reverse complement strand
CGGCAGATCATTGATACCTTTGTCAACTCGGTCTACGTCTTTGATGACCGGGTCGTACTCAATTTCAACTTCACGGACGATGCCAAGACGGTTACCCGTGAAGAGGTTTTAGGTTCGAGTGCTGTGGACAATGCTCCACCACGAGTCCCCAGACCAAAAGGTCTGGGGACTTTTTTCGTGGTGGACGGTACAGGACTCGAACAGGGCGGCGGCGCATAGCGCCGTAAGCAAAGCCACAGTGCGGCTTTGCTTAGCCCTCGGTTCCCAACGGCTAGGAATGTCTACCAAGAAAGATGTCGCCCGACCATTCGGTCTGAGAATGTGGTGAGCGGTACAGAACTCGAACAGCAATAAACAAAGGCAGGGTATCACCGTGGCGCTGTGCCCTGCCTTTTGTTTTGCATCCCCCTATATTGTGCGTTTCGGGTCAATCGCTGCGTACGTCCGTACATGGTCGGTACGCACGTACGCAGGAAAAAGGGCAAGTTCTGATATATAACAGTAGTCTTTTATTGTGTAATATGATATACTCACGTCAACATAACAATTGTGAATGAGCGCAATTTCAAATGGACATCAATCGTATTTTAAGTGAACGAGCTATCTAAAAAAGGAGGCATTTGCTATGAAAAAAGCATCGAACATTTGGGTTCGCAGAGGTCTTTTGCTTCACCGTTTGCATGGACAGGAATTAGCATTAGCTCTCCTATTAAAGCAAAAACCGATGTCTGCTCCACAAATTTGCTCGTCCCTTTTGGAAAAAGAAATACGCTTTGACCGCAAGAAGATTGGAAAACTTTTGGCAGACCTTGAATGGTGGGGAGTTGTCTCTAACGATAGTGGTGTATATAGCTGCCAATGCGCTGTGCTGGATAACTGTCAAGAGCGCTATAACGAGAGCCAGTTGATCGATTTGATTGGGTTGACTCAAAACACTGTGAACGGCCAATCTTTTTATAGTTCTATGCCTCCGATGAGCGTCAGTTCTCGTGGACCCAGTGGTGCATAATCATGTAATTTCCAAATAGTAAGAAGCAGGGTTTGTGGCTCCGCACGCCCCAACAAGACCGCGTTTGCGAAGCAACGAACGCCCCAGCGGGGCGTTTGAGTGGCAGCCCGGTCTTGCGCCGGAAAATTATAAAAACCCGGAACCTTCTCAGGGCCAAAATGGCTCAAAAAGGGTTCCGGGTTTCTGATTTTTGCGCTATCTCTTTGTGCAAATTGCTATCGCATTTTTATTTTGCAACAGTCCCTCTTTTTTATTTCCGGAGATTTTATTTTCGGGTATAGGCTTCCATGCCATGCTCGGCGGGGTCGTAATATTCCATCAGGGTGATGTAGTTTTCCGGGTAGTGGCAGAATGCCGCACGCAGAACGCTGTCTGCCGGGCTGTTCACGCTCATCAGGCTGAGGATGTAGTACACCAGCAGCTTCAGCACATCGCTCTCCACCTCGTAGCACAGACCCACCGCCAGCACCGGCACCACCACCTGCTGCGCCCGCAGCGGCACGATGGCCCCCACCTGCTCCAGAATGGGTCTGCTCATGGCCGAAGCCGTCATCACGCAGCGCAGCACCTTCGTCCACGACATTTTGCGGATGTTCTCCATGCTGCGCAGCCGTTCCGTCACAGCTTCATCGTCCAGGATCACGCCCTCGGCTGCCTCTTTCTCCGAGAGGGTAAAGGCACACTGCAGCATATCCATAAAGGCAGCTTCATATTTTTCGTGGTAATTTGCAGCGCTTTTGCAGAACGCCAGAGCCGCCGCGACCACCGAATCCACATCTTCCTTTGTGGCCAGCTGGTCGAACCGCAGCGGCACGCCGCCCATCCGGCTCTCGATGATGCTCAGATCATCCAGCTCGTTCTGGTACGCCGTGGAGGGCAGAAAGCGGTCGTTTCCGTTGCGGTGGTAGCCCCACTCTTCCGGCATCACGCGGGCCACGATGTCGCCGCTGGAAATGATGTTGAAGATATTGCTTACATCCCAATCCGTTTTCAGTCCGCCGTCTGCAGTGTGGTCGTTGTCGTAGTCCGCCTGCAGATCCGGGCGGTCCGCTGCCGTCAGTGCCGCCGGTGCGGCAAAGGTGTAAACAAAGGTATTTTCCTGCGCGATCTGCGGCAGCTGCTGCCGGATGCGCGCCGCCGTCAGGTTTGCCACAGCCGCGCCGCGGCTGTAGCCGCCCAGCCAGAGCTTGATGGTGCCCAGCGTTCCCGCTGCAGCCTCGGCTTTTTTCAGGTAGTCCTGCAGATCCTCAAAAAAATGCTCTGCTGCTGTCACAAAGCCATAGTGCCCGCCGCCTTCGCCCACATGCAGGTTGCTGGCCCACTCGGCACCATAGCCGACACCGCGCAGCATGGCAGCAATAATGGTGGTGCGCTGGCCATCCTGTACCAGTGTTTTCTGCGCAAAAGCACAGCCCGCAGTATCCACCGGGGTGTTCAGACTGCACTGGTAGCCCACATAGACCGCATTGGCAAAGCCAAGCTTCTGGTAGGCATCCGCAATGCTGTCCTCACGGCCCGCTTCCCCCTCCACCCAGTAAAGCGCATCGCTCTGGTAGGTGCTGCCGCTTGCCGCCACAAGGCCCAGCGTTGCCAGTGCCAGCCTGTGGCTGTACTGCAGCGCCGTGTTCTCAAAAAAGGCATCTGTATAATAAAAATCGTGGGAGAGATCTGTTTCGCTGTGGTCGCTGCGGAAGGCAAAGGAGTAGTAATCCTCCGGCACCGCGCTGCCCACCACAGCCTGTGCGGCCTGCGGCAGCAAAGCCTCTGCCGCCGCGTGCGGGGCCAGCACGCCTGCCACGGCAGCTGCTGCCGCCTTGCAAAAGGCACGTCGTTTTATGGTCTTCATCTTTCTGCTCCAATCAAGGCTTCTGCATAAAACCAGTCTGTTTTTCTAAGTATAGCGGATTTTGCACGCTGATACAATCGCTCTTTTTTAATAAAAAACAGCCCATGCTCCACACACAGACTGTTTTATGGTATAGTATAAAGGGGTCTGGCTCACCTCAGCTCGATCTGTCTGCAGTAGTCCACGATGTGGTGGAACATCTGTTCCACTGCCGGGGCCATTGCGGCGGGGCGCTGCACAGCCAGGCCCACCACACGGTCTTCCTCTGGCTCGATGGGATAGATCTTGATCGCAGCCTTGCAGTCGCGCAGCAGCATCTGCGGCATGATGGAAATGCCCAGACCTGCTTCCACCATGGCGATGTTGGACTGGTCGTCGATGACATGGCAGCGGCGCTCGGTGCCGATCTTATATTTTTTCAGGAACTGGCGCATCTCAGCATCGGTGGCATCGCACTGCACAACGAAGCTTTGGCCGTTCATCAGGGCGGGAGTCATCACGCCGTTTTCCGGTTCGGGCCAGTCCTGCGGCACGATGCACAGCAGCGGCTCGCGGAACAGCTCGGTGAGGTTGAACTCTTCACGGCAGGTGGAGGAAAGGAACGCGATATCCACCTGACCGGTTCGCAGCCATTCCTTCACATCATCGTAGGTGCCCTGATACACCTCGATCTCGATCTGCGGGTAGTGGGTCATAAAGCTTTTGAGCAGGCCCGGCAGCAGCGAAGCACACACCGAGTTGAATACGCCCAGCTTCACCTTGCCCTTTTCCAGGCCGTTCAGGCGGGCGATGCTCTGCTTGAGGGCCTCGTCGCTGTTGAGCACATCGCGAATAGAGGGGTACAGGGATGCGCCGTAGCTGGTCATGGATACGCCGTTCTTGCCGCGGTTGAACAGAGCAAAGCCCAGCTCCTCCTCCATTACGGCAATGGCGTGACTGATGGCCGATGGGGTCAGGTGCAGCTGCTGTGCCGCCTTGTTGAAGCTGCCCTGCCGGGCCACGGCATCAAAGATCTCGTAGGAAAAAAGCGTCATACCCAAAGCCTCCTTCCGTCTTTACTGGTTCGGAGACGCCCGATTCTCTGTGAATCTTTTTCATCTTTCATTTGAGATAGTTCAATTATATTCTTGATTGTACTATCCCGCGCCTTCTCTGTCAAGCATTTTGCCCGATTTATGCGCTTTTCCGGCGTATTTTGTCAAAGATGACGCAGGAGCCTGCCAGCCTGCGCCGTATCATTAAAAAAGCACAAAAAGTAGATTTTTTATCAAGTGAGGGATTCCTTATGACCAAGACTGCCAAAGCCCCTGTCCGCTGTGGACTCAGCGGCACAACGCTCAAATACATCGCCTGTATCACCATGCTCATTGATCACATCGGCGCTTCCTGCATCGAAACCGGTATCCTGCTGCCGGCCCTCGCCGCCGGTTCTGCCAGCTGCGGCGGCATCCCGGTCAGCACCCTGCTGGCTGCAGACCGTGTGCTGCGGTATATCGGGCGGCTGGCCTTTCCCATCTTCTGCTTTCTGGCCGTGGAGGGCTTTCTGCACACCCACGATGTAAAAAAATACGTCCGGCGGCTTCTGCTGTTCGGGCTTGTCAGCGAGGTGCCTTTTGACCTTGCCTTTTTCCGCACACCGTTCGCCCCGCAGCACCAGAATGTTTACTGGACGCTGGCGCTGGGCGTGCTGGCGATGGCAGGACTCAAGCGCTTTGAAAAGGAAAACGGCCTGCCCGGCTGGCAGGGGCTTGTGTGGGCGGGCGGCTGCGCCGCGCTGGCGCTGGCTGCCAACACCGACTACCACGCCATCGGCGTGCTCATCATCTGCACCCTGTACCTGACCCGCGCAGACCGCAAGCGGCAGTGCCTTGCAGGTGCGCTGCTATTTTTGTTCGAGCTGACCGCGCCGCTGGCCTTTGTGCTGGTCTGGTTCTACAACGGGCAGCGCGGCGCGTGCAGTCCGCTGCAGAAAAAAGCCTTTTACTGGTTCTACCCGGTGCACCTGCTGGTGCTAGCAGGTATCACGAACCTTATGCTATAACAGCAGAAAGCCCGCCGTCCAAAGACAGCGGGCTTTTTTACAGCTTCTCACATCGGGAACATAACGCCCGTCAGCAGCAGCATGGCAGGCACTGTGACCAGCATACACACGGTGGAGTGGGCCACCGCCTGACTGGCAAGGGTCGCCTCGGTGCCGGTCTGCTTGGCCAGCACAGCGGCAAGGCTGCCGGCCGGGCAGCATGCAATGATGGAAAGGCCAGTGCGCAGCACATTGTCCAGCGGCAGCAGCCACAGCAGCAGCATGAACAGCAGCGGGAACAGGATGCCGCGCAGCAGGGTGACCCGGTACAGGAAACCGGTGTGCAGCAGCGCACGGATGTCGCTGTCTGCCAGCAGCACACCTACGATCATGAGCGCCAGCGGGGTGGTGCAGCCGCCCACCGCACTGCAGAACTGCTGCACCGGTGCGGGCAGCCGCCAGCCGGTGGCCAGCAGCACCAGCATAGCCACTGTGGCAATGTTGGTGGGGGTGATGAAGGTCTTGAGCCGGATCTTCTCGCCGGGGCGGAACAGGCACACCACATAGGTAAAGAACCATACATTATAAGAGGCCATGGCCATGCCTGCAAACACAGTGCCGCGCGCGGTGCCCAGCAGGGCGCTGCACAGCGGCAGGCCGATGAAGCCGCAGTTGGGCATAGCCGCCGTGCCCACCAGCACCGCATACTTGCCCGGCGTGTCATGGTGCAGCCAGCTGCTCAACCGGCACAGGCCGGTGGTCACCACAAACAGTGCCAGCAGCAGCACGAACAGCACCCCTGCCTGAGTGAGCAGCTCCGGCTCACCGTCCACGGCTGCACCAGCCAGCATGGTGCAGGGCAGCAGAAGCTTCATGATAAAATCCGACAAAAACTTGCTGTCACGATCCTTGATGATGCCGCTGCGTGCACCTACATAGCCCAGCAGCACTTCCAGAAAGATCACCGTGATCTGACCCGCCAAAACGCCAAACGCCATTGGTTCCTCCTTTTTGTTCCGCAAGCCGCATTTTTCCTTTATAAAGGAAAAAGCCCATTGATTTCAACGAATCAACGAGCTTTTTCTTGGCGGAGTAGGAGGGATTTGAACCCTCGCGCCGTTGTTTAGACGACCTACGCCCTTAGCAGGGGCGCCTCTTCGACCTCTTGAGTACTACTCCAGAGCAAAGTGTGTTACACTTATTCAATAAAAAATGGCGGAGAGAGTGGGATTCGAACCCACGGTACGTTGCCGTACGGCAGTTTTCAAGACTGCTTCCTTAAACCACTCGGACATCTCTCCTTGTGGACATCCGCCTTACGCCGTGTCGAATGCCTATTTAATTTACCAGATTTGCACGCCGGTGTCAAGCCTTTGGGGCAATTTTTTTCTTTCAGCCCTTAAAAACAAAATTTACCACAACCTTTTTGGGTCTTGGCCTGTTTCAGGTCTTTACAAGTACACCTTTTTGTTGTATAATAAACACAAGAAAATTTCCTCGCGGTGTAAAGGAGAAATATACCATGTCGTTTTCAGAACTTTTGAAGCAGTGCCGCAAAAAGCAGGGCATCAGCCAGGCTGAGCTGGCTTCCAAACTGGGCGTGACACAGCAGGCTGTCGGCAAATGGGAAAGCGGCAAGTCCTCTCCCGATCCGTCTACCGTGGCCCGCATTGCCGAGCTTTTGAACACCACAGCAGATTATCTGCTGGGCCTGTACCGCCCGGTAAGCAATGTTTCCGCCCCGGAAGAGCGGTTCTTTGGCAGCTATTCTGAAAGCCTGATCCCGGTGATCGGCACGGTAAAGGCCGGTTACGGTGCCCTCGCCTTTGAGGAGGACTACGGTCAGGAGTATGCCCGTGTGAAGGACCCCTCCAACTATTTTTATCTGGTGGTGCGCGGCGACAGCATGGAGCCCCGCATTCAGGATGGCGACCTTGCCCTTGTGCACAAGCAGGACACACTGGAAAACGGCGACCTTGGCGTGCTGATCTACGGCGATGAGGGCGAGGGCACCCTGAAGCGCTATATCCAGCGCGGCAACTGCGTGGTGCTGCAGCCCTTCAACCCGGCCTACAGCGAAATGGTCATCAAGGGCGAGGACCTGAATCATCTGCACATCGCCGGCCGCGTGGTGGAGACTAAGGCAAAATGGTAATTTTATAAGGGAAGCGGGCTCGCCCTCTCCGTCACTGCTGATGCAGTGCCACCTCTCCCAAAGGGAGAGGCTTTGGCAGTACAGCAAAGTTTCTGGTTTTGCCAAGGGCTCTCCCTTTGGGAGAGCTGTCGAACAAAGTGAGACTGAGAGGGCGAGGACGCTAACCGTGAAGCCATAAAAGCCATCTGCATTTTGCGCATGGCTTTATTTTTTGACCCTTTTTCCCACTTTGGAGGTGTATTCTGCATGGAACAGACCCTGATGGACAAGCTTACCATTCTGGCCGACAGCGCCAAATATGATGTTGCCTGCACCTCCAGCGGCGCATCCCGCACCGCGCGGGCAGGCATTCTTGGCAGCTGCTATGCACCGGGCTGCTGCCACGCCTTTACCGCTGACGGCCGCTGCGTGAGCCTGCTCAAGGTGCTCATGACCAACTGCTGTGCCTTCGACTGCAGCTATTGTGTCAACCGCAAGTCCAACGATATCCCCCGTGCCACCTTCACGCCCCGGGAATTGGCTGAGCTGACTGTGGAGTTTTACCGCCGCAACTACATTGAAGGGTTGTTCCTTTCCAGCGCGGTGCTGGGCACGCCGGACTACACCACCGAACGGATGCTGGCCGCCCTGCGGCTGCTGCGGGGCGAATACCGCTTTGGGGGCTACATCCACGCCAAGGCCATCCCCGGCACAAGCCCGGAACTGCTGCAGCAGCTGGGATATCTGGCCGACCGCCTGAGCGTGAATGTGGAGCTGCCCAGTGAGCAGAGCCTGAACCTGCTGGCCCCGGACAAAGGGCGGCACTCCATTTTCCGGCCCATGAAGCAGATCGCAGTTTCCGGCGCGCAGAGCAAACAGGAGCTGACCGTCTACCGCCATGCGCCAAAGTTCGCACCCGCCGGGCAGAGCACCCAGATGATCGTAGGCGCTTCGCCGGAGACAGACTACCACATTTTAAAGCTCACTGAGGGCATGTACCAGAAGTACAGTCTGAAACGGGTGTTCTACTCCGCCTACATCCCGGTAGCCGAGGACACCCGCCTGCCTGCGCTGGACACCAAACCCCCGCTTTTGCGGGAGCACCGGCTGTATCAGGCTGACTGGCTGCTGCGGTTTTACCAGTTCAAGGCAGACGAAATTCTGGATGAAGCCAACCAGAGCTTCAACCCCTACCTCGACCCAAAATGCAACTGGGCCGTGCAGCACTACGGGCTTTTTCCGGTAGATGTGAACCGCGCGCCCTTTGAAATGTTGCTGCGTGTGCCGGGCATCGGCCCCAAAAGCGCCCGGCGCATCTGGCACGCGCGCAAGCTTTCCAGCCTTGGGTTGGACGAGCTGAAGCGCATGGGCGTGGTGCTCAAGCGGGCACAGTATTTCATCACCTGCAAGGGTTTTGCGGGTGCGCACCCGGGCCGCGGCACCGCCGGGCGGGAGCGCATCACGCAGGCGCTCATCGACCCCAACGTGTTCGGCGGCAGCTGCGAACAGCTCAGTCTGTTCACGCCGCCTGCGGTGGACGATCTGATCACGCAGGGCGTGGCACCGCGCGCAGCCATGCGCATGGTGCGGGAGGAGGCGGTGCAATGTCTGGCGAAGGCGCTGTAAATATTCAAGTTCAAAAAGCCCGCAGGCTCCACGATGCGGATGTGGTGTACCTCTACGACAGCAGCTTTGAAGGCTTTCTGTGCTGCGTGTTCGAGAGCTTTGCCCAGCACGAGATCCCCTTTGCGGTGTGGACACCCCAGCGGGAAACTTCCACCCTGTACCCGGTCAAGGACATCCCCACCGACCACGCCAAGGCTCAGCGAGTGTTTGCCAGCTTTGGCAGAAAGCTTGGCCCCGAGACAGAGTACCTCGTCAGCCGGGATTTCCTCTCCGGGCGGGAGGACAAAGAGCTGCTGCTCATCCGCTTTCTGCATCTGGCCTTCGCCCTCGGCCCCGGCACCGTGAAGCGTACCGGCCACCCGGACGTGGCCCCGCTGTATGAGATGAAGAAAAGCCTTGACTGGGAAGTGGACAAGTTTCAGGGCTTCGTCCGCTTCGAGGAGCACGACGGGATGCTGGGCGCCGTCATCCACCCCAAAAACTACATCCTGCCGCTGCTGCGGCCCCACTTTTGCGGGCGCTTCCCGGAAGAGAACTTTATGATCTACGATGCGGTGCATCAGGCTGTGCTGCTGCAGGAGGACCACAAGGCCCGGCTGCTGGAGCTGGCCGCGCCGCTGAAGCTGCCACCGCCCAGCGAGCGGGAGCAGCAGTTTCAGGCATTGTGGAAGCAGTTCTACCAGACGCTGGAGATCAAGGCCCGTCACAACGAAAAATGCCGCATGACCCACTGCCCCAAGCGCTTTTGGGCCGATATGGTGGAGATGAAAGATGAATTTTAACAAAAACGTTGCATCTGCGGCGTTGCAACCCCCAAAACCTATGGTATACTATAAGAGATATCCGGCAGGCCTTCTGCCGAACACTCCCGCACTGCTGCGGGGCAACACAAAAGGAGTATTGTAGCGTTATGGTTCGCATTACTATGGAAGACGGCGGCATCATCGATATCGAGCTGAACGAAGAAGCCGCTCCTATCACCTGTGAGAATTTCAAGAAGCTGGTCAGCGAGGGCTTTTACAACGGCCTGACCTTCCACCGCGTGATCCCCGGCTTTATGATCCAGGGCGGCTGCCCGCTGGGCAACGGCACCGGCGGCCCCGGCTGGAACATCAAGGGCGAGTTTGCTGCAAACGGCGTGAACAATCCGCTCAAGCACACCCGCGGCGTGATCAGCATGGCACGCGCCATGAACCCCAACAGCGCAGGCAGCCAGTTCTTCATCATGCATCAGGATGCACCTCATCTGGACGGCCAGTACGCTGCCTTTGGCAAGGTGGTTGCAGGCATGGATGTTGTGGATAAGATCGCAGCTGTCCGCACCGACTGGAACGATAAGCCCACCACCCCGGTCAAGATGAAGACTGTGGAGCTCATTGAGGGCTGATCCTCCTCAAAAATCCACCTTGCTTCTCTTGACTTTTGCGCGTAGCTGCATATAATAGAGCTAGGCAATGTGACGAAGCCTGAACGTGGATGCCACGCAAAAAACAAAGCCCCCCGGTACTAGCACTACCGAGGGGCTCTTTTTAGTGCTTACTGCCCTTGCCGATCAAACTGTCAAGCCACTTGCACAGATAGTAGGCTACTACTTGTGCTCCGACAGTCTGAATGAATGTGACGAATCCATTCATGGGTGCCACCTCCTTTCCGCGCTTGGGGGACATGGAGAAGGGCCGCAGAGACAGTATAGCACAAAAAGCGACAGCGTGCAATTTTGACACACTGTCGCTTTTCTTTTATTTATATTTACGATGCTGCCGTTTTTTAGCAGCCTTCTTTTTCGGCCAGCTTGCGGCCCATGAGCACGCCCATGACCGAAGCCATCATCAGGCCGCGGGTCCAGCCGGAGGAGTCGCCCAGACAGTGCAGGCCCTTGATGTTGGTGTCAAGGTTCTCGTCCATCTTCACCTTGTTGGAGTAGAACTTCAGCTCCGGGCTGTACAGCAGGGTCTCGTTGGCGGCAAAGCCGGGCACCACCATATCCAGCATCTTGATGAACTCAATGATGTTGGTCATGGCGCGGTAGGGCATGGCAGCGGTAATGTCGCCTGCCACGGCATCCTTCAGGGTGGGCTTCACGTTGGACTGGGCCAGCTCCTTCTGCCAGGTGCGCTTGCCGTCCAGGATGTCGCCGTAGCGCTGCACCATGATGTGGCCTGCGCCCAGCATGTTGGTCAGCTCGCCCACCTTCTGGGCGTAGGCGATGGGCTGGTTGAAGGGCTCGGTAAAGTTATGGGAGACCAGAATCGCAAGGTTGGTGTTCTCGCTCTTTTTCTCCTTGAAGCTGTGGCCGTTGACCACGGCAAGGTCGTTGTCGTAGTTCTCCTGTGCCACAAAGCCGCCGGGGTTCTGGCAGAAGGTGCGCACCTTGTTCTTCCAGGGCTTGGGGTAGCCGATGAGCTTGGACTCATACAGCACCTTGTTCACCTTTTCCATGACCTCGTTGCGGCACTCCACGCGCACACCGATGTCCACGGTGCCGGGCTTGTGGGCAATGTGGTGCTCGGCGCAGATCTTTTCCAGCCAGTCTGCACCGCGGCGGCCGGTGCCAATGACCACGGTATCCGCATACACAGGCCGGACCTGATCGCCGTCCTTCAGCAGCACGCCCTTGCACTCCTCGTTCTCAAGAATGATGTTCTCGCACTCGGTATTGAACAGCATCTCCACGCCGTTGTCGGCCAGATAGTTCTGGATGGCCAGATACAGCTGCTGCGCCTTCTCTGTGCCTAGATGGCGGATCGGGCAGTCCACCAGCTTCAGGCCGGCATGGATGGCGTTCTTTCGGATCTCCTTGATCTCCTCGCCGGTGTAGATGCCCTCCACATGGGGGTCTGCGCCGAACTCAAGATAGATCTTGTCGGTGTAGTCGATAAGCTCCTGTGCAAACTCCTCTCCGATCAGGGTGGGCAGGTCGCCGCCCACCTCATAGGAGAGGCTCAGCTTGCCATCCGAGAAGGCACCTGCACCGGAAAAGCCGGTGGTGATGGCGCAGGTGGGGCGGCAGTTGACGCAGTGGCCCACTTCGGCTTTGGGGCAGTGGCGCTTTTCCACGGGCTTGCCCTTTTCCACCAGCAGCATCTCCTTTTTGCTGCCGTGGCGCAGCAGCTCTACAGCGGTAAAAATGCCAGCCGGACCGGCACCGACAATGATCAGATCATACTTTTCCATTTTCTCTTTTATCCTTTATATGATTTTTATTTGCTCAAGCTTGGCTCAAGCTTGCATGATAAGACTGACGGCCTCGCCCTCTCCGTCACGGCTTACGCCGTTCCACACTCCCCCTTTTGTCGCTACGCGACATCTTCCCCCGGCGCGGGGGAAGTCTTTCCTCAAAGGGAGAGGCCTTGGCAAAGAGATGAACCTTGCGTGGACTGCCAAGGGCTCCCACTTTGGGGGAGCTGGCGAGCAGAGCGAGACTGAGAGGGCAAGCCCGTTAATCTTTCTCGTTCTCCTGTTCCACAGTGGCGCTCTCGTCCACCTCATCCAGTTCCACGGCGCTGGCCTCGGCATCGGTGCGGGTCACATCCGGGGCGACTACGCCGTCACCGTTCAGGTCTTCACCGGTCAGGGACTCCAGCATGGACTGGGTCTCCGGGTGCAGTTTGGCAAAACGGCGCACGGCCAGCACCGTGTACAGGGCGCTGAGCAGGTTGATGGAACCCTCCACGATCAGGATGATGCCAATGGCCATGACCAGCGTTTCCATGGTGCCGAAGGGGTTCAGGATCATGATAACGCCCAGCACCACGCTGAGCACCGGCAGCAGCAGAAAGCTCTTCCAGCTGGAATAGCCGCAGCGGCGCAGGTCCAGTGCGTTCTGCACACGACTGATGCTGTCAAAGATCACGAACAGGCCGAACACGATGGGCAGGATACTCACCACGATGTCGCTGCGCAGGATCAGGAACGCACCCAATGCCAGACAGATGATGCCGGAGATCAGGGTGAGCTGGCTCTGGAACACACCGCGTTCCACCACAAAATAGCGGATGAGCTGCACCGCCGCGCAGGCCAGCACCACAGCGCCCAGCGCATAGCACACGATGTTCAGGGCCGTGGTGGGCTTCATGAGCAGAAAAACGCCCAGACCCAGATACAGCGCACTCATGAGCACCAGATTCCATTTGAGCTTTTTTACCATAGAGATCACGTTCCTTTCCTTTGCAGGGACAGTTTTTCACGCCCTCATTCGGCAGGGGAATACATGGGGGCAATGATGTTTTTGTTGATGCGGGCGTAGAAGCCAAGGCTCAGCAGGACACTGATGATCTCAGCGATGAGGAAGGCCCACCAGACATTGTTGACATTGCCGGTCTGTGCCAGCAGCCATGCGGCCGGCAGCAGCACGAACAGCTGACGGCAGACCGAAACGATCAGGCTGAACACACCGTTGCCCAGTGCCTGAAACACCGAGCTGAGCACGATGCTGGCACCCGCCAGCAGGAAATGCAGGCAGATGATGCGCATGGCCGGGATGCCAATGGCCAGCATGGCATCACTGGCCGCAAAGATGCCCAGCACCTTATCCGGCGCGAACTGGAAGATGCAGAAACCAATGAGCATGATGCACTCGGCATAGCAGACTGCCAGCTTGATGGTTTTTTTCACGCGGTTCGGTCTGCGGGCACCGTAGTTGTAGCTGATGATGGGCACCATGCCGTTGTTCAAGCCAAAGATGGGCATGAACACGAAGCTCTGCAGCTTGAAGTACACACCGAACACCGCCACCGCCGTGGCCGAGAAGCTCATGAGGATCAGGTTCATGCCAAAGGTCATCAGGCTGCCCACGCACTGCATGGCAATGCTGGGCAGGCCCACCGTGTAGATGCGGCCAATGGCCTTGGCACTGGGGCGGAAGCCCTTGAAGCTGATCTGGATATCTGGGTTCCTGTTCAGGTTGAAGAACAGGGTCATGCCTGCGCCGCAGAACTGGCCGATGACCGTTGCCACAGCTGCGCCGGTGGTACCACTGAGGGCCTCACCGCAGTAGCCAAAGATGAAAATGGGGTCCAGAATGATGTTCACCACTGCACCCACCAGCTGGCTGATCATGCTCAGGTAGGTGCGGCCGGTAGCGGCCAGCAGCTTTTCGCCCATGGTCTGGGTGAAAAGGCCCAGACTGAAGATGCAGCACACCGAAAGATACTGGATGCCCTGCTGCGCAATCGCCGCATCACTGGTCTGTGCATAGAAATAGGGCTTCATGCAGGTAAGGCCAATGACGAGGAACACCACGAAGCTGCACAGCGAAAGAAAGATGCCGTTTTTCGCCGTGGCATTGGCGCGGCTCTGGTTCTTTTCGCCCAGACTTTTGGACAGCATGGCGTTCACGCCTACGCCGGTGCCCACGCCCACAGCGATCATCACATTCTGCAGCGAGAAGGCGAGGGACACAGCGGTGAGGGCGCTTTCACTCACATGGGACACGAACACCGAGTCCACCACGTTGTAAAGCGCCTGCACCAGCATGGAGATCATCATGGGCACGCTCAGCTTGACCAGCAGAGGGTTGATCTCCATGGTGCCCATAATGTTTTCCCGCGTTTGGGCGGGAGAGGTTTGGGGTTGCTTTGTTTCCACGTTTGCTCCTTTTGACATTGGGATTCAGGTGATATGGCAAGGCCGCTGCCGAATAACTCCTTCCGTCAGCGCTGCGCGATGCCACCTCCCTCAATGAGGGAGGCATTGGCAAAATCAGAAACTTCATTATACTGCCAAAGGCTCCCTCTCCGAGGGAGCTGGCACGGCGGGAGCCGTGACTGAAGGAGTAAAACAGTCGCCGTTGCCCGAAACGTGGGCAGGGTGCCGGAGCACCCTACCCACGAATCATCGCTGTTTTATTTTGAAGTGCCCGGGCGGTCAGCCAAGGTTCTTCTCCTTGGCGGCGGCTGCGTCCAGGATCATCTTCACGCAGGTCTCGCGGCCCAGAGCAGCGTTGATGGCCAGATCATAGTTGTGGGCATCACCCCAGCGGTTCTGGGTGTAGTAGTTGTAGTAGGCAGAACGGTTGCGGTCGGTCTTTTCCACCTCGTCCTTGATGCCCTTTTCGTCCTTGGCCTTGACCAGAGGATTGATCTTTGCGTATTCCAGCCGCCACTCCTTGGGGGCGTACACGAACACGCGCAGCACATCCTTGCGCTCACGCAGCACATAGTCGCCGCAGCGGCCCAGGATCACGCAGGGGCCTTCCTCGGCCAGCTGCTTGATGATGCGGCTCTGAAGAATGAACACCTGATCGCCCAGCGGCAGCTCATTGCCCATGGTGTACAGACTGTACAGCAGGCTGTGAGTATGCCGTTTTTCACTGGCGGCAACAGCTTCTTCCGAAAGACCGGAGTGCTTTGCTGCCATGGTGATCAGCTCTTTGTCGTAAAGCTTGATGCCCAGCGCATTTGCCACATCTTCAGCGATGTAGCGGCCGCCCGTGCAGTATTCACGTCCCAAAGTGATGATCGTCTTTGCCATAATGTGTTCCTCCTATGTCTTGATCTATAGCCCAAAGGCTTTGGGTCTGGCCGGTCATTCCGCCGGCTTTTCCTGTGCCTGGGAAACAGGTTGCTCCGGCATGGGGCGCGGCTTTGGCAGCCGCACCTCCGCCACGCGCATGGCACCGGTCTGGTCCACTGCATACACGCTGCAGCGGCAGCCTGCGGCCATGATCTTTTCCGGGAAGCGGATGCCGCCCTCCGGCGTGCGCTCCATCCGGCAGAAGCTGCGGTGGGCGGTGGTGGCGTGGGCCACACCGTCGTGGCACGCACAGGCCACCCAGCCGGAAAAGCCTTCCGGCAGCGGGTCCTTCACACCGCGCTGCTCAAAATAGTAAACGTCTGCCGTCTCGCCGGGCACCAGCTCGCAGCGCATCCGCAGCGGACGGTTGGCTGCAATATCGCGGGGTTTTGCCCGCAGTGCGATGGCGCGCCCGGTAAAGTACCGCATAAAGTCCACCAATGCCATGGTGCAGTTCACTGCGCCGTTGGAATCTGCGGTGGGGTCGTTCAGCAGCACATAATCTGCCATTACGGCATCGTCGTGGCCAAAGCCGCGCAGGCCCATCCAGACCCGCACCGGGTCCCGCTGGCCGCGGATGCGCCGCTCCACCTGCACTGCCACACAGCAGTCATCGTGGATCTGGGCACGCAGGTCGGCAAGGTCCATCCATGCCTGCCAGCAGGGGTAGCCGCAGCAGCCGGCGGCAGCAGCCGCAAAGGCCGCATTGGCGGTGGTGCTGTGGGCCATGTCCTCCATCACATAAGCCACTTCTTCGGGCAGGACATCCTCGCCCCAGCAGTTCATCAGTGCCGCCATGACCAGCGGCAGATCCATGGTGCGCCCAAAGCTGGGATCGTGGGCCGCAAGGCAGTATTCCGGCAGATAGAGCTGCCGGTTCAGCGGGTGGCCGTTGTGCTTCTCCCACGCCAGCGGCCGCACTGCCGCGGCCAGCAGGCGCACTGCGGGCGAGACCTTGTCATCGTTGGTGGAAAGGTTCACCTGCAGCTGCACGCCCGTGCCGCCGCCGGGCGTTGCCACGGTCACGGTATCGCCCATGAGGAAGATCATGCCGTCGTCACTCTGGGAATTGCAGCTGCAGCGGGGGTAGCCCGGTGCCCACTTGCCAAAGCTCATCCAGCCGGTCCAGTTTCCTCCGGCATATACCCGGCAGCGCACCTCCACCATGGTGTTGTGGGGCGCAAAGGCGTTCCAGCTGACATTCAGGTTGCAGAAGGCCGGCATGGCAAATTCCGGCGTGGTGTAGCTGCCGTATTGCAGGCAGCGGCCCGCCACGCTGTCCAGCACCAGCGCGCCGCCGTCCAGCGCCACATTGTCCAGCTGCCCGCGGGAGAAGGTCTCGGTGCCCTGCAAAACCAGATTATTCCGTTGTTCCATGGAGCACCTCTCCTTTGCGGAAGTTCAAATTTACTCTTCGGTGTCGTCGGTGCTTTCGCCGTAGTCCTCTTTGAGGGCGGCTTCCAGCTCGGCATCCTTCATTTTGCGGATGCTCTCCTCAATGTGGAACACCTTTTCAATATCGCCGTAGATGATCTGGCAGGATACTTCGGTCACGAACCAGAAACCGAAGATCAGCATGAGCAGCAGGCCCAGCGGCATGCACAGGATCACCACGCCCCAGAACAGGATCTGCACGATGGCCGCCGCCAGTGCGTGGGGCAGGAACGCGATCATGCAGTTGATGCTGTTTTTCACGGTCAGGCTGAAGGGCTGATCCAGCAGCACCACCTGCGGCCACATGTAGGCGAACAGCATCTGGAAGATGAGCAGGTTCAGCACCGTGGCCACCCACAGCGGCACGCCCACATTGGTGCCCTTGCTCAGCATATTGAAGCAGAAATACACAAGGAAGATCTGCGCCGTGACCACCACACAGTAGAAGATGCCCGGCGCAATGCTGGCCTTGAAGTTGCGCTTGAAGGCACGGCGATAGGTCACCCACCAGTAACCGGCTTCGTCACGCAGGGCACGCAGCACGGTATCGTACATGCCGGCCAGCGCAGGCCCGGCCAGAATGCCGCCCACCGCAGCGCTGATAAGCATGACCGGCAGGCTGTTTGCCAGAAAGCCGATGTACACCAGACAGATCACCGGCAGAAAGCCGATGCAGGCCAGCAGGTTTGCAAGGAACATGCCGTTCATATCACGGCCCACAAGCTCAAAAAAGCGGCCTATGCCGGTCTTGCGGGGAGCATCCTTTTCAACGCCCTTACCGGCCTTGAAGTCATTTGCGGAAGGAAATAAACCCATGTTCGTATGGTACCTCTCTCTTCATCCATTGGGCCGGCAGAAAGCATTTCGTGCAGAAAGTGCCATTGTGCTGGCTTTACAACTATAAATATACCCGCATTTTGTCAATTTTGCAAGACCGCAGATCCTCCGATTTGTAAAAAAAGTGTTATTTCTCCCCTTTTTACAAAAAGTGTGATACAATGACAATGGCATATTTTGCCGAAGGGAGGAAAACACAATGAGTATTTTTCGCACGATTGCGATGTTTATCTACTTATTTGGTTATATGATCGTCCATTATGGCGTGCTGCGCCGGGCGGAACGCGCTCTGGCTGCAGGCGACATGCAGCTGGTGGAAGAGCTCGTCAACAAGCATATCCCGCACTGGAGCCGGGGCATTTTAAAGGTGACCGGCGTTTCCTTGAGCGTGGAGGGCCTTGAGAATATCCCCAAAGATACGGCCTGCGTGTTCGTGGGCAACCACCGCAGCTACTACGACATCCCGCTTTTGCTGGCCAGTCTGGATAAGCCCCACGGCATCCTTGCCAAGGAAGAGCTGGAAAAGATCCCGCTGCTGAACCGCTGGATGAAGCTGCTGGGCTGTGTGTTCGTGCAGCGCGACGACCTGCGGGCATCCGTGCGCGCCCTGAACGATGCCACTGCCATTGTGGAGAGCGGCAAGAGCTTCGTCATTTTCCCGGAGGGCACTCGCTACAAGGGAGAAGAGGGCGGTGCCGGTGAGTTCAAGGCCGGTGCATTCCGCATTGCCGTCAAGACCGGCGCACCGGTGGTTCCGGTGGCCATTACCGGTGCACGTGCCCTGTTTGAGAACAATGGCAACCTGTGCCATCCGGGCAGCGTGCATATCAAGGTGCTGCCGCCCATCCGGACCGAAGGCATGAGCAAGGCCGAGCAGAAGCAGCTGCCCGACGCTGTGCGTCAGGCCATTCTGGCACAACTGTAAATCAGAACTTGGAGGAAACTGCCCCATGGCAAGCTACCGTTACGAACGCGATATCGACCCCAAAGACCTCCAGCCCCGCAAACAGCGCCAGTACACCCGCAAGGAACGCTGGGCCAACTGGTGGGACTACAATCTCAAGTGGGTCATCATCATCGGCATCATCGTGGTGTTCTTCGGCTACAACTTCATCGGGCAGTATTTCTTTACCGTCCATGCAGACTATAACGTGGCCGTGGTGGCACCCCACTACCTGCCGGAAGCCACCCAGACCGCCCTGCAGGATGCGCTTGCCGCCTACGGCGAGGATCGGAACGGTGACGGCAAGGTGGTGGTAAAGCTGAACCTCTACACCATGGACTTTGGCAACGAGGACTCGGATGCCTACCTCGACATGGCAGGCACCACCAAGCTTTCCACCGACATTCAGGGCGCGCTGAGTTCCATCTTCATCCTGTACGACCCAGCCGGGTTCCAGCAGACCACCGGCACCCTGCGCTACCTCGACGGCAGCCTGCCGCAGTCCGACGCAGACAGTGACTGGTGGAACATGGTCTACCGCTGGACCGACTGCCCGGTGCTGACCGGCCTTGATCTGGGCGATTACGCCTCCGATGCCGTGCAGAGCGAAAGCGGCTCCAGTCAGGAGCTGCTCAGCCAATACTACATCGGCATCCGCGGTGCATGGAACAAGGACTCCGCCGGCCTGCTTGAGGGCGGCGAAGAACTGTGGAACAAGCTGACCGCCGGGGCTGTTTCTACCGCCAGTGCAGAGGGCTGAGCCATGCGGTTCCGGGTAAAGCGCGGCGGGCCTGCCGCCGGGTTCACATTTGACCGCACAGCAAAGCCGGTGCAAAGGCCAGAGCCGGAAAAGCCGGTCTCCCTTGCACAGGCGCTGGATAATCCCTATGGGAGATATTACGGCAAAGCCCGCAGCAGGGAAGAACTGCTGAAAAACAGATAATATGCAAATAGAACTCCCCCAGTCGCCTTCGGCGACAGCCCCCTCGGGGATGGGGCCCTTGGCAGAACCGGAAACTTTTCCGCTTTGTCAAAGGCTCCCTCTTTGAGGGAGCTGGCAAACCCGCAAGGGTTTGACTGAGGGAGTTCGTTTTCTATTTTGTTCTTTTTACACATATCTGATTTGAAATATTCTCCCCTTTGAAACGCCGGAGGTTTTGTTGTTTCTCCGTCCCAGTTATGGTATACTTACTGGGTATCTATTATCTTGATGGTATTTATCATACATACAAAAGGATGTGAACCCATGGACGCACTGGAACAGGCGCGCGCCGAGATCGACACGGTGGATGCCCAGCTGGCTGCGCTGTTTGAGCGGCGGATGGCTGCTGTGCTGCAGGTGGCCGAATACAAAAGAGCCCATGGCCTGCCCGTTTACGATGCCGCCCGCGAGACGGCAGTGCTGGAAAAGGCTGCGGCCCGCATTCAGGACCCGGCCCTGCGGCCCTACTATAAAGATCACGTGCAGAACCTGATGGACGTGGCAAAGCAGTACGAAGCCGTGGTGCTGAGCCAAAACCGCGCCGCCTATCAGGGCGTGGAGGGCGCTTTTGCCCACATTGCCCTCCGGGCGCTGTTCCCCCACGCCGAGGCTGTGAGCTACCCCACCTGGGACGAGGTGTTTGACGCGGTGGAACGCGGCGATGCTGCCCGGGGCGTCGTTCCCTTTGAGAACAGCCATGCGGGCGATGTTTCCGCCGTGCTGGATCTGTGCTATAACCATCCGGCGCTGTGGGTGGTGGATGTGTACGATCTGCCCATCTCCCAGAATCTTCTGGTGCTGCCGGGCACAAAACTCGACCAGATCAAAAGCGTCTACAGCCACCAGCAGGCCATCGCCCAGAGCGAGACCTTTTTAAGGCAGTTCGGCCTACCCGCCACCGCCATGGCCAACACCGCCATGGCCGCAAAGTTCGTGGCGGAAAGCGGCGACTCCTCCAAAGCGGCCATTGCAAGCGTGGAGACGGCGGCACTGTACGGGCTGGAGGTGCTGTTGCCCAGCATCAACACCGACGGCGACAACACCACCCGCTTTATCGTGCTCAGCCGCGAAAAGCCTACCGGCGGCAACCGGTTCTCGCTGCTGTTCACGGTGGACAACAAACCCGGCAAGCTGGGCGAGGTGATCCAGATCATCGGTGCCAGCGGCTTCAATATGGAGTCCATCAAGAGCCGGCCCATGCCTCATGTGCCGTTTGAATACTATTTTTACGTGGAGCTGGTGGGCGACCCCACCGCCGACGAGACCGCCGCGCTGCTGCGTGAGCTTGACCGCACCTGCCGTACCGTGCGGCTGTTAGGAGTGTATACCAAATGAGTGAATTTATCGGAACCAAGCTGACCATGAATCTGGGCGAGCGCAGCTATGACATCATCGTCAAGAGCGGCTCGCTGGAAAACCTGTACCAGTTCGCCCGGCTGGACCGCCGGGTGGCCGTTGTGACCGACAGTGGTGTGCCCGCACAGTACGCCCAGATGGTGGCCGACCAGTGCAAGGATGCCCACATCATCACGGTGCCGCAGGGCGAAGCCAGCAAGAGCTTTAAAATTCTGGAATCCGTCCTCAAGCAGATGCTGGAATTCGGCATGGGCCGCGGCGATCTGGTAATCGCCGTGGGCGGCGGCGTGGTGGGCGATCTGGCCGGTTTTGCCGCTTCCATCTACATGCGGGGCATCGACTTCATCAACTGCCCCACCACCACCCTTTCCATGATCGATTCCTCCATCGGCGGCAAGACCGCCGTGGATCTGGGCGATACCAAAAACATCGTGGGTGCCTTCTGGCAGCCCAAGCTGGTCATCGTGGATCCGGACACCCTTGCCCCCCTGCCCCGCCGCCACTTCATCAACGGTCTGGCAGAAGCCGTCAAGGCAAGCCTGCTGGCAGACCCCGAGCTGTTCGCGATCTTTGAAAATGGCGATGTGGATGCCCAGATCGGCGAGATCATCTGCCGCAGCCTGCGGTTCAAGAAGAATATCGTGGAGCAGGACGAGACTGAGCAGGGCATGCGCAAGGCGCTCAACTTCGGCCACACCATCGGCCACGGCATCGAGGCCGTCAAGGGCATCAAGGGCCGCCGCACCGTGGGCCTTTACCACGGCGAGTGCGTGGCGCTGGGCATGCTGCCCATGATCGAATCCAAGGCATTGCAGAAGCGGGTGCGCGCGGTATACCGCCGCCTCGGCCTGCCCACTCGCACCACCTACGATAAGGAAAAGGTGCTGGCTGAAATGCTGCACGACAAAAAGGCACAGAGCGGCCAGATCACCATTATCAAGGTGCCGGGTCTGGGCTGCTGGCGCGCCGAGACCATTCCGGTGGAGGGTCTGCGTCCCCTGCTGGGCATTGAGGAGTAAGCCATGAAAAATACATTCGGCAGCGACCTTTCGCTGACCATTTTCGGCGAGAGCCATGGCCGCGCCATTGGCGCGGTGTTGGACGGCATGGCCGCAGGCCTGCCGGTGGACGAGACCTTTCTTGCCGCCTGCATGGACAAGCGCCGTGCCCGGGGCGACGGCCTGTCCACTCCCAGGGTGGAGGCAGATGCCGTGCAGCTGCTGTCCGGCGTGGTGAACGGCCGCACCACCGGCACCGCCATTGCCCTGATGATCGAAAATACCAACACCCGCAGCGGCGATTACGCCAAGACCGCAGACCTTCTGCGCCCCGGCCATGCAGACTACACCGCCTACGCCAAGTACCACGGCTTTCAGGATGCGCGCGGCGGCGGGCACTTCTCCGGCCGGGTGACGGCCGCCTTTGTGGCGGGCGGTGCCATCGTGCTGAGCGCACTGCACCGTGCGGGCATCGACATCACCACCCATATCGCAGAGTGCGCCGGCATTGCGGACACCCGCTTTGCACAGGATGATGCCGCACAGCTCTCTGCTCAGGTGGAAGCCCTTGCCAGCAAGCCCGAGGGCTTTGCGGTGCTGGATGAAACCGTAGAAGAACCCATGAAAGCCGCCATCCGTGCCGCCGGTGCGGAGGGCGACAGCGTGGGCGGGATGCTGGAAACCGCCATCCTCGGCCTGCCGGCAGGCATCGGTGAGCCCTATTTCGACAGCGTGGAAAGCGAGATCGCACATCTGGTATTCTCCGTTCCCGCCGTCAAGGGCATCGAGTTCGGCACCGGCTTCGGCTTTGCCGGGATGCGCGGCTCCGAAGCAAACGACGCCTTCCGCATGACACCGGAGGGAGCAGTCGTCACTGTCACCAACCACAATGCGGGCATCAACGGCGGCATCGCCAACGGGATGCCGGTGGTGTTCCGCACCGTGGTCAAACCCACACCCAGCATCTACAAGCAGCAGGATACAGTAGACTATCTTGCCAAAAAGGACGCGCAGCTGTCCATTCAGGGCCGTCACGACCCCTGCATCGTGCCCAGAGCCGCCATCGTGCAGACCTGTGCCGCCGCACTGGCTGTGGGCGACCTGCTCACGGCACGCTACGGCGCGGCATGGATGACCCACCCCACCAGCTTCCGGAAGGAGGACGAGTAAAATGGAATACGGCCTCATCGGCGCAAAACTCGGCCACTCCTACTCCAAGATCATCCACGAGATGCTCTGCGGCTACCACTACGACCTGTGCCCTCTGCCCACCGAGGAAGAGGCCCGGGCCTTTCTGGCAAAGCGGCAGTTCAAGGCCATCAATGTGACCATCCCCTATAAAAAGCTGGTGATGGAATACTGCTCCTACATCGACCCGCGGGCCAAGGCCATCGGGGCGGTGAACACGGTGGTGAACAAAAACGGCCTGCTCTACGGCTATAACACCGATTATATGGGCTTTGCCCACCTGTGCGATGCCCACGGCGTGAGCTTTGCAGGCAAAACGGTGGTCATTCTGGGCACCGGCGGCACCCACAACACCACCAGCGCTGTGGCCCGGGACAAGGGCGCGGCAAAGGTGCTCACCGTCAGCCGCCATCCAGACCCGGAAAAGGGCGAGCTGAGCTATGCCGAGGCCGTTTCCAGCGGGGCGCAGATCGTGGTAAACACCACACCGGCCGGCATGTACCCCAATGTAGGCGTGTGCAATCTGGACGTTGCCGCCATGCCGGGCCTCGAAGCCGTGGTGGATGTGGTATACAACCCCGACAAGACCGAGCTCATCCTCCGCGCCGAGGAAGCGGGCGTGCCGGTGGCTGTGGGCGGCCTTGAAATGCTGGTGGCGCAGGCGGTGTATGCCGCAGAATATTTTCTGGACCGCAAGTTCGAGGATGCGCCGGTTGAAATTCGGCGCATCACCGCCGCACTGCGCCGGGATATGCTGAACATTGCCCTGATCGGGATGCCCTCTTCCGGCAAGACCACCCTCGGCAGGATGCTGGCAAAGAGCCTTGGCCGTACCTTTGTGGATCTGGATGAGGAGATCGTAAAGACCGACGGCCGCAGCATCCCGGATATCTTTGCAGCCGAGGGCGAGGACGGCTTCCGCGCCCGGGAGACCGCCGAGACCCGCCGTTTCGGCAGGGAGGGGCGGCAGCTCATTTCCTGCGGCGGCGGTATCGTGAAACGGCCCGAAAACCTGCGGGCGCTGCACCAGAACGGCATCATTCTGTTCATCGACCGGCCGGTAGATGCGCTGGCCGTGGGCGGCGGCAGGCCGCTTTCTTCCAGCATGGACGCACTGCGCCAGATGGAAGCACAGCGCCGTCCGCTGTATCTGGCAGCGGCAGATGCCGTCATTCCCAACAACGGCACACTGGACGAAGCCCTGCGTGCCGCCATGGAGGCATTGGATGAAATTTTTGATTCTTAACGGCCCGAACCTCAACATCATGCGCTGGTCGGAGCCGGGCGTACCCGGTGAGCTGGATTATAACGCCATCATGGACTATGTGCAGGCAGGCTGCGAACAGCTGGGCATTGAGACCGACTGCTGCCAGTCCAACCACGAGGGCGACCTCGTGGACGAAATTCAGGCCGCAGCGGGCCGGGTGGACGGCATCGTGCTGAACCCTGGTGCCTACGCCCACTACAGCGTGGCCATTCTGGATGCGCTGCGCCTGTGCGGCGTACCCGCCGTGGAAGTGATACTGCACGCCCCGGACGAGCGGGAGCCCTTCCGCAAGATGGATGTGGTATCCTTCGGCTGTCAGGGTCATTTCATCGGCGAAGGCCCGCAGGGCTACCTGCACGCCTGCATCTATCTGGCCCAGTTGCTGCGCACCGACGGCTCCAGCAAGGCGCATATCGTGATGTAAAAGGATGAACATGGGCAGCGGGCTAGCCCTCTCCGTCATCGCTACGCGATGCCACCTCTCCCAAAGGGAGAGGCCTTGGCAGTACGGCAAAGTTTCCGGTTTTGCCAAGGGCTCCCCCTTTGGGGGAGCTGGCGCGAATGCGCCTGAGAGGGCGAGGCCGCTGCCGTAGAGGAAGCTGTCCATGAAACATGCAACTGTAAATAAAAACAATAAAATGCTTGGCACAGCGCGCACATTACGCCGTAATCTGACCCCACAGGAGCACAAGCTCTGGTATGTGTTTCTGCGTGATTATCCTGTAAAAATCTACAAGCAGCGGATCATTGAATCCTTTGTCGTTGACTTTTACTGTGCACAGGCACGGCTTGTGATCGAGCTGGACGGTTCCCAGCACTATACCGAGCAGGGCAGGGCTTACGATGCAGAACGAAGTACGGTCCTTGAACAGTATGGACTGCTGGTTCTCCGTTTTGCAAACAATGATGTAGACAATCATTTTGATGCCGTCTGTGCGCAGATTCACAGCACCATTCAGCACAGGCTTCCATCTTAAAACAAACAGGAAAGGAACAAACTCCCATGATCATCTCCACCAAAAAAGGGACTCCGAAGGGCGAACTGGAAAAGATCGTTGACAAATTCGAGAAGCAGGGTCTGGACGTGACCCTGATCACCGGCAAGGACTACAACGTGTTCGGCCTTGTGGGCGACACCACCAAGATCGACGAGCGGGATGTGCTGGCAAACCCGTGGATTGACAACGTCACCCGCGTGTCCGCGCCCTATAAGCGTGCAAACCGCCTGTTCCACCCGGCAGATTCCGTGATCGACTGCGGCGGCGTGAAGATCGGCGGCAAGGAAAAGATCGCCGTCATGGCAGGCCCCTGCAGCATCGAGGGTGCAGAGCAGGCTCTGCGCATTGCACAGGGCGTGAAGGCTGGCGGTGCCACCCTGTTCCGCGGCGGTGCCTACAAGCCCCGCACCTCTCCCTACTCCTTCCAGGGCCTTGAGACCGAGGGCATTCTGGACATGGTAAAGGCCCGCGAGGCCACCGGCATGCCCATCGTCTCCGAGCTGATGAGCGAGGACCGCATCCCCGAGTTTGAGGAGTACGTGGACGTGGTGCAGATCGGTGCCCGCAACATGCAGAACTTCCAGCTGCTCAAGGCCGTTGGCAAGATGCACAAGCCGGTGCTGCTCAAGCGCGGCCTGTGCAACACCATCGAGGAGTGGATCATGAGCGCCGAGTATATCATGGCCGGCGGCAACGAGCAGGTCATCCTGTGCGAGCGCGGCATCCGTACCTTCGAGAAGTACACCCGCAACACCCTCGATCTCTCTGCAGTACCCATCATCCACGAAAAGACCCACCTGCCCATCATCGTGGACCCCAGCCACGCCACCGGCAAGGCAAACCTTGTGGAGCCCATGATGATCGCCGCCGTGGCCGCTGGTGCCGACGGTCTGGAAGTGGAGGTCCACTACGACCCCCAGCACGCATGGAGCGACGGCGCACAGTGCCTGACCCCGGATTCCTTCGCACAGGCCATGGCAAAGTGCCGTCAGGTGGCATGGGCCATTGGCCGGGATATGTAAAAGGCAAGCGTCCTCGCCCTCTCAGTCTCACATTCGTTCGACAGCTCCCCCAAAGGGGGAGCCCTTGGCAAAACCGGAAACTTTGCCGTACTGCCAAAGCCTCTCACTTTGAGGAAAGACTTCCCCCGCTCCGGGGGAAGATGTCACCGCAGGTGGCAAAAGGGGGAGTGTGGCATCGCGTAAGCGATGACGGAGAGGGCGAGCCGCCTAAAGGGTTTATCTATGCTTGTAACAATAACACGATCCCCCAGTAAAATTTCCGGCACCATCACCGCACCTCCCAGCAAGAGCATGGCTCACCGTGCTGTGCTCTGTGCGGCACTGGCCGAGGGCCGCAGCCATATCACGAACCTCGAATTCAGCAAGGACATCTCTGCCACGCTGGGCGCAGCGGCACAGCTGTGCGCCCGTGTGCGTACCGGCGCAGACGATGCTGTGGTGGAAGGGCTGGGGCATTTTGTGCCTCTTGCTGCGCCGGTGGACTGCTGCGAGAGCGGCAGCACCCTGCGCTTTCTCATCCCCATCGCCAGCCTGACCGGACAGGCAGTTTCCTTCACCGGCCGCGGGCGGCTGATGGAGCGGCCTCAGTCGGTGTATGACGCTCTGTACCGGGAGCAGGACCTGCGGTTTGAGCAGAACGCTGCCGGGCTGACCGTGGAAGGGGCACTGACCCCCGGCGAATACCGCCTTGCAGGCAATGTATCCAGCCAGTTCATCAGTGGGCTGCTGTTTGCTCTGCCGCTGCTTTCCGGCAACAGCACACTGCACCTCATCCCGCCGGTGGAGAGCCGCAGCTACATCGATATGACCCGCTCTGTGCAGGCAGCCTTCGGTGTGCAGAGCCATTGGCTGGACGAAAACACTCTTGCCATCCCGGGCGGGCAGCACTATCACCCCTGCGATTACACCGTGGAGGGCGATTACAGTCAGGCCGCGTTCCCGGCGGTGCTGGGTGCAGTGTGCGGCGACGTGACCATCACCGGCCTTGCCCCGGAAACGCTGCAGGGCGATGCCGCCATTCTGGATATCCTGCGCCGGTGCGGCGCAAAGTTCACCCAAACAGAAGCGGGCATCCCCTTTACAAAGTCACCGCTGCACGGTGTGGACATCGACCTTGCGGACTGCCCGGACCTTGGCCCTGTGCTCATGGTGCTGGGCCTGCTGTGCGAGGGCACTACAGTCATCCGCAACGCAGAGCGTTTACACCTGAAGGAGAGTGACCGCATCGCTGCCATGGAGGCCGAGCTGCGTGCCTGCGGCGGCGTGCTGGAAAGCGAGGGCGGCACCATTACGGTGCACGGCTGCGCGGACAGGCTGCACGCTCCGGCGGGTGTTCTGCATGGGCACAATGACCACCGTGTGGTCATGAGCCTTGCGGTGCTGGCCCTGAGTACGGGCATCCCTCTGACCGTGGACGATGCCGAAGCCATTACAAAAAGCTGGCCGAATTTCTTTGAAGCCATCAAGCCCTTGGGCGCGGAGGTGGAATATGCTTGATAAAACAAAACGTTATCTCGTGGTGGGCCTTGGCCTGCTGGGCGGCAAATACGCGCTGGAACTGACGAAAGCCGGTTTCCATGTGGACGGCATCAACCGCAGCGAAGGGCATTTGCAGTACGCGCTAGAGCACGGCTATATCGCCAGCGGCAAGACCCACGATTTTGAGGACCTTGTGAGCAGCGCCGACCACATCATCTTTGGTCTGTACCCCACGGCCCTCATCGAGTGGTTCCGCACCTACGGCCATCTGCTCAAGCCCGGCTGCATCTTTACCGATGTTTCCGGCGTAAAGACCGGCCTTGTGGAGCCGGTGCAGGCCATGTGCCCGGCGGGCGTGGAGTTCATTGCCAGCCACCCGATGGCAGGCCGTGAGACTTCCAGCGTGGAGCACGCCGCCGAGGTGAACTTTGCCCCAGCCAACTTCATCATCACCCCCACGGAAAAGAACACGCCCGAAGCCATCCAGTGGCTGCGAGAGCTGGCCGAAGTGCTGGGCTTCCACCACATCTGCACCCTGACGGTGCAGGAACACGACAAGATGATCGGCTATGTGAGCCAGCTGTGCCACGCCATCGCCGTGAGCCTGATGTGCGCCAACGATAACTCTTCGCTGTGCGAGTACACCGGCGACTCCTTCCGTGACCTGACCCGCATTGCACGCATCAACGATAAAATGTGGGCAGAGCTGTTTTTGTGGAATAAGGAAAACCTCATCAGCGAGATCGACCAGTTCGATGCCGCTCTGCAGGAAATGCGCGCTGCCCTTGTGGCCGACGACCGGGATAAGCTGGAAGAGATGTTCCGTCTTTCCACCCAGCGCCGCGCGGCGTTCGACAAAAAACTGCCCGAATAAACCGGAGGTGCTCCCATGCCCAAGCAGGAAGGCCAGAAATCCAAGCTTTTGACCCTTTTGCGCATTCTGGAACAAAAGACCGACGAAGAACACCTGCTCAATGTACCGCAGCTGGTAGAGCTGCTGGAACAGCAGGACATTCTTGCCGAGCGCAAAAGCATCTACAGCGATATCGACACCCTGCGCAGTCTGGGGTACGACATCCAGCTGCGGCGCGGGCGCGGCGGCGGCTACTGGCTGGCCAGCCGCACCTTTGAGCTTTCTGAGCTGAAGCTGCTGGTGGATGCCGTACAGGCCAGCAAGGTTGTGTCGGCACGCACCAGCAGTAAACTCATCCATAAACTGGAAGCCCTCTGCTCCGACTACGAGGGCACCCAGCTGCAGCGTCAGGTGTATGTGGACGGCCGCCCCAAAAGCGACAGCCACACCCTGCTTTACAGCATCGATGCGCTGCACAGCGCCATCAATGCAGGCAGAATGGTGCGGTTCCGCTACAAGGACGGCGGCACCCGCACCGTCAGCCCATGGCAGCTGGCATGGGAAAACGGCTGCTACTACCTTATCGCTTATCAGGACGAGAAAGAGCCTGCGGACATCCGCAACTACCGCGTGGACCGCATGTCTGCCGTGACGGTGCTGAGCGATGCCCGCCGGGGCAAAGCCGAGTTCCGCCAGTTCGACCTGCCCGCCTATCTGCGCAAGCACTTCAACATGTTCGGCGGGCCGGAGTACCGGGTCACCCTGCGCTGCACCGCCGACCTGGAAAGCGCCATGCGCGACCGCTTTGGCAAAACGCCGCTGTTCGTGCCGGAGGAAGACGGTGCATATTTTCACTTTGATGTGCCGGTATGCGTCAGCCCCCAGTTCTACGGCTGGGTGTGCGGCTTTGGCGGCAAGGTGGAAGTAACGGCTCCCGCCGAGGTGCGGCAGGGCCTGCGGGAAATAGCCAAAAAATTAGCGGAGATGCATCAATAACCGAAAAGAACGGCTCCTGCCCATTGGGTAGGAGCCGTTCTCATATATGGAAGTTATTCCTCAAATTCCAGATCGCCGGGCAGGATCAGGTCCAGTTCCGCGGCAGGTTCTGCCACAAGGCGGCGGCTCTGGTGGAAGATGGCCTTTTCCAGCGTGTTGCGGGCAAGACGGCCGTTGCCGGCGGTGCGGCTGTCCAGCGCCTGACGGCGCTTGTAGTAGCCCAAAAGCGGGAAGGTACAGCCCTCGGCAAGGCGGTAGCCCTTGCCCTTTGCCAGCACGTTGGTGATGTCCAGCAGCTCGTCTGCCGTGTAGTCCGGGAACTCGATCTTGTTGGGGAAGCGGCTGGCAAGACCGCTGTTGGCGGTAAGGAACACCTCCATCTCCCGGGTGTAGCCCGCCAGAACGACCACCAGCTCGTCCCGGTGATCCTCCATGCCCTTCACAAGGGTGTCGATGGCTTCGAGACCAAAGCTGTCCTGCTCACCGCGGTAGAGGCTGTAGGCTTCATCGATAAACAGCACACCGCCGAGGGCACTCTCGATGACGCTGTTTGTCAGCGGGGCGGTGTGGCCGGTGTAGCGGCCCACAAGGTCGGCGCGGGTCACTTCCACCAGCTGACCGCCCTTCAGCGCGCCGATGGCCTTGAGGTACTTTGCCACCAGCCGGGCAATGGTGGTCTTGCCGGTGCCCGGGTTGCCGGTGAAGATCATGTGCATGGAAAGGCTGGCGGTCTTGAAGCCTGCCGCCGCGCGGCGCTGCTGCACCTGCAGGTTATCCGCCAGACCGAACACATACTCCTTGACCGCCCCAAGGCCCACAAGACCGTCAAGCTCTGCGCGGATTTCATCTACAGCGCCCGTGTACTCGGCAGGCAGCAGGGCAGACAGCTCCTGCTCGGGCTGGTCGTTCAGGCAAAACCATACGCCCTCCGGCTTTGCGGTCAGGGTGACAGTGCCGGTAAGCTTTGCATCCGTCTGCAGGCAGTATTCGCTCAGGGCGCGGAACATTTTATCGCAGCATTCCGCAAGGCCCGCCGCACCCTTTTCTTTGGTGCACCGGGCTGCAACATAGTCCCGCACATCGGCCCCGGCAGAGAGGGTCAGCCCAAGGCGTGCGCTCACCTTCTGGGCCAGCGCATTCAGCTGCTGCGCCGCCAGCGCTGCAAGGTCCTCGCGGGCAAAGGCGCTGGTGGCGCACACATCGCCCACCGCCGCCACAAAGGGCGCACCGAACTTATCTGCCAGCGCGTCCCGGCCCTTGCGGGAAAAGAAGATGAGGTACTTGCCGCAGGGCGTGATACTGCTCACCGCTCCCGGTGCCAGCGCCGTGCCTGCATCCACAAGGATGCCCTCCTTGTTCACCAGATACCGGCTGGAAAGCGGTGCGCTGCCCTTCACAGCAAGGTCTGCAAGAGTCTTGAGGAAAGCCGCATGGCAGCTTTCGTAGTGCTCAAAGATCACGATCTCCCCGGGTGCGTGCAGGGCCGCGTACAGATCCTGCAAAAACAGCTTTTCCGCACCGGAATTGGGGTAGAGGGCAAGGTCCACCACCGCGGTTTTGTCGCTCTGCAAAAGGCCCCGCGCCGCCATGATGCGGGCGGTCTCTTCCAGCGCAAAGTGCCGTCCGGTGCCTGCACCTCCGCAGATCAGGATCACATTGCGTGCCGCCGGGCGCTCAGTGCCCAGCACAAAGGGCCGGCGCATGGCGCGCACCACGCTGTCCACAAAGGCATCCTGCCCGAGAACGGTCTTTTTCACCTCGGCGGCAAGGCCCTCAAAGCTGCCAAGGTGCTCTGCGGTCACATCGGCAGTGCCCTTGGCAAGCAGGCCGTCCGCTTCCATATCCCGCAGCATCTGGCGGCTGTCCTTCAGAGCAGACTGCACCGCAGTGTCCTGCGTTTTCAGCTGGGCGTTCTGTTTTTTGAGCAGGGCATCCAACTGCTTCTGGTTTTCCAGCAGAGCAGCGTTCAGGTCCGGCACTGCGGGCGCTTTGGCCTTTGGCGTTTTGCTTTCCGGCTGAGCCGTGCCGCCAAAGCGCGGTTTTCCCCCTGCGCCGAACACACCGTTCATAAGGTTTTCCCAATCGTCGGTATATGCCATGGTTTGCCCTCCGTTTTTGTCGTTTTCTTCCAGTATAGTGTACCCGGACAGGTTTTGCAATTCCCCCTTGAAAAATCCACACCGGTTGTTTACACTTACTGTATGGAAAATAAGAAGAAGGAATGAAGGAAACCATGAGTGCCAGAACCCCTGCTGAACTGAAAGAACTGTTCGAGAGCGACACCTTTGCCCGGGACACCACCTGCACCGGGCCGCTGGGGCCGGAGTATACCCTTTCCGGCACGCGGCTGCGTCTGTGGACACCTACAGCTCAGAGCGTGTGTGTGAACCTTTACCGCAAGGGCAATGGCGGCGTGTGCATGGGCACCCTGCCGCTGGAACGCGGGCCGCAGGGCGTGTGGAGCATCTATCTGCCCGGCGACCAGCACGGCCGTTATTACACCTTTACGGTGACGGTGGACGGCGTGAGCCGCGAGACCGGCGACCCTTACGCCCGCGCTGCCGGTGTGAACGGCACCCGCAGCATGATCGTAGATCTTGCCCGCACCGCCCCCTCCGGGTGGGAGCGGGATGTGCGTCCGGTCATCCCGCCGGAGCAGCGCGCGGTGTGGGAGGTGAGCGTGCGCGACTTCTCGCAGGACGCTGCCAGCGGCGTGCGCCCGGCATGGCGGGGCAAGTTCATGGCCTTTACCCAGCAGGGCACCACCCTGCACGGGGACGGCATCCACCCCACCTGCCTGAACTATCTCCGGCGTCTGGGCGTGAAGTATGTGCAGCTGCTGCCCATTTTCGACTTTGGCAGCGTGGACGAGGCAAAGCCGCTGCTGCGGCAGTACAACTGGGGCTATGACCCCACCAACTACAATGTGCCCGAAGGCAGCTATTCCACCGACCCCACCCGCGGCGAGGTGCGCATCCGGGAGTGCAGGGAAATGATCGCAGCCCTGCACGCGGCGGGCATCGGCGTGGTGATGGATGTGGTGTATAACCACATGTACCGCAATGCGAACCCGCTGAACGACACCGTGCCCTGCTACTTTTTTCGCCAGAACGAGGACGGCAGCTTTTCCAACGGCAGCGGCTGCGGCAATGAATTTGCCAGCGAGCGGCCCATGGCCCGGCGGTATATGATCGATTCCATCCTCTACTGGGCGCAGGAATACCACATCGACGGCTTCCGGTTCGACCTGATGGGTCTGTACGACGTGGAGACCATCAACGCGGTGCGCGCCGCGCTGGATACGCTGCCCGGCGGGCGGGATATCCTGATGTACGGCGAGCCGTGGCAGGGCGGCGGCAGCCAGCTGCACCGGTACGAGGCCAACAAGGCGAATCTTGCCATGCTGAACGAGCGCATCGGCATCTTCTGCGACGACACCCGCGACACCATCAAGGGCGGCTGCTTCAACGCCCGGGAGCCGGGCTATGTGGAGGGCAGGCCCAGCAGCTTCTGGGATATCGGCGGCGCGGTGGCGGCATGGTGCCGCAGCGACCGTCTGCCGCCCCACGCGCCCAGCCAGATCGTGAGCTATGTTTCCGCCCACGACAACTTCACCCTGTGGGACAAGCTGCTGCTGGTGCGGTACGAAAAGCCGGAGTTCACGGCGGCAGACAGCACAGCCCTTGCCCAGAACCGGCTGGCGGCGGGCATTTACCTGACCAGCTTCGGCCTGCCTTTCCTGCAGGCGGGCGAGGAGTTTGCCCGCACCAAAAAAGGGAAGGGCAACAGCTACCGCTCTTCGCCTGCGCTGAACCGGCTGGACTGGGAGCGGGCCGAAAAATATCATGCACTGGTGGACTACTACCGCGGCCTGCTGGCTCTGCGGGCAAGGTTTCCGCGGCTTTCCAGCACCGACCCCCACGCGCCGGATGCCCTGTACTTTTTCTCACTGGAGCAGCCGCTGGTGGGCTGGCAGCTGCCCGCCCAGTGGGGCGACGGCGCAGCATGGCAGGCGCTGTGCGTGTTCTATAACCCCACCGAGACCAGCAAGGCCGTGCCGCTGCCGGTTGGACGCTGGCAGATGCTGAGCGACGGCATCTCGTCCAGCCTGTGGCGCGGCCCGGCAAGAGTGTATGAGCACGAGGCCGTGCTGATGCCTTACAGTGCCGCCATCTTTGGACAGATATAAAAACAGGAGCGGATGGAAAACTCTCATCCGCTCCTGTTTTCTATTTTGCTCAGCTGTTGGAAGCCGTCTTTTCGCCCAGTGTCACATTGACCGTCTGCATCTGGCCGTCGCGTGCAATGGTGATGGAAAGCGTATCGCCTGCTGCGTGCTTCTGCATCAGAGTGCCAAGGTCGTCCTTGGAGGCGATCTCGGTGCCGTCCACGCTCACGATGCGGTCACCGGCCTGCAGGCCTGCCTTTTCGGCAGGGCCGCCCTTGACCACCTCCACAACGTAAACGCCGTAGGCATTCACGCCCAGTTGAGAAGCAGTCTGTGCGTCGGTCACGGCCAGATAGGTGATGCCCAAATAAGGCCGTCCGGTCACATAGCCGTTCTCCAGCAGTTCCTGTGCCACCTTGATGGCATCGTTGATGGGGATGGCAAAGCCCAGACCCTCTGCATCGCTGGAAGAGGATTTTGCATTCACAATGCCGACCAGCTCACCGTTCATATTGAACAGGCCGCCGCCGGAGTTGCCGGGGCTGACCGAAGCATCCATCTGGATCAGGGACATGGTGTTCACAGAGCTGCTGCCCTGAATGGTGACGCTGCGGTTCAAAGCGCTGATCATGCCGCCGGTCACGGTGCCGCCCAGCTCACCCAGCGGGTTGCCCACAGCCATCACGCTCTGGCCCACCTTCAGGCTGTCGCTGTTGCCCACGGTGGCGGGGGTCAGGCCGTCAGCATCGATCTTGATGACCGCGATATCGCTGGTGGTATCTTCGCCCACAAGGGTGGCGGTGTAGTCCTTGTCACCAATGGTAACGGTGATGGTGGAAGCGCCGTCCACCACATGTGCACAGGTGAGGATGTAGCCGTCCGAGCTGATGATCACGCCGCTGCCGGCACCGCTCTCCACCTGATTCTGGCCGTACCACGACCACTGAGAGTAGACCACCTGCTCCGTAGTGATGACCACCACGCTGGGGCTGACCAGATCAGCCACCTGTTCCGTGGTCAGGCTGCTGCCGCTGCTGGATGCTGCGGTGATGGAACTATCCGAGCCGGGTGCACTGTCGGCCGTAGAGGAAGGTGCCACCTGCTGAATGACCACCTTGCCGCTGCCGCCAAACTTTGCCCCCACAAAGCCGCCCGCAAAGCCCATGGCTGCGGCCAGCACCAGCGCCACAGCGCTGCGTGCAACGCGCTTGCCATTGAACTTTTTCTTCTTTTTAGGGGGCTGCGCGTCCTGCGGCTGTACCGGATGTACCGGCGGCGTTGCACCACCTGCGCCGTTGTCTGTCTGCGGAGCGGTGTAAGCGGTCTCCGGTTCCGGCTGCGGGTCGTTGTACTGGTTGGCGGTGTTCATGCCGCTGCTGCCCACATTGGGATAACCGGTATCTCCGCTTTCGTTTTTATCCTGAGAGGAATAATCATATTCCCATTTGTTCTCATTGTCCATGCTGATACTTCCTTTCCGTAAGGGATACGTCCACAGGAGCCCTGTTCCGTTGAACTGCTCCTATTGTAACCATCAATTGTGAAAATCAATCGCGCGCGCCGTGAAGAAACTGTGAAATAAAGACGCGCTTTCCGCCCTTGACAGCGGCCTTTGCGCTTGCTATTGTAAAAGTGTAAATTCAGGAGGAACACACCATGGAACTGCACCGCACAGACGAGGGCTTTGCCCTCTATAAGGAAAAAACACAGATCGGCTTCTGCGCGCTCACGCCCGCCCCGAAGGGGGCTGCCATCACCGCGTTTGGCATCGAACCGCAGTGGCGGCGCAAAGGCTACGGCTCCTATCTATTAAAAGAAGTCTTGCGCGCCTACGCCGGATACGACCGCGAAAAGGCTACCGTATTTACCACCCCGCTGCCCGCCGATGCCGCAGAGCTTGCGTTCTGGGCAAAGTTCGGCTTTGCAGCAGAAGGCAGGCAGCTGGTGCGCCGCCGCACGCCGGACCTGACCGCCGTCAAGTTCGTGCAGGACTTTCTGGCCGCCCGGCTGGCACAGCCGCGTCTTTGCATCGATGCTACCTGCGGCAACGGCGGCGACACGGCCTTCCTGTGTGGTATCACCGCGCCGGAAGGAAAGGTAGTCGGCTTTGACGTGCAGGAAGCTGCCATTGCATCCACCCGGAAGCATCTGGAACAGCTGGGCGTGCCTGCCGCCCGGTATGAGCTGCACCGCCAAAGCCACGCAGACCTTTTACAGATTGTGCAGCCCGGCACGGCAGATGCGGTGATGTTCAACTTTGGCTGGCTGCCCGGGGCCGACCACGCAGTGTTCTCCACCGCGCAGAGCAGCATCCCCGCCCTGCAGGCGGCTTTGGAAGCCGTGCGCCCCGGCGGCGTGGTGAGCGCCATCCTCTACAGCGGGCAGGTCATCGGCACGGATGAAAAGCAGACGGTGCTGGAATATCTCCGGGCACTTCCGCTCAAAAGTTTTACCGTTCTGGTGTGTGATTTTGCCAACTGGGCCGAAACCGCCCCTCTGCCTTGCATCATCCTGAAAAAATAACGAAAACACTTGCATTATGGAGCGTTTTCGGATAAAATAGGGTACGTATGTGTAAAAAGACGGCCTCGCCCTCTCCGTCTTTGCTTCGCAAATCCACCTCTCCCAAAGGGAGAGGCCTTGGCAAAAAGATGCACTTTGCGTGGACTGCCAAGGGCTCCCACTTTGGGGGAGCTGGCGCGTTAGCGCCTGAGAGGGCGAGCCCGGCAAAGTCCAACCGGACATACTGAATGCAAAAATCCACTTCCTGCTCCACAGCAGGTTTATCAGGAGATCTACAGTTTATGACAAATCGTGAAGAAATCGAGCGCCGCCGGACGTTTGCGATCATCAGCCATCCCGACGCCGGTAAGACCACTCTGACCGAAAAGCTGCTGCTGTACGGCGGAGCCATCAATCAGGCAGGCTCCGTCAAGGGCAAGCAGAGCGCAAAGCACGCCGTGTCCGACTGGATGGACATTGAGAAGCAGCGCGGTATTTCCGTCACCTCTTCTGTCCTGCAGTTCAACTACGCGGGCAAGTGCGTGAACATTCTGGACACCCCGGGCCATCAGGACTTCTCGGAGGACACCTACCGCACCCTGATGGCGGCAGACTCTGCCGTCATGGTCATCGACGCTGCAAAGGGCGTTGAGGCCCAGACCATCAAGCTGTTCAAGGTGTGCACCCTGCGCCACATTCCCATCTTCACCTTCATCAACAAGATGGACCGCGAAGCCCGCGACCCCTTTGAGCTGATGGAGAACATCGAGGAGATTTTGGGCATCAAGACCTACCCCATGAACTGGCCCATCGGCTGCGGCAAGGAGTTCAAGGGCGTGTTCGACCGCAACACCCGCAAGGTGCTGGCATTTTCCAGCGACGGCCGCGCCAACGGCGTGAAGAAGGTGGATGAGACCGAGGCCGAGCTGGGCGATCCCGCACTGGACGAGCTGCTCACCCCGTATCTGCACCAGCAGCTGGTGGATGAGATCGAGCTGTTGGACGGTGCCGCCGAGGAATTTGACCTCGACAAAGTGCTGCGCGGCGAGCTGAGCCCCGTGTTCTTTGGTTCTGCCCTGACCAACTTTGGCGTGGAGCCTTTTCTGGAGAACTTCCTGCGGCTCACCCCCACCCCGCTGGCCCGCGTGGACAGCCTGACCGGCGAGACCGTGGACCCCTGCCGCGACGAGTTCTCTGCCTTCATCTTTAAAATTCAGGCCAACATGAACAAGGCCCACCGCGACCGCATCGCCTTTATGCGCATCTGCTCCGGCAAGTTCGAGCGCGGCATGGAGGCCTTCCATGTGCAGGAGGGCAAGAACATCAAGCTGGCCACCGGCACCCAGCTGATGGCGCAGGACCGCGCCATCGTGGACGAGGCCTACGCCGGCGACATCATCGGCCTGTTCGACCCGGGCATCTTCTCCATCGGCGACACCTTGTGCACCGGCAAAAAGAAGGTCCAGTTCGCAGGCATCCCCACCTTCTCGCCGGAGCACTTTGCCCGCATTGAGCAGAAGGACACCATGAAGCGCAAGCAGTTCGTGAAGGGCATGGAGCAGATCGCGCAGGAGGGTGCCATCCAGATCTTCCGCGAAGTGGGCGGCGGCATGGAAGAAGTGGTGGTCGGCGTGGTCGGCGTGCTGCAGCTGGAAGTGCTGGAGTACCGCCTGAACACCGAGTACAACGTGGAGATCCGGATGCAGCAGCTGCCCTTTGAACAGCTGCGCTGGGTGCAGAACAACCCCGACACCTACAACCTGCGGGATCTGGACCTGACCAGCGACACCAAGGCTGTGGAGGATATGAAGGGCAACCGCCTGCTGCTGTTCACCTCCGACTGGGCGGTGCGCTGGGCTGAGACCCACAACGAAACGCTGAAACTGAGCGAGTTCGGTAATATCTGAGTTGAAAGAGAGCTGCGGTGCGGGAATGTCCCGCAGCTGCGGCTCTTTTTTCATAAAGTCTGAAGCATACAACAAAGAATGCCAGCGCTTGTATGATTGCTTCCCATTGCGGGGAACACTGCTGGCATGGAGGGAAAATATATGCAAAACATCAATATTGGCAAAAGCGGCATTCAGGTGCCATTTCTCGGCATGGGCACCTGGGCCATCGGCGGCGGTGCATGGTGGGGCGATAACGACGACAGCCTTTCAGTCAAGGCCATCCAGACTGCTGTGGAGCAGGGCATCCAGTGGATCGACACCGCGCCCATCTACGGCCTGTACCACAGCGAGACCGTGGTGGGCGAAGCCATGAAGCACATCGACCGCGACAAGGTGGTGCTTTCCACCAAGTGCGGTCTGGAGTGGCGGCATGAAACACCGGTGCTGCACAAGGTCGTGGACGGCACCACCGTTTACCGCGACCTTTCTGCAAAGAGCATCATCGAGGATGTGGAGGACAGCCTGCGCCGCCTGCACACCGATCATCTGGATGTGCTGTACACCCACTGGCAGACCCCCGATTTCGGCATCTACCCGCTGGAAGAGACGGTGGAAGCCATGATGAAGCTGAAGGAGCAGGGCAAGATCCGTGCCATCGGTGCATCCAACGTCACTGCAGACATCATCCGCGGCTACTGCAAGTACGGCCAGCTGGACGTCATTCAGGAAAAGTACAGTCTGCTCACCCGCCGTGTGGAAAAGCAGCTGCTGCCCACCTGCAGGGAGCTGGGCGTTTCGGTGCAGGCCTACTCCCCGCTGGAGCAGGGCCTGCTGACCGGCAAGGTGACCATGGAAACCACCTACCCCGAGGGCAGCACCCGCAACTCCAACCCCAGCTTCCAGCCCGCCCGCCGGGCACAGGCGCTGGATATGCTGGCAAAGTGGGGCGACCTGACCGAGAAATACGACTGCTCTCTGGCACAGCTGGTGATTGCCCTGACCGCCCGCATGATCCCCGGCCTGCATGTGCTGTGCGGTGCCCGCACCCCGCAGCAGGTGATGGACAACGCTGGTGCGCTGAACATCAAACTGGACGGTGCCGATGCCGTCCGCATGAAGTGGGATGTGGATGCCATCTCCTGAGGTTTTAAAAGCTCCGAAAAAGGCCGGAGCCGACAGGTAATGCTGACGGCTCCGGCTTTTGATATTGATAGCAGGTTTGCAAACTGGAATTTTACAGAGTATGAATGATATGAGAAGCGAGCTCTGCGTTTTCTTTATCTACAAAAATCTCTGTAATATACCGGGGCTTTATTCCAAAAGTCCCAATTTGAGCCCGCATCCGTGTCGCGTCAAAAACACTTCGCTGATTAGCATCTTTGGTTTTGCAATAGCATTTGATTCCAGCTGCTGTCAAAGCATCTGTAATACGATGGCAATAAGTTGAATCCGAAACAGTTGCCACCCGTGACTTGAAGAATTGCTCTAGCATGGTAAACCTCCTATGCAAAAAATGAACAACGGTTATTTGATGAATCAACGTAGCAGTGCGACTTCAAAATTCTGCTTTATCTTTACCCGTTCTCCTTCCAGAACAGCCCGCCGGAGGTCTGGAACAGCATCCACGGGTTCACGCTTTTGCTGCCAAGCTTGAAGTCCATGGTCAGTTCTTCGCCCAGCACACCCACAGCCTGCCCCTTTTCCACGCTCTGCCCGGCGGAGACGGAAAGAGTCTGCAGCCCGTACAGGTAGCTGCGCATCCCGCAGCCATGGTCGATGACCACCGTGTTGCCGGTAAGGGCCAGCTCTGCGGCCAGCACCACCACGCCGTTTGCAGGGGCACGGCAGGGTTCACCGGGGATGGTATAAAGTTTTGTGGAGTTGGAGCGGCTGCCCTGCTGGCCGTTGACCACCCTGACCTGACCGTAATCCACAAGGGTGGTGTAGCTTTCCACCGGGTTCACAAAGCCGCCCTGCCACATTTTTTCCCGCGCGGGCGCTTCGTACAGGCCCCAGACTGCATTGCGGAACTGGGTGTTTGCCGCATCCGATGCATCCAGTTCCGGCTCCACGTCCACCGTGCCAAAATCCTTGGGCAGCACGATGATGCTGCGGGTGATGGTCTCGCCGTTCACGGTAATGTTCACCTCATGCCCGCCGGAGGAAGCGTTGTATGCCGCCGGGATGTAGGCCCGCCAGCCATCGGCTGCACGCACGCACTGCACATTGCCAAGGTCGGTCTCCACAGTGGGTGCTGCATCGCCGGTCATGCCGGAGATGCGCAGGCCCACAATGCCGCCCTGCTCCACCCGCTCGGCGGAAAGCTCCACCTCCGCGCTGGCCTGCAGGGTGAACCGGAAGGCATAACGATACCAGCCGGTGGGCTTTGCGGGCTTTTCCAGCCCCAGATTTTTGCGCACTGCGCCGGTGCTGCCGCCCTCAAATTGGGTGGCCATGCCGCCCTCCGGCACCCGCCAGACCGATAGCTCTGCCTTATATTCGCCGTTGGCCGGGAACAAAAAGCTTTGATAATCGCTCACACTGCCCACAAATACAATGCTGCCATAGGCGTTCTGGATGGTGAGGGTGGTGTAGCTGGCCCAGTCCGGCAGGGTGATGGCCGGGTGGGCCGTGTACAGCGTGCCCAGCTTCTGCACCGTGAGGGTGGCGGGGCTGGCAAACACCTTATCGAGCTTTCCGCCGATGAGCGGCACCTGCCAGCACCAGCCGTTGGGTTCCAGCGCTTCGGTGCCAAACTGCGCGGTGCTGTCCGGGCAGCCGCCCTCGGTGGTAAAGGCATAGCTCACGCCCATCACCGCGCCCAGAAAGATGCCTACGCCCAGCACCACACCCACGAGCCAGAGCAGAAAACGCTTCATGATACACTCCTTCTATGTAGCAAAAAGGGCGCACCGGCACAGCCTTTTGCAGACTGCCGGTGCGCCCGAAGGTTTACGGTTCGTGTTTTTTATTCTGCAGCATCCTCTGCAGGGGCAGCCTCTTCGGCAGCAGCCTCCGGCTCTACCGTTGCAGCATCGTCCTCGCCGAACAGCAGACGCTCGTACTCGTCCAGCTCCTTCTCACGGCGGTGCAGGTAAACAGCAACAGCAGCAAGGGCACCGGCAACAGCGGCCAGAACAGTGATCACAGCGACCAGACAAGATTTCTTCATAGGTTCAATACACTCCTTTTTTCGTTGAAACGATGTTTCAGCTTTCATTCCAGTGCTTGTTGGCTTTTATTATACCCGTTCCTGTCAAAAATTACAACCATTCAGGTCAAAAAGGCCAAAATTTCATACTATAAGCTTCCTGTATGCCTTGAATGCACCGGGCAGCGTATACTCGGCCTGCAGGGCTTTCCGGCTTGCCCACACGCAGCCTGCCGGAGCATCTTGGGCGGGCACATGCAGCAGGATGCCGTTCATATGCCACTCGATGTGGCTGAAGATGTGCTTTGCAGCGGGCAGCGCTTCCGGCGCGGCGGTGCCGGTATCCATCCCCATGGCCTGCAGGCGGGCAAGGACCTCTCCGGCGGCAAGGGCTTCACCCTCCCACAGTACCGGCTGCCACAGCCCGGCAAGCAGGCCCTTTTGGGGCCGCTGCTGCAAAAGGAAACCTGCCGGGCTTTCCACCAGCGCCAGCGTCACAGGCTGCAGTCTGCGGGGCTTGGGCGCTGCTTTGCGGGGCAGCTCCAATGCAGTGCCCGCAGCACGGGCGGCGCACAGGTGGGCAAGCGGGCATTTTTCGCACAGGGGCGCACCGTTCGGCACGCAGACCAGCGCTCCCAGCTCCATAAGGGCCTGATTGTAGTCGCCGGGCGCATCCGGCGGCTGGTGCTCCATCACGCGGGCGGTGAACGCTTTTTTCACGGCCGGTTCTGTGACGGCAGCGGGGTCGTTGTACAAACGGGAGAACACCCGCAGCACATTGCCGTCCACGGCGGGCACCGGGATGCCGAAGCTGATGGACGCAACGGCTCCCGCCGTGTAGTCCCCGATGCCGGGCAGGGCCCGCAGGGCATCATAGTCGGCGGGCAGCTGTCCGCCGTACTGCTCACAGACGATGCGTGCAGCCTTTTGCAGGTTGCGCACCCGGCTGTAGTAGCCAAGACCCTCCCAGAGCTTGTGCAGCTTTTCCTCTTCGCAGGCGGCAAGGGCCCGAATGTCCGGCAGGGCGGCGAGAAAGCGTTCGTAGTAGGGCAGTGCCGCCGAGACCCGGGTCTGCTGCAGCATGATCTCGCTGAGCCACACATGGTAGGGGCTGGGGTCGGTGCGGAAGGGCAGGATGCGGTGGTTTTTGTAAAACCAGTCCAGCAGGGCAGGAGAGATGTTTTCCACTTGTTTTGTGCTCCTTGTTGAAAAGTCAGACATCTTGCCGATTTAGAATTGCCTCCGCTTTGCTCTGGCAATCATAGCGGTAAAATTTTTATAGAAAGCGATCCCGGAAAGTCTGCGGACTTTCCGGGATCGCACTTTCACAGGTAAGGCCGCCGCGGTCAACAGCTGTATCATTTTAAAGCAGCAGTTTCCGGATACGGCCCCTTGCGTGAAAATGTGTTTGGAGCGGCCCGCAGGCCGCGACAAACACGAATATTAAAAATTCATTCCGCTGAATATGCCCAAAGCGCAAGCGGAGGGCATTCAAATCGTCATACTCAGAATCCGTATGCGGTGCGGGGGAAGGGCAGCACGTCACGGATGTTCTGGATGCCCGTGAGGTACATGATCATGCGCTCGAAGCCCAAGCCGTAGCCGGCGTGCTCCACGCCGCCGAACTTGCGCAGGTTCAGGTACCAGTCGTAGTTGGTCTTGTCCATGCCCAGCTCGTCCATGCGGGCCACCAGCTTGTCGTAGTTCTCTTCACGCTGGCTGCCGCCGATCAGCTCGCCGATGCCGGGCACCAGCATATCTGCGGCTGCCACGGTCTTGCCGTCCGGGTTCTGCTTCATGTAGAAGCTCTTGATCTCCTTCGGGTAGTCGGTGACGAACACAGGCTTTTTGAACACCACCTCGGTCAGGTAGCGCTCGTGCTCGGTCTGGATGTCCACGCCCCACTCCACAGGGAACTGGAACTTCTTGTTGTTCTTCTTCAGGATCTCGATGGCCTCGGTGTAGCTGATGCGGCCAAACTCGCAGTTTGCCACCAGCTCCAGACGCTCGATGAGGCCCTTGTCGATGAACTGGTTGAAGAAGGCCATTTCATCCGGGCAGTTGTCCAGCACGTAGCGGATGACGTACTTGGTCATGGCCTCGGCGGTGTCCATGTAGCCGGACAGGTCGCAGAATGCCATCTCCGGCTCGATCATCCAGAACTCGGCGGCGTGACGGGTGGTAAAGCTCTTCTCGGCGCGGAAGGTGGGGCCGAAGGTGTACACCTTGCCGAATGCCATGGCCATGGCTTCGGCTTCCAGCTGGCCGGAAACGGTCAGGTTGACCGGCTTCTCGAAGAAGTCCTGCGTGTAATCCACGGTGCCGTCCTCGTTCTTGGGCACATTCTCAAGGTCGAGGGTGGTCACGCGGAACATCTCGCCTGCGCCCTCACAGTCGGAAGAGGTGAGCAGCGGGGAGTGAGAGTAAACGAAGCCGTTCTCCTGGAAGAACTTGTGGATGGCGTAGGCCGCGGCGCTGCGCACGCGGAAAGCGGCGTTGAAGGTGTTGGTGCGGGGGCGCAGGGTGGGCATGGTGCGCAGATATTCCATGCTCATCTTCTTTTTCTGCAGCGGATACTCGTCCGCCGGGCAGTCGCCCAGGATCTCCACACTGTCGGCATTCAGCTCAAAGGGCTGCTTTGCCTGCGGGGTGAGCACCAGCTTGCCCTTGACGCGCAGGCTGCTGTACAGACCGGTGTGGATCACCTCATCGTAGTTTGCCAGCTTGCCTGCTTCCAGCACGACCTGCAGGGTCTTGAAGCAGCCGCCGTCCGACAGGGCGATGAAGCCGATGTTCTTGGAGTCGCGGATGTTCTTTGCCCAGCCGCAGACGGTGATCTCGGTGCCGTCGGCGGGGGTGTTTTTGAACAGCGAAACGATCTCGGTACGTTCCATGATAGTTCTCCTTTATAACATAAAAAAGACAGCTTTGTTCTCCCTGAAAGTTCAGGGCGAACAAGCTGTCTTGTAATGTCCGCGGTGCCACCTGAATTACCGGAAGTGTCCGGTCGCTCACGCGCTCAATAAAAGCGCTGCCCCCGTAACGCAGGGCCTGCGGCGCACCTACTAATGGCAGCTGCCATGTTCAGTTTGCTGCTCCCGGGTGTTCGTTCACGCGGCGTGCGGGCGCGGCTCTCAGCTGTGCCGCACTCTCTGGGCCGGACGGCCCGCGCTACTTTTCCCGATCTTTGCATTTGACCTTTAAAAAATAGCACTTTGGCGGCGTTTTGTCAAGCACCGCCCAGCAATGCGGCAGCAAGGCCCTTTGCCGCCAGCTGCCCGGCATAAAGAGCCTCGTTCAGGTTATTGCCGTGCCCGCCGATCTCAATGAGCAGGCTGCCGGTGGTCAGATCCTGATTGTAGAACCGGTAGCTGAACAGCACCGGCCGGGTAAAACCGGGGTACATTCCTTCCATGCTGCGCTCCCACGCAGCGGCAAAGCGCAGATTCTGCCGCCAGCCCGGCAGCTGAACGGTGGTGCCGTTGTCGCACCCGCAGATGATCATGACCTGTGCGGCCTGCCGCCCGTCCACCGTGCACACCGGGGCATAGCGGCTGCCACTTTCCGTCTCGATGGCATCCCGGTGGACATCCAGCACCACCTTGATGCTGGGATACCGGGCCAGATACTGCTGCACCACGGCCCGGCTGTTGGCATAGCTGCCGGTGTAGCTAGGGTAGTCGTTCAGGGTCTCGTCGTGCAGGGTGTTGATGCCTGCCGCATTGAGGGTATCGGCCACCACACGGCCCACCGCGCACATATTCACGCTGCAGTCGGTGCTGCGGGCACCATCGCCGGGGGCAAACCACAGCCCGGCCGAAAGGCGGTAGTCCTCGGTTGCGTGAGTGTGCATCACCAGCACCTGCGGGTCGGGACTGTTCGGCTCAATGGCAAAGGGCAGCGGATTCTCAATCTCCGCCGCAATGTCTGCCGCCGTCTGCCGGGTATTGTTTTTGATGCTGCCCGCCCCGCAGGGAATGTACTTTTCGCCGCTGCCCTGCGGATAATTTTTTTCAATGACAGTACCCGCATCCGCCGGGCGGGCTTCCTCGCCCAGCAACGGCACAAGGTAGTCCTCAATGTTCCCAGTCAGCGCCTGCACGGCCTGCGGCAGAGAGGATGCCGCTTCCGGTGTGCTGTCCGGTGCGGCTTCCACCTGCACAGATGATGCGGGCTGCTCCTGTGCGGCCTGCCGCCCCAGCCAGAAAAGAGTTTCGGCCATTGGCAGCGGTGCAGTAATGGCCGCAGCCAGCATCAGTGCCGCCGTGCGGGCAAAGATGCACAGTGCGGCAAACAGAGCAGCCGCTTCCAGAAACGGCACGATATGCCCCTGCGCCCGGGCGGGCGGCAGTGCTTTGCTGCGCATAAAATAACCTCCCTTCCGGCCCACCGGTGTTACCCCGCCAGCCAGAACAGCTGCGCCACGCTGAGCCTTGGCTGCAAGGCCCGGTTGATGGCACCGGCCAGCAGAGCCGAGCCGTGGGCGATCACGCTGTCCAGCGCCCGGGGCGTGACCACAAGATCTGCTCCTTCGTCCGAATCCATCAAGGTGGGGATGCCCGCCGCGATCACCGGCACGCCCAGCGCTGCCGCGTCCAGATGCTTTGCATGATCCGCCTGCGCCGGGTACAGCCCGGTGTCGGAGAATTGCACGCTGCGGCCCAGCCGCGCGCCCTCGGCACTGCAAAGGCTGTCCACGCAGATCAGGGCCGCCGGCCGCACCGCTTCCACCATGGCCCCGGCCAGCTGGCGCAGAGTCAGCCCGGTGGAGGCCGACACCCCCGGCGCAATGGCGGCCACCGGCCGGATGCCTTTTACCGGCAGCGTGTGCTGCGGCCCCATGGTGACTAAAATCTTCTGCGCCGTGCGCGGGCCGAGAGCATCCGCCGTGACCCGCCGGTTCCCGATGCCCAGCACCAGCACCGGCCCTTCCGGCGGCAGCAGGGCGCGCAGTTCTGCCGCACAGGTCTCGATCACCGCAGCGTCCCGCTCGTCCAGCACGCTGACGCTGGGCATTTCCAGCGTGACATACCGTCCGCGGGGCTTCGCCAGCCCTTCGCGCGCGATCTCCACCCGCGTTATTGTGACCCCGCCGCGCTTTGCTGTGGCAAGCCTTACCCCGGCAGGCAGCGCCCCCTGTGCTGCACCAAACATCTCGTCTGCCATATCGGTAAAACGCATTTTTCTGCTCCTCCTGCCTGTTTTGGGGCCAAATGCCCCCTCTGCACGCAGAAAGTATGGCAAAAATAAAACTTTTCTAAACAAAAATCAAAAAAACGCTTGCGCTGGTACGCGAAATATGGTATCATAGGGTGCGCTGTTATAGGTAGCCAAGGAGGTGGAACGAATGCCTAACATCAAATCTCAGAAGGACCGCGTCGTGCAGGCTGCTGCAGAGCAGGCTCACAACAAGGCCATTAAGACCAACCTGAAAACAGTCGTCAAGAAGGCAGACGCTGCCATCGATGCGAATGCCGCTGACAAGGACGCAACCGTCCTGGCTGCTGTTTCCGCGATCGACAAGGCTCGCGCTAAGGGTGTCATCAAAAAGAACACCGCCAGCCGCAAGATCAGCCGTATGGCAAAGCGTGCTAACAAGAACGCTTGATCGCTTTCTGATTGACGAACAAAACCTCTGTACCGGGTTCCCGGCACAGGGGTTTTTGTTTTGCCCGCTTTTCAGGGCACGGCAGCAGGCCGCTCAAAATCACACAGGGTGGCAAAATCGAACCCCGGTGCCTGCTCCAGAAGCTGCTCCGGCGGCAGGCCGTCGGGCGGCTCGGCCAGCAGCGCCCACGCAGCCCATGCCGTGGGCACCGCCGCCGCAAGGGCCAGCCCCGGCAGCGCCAGTGCCGGGCATGTATGGAACGCACTGCCCGGCGGCAGGGCTGCCACCGCGCACAAGGCCTGTGCAGCCCAAAGCTCCCACAAAAGGGTCGTCCAGCGGTGCTTCATCCGCATCACCTCCTGTTTTGCACAGTTTACCGCAGTGCGGTGGAAAAACAGGGCGAAGGGTGGCGGACAAAGCAGCAATGTTCTTGTGTATTTCTTCTTCAGTTCTGGTCGTGACTTTTGCCCACCCAGCTGCACACCACGCCGCACACAAGGCTGGTGGTAACACCGGCCGCAGCGGCGGTCAGCCCGCCGGTGAGGATGCCCACAGCACCTTCTTCCTGCAGCGCAGTGCGCACGCCCTTTGCCAGCAGATGGCCGAAGCCCAGCAGGGGAACCGTGGCCCCGCACCCGGCAAACTCGGCCAGCGGGGCATACCACCCAATGGCCGAAAGCACCACGCCCGCCACCACATATCCGGTCAGGATGCGGGCCGGGGTCAGGCCGGTCAGGTCGATGAGCAGCTGTCCCGCCACGCAGATGGCCCCGCCCACACAGAAAGCCCAGAAATAGTTCATCTTACTTCTCCTTTTCCGGCGCACGCAGCTCCACCAGATGCGCCACCGCCGGGATGGTCTCCTTCTGCAAAAAGGTAGTCTGGCTCATCAGGGCCCCGGTGGCTGTGAACAGCACCCGCTTCTGGCTGCCCCGGCGCAGGCGCGGCAGGATGTGCCCGCACAGCACCGCCGCGCAGCAGCCCGGGCCTGAGCCGCCGCTCTTTACGCTCTGCTCGTTTGCATCGAACAGGATGCACCCGCAGTCCACATGGTTTTTGATCAGCAAACCTTCTGCGGCCAGCAGCTCCCGCAGCAGCTGACTGCCCACCTGCCCAAGGTCGCCGGTATAGATGCAGTCGAACTCCTGCGGTTCGGTGCCAGTATCCTTAAAATAGTGCAGCAGGGTGGAAGCCGCTGCCGGGGCCATGGCAGCCCCCATATTGTTGATGTCCTTTACCTGATAATCCTGCACACGGCCAAAGGTGGCAGCGGCAATGCCAACGCCTTCGCCCTGCGGCTGCAAAAGGCAGCATCCGGCAGCGGTGGCAGTCCACTGGGCCGTGGGCGTGCGCACCGCGCCGTAGCTCAGCGGCGTGCGGAACTGCCGCTCTGCCGCGCAGAAGTGGCTGGAAGCCATGGCCAGCAGATTGCGCGCAGCACCGCCCTCGCACAGAGCAGCGCCCAGCGCAAGGCCCTCGGCCATGGTGCTGCAGGCCCCGAACAGCCCGGCAAAGGGCACGCCCAGCTCCCGCATGGCATAGCTGGATGCCGTGCACTGGGCCTGCAGATCCCCGGCAAGGGCCAGCTGCACCTTTTCCTGCGGAAGCGCCGCTTTTTGCAGGCACAGCCGCGCGGCGCGCAGCTGCAGGTATTTTTCCGCAGCTTCCCAGCTGGACTGGCCAAAGCGGTTGTCTGCGCTCAGCTCGTCGAACTCTGCCGCCAGCGGGCCTTCGCTCTCTTTTTTGCCGCCCACCGCTGCACCCGCAGCGATCACCGGCAGTGTCTGGAACAGCAGGGTATCCCCGCACCGGACCGTCATAGGCAAAATTTCTCCTTCGTGGAAAATAGATGGAAACCGTTCCATAAAATATTGTATAATAACATCATGCTGCAATCTTACGGCACACTTGCCCGTGTTTATGACAGCACAGGCACACCCGCCATGCCCAGCACCCACAGCACCGCGCCGTACACCACCGCCGCCAGCGTGCCGTACACGATCACCGGCCCGGCAATGGTGAACATCTTGGCCCCGGTACCCAGCACCCGGCCCTCGGCCTTGAACTCGATGGCCGCGCTGACCACCGCATTGGCAAAGCCTGTGATGGGCACCAGCGACCCGGCCCCGGCCTTTGCGGCCAGCTTCTGGTACCAGCCCAGCGTGGTAAGCACCGCTGAGAGCACGATCAGGCTGCAGCTGGTCAGGGTGCCGGCAAGGTCGGCTTCCACGCCCATGGCAAGATAGCTCTGGCGCAGCACTTCGCCCAGCAGGCAGATACCGCCGCCCACGCCAAAAGCCCACAGGCAGTCCAGCCCCAAGGGCGAGTGCGGCCCGATGCGCCGCACCCGGCGCGCATATTCCTGTGCTGTCATTTTCATATTGTTTCCCCTCCGGGCATAGCTTGCCCATAGGAAGCAAACTCTATGCACATCCACCGGAAAGAAGGTATTCCAGATGAACCTGTCTGTCCATCCTCATCACCGCCGCCATCTGCGGCCCGCCGTGCGGCGCGTGCTCACCGTTACCGTCGTGGCCTGCATTGCCGTGGGCGGGGCCTCGTTCGTGCTGCACAGCCGTTCCGCTGTGCCTGCCGCCTCGGCAACTTCCACGTCCAGCGCCTCGGCAGCATCAGAGGCAGAAAGCAGTCTGCTGACCGCCCGGCAGGCGCAGGCCATTCTGGATGATCCCCGCATGGTGCTGGTGAACCACACGAACAAAATGCCGGACGATCATACCTTTACCACCAAGGCGTGCGGCTCGGCCACCGCTGTGAACAAGACCCTGCAGACCGAAGCCGCCGATGCGTTCCTCGCCATGCAGGCCGCCGCCGCAAAGGACGGCGTGACCATCTGGATGCAGAGCGGCTACCGCAGCGTGGACTACCAGAAGAACCTCTACGACCAAAAGACCCAGTATTTCCGCAATAAGGGCCTGAGCGAAGCCGAAGCAAAAAAGCAGGCGGCAAATATCGTGAACCCGCCGGGCTACTCGGAGCACAACTGCGGTCTTGCTGCCGACCTGAACAGCCCGGAGCACACCGACCTGACCGAGGGCTTTGAAAACACCGAGGCCTTCCGCTGGCTGAGCGCCCATGCCGTGGAATACGGCTTCATCCTGCGGTACCCCAAAAACGCAGAAGCCGTTACCGAGATCACCTACGAGCCGTGGCACTGGCGCTATGTGGGGCCGGAAAATGCGGCCCTGATCCAGCAGAGCGGCCTGTGCTTTGAGGATGCCGTTGCCGTGCTGCAGAAGCTTGCTGCAGGGGAGAAGATCACCGGTTAAAAATCCGTAAAACCGAGGGGCTTTTCGTTGCATTTTGCACACAGTTATGGTAAGATAACAATAGTCTGCCCTGATGCAGGACCGCTTTGGGCAGCTGCAAGAATGTTTTGAACAAAAGAGGGAATATTTTATGATAAATCGCACAAAAATCTTTACAATTGCTCTCACCGGCGCGCTGGCTGCTGTCGCTCTTACCGGCTGCGGCAGTTCCGCCAGCTCTTCGGCCGCTCCCTCCTCCGTTTCCACCGCTGCTGCGGAATCTCCCGCTTCCAGCGCCGCCGCATCCGCTGTTGTGGACAATGCTGCCGAGAACGGCTCTGATGCACTGGACGGTGTTTTCAATGCTCTGCTGGAAGCCGACCCCATCTCCAACCAGTTCGAGATCGCAGCCATGAACATTGAGTACGATTTCGGCCTGAAGGCTGAGGACGTGGTGAGCTACAAGGGCGTGAAGAGCAACGACAACGGCGATGCCGGTCTGGTGCTGGTGCTCGAAGCCGCCGACGGCAAGGCCGAGGACGTAGCCAACCAGCTGGCTTCCTACCAGCAGGATCAGGTGGCCTTCTACGGCAACTACGCCGAGTTTGCTCAGGCGCAGGATAACGTGGAGAACGCTGTCATCGCCTTCAAGGGCAACACCATTGTCATGGTGATCGCATCCAACGAGTGCACTGCCGATCTGGACAGCGCCGTGGACAGCGCACTGGCAGACTGAATCTGGATCCACCCAAGGCCGGTGCCATTTGCGGCATCGGCTTTTTTCGGCTAAAAGGAGGCTGACGCTTTGGTTTTCAGCACCATCATCTTTCTGTTCCGGTTTCTGCCCATCACGCTGGCGCTGTATTACCTTGCGCCCGCAAAGCTCAAGAACACCGTGCTGTTCCTCTGCAGTCTGGTGTTCTACTGCTGGGGCGAGGTACGGTTTTTCCCGGTCATGGTGGCCCTCATCCTCATCAACTACATCAGCGGCCTGTGCATCGAGCACTTCGACCAAAAGCCGGCCCTGCGCAGGACATTTCTGCTGATAGCCCTCATTGGCAGCCTTGGGATGCTGTTCTACTTCAAATACGCAAACTTTGTGCTGCGCAGCGCAAACGCCCTGCTGGGCACCGCCTTTGCCGAGATCCAGGGCATTGGCACTCTGCCGCTGGGCATCAGCTTTTACACCTTCCAGACCCTTTCCTACTCCATCGATGTTTACCGCCGGGATGTAAAGGCAGAGCGTAATATCATCGACTTTGGTGCCTATGTGGTCATGTTCCCTCAGCTGATCGCTGGCCCCATCGTGAAATACCGCGATGTCTCGAACCAGCTGCACGTATACCGGCATCGCTACAGCCTGCAGCAGATCGAAGAGGGCATGACCCTGTTCACCTTTGGCCTTGCCAAAAAGGTGCTGCTGGCGGATGCCATCGGTGCTTTGTGGACAGACATCATCGGCGTTGCGGACAGCCCTTCCACCACCTTTGTGGGCCTTGCCAATGCATCCACCCCGCTGGTGTGGCTGGGCATCATCGCCTACAGCCTGCAGCTCTACTTTGACTTTTCCGGCTACTCCATGATGGGCATTGGCATGGGCAAGATGCTGGGCTTCGACTTCCCCGCAAACTTCAACTACCCTTATATCTCCGCATCCATCACCGAGTTCTGGCGGCGCTGGCACATGACCCTTTCCGGCTGGTTCCGGGAGTATGTATATATCCCTCTCGGCGGCAACCGCAAGGGCCTGAAGCGCCAGATCTTCAACCTGTTCGTGGTGGAGCTGCTCACCGGCATCTGGCACGGCGCGAACTGGAACTTTATCTGCTGGGGCCTGTACTACTTTGTGCTGCTGGCTGTAGAAAAGCTGTTCCTGCTGCCCCACCTGCAAAAGGGCAGAGTGTGGCCCCACATCTACACCCTGTTCCTCGTTGTGGTGGGCTGGGCCATGTTCGTGGGCAACGATACGGGCGTAAGCTTCGGTCTGCTGTTCCACAAGCTGTTCGTTCCTTCCGGCGGTGTTTCGCCGTTGTACTTCCTGCGCAACTACGGTGTGCTGCTGGTGGTCAGCATCCTCTGCTGCACCCCGCTCATTGAAAAGATTTGGAACCTGCTCAAAAAGAATGCCGTCACCCGCTGTGCCGCCATTCTGGCGCTGCTGGTGGTCTCCACCGCCTATGTGGTGGGCAGCACCAACAGCCCGTTCCTCTATTTCAACTTTTAAGGAGGCGTGAAGATGGACAAGCATTCCAAAAAATCTTCCTCGCTCCTGCACTACCCGGTGCTGGTGGTGTTCAGCCTGTTCTTTCTTGGTCTGTTCGCACTGGACCTTATTACGCCGGACCGCGCCTACAGCGAGATGGAAAACACCACCCTCAGCCAGCGCCCTGCGCTGACCCAGCTTTCCGCCAAGGGGCTGAACAGCTACTTTACCGCCTACACAAAGTACGTGAAGGATCAGGTGTTCGGCCGCGATGAGTGGATCAGCCTGCAGAGCGTAGTGGAGACCACCCTGCTGCAGAAGGAGCAGAACGGCGGCATCCTGCTGGGCAAAGAGCACATGATGTTCCCCCGCACCTTCGGCCTGCTGGACAGCGAGAACCGCACCCTGCCCAAGAACACCGCCGCTGTGGAAGCACTGTGCCAGCGCCACCCGGGTAAGGTGGATGTACTGCTGGCCCCGGCAGCATCGGTCATTTACCCGGAAAACGTGCCTGCAAACGCGCCGCTGCTGGATGAGGATGCCTATCTCGACCAGCTTTCCGCCGCCGTGCAGGCGGCAGGCGGCCGCTTTGTGGATGTGCGGCAGACCCTTGCCGAACACAAGGACGAATATATCTACTACCGCACCGACCATCACTGGACGAGCCTTGGCGCATACTACGCCTACCAGCAGCTGTGCGGTACGCTGAGCCTGACCCCCTTCGACCCCGCCGCGCACACGGCTCTGACCGCCGAAAATTTCTACGGCACCCACTACTCCAAGGCACGCACATGGAATGCCGTGCCGGATACCATCACCTACTACGACCTGCCGAACAGCCTGACCATCTATAACGTCACCGCTGCAGGTCAGCCCGCAGACGGCCAGACCGCCGGCCTGTACGACACGGACAAGCTGAACGTGTACGATAAGTACGCCATGTTCCTGCATGGCAACAACGGCCTGAGCCGCATTGAGGGCGACGGTACCGGGCGCATTCTGGTCATCAAGGACAGCTACGCCAACTGCTTTGCACCGTATCTGACGGCAAATTACGCCCAGATCGATGTGGTGGACTTCCGCAACTACAACTACGGTCTGGATCAGCTGATCGCGGATAACGATTATGACCAGATCCTTGTGCTCTACAGTTTTGACAGCTTCAAGAGCGACCCGTACCTCTACCGTGCCGGTGTGGCCGGGTAAACATGGCAGCGCCTTTTCCGCAAAGGAAAGGGCGCTGTTGTTTTATGTCAAATTATTGCAGTCTTTTTTCACAAATTTTTCCAGTTCTTTTCGGAAGTCTCTCCAGTTTTTGCGCACTCTGCCCATTCACCCCTTGAAAAAATGCAACGGGTGTTGTACAATGGCGATATAGAGCAGTTGCTCTTCACCGATGGTTCGATCTGGTGTGAACAGTGCATAGAATGTGCTGATACGATCTTTGATTCAAAGGAGTGTTATTATGGAAAACAAGATCATGATGCCTGCTTCCTACAACGTTCTTTCCTGCGAAGAGATGACCTACACCGAGGGCGGTGCTACCTTTACGGAAGCTCTGCTGAACTGGATTCCGCCCATTGGCTGGTACATGGGTGTTACCGCCATGCGCAACTACCGCAAGAGCCACCCCAACGACTGGCTGGATACCGGTCTGGATGCTCTGAGCCGCGATATGGATTCCAGTGCGCAGAACATGCTGCGTGATCTGGGACGCATCGTCTGGGTCACCGCGACCAGCGCTACCGGCGTTGGTTTTCTGGTCAATGCTGCCATCGTCCTGCTTTGACCCTGCTCATAAGATCCGTCCGGAGAGACCAAAGACCCCTTTACCCGCGGCCTTTTCCGCCAGAGAGGGCCGCGGGCTTTTCATCAAGCAGAAATAAGAAATCGGCTGCCTGAGCACTGTATACCGTCTGAACGGCCTTTTGCCTGCAGAGAACAGCACTGCTTTCCTTTTCCTGCAAGCAACTACTCGCGTCATGCGGCGGCGCGCCCTGCTTCATGAGAACGGTCTCCAAGCGCATATCCCGGTTTATTTTTGGGTTTTAAACAGTGCGATCTTGCACTGTCTGTATAGCTTTGATTCAAAGGAGTGTTATTATGGAAAACAAAATGATGATGCCTGCTTCTTACAACGTCCTGTCTAATGAAGAAATGACCTACACCGAAGGCGGTGCTACTGTCGGTCAGGCACTGGCAGCTTGGTTCTGGCCCGGCTATGCTACCCAGATCGGCATTGGCAAGTGCCGTGAGGAAGTTGCAAAGGACCGCGACAACTGGCTGTCCAATGCATGGAACAGCATGTTGGCCGAGTGCAAGGGCAACGTGACCAACGGCTTCTACTACGCTGGTATCATTGTCAACAACGCAGTCTTTACCATCGGCAGTCTGGGTCTGTATGCTGTTATTTCTCTGGGCAACATCTACTTCTAATTTTCAGGAGTACACCAAAGGGCTTTTTGCGGCGGCTCTTCAGCGGAAGAGCCGCCGCTTTTTTTATCAAACCTAAAAAAGGAGTTTTGCTTTATGACGAACGCCATTACTTATCCTGCTGCATACAATGTTTTGTCCTGCGAAGAAATGACCTACACCGAGGGCGGCGTAGGTGTTGTGGAAGCCGCCATGGCATGGTTCCCGCTGTACGGCTGGTACAAGGCTGTTTCTGCCATCCACGATTACCGCAAGGCAAATATCAACTCCAACTGGGTGGAAAACGGCATGAACGCTCTGGTTGCCCATGCTGAAAAAAGCCCCACGAACACCATCCATGACATCGGCTGCAGCTTCTGGTTCATTGGTTCCTGCGCAACCATCATCGGCCTGGTGCCCAACGCCCTGCTGATCTTCGGCAACTAAGTCCCGGTCTCTGTTCTGAAAAAAAACAAAAGCGGCGGCACCACCCGTTTGGGAAGTGCCGCCGCTTTTTATGTTATGCGGTTTTCCGTCTCAGCTGTTGAACATGTCCTTCAGCTTTTTGAAAAAGCCCTTGCGCTTTTCGTAGTTTTCTTCTTTCAGGGTGCCCTCGAACTTCTTCAGGGCCTCCCGCTGGGTCTTGTTCAGCTTCTTGGGGATCTCCACCTCGCACTTGACGTACATATCACCGCGGCCGCGGCCATTCAGGTACTGGATGCCTTTGCCGCGCAGGCGGAAGGTGGTACCACTCTGGGTGCCCTCGGGCACGGTGTACTCCACCTTGCCGTCAATGGAGGGCACCTGCACAGTGTCGCCCAGCACAGCCTGACTGAAGGTGATGGGCACTGTGACCCACACATCGTAGCCGTCGCGCTGGAACACCTCGCTGGGGCGCACCGTGACCATGACGATCACATCACCGGAAGGACCGCCGTTTGCACCGGCATCGCCCATGCCGCGCAGTGCAAAGCTCTGGTCGTCGTCGATGCCCATGGGGATGGACACCTCCAGCGTCTTTTTAGCAGCCACCTTGCCGCTGCCATGACAGACCTTGCAGGGATTCTTGACCAGCTTGCCCTTGCCGCCACAGCGGGAGCAGGGCTGCTGGGTCTGCATCACGCCAAAGGGGGTGCGCTGCTGACGGATCACGAAGCCGCGGCCACCGCAGTCCGGGCAGGTCTCGGGGCTGGAACCGGCGGCACAGCCGCTGCCGTGGCACTCGGTGCACTCCTGCTGGCGGGTGATGGTGATGTTCTTCTTGCAGCCGTGCACGGCCTCGTCAAAGCTCAGGGTGATGCGCACGCGGATGTCCTGACCCTTACGGGGTGCGTTGGGATTGGCCCGACGGGACGAACCGCCAAAGCCGCCGAAGCCGCCGCCAAAGATATCGCCGAAAATGTCACCCAGATCCACGCCGTCGCCGCCAAAACCGCCAAAGCCGCCCGCACCGGGGCCGCCGCCGTTCTGTGCTGCATAGGCAGGGTCAACACCTGCAAAGCCGTACTGATCGTACAGCTGGCGCTTCTTCGGGTCCGAAAGCACCTCGTTTGCTTCGTTTACTTCCTTGAACTTTTCCTCGGCGTCCTTATCGCCGGGGTTATAGTCCGGGTGGTATTTCATTGCAAGTTTGCGGTATGCCTTTTTGATCTCGGCATCGGTCGCAGTCTTGGATACCCCCAGCACTTCGTAGTAATCACGCTTTTCCTGTGCCATATCCACTCACCTCTCCGGGAACGTTTGATCCGGGAAACGCCCCGGTTGGTTCCTCGCTCTATAACCAGCAAGAGCCGCTCCGGCAAAACCGGAGCGGCTTTTGCTATTCCACGCGTGCGTCCGCCGGTTTGGCCGGGCACACACTGCTGTGTTTTTTATCAGACTTCCTTGAAGTCGGCATCCACAACGCCGTCATCCCCCGGCTTCTGCTGGTTGTTTGCACCTGCATCGGGGCCGGGCTGTGCACCGGCGGCCTGCTGTGCGGCAGCGGCTGCCTGATACATCTTCTCGAACACCTGGCTCAGAGCTTCCTGCTTTGCCTTGATGTCGTCCACGTTGCCGGACTGAACAGCGGTCTTCAGGTCGGCCAGTTTGCTCTCGGCCTCGCTCTTCACGTCGGCGGGCAGCTTGTCGCCGTTCTCCTTCAGCATCTTCTCGGTCTGGAACACCATCTGGTCGGCACCGTTGCGGATATCGACCTCTTCACGCTTCTTCTTATCGTCGGCAGCAAACTGCTCAGCTTCCTTCACAGCCTTGTCGATGTCCTCCTTGGACATGTTGGTGGAAGCGGTAATGGTGATGTTCTGCTCCTTGCCGGTGCCCAGATCCTTTGCGCTGACCTTCACGATGCCGTTTGCATCGATATCGAAGGTAACTTCGATCTGAGGCACACCACGGGGAGCCGGAGCGATGCCGTCCAGATGGAAGACACCCAGGCTCTTGTTGTCGCGTGCGAACTCACGCTCGCCCTGCAGAACGTTGACCTCAACAGAGGGCTGGTTGTCTGCAGCGGTGGAGAACACCTGGCTCTTGTGGGTGGGGATGGTGGTATTGCGGTCGATGATCTTGGTGCACACGCCGCCCAGAGTTTCAATGCCCAGGCTCAGCGGGGTGACATCCAGCAGCAGCAGGCCCTTCACATCGCCCTGCAGCACGCCGCCCTGAATGGCAGCGCCCACAGCCACGCACTCATCGGGGTTGATGCCCTTGAAGGGCTCGCAGTTCAGTTCCTTCTTGACTGCATCGTAGACAGCGGGGATACGGGTGGAACCACCGACCATCAGGACCTTCTTCAGGTCAGAGGGACGCAGGCCTGCATCCTGCAGAGCCTTGCGGACGGGGCCCATGGTACGATCGACCAGATCAGCGGTCAGCTCGTTGAACTTTGCGCGGGTCAGGGTCATATCCAAGTGCTTCGGGCCGGTAGCATCGGCAGTGATGAAGGGCAGGTTGATCTGGCTGCTCATTGCGCTGGACAGCTCGATCTTTGCCTTCTCGGCAGCTTCCTTCAGACGCTGCGCAGCCATCTTGTCCTTGCGCAGGTCGATGCCGTTCTCGGTCTGGAAGGCATCTGCCATCCAGTTGATGATGCGCTCATCGAAGTCATCGCCGCCCAGATGGGTATCACCGTTGGTGGCCAGAACCTCGGTAACGCCGTCGCCCATCTCGATGATGGACACATCGAAGGTGCCGCCGCCCAGATCGTAGACCATGATCTTCTGGTCTTCTTCCTTATCGATGCCATATGCCAGAGAAGCGGCAGTAGGCTCGTTGATGATACGCTTGACGTTCAGGCCTGCAATGGTGCCTGCGTCCTTGGTAGCCTGACGCTGGCTGTCGTTGAAGTATGCAGGAACGGTAATGACAGCCTCGGTAACAGGCTCGCCCAGATAAGCCTCGGCATCAGCCTTCAGCTTCTGCAGGATCATAGCGCTGACCTGCTGGGGAGTGTACTCCTTGCCGTTCAGGGTCACCTTGTGGTCGGTGCCCATGAAGCGCTTGATGGAAGCAACGGTGTTCTCAGGGTTGGTGATGGCCTGACGCTTTGCCACCTGACCAACCAGACGGTCGCCGGTCTTGGTGAAGCCCACCACAGACGGGGTGGTGCGTGCACCCTCAGAGTTTGCGATAACAACGGGCTCGCCGCCCTCCATGACAGCCACGCAGCTGTTGGTAGTACCAAGGTCGATGCCAATGATCTTACTCATAATGAAAACTCCTCTCGAAAGAACAAATCTTATTGTTTATGTGATGCTCAGATGTTTGTAAGCGGATGTTATATTCAAAACCCTTTCGGGTTTCTGCTTTGTTATTCGGCCACTACAACGGTCGCATGGCGGACGATCTTATCGCCCAGCTTGTAGCCCTTCTGGTAGACGGTGATCACGGTGCCGCTCTCCTGTCCATCCGGGGCGGGGATCTGCTGCACTGCGTTCATGAAGTTGGGGTCAAAGGGCTTGCCCAGCGCTTCGATCTCCTCCACATGGAGGGCATCCAGCGCCTTGGCGGCCTTGTCCAGCGTCATGGTCACGCCCTTTTTGTAGTTCTCGTCGGTGGTGGGGGCATTTGCTGCCATCTCCAGCGTGTCCAGAATGGGGATGATCTGGTTCACCGCAAAGGAAACGCCATCGTTGAACTTCTGGTCGGCTTCGCGGGTGGAGCGCTTGCGGTAGTTCTCGTACTCCGCTGCCATGCGCAGCAGCTGGTCTTTGGCCTGTGCGGCGTTGGCTTCGGCAGCATCCAGCTTTGCCTTTACGGCTTCCAGCTCACGGGCCTTCTTGTTGAACCAGCCGCCATCCTTCTTCTTGTCATCCTTCGGGTCGGCAGCTTCAGCAGCAGGTTCCTGTTCGGGTGCTGCCTGCTGGGCCTTTTCCTCGGGAGCCGTTTCGGGCTGCTCCGCTTCCTGAGCCGGAGCCGTCTTTTTTGCTTCTTCGCTCATTCCAGATCCTCCTTATAGATCACAGTCCGCCGCGGTACGGCAGCCTGCGGGGTGTCTTTTCGTTTGCCGCTCATGCCCTCGCCCAGCTGGTCTGCAAAGTAATGCAGCAGCGGCATCAGCTTCTGGAAGGGCATCCGGGTGGGGCCGATCAATGCAATGGAGCCCCACAGGCCTCCGCCCACCAGATACCGGTCGCTCACGATGCACAGGCCCGGGATCTGCGGTTCCAGATCCTCGCCCAGCAGCACGCTCTCACTGCGTTCTGCCGGAGGTGCGATCAGGCCAGCGGCCTGCTCCTCGTCGTTCAGCAGGGTGAGGATGTCGCCCACCTTGCCGTCCAGCTGGGGCCAGTCCAGCAGATACTGCTCGCCGCCCAGAAATACGTGGGGCTTGACGGAATCCTGCAGGATGGCCGCTGCCGCGCTGATGACAGGCACCAGCTCCGGGTCGATCTGGCTGCACAGCTCTGCCAGCAGCCGGGTGGAAAGATCCACCGGCGCTACAAAGGTAAGGTTGCGGTTCAGCAGTGCGGCAAGTGCTGCCGCATTCTCGCGGGAGAGGCCGGTGCGCACCCGTGCCACACGGGTACGGACGTAACCGGCTGTGGTAACGGCCAGCACAGCCGCTGCGCTGCGGCCCACCTGAACCACTTCATAGTGGGCGATGCACAGGTCTTCGGCACATGGGGTGCTGACGGCGGCGGTGCAGCCGCTGATGGCGGCCAGCGCCTTGGCGGCACCTGCGGCCAGCTTTTCCGGCTCATGGTCGAGGCTTGCGAACACCGCATCCACACGGGCGCGGGTCACACGGTCCAGCGGCTGATCGTCGGCAAGCAGATTATCAAGGTAGTAACGGTAGCCCTTGGCACTGGGCACACGGCCCGCGCTGGTGTGGGGCTGCTCCAGCAGGCCCAGCTTTGTCAGCGCCGCCATCTCATTGCGAAGCGTTGCGCTGGAAACTGCCATGTCAAAGTAGTTTGCCAGCACGCTGCTGCCAACAGGCTCGCCTTCGAGACCATACAGCGCCACGATCGCCTGCAAGACTCGCTGCTTGCGTGCATCCATCGTCATAGCGCCTGCCTCCTTTTTGCGTTCGCTTTGTTTGTTTAGCACTCCTTGTTCCTGAGTGCTAAGACCATTATAACCAATTTTCCGGTGCTGTCAAGCCCCTTGGAAAAATGTTTTAAAAGATTCATAATTCTGTCATAAACGAAGAAAGCGCCCTCCTTATTATAAGGAAAGCGCTCTGGCATGTTCTTTACTCTTCCATCTGCCTTGCCAGAAATGCCGCTGCCACATTCACGGCCTTGAGCTGGGCGGCATCCGGCGTGGCCGTGCGGTCTTCGGTCAGCAGGGCCACCACTCCGGTCACATCGCCCGCCGCAATGATGGGTGCGGCGCACAGTACTGCTCGGGGCGAGCCCTCGCAGGGCAGGATGCACTTTTCGGCAATGCCCTCGCTCTGGTACAGCCTGCGGCCGTCTATCAGCTTTTCCATCGGCTGGCTGATGCTGCGGTCGGCCAGCTCCCGTCGGCCGGAGCCGCTCACCGTCAGGATGCGGTCACGGTCGGCCACCAGTGCGGTCAGTGCAAAGCTTTTGCTGAGCACCTCGGTATACTGGGCCGCTACTGCGTTCATCTCGCCAATGGGCGAATACTTTTTAAAGATCACCTCGCCGTCGCCCGTGGTGAAGATCTCCAGCGGGTCGCCGCGGCGGATGCGCTGGGTGCGGCGGATTTCCTTGGGGATCACCACCCGGCCCAGCTCGTCGATGCGTCGCACGATTCCTGTTGCTTTCATGTTTTTGCTCCTCCGTTTCCTTAAAAATGCCTGCAGCACTAGTATCTGTCAGGCCGGGCCATTTATACCTGCTGCCTCCGCGCAAAAAGACCTGCACGGAAAGCTGCCTCTTCGTTGCGTTTCCGGCAGGGTTCTGCTACAATGATACAAAAAGCCGTTTTCATAAGCACAGCACCCCGCTTATGAAGACAGATCCTAAAATTCTGCTGAGAAAGGCAGGTGTCCGGATGCCGAACATCCTCATTCTGGGCGGCGGTGCCGCCGGTCTTGCATCCGCGCTGGCGGCGGCACAAAGTGCCCCCGCTGCACAGGTCATTGTGCTGGAGCGCAACCCTAAGCCGGGCAAAAAGCTGCTTGCCACCGGCAATGGCCGCTGCAATCTGGATAACACCGGCATTGCACCGGAGCTGTATTTCACCGCCGACCCGGCAGCACTTCGTCCGCTGCTGGATGCCGTAAATACCGCCGACCCGCTGTGCTGGTTCCGTGCGCTGGGGCTTTACACCCGCACCGACGAGGCGGGCCGGGTGTATCCGTACTCCAATCAGGCGGCGGACGTGCTGGCCCTGCTGGAGCACCACCTTGCGCAGCACCATGTGCAGCTGCGCACCGGCTGCACCGTGCGCACCCTGAACCAGAGCCGCAGCGGCTACGCCGTGCAGTTCGAGACGGCAGAGGGCAGCACCGAGACCCTGCGCGCCGATGCCGTCATCTGCGCCATGGGCGGCGAGGCAGGGCCGCAGTTCGGCACCGACGGCTTTGGCACCCGGTTCGCCGCCCAGTGCGGCGGCAGGGTGGAGCCGCTGTACCCCTGCCTGACCGCCCTGCAGTGCGCAAAGCCCAGCAAAGCGCTGGCTGGCATCCGTGCCAAGGCAGCAGCATCCCTGCTGGACGGTGCCCGTGTGCTTGCCTGCGAGAACGGCGAGGTACAGTTCACCGATTACGGCCTTTCCGGCATCTGTATCATGCAGCTGTCCGGCCTGCTGGCCCCGGGCCGCGGCCCCAAGGCTCCTGCTGTGGAGCTGGACCTTTTCCCGGCAGTGGACGAAACCGCACTTGCCAGCCTGTTTGCGGCCCACGCCGCCCAGACGGCAGGGAGCAGCTCCGCTGACTTCTGGCTGGGCCTGCTGAACCAGAAGCTGGGCCGCACTGTGTGGTCTGCCGCCGGGCTGCAGGACAGCGACGCGCCTGCCGTGCTCACCGCCGCACAGTGGCAGAAGCTGGCCCACACCGCCAAGCACTGGCGCTTTGAAGGGCTGACCCCCTGCAGCTGGAAGCAGGCCCAGACCACCGGCGGCGGGCTGGCCCTGCGGGAGGTGGATCAGCACTTCCAGTTCAAGGGCTGTCCGGGCCTTTACTTTGTGGGCGAAACGCTGGACTGCGCAGGCAGCTGCGGCGGTTTTAACCTGCACTGGGCGTTCGGCTCCGGCCTTGTGGCCGGGCGCAGCGCTGCAGGCCATGCTGCAGCAGGCCGTGCTCTGCCAAAAGCCTCCGCGCCCGCAAAGAGCAGAAAAAAGCCGCACAGGTAAAAATGAGCTTTAAATTTTCAACAAACGCTTGACATCTTGTGCAGATCGCATTATCATAAAGACAATAAAAGTTTGTTCAGAGAATCGAGCAGAACAAGCAAGGGGAGAGTCGAAAGGCCCTTTTGTTTGTCCTGCTCTTTTTCTTTTATTCGGCAAACGGAGCGATCAGGAGGTTTTTATGCTGGATGTAGCAATTATCGGCTGCGGTGTCATTGGTGCGGCAGCCGCCTATGAGCTGTCCCATTACCCGCTGCAGACCGCCATTTTCGAGGCTGAAAATGACGTGGCAGACTGCACCACCAAGGCCAACAGTGCCATTCTGCACGCTGGCTACGACCCCGAACCGGGCACCCGGATGGCGCGGCTCAACGTGGAGGGGTCCGCACTGGCCAAGGAGATCTGCGCCCGGCTGGATGTGCCGTACCTGCAGTGCGGCAGTCTGGTGCTGGCCCTCAGCCCGGAAGAGCTGCCCCACCTGCAGAAACTGTATGAGAACGGCATCGCCAACGGCGTGCCGGGCATCCGGCTGCTTTCCGCAGAGGAAACGCTTGCCATGGAACCGAATCTGGCCCCCACTGTCGTTGGCGCGCTGTATGCGCCCAGCGCCGCCATCGTCAGCCCGTGGGAGTTTGCGCTGGCAATGGCAGAAGTGGCTGTGCGCAACGGCGTGGAGCTGCACCGCAGCTGCCCTGTGACCCACATCGAAAAAACCGCCGTCGGCTGGGCGCTGACCACCCCCTCCGGAATTGTGGAAACGCGCTATATCATCAATGCGGCAGGCATCTCGGCGCAGGCCGTGCACGATATGGCCGCACCCCACAAATTTACCATCCAGCCCACCCGGGGCGAATACTACCTGCTGGATAAATCCGAGGGCAGCCGTGTGCACCACGTCATCTTCCAGTGCCCCAACGAAAACGGCAAAGGCGTTCTGGTGGCCCCCACCGTCCACGGCAACCTGATCGTCGGCCCGAACGCCGACCCCGTGGAAGGGGACGATACCGCCTGCACCGCCGCCGGGCTGGCCTTCGTCAGCGCGGCCGCGCGCCGCAGCGTGCCGAACATCCGCTTCAGCGAGTCCATCCGCAACTTTGCGGGCGTCCGTGCCAATGTGGACACGGGCGACTTCGTTATCGGCGAAGCGGAAGGCGCACCCGGCTTCATCGATCTGGCGGGCATGAAATCGCCCGGCCTTTCCAGTGCACCGGCCGTTGCCAGAGAAGCCGTCAAAATTCTGGAAGCTCACGGCGATCTGCCCGCCCCCAAGGCGGATTACAGGGATGGCCGCACCCGGGTGCGCTTCAAGGAGCTTCCGCCCGAAGAAAAAGCCCGGCTCATTGCAAAGGAACCCGCCTATGGCCGCGTGATCTGCCGCTGCGAGACGATCACCGAGGGCGAAATTCTGGACGCTCTGCACGAAGAGATCCCCGCCACCACCATTGACGGTGTCAAGCGCCGCTGCGGTGCCGGTATGGGCCGCTGTCAGGGCGGCTTTTGCGGGCCGCGGGTGCTGGAGCTGATCAGCAAAACGCTGGGCATCAGTCCGCTGGACGTGCTGCAGGATAAGGCCGGCACCAACGTCTTACTATGCGAAACCAAGCAGGAGGGAAAGCACCATGATTGATCTGGTCATCGTCGGCGGCGGCCCTGCAGGCCTTTCCGCAGCTTACAGCGCATGGCAGCATGGTCTGCGCGATATCCTTATTTTAGAGCGCGACAACGAGCTGGGCGGCATCCTGAACCAGTGCATCCACAACGGCTTCGGCCTGCACCGCTTTGGCGAGCAGCTCACCGGCCCGGAATACGCAGGCCGCTGCATTGAACTGCTGCGCTCCACTGGTGTCCGGGTGGAGCTGGACACGATGGTGCTGGACGTCACCCCGGACAAAAAGATCCACTGCGTCAGCCGGGAAAAGGGCTATCAGATTTTGGAAGCCAGAAGCATCATCCTCTGCATGGGCTGCCGGGAGCGCACCCGCGGTGCCATTGGCATTCCGGGCAGCCGCCCTGCCGGTATCTACACCGCCGGTGCGGCCCAGCGCTATGTCAACATGGAGGGCTATCTGGTAGGCAAGCGGGTGCTCATCCTCGGCAGCGGCGACATCGGCCTGATCATGGCCCGCCGCATGACGCTGGAAGGTGCCAAAGTACTGGCCTGCGTGGAGGTCATGCCGTATTCCGGCGGCCTGACCCGCAACATCGTGCAGTGCCTGCAGGACTTCGACATCCCCCTGTATCTGTCCCATACCATCGTGGATATTCAGGGCAAGGCCCGCGTAGAAAAGGCCATCGTTGCCAAGGTGGACGAAAACCGCCGCCCCATCCCGGGCACCGAGATGGAATTTGATGTGGACACCATCCTGCTCAGCGTCGGCCTGATCCCGGAAAATGAGCTGACCCGGCAGGCGGGCATCCCCATGGACCCTCACACCAAGGGCGCTGTGGTCTACGAGAATATGGAGACCGGCATCCCCGGTGTGTTCGCCTGCGGCAATGTGGTGCACGTGCATGATCTGGTGGACTTCGTTTCGGGCGAAAGCGACCTTGCCGGTGCTTCTGCGGCGGCCTATGTTTTGAAGGGCGAAGCCGCCGATACGGTTGTGCTTGACCTTGTTCCGGGCAATGGCGTGGGCTACACCGTGCCGCAGCGGGTGCGCCCCGCTGATGTGGACAGGAGCGTGAACATTTCCTTCCGTGTGCGGCAGAACTACGGCCCCAGCCAGATCACCGTGACCTGCGGCGGCAGGCAGCTGGCCCGGTTCAAGCGCCAGCGCATGGCTCCCGGCGAGATGGAGCACATCGCACTGCCAAAAGTCCTGCTGGAAAAAGCAGACGGCCCGCTGACCGTTGCGGTAGAGGAGGTTATTGCAGAATGAGCAGCATCAAAGAAGTCATTTGCATCTGCTGTCCCTGCGGCTGCCACTTGCAGGTAGACCCGGAAAATGATTATAATGTAACTGGAAACGCCTGTCCCAACGGTGCCGCCTACGGCAGGGAAGAGCTGACCCACCCCACCCGCATCATCACCAGCACCGTGCGGGTAGAGGGTGGGCTGTATCCGCGCTGCCCGGTAAAAACTGCGCAGGCTGTGCCCAAAGAGAAGATGACCGAGGTCATGGCTGCGCTGGACCGCGTCACTCTGCACGCACCCGTCCGCACCGGACAGGTGGTGCTGGCAGATGTGTGCGGCACCGGCGTGGACGTTGTGGCGACGCGAAATCTGTGATACACACTCCTGAAACGATACGGAGGGAGCAAAAGCATGAGTACAAAATATGTTCTGGCGCTGGATCAGGGAACCACCAGCAGCCGTGCCATCCTGTTCGACAATGAGCAGAACATCATTGCGGTGCAGCAGCGCGAGTTTGAGCAGATCTATCCGCAGCAGGGCTGGGTGGAGCACAACCCTATGGAGATCTGGTCCACCCAGTATGGAGTCATGAACGAGGTGGTGGCCCAGAGCGGCGTCGATGTCCACGACATTGCCGCCATTGGCATCACCAACCAGCGGGAGACCACCATCCTGTGGGAAAAGGCCACCGGCCGCCCCATCTACAATGCCATCGTCTGGCAGTGCCGCCGCACGGCTCCGCTGGTGGATGAACTGCTGCAGCAGCCCGGCATGGCAGACTACATCCGGGAGAACACCGGCCTGATGCCCGATGCCTATTTCTCCGCAACGAAGATCAAGTGGATCCTGGACAATGTGCCCGGTGCGCGGGAGCGCGCCGAAGCAGGGGAGATCCTGTTCGGCACTGTGGACACATGGCTGGTCTGGAAGCTGACCGGCGGCAGAGTGCATGTCACCGACCGCACCAACGCCAGCCGCACCATGCTGTATAACATCCGCACGCTGGACTGGGACGACACCCTGCTCAAGGCGCTGGATATCCCGCGCTGCATCCTGCCCCGCGTGACGGATTCCAGCGAGGTCTACGGCACCACCGACCTGTGCGGTGTGCAGATCCCGGTGGCCGGCATTGCCGGTGACCAGCAGGCTGCGCTGTTCGGACAGAGCTGCTTTCGCAAGGGCGAGGCCAAGAACACCTACGGCACCGGCTGCTTTTTGCTGATGAACACCGGCGATACCATCTGCCGCAGCCGGAACGGCCTGATCTCTACCATCGCCATCAGCCTGAACGGTAAGGTGGAGTACGCGCTGGAGGGCAGCGTCTTTGTGGGCGGTGCCGTCATCCAGTGGGTGCGCGACGGCCTGCGCATGATCCAGGAGAGCCGCGATGCGGAATACTATGCCCAGAAGGTGCCGGATAACGGCGGCATTTACATCGTGCCGGCCTTTACTGGTCTGGGTGCACCGTACTGGGATATGTACGCCCGCGGTGCCATTGTTGGCATCACCCGCGGCACCACCCAGAACCACATCATCCGCGCGGCAGAGGAGTCCATTGCCTACCAGAGCGCAGATCTTGTGGCGGCTATGGAAAAAGACATCGGCGTGCCCATCACCTCGCTGAAGGTGGATGGCGGCGCATCCCGCGACCAGTTCCTGATGCAGTTCCAGGCTGACATCCTGAACAAGACCGTGCTGCGCCCGGCCATCCGGGAGACGACCGCTCTGGGCGCTGCCTATCTGGCGGGCCTTGCCACCGGCGTATGGAAGGACCGGGACGAGATCCGCAGCCTGTGGCACTGCAATATGACCTTTGCCCCGCAGATGGAAGAGGCCGAGCGCACCCGCCTGCTGGCCGGCTGGCACAAGGCTGTGGGCCGCAGCTGCGACTGGGCAGAGCATTGATGATTTTCGTCTGACTTTATAGTTCGCGCACAAAATATTTTTAATTGTTTATCGTCATGGTCAGCTGTTCCAATACCACTACCATTCTGGGCGGCGGTGAGCTGATTGCAACCACATTCTGATAAAACCTAGATTTTACATTACAGCCGCCGTGTAACTTATTTACATGGCGGCTTTTTTGTAGAATAATATAAATCAAGTAATTGATAAAAAAGGAGTCTTACCCAATGCATCCTCTTGCTGAAACCCTGCTGGACGAACCGGTGATCGCCGCCGTGAAAACGGACGAAGCCCTGACTGCTGCGCTGGCTTCGCCCTGCAGCGCCGTTTTTCTGCTGGCGAGCACCCTGCTCACCGTAGACGGGCTTGTGCACCGCATACATGATGCTGGAAAACTGGCCGTGGTTCACATCGACCTTGTGGACGGCCTTTCGTCGCGGGAGATCGCGGTGGACTCCCTCAACGCCCTATGCCACCCGGACGGCATCATCTCCACCCGCCCGACCCTGATCCGCCGGGCGCGCCACCGCGGCCTGCTGACCGTCCAGCGGGCATTCATCCTGGATTCCCTCTCGCTGACCAGCCTGTCCGGCCAGCTGGAGCAGGGCAAGCCGGATTTTGTCGAGATCCTTCCCGGCATCATGCCCCGGGTCATCGCCGAGATCAGCGCCCGCACACAGGTGCCTGTCATTGCAGGCGGCCTGCTGCGGGACAAAGCCGACGTCATGGCCGCCATGCGCGCAGGTGCCGCCGCAGTTTCCACCTCTGCGCCCTCCCTGTGGGATATCTGAGCCAGAACAAGATCCCAGCTGAAGTACGAAAAGCATAATAGTATCCTGGTGTTTTATTTGTTGAACATAAACTGTATCCTGCGCCGCAGAGCGTTCTACTGCCGCAGTAAAGTCATCGTAGATGCTTTCAATTGCCTGATAATACTTTGCTTCATTCAAAATCTGCCGGTATTTTCCGCGGGCAAAACAGGGGGCCACCACCGCATTGACCGCTGCGTCAAAAACGATTGCATCTTTTGGTGTGTTATGTAAATTGGGATCGTTTTTGCTCAGATACGCTTTGTTCTGATAGGTTGCTTTTGTCGAACCAGATAAGTAGTCTTTTTCCTGATCCAGATACGCACCTCTGCAAGATAATCCATTTCTTATTGATAAGTCTAGCACAAATCGATCAATCGTTCTATCTACTTGCATCGATTCACGGCTGACTGTTCATCTGACAGAAACTTCAAAAACCGTGTAATATCATACCGATAGCCGTTCAACGTGGCTTCTGCCGTGCCAGAATACTTCTTATCGTCCAAAAAATCTTGCTTTAGATTATCAAATCGGGCTGCATTCTTCTGAATCTTCTTCATTTTTGTACCTCTGACCTCTGAAATTTTTGAAAAAATCATAGGTACAAGCCCCAAAAGCCCGTATAAAACAAAAAAGACGACAAACCGTTTATCTCAACGATTTATCGTCCTTTTGGTGCGCTCGAGGGAACTCGAATCCCTGGCCCTCTGATTAAAAGTCAGATGCTCTACCGGCTGAGCTACGAGCGCATATTTCCGCAGTGAACATACTGCCGAATAATATTACCACAACTTGCGCAAAATTGCAAGGGTTCCCGGGCAAAAAGGCGCAAAAAGCTCCTGCATCGGTGTGGGCTTCCGCTTTTTATCCGCGCAGCAGATCGAAGATGCTCCGGTGTCGGCAGCGGAAGGGGCTTCATCCCGATAACTTCCTCTTTACAAACCCGGCAAGAATCGTTACAATCAAATCAAATCCGTCTGCAGTGCGCTGCGTTTTACTGCCCGGCAGTGTGCGCCCCGCCGCGCTGCACCCGCAAACTTTTTCCCGGCTTTGGCATTCTGCCGGGCCGCGCCGATACGTTTTTTGCAGGAGGTTTTTCCTATGAAGATCACTCGCCGTGCTGTTCTTCGCCTGACCGGTGCCGCTGCCGCTTCGCTGGCGCTTTCCAGCTGCAGTGCTTCCGGCAGTGCCATTCTGGGCAGCAATTTTTCCAGCTGGCTCCAGCAGACACTGGGCATCAGTTCTTCCGGCGCAGCTTCTTCTGCTGCATCCTCGGAGGCCATGGCGGCTTCCTCGCTGGCAGCAGGCGAGCAGCCCGCTGCCAGTCTTGCCGCACTGCCCGCTTACGATGCCGACCCGCTGACCGGTGAGGCCAAGCGCAGCAATGGCCGCATCGTGGGCGTGATGGTGAACAACATCTCCAACACCTCTCGTCAGAACGCCCGTCCGCAGCGCGGCCTTTCCTCTGCCGATCTGCTGATCGAGTGCAAGGTGGAGGGCGGCATCACCCGCTTCTGCGCGGTGTTCCACGATGCCGGCTCCATCCCGGAGATCGGCCCGCTGCGCTCTGGCCGCGACCAGTTCCTGCAGCTGCTGATGCCCTATCAGGCGCTGTACTACCACGACGGTGAGAGCGCCGCCTGCACCAAATTCATCAGCGTATACAACTATTCCGGCCTGAACATCGGCGGCAAGAGCTACTTTAATACTCCCACCCATCCGCATGTGGCTCACCGCGACAGCCGGGGCCGGGATGTGGCCTATGAACACACCGAGTTCACCTCCGGCAAGGAGATCCGGCAGGCCGCTTCCAACGCGGGCATCGGCCTGAAATACGATTACGACACCACCTTCTTCCGCTTTGCGGACTACCGCACCGGCGAGGAGAACGCCATGCAGGATGCAGCATCCGGCAGGACGGTCAGCATCACCCACTCGGACCACTACAAGACCAGCTTCCGCTATGATCCGCAGGCCCGCACCTATAAAATGCAGATGTACAGCCGTATCTCCGGCAAGTTTGAAAACACCGTGGACGAGCTGAACGCAAAGCAGCTGAGCTTTGACAACCTGCTGGTCTGCTTTGCGCCCATCGAACGCTATTCCGGCGACTCCGGCGATGTGCAGCAGGTAAGCTACATCTCCGGCGGCGATGCCTATTATTTCAGCCGCGGCGCTGTACAGCATGGCCGCTGGGAAAAGGCTTCGCCTGAGCATCCGCTGCTGGTCTACGACAAGACCGGTGCGCAGATGCTTTTCAACCGCGGCAAGACCTATCTTGCCATCGTGGACGACGACGAGTGGTCCAACTTCAGCTATCAGTAACGAGGGAACCGCATGAAACGCATCTGGAATCTGGCCCTTGGCACGGCGGTGCTGTGCACAGCCCTGCTGTGCGGGTGTGCGCTGGCCGGCCCCACTGCCCCGGACAGTGCAGCGCCCACCGACCCGCTGACCGGGCAGGAGCTGCAGTATCCCGGCGAACGCACCGCCGCCGTGGTGATCGACAACGCCGCTTCCAGCACCACACAGTGGGGCATTGGCAGCGCATCGGTGGTGCTGGAAGCCCTGACCGAGAGCGGCCAGCCCACCAGCCTGTGCTTGGCTTATCCTTCGGTAGCGGCCATGCCAACCGTCGGCCCAGTGACCCTTGGGCAGGATCTTTACTGGCGGCTGCTCAGCGGGCAGGAAGTACTGCCCATCCAGCGGGGTGCAGGGCAGTTTGCCCGCAACTATCTGGATTATTATAACCTGCGGGCCGTGGACGCGCTGGAAGTGGGCCGCAACGCCTTTTCCTGCGATGATGTCTGGAGCGGCGCGCCGCTGTGGCATACCAGCGGCGCGGAGGTCGCTTCCGTGCTGGGCAGCCTGAACCTTTCCGGCGCATTGGGCGACCACGGCAGCAGCGCTTCCTCCTCGGCCAGCACTGCCGAGGACTGCTCTGCCATTTCCGCTCTGCCCGCCCTGCTGCCGCAGGCCAAAGAGCCCCGCCTGCCGGAGCCCGGTTCCCGGGATGCCGAACAGGTGCAGATCAACTTTGCGCCCCAAAGCACCACCGGCTTTGCCTACGATGCGGCCAGCGGCACCTACGGAATGCTCCGTGCAGACGGCACCGCCCAGCTGGATGCCAACACCGGCGCGCAGGCGCAATTCGACAATCTGCTGGTCCTTTACTCCGCTTCCAGCCTGCGGGACGACGGCACCACGCTGGACTACGACCTGTCCCTTGGCGGCGGTGTCTGGCTGAACGGCAGCCAGCTGTGGCACATCACATGGACGCAGGGCACAGACTCCACCTTTGCCTTTTATGATGCCGACGGCAGGCCGCTGACCATCCGCACCGGACGCAGCTACATTGCGCTGGTCTCCAGCGTGACCGGGCAGGAGCTGACGGTATTGGATTCCGCCGGGCAGAATGTGCTGAATTGACAAAACAAAAAAGACCATCTGAGGCATTTTTAACTGCATCTCAGATGGTCTTTTTATTATAGGTCAGCGTCCTCGCCCTCTCAGCCTCACATTGTTCGGCAGCTCTCCCAAAGGGAGAGCCTTTGGCATTGCGGCAAAGCTTCTGGTTTTGCCAAGGCCTCTCCCTATGGGAGAGGTGGCATTGCATAGCAATGACGGAGAGGGCGAGGATACTTCGGTTTTTAAGGTTATTTTTACAGATCCACCACGCTGCCGACCTCGGCAGGAGAGGTGGGCACCACGCCCAGCACGGCGCGGTCCGTGCTGCGGTTGAGCGTAAAGGTCACGCTGCGGCCCGCCGCGAAATCCGGGTGATAGGTCAGCTCCAGCGTCTGCCAGTTGTCCGGCACTGCGCAGAAGCAGTGCAGCAGCGCGCCGCGGCCCGCCGTCAGGTTCAGGGTGAACACCGAAGCATCCGCCGCGTTCTCGCCGTAGAGCGGCGCAGCAAAGCTGCCGCAGCGCACCGGCTTGCCATCGCACACAGCGGTAACGCCGGTGCCCATACTGTACAGCTCCCCAAGCGTGCACACCTCACGGCTCTGCAGATAGCTTGCGCCCACCGGCAGGGTGGATGCGGAGAGGTTTTCCACCGAGAGGTACACCAGCACATTGCCCATTTCCTGCGCAGGGGCATAGCCCAGCAGCTCCACGGCAGCTTTGCCGTCCAGCAGGGCAGGTTCGCCTGCAAGATGCGGCTGCTGCGCCGCAGCAGATACACCGGTGAGCAGCGCTGCCGCAAGGCTGACCGCACCGGAACCGGCACATTTCAGGAATGACCGGCGGGAAATGGACTGGGACATGGAACTTCCTCCTAAAATAATCGTTCCCTTATACAATAAAGGATTGCGCCGCTTCTGTCAAGGGATGGGCCGAAACTGTAACCGAATCCTTACTCAAAGGCTTCGTTCTCCTCGGCTTCGGCCTGACCGCGCAGGGTATCGGCATAGCCAAAGGGCACGATGTCGATGGCTTCCACCAGACGGTCCCGCATCCACAGCTGCACATCGGTCTGCACCGTGTAGCCGCAGCCGGGGTCTGCCATCCACTGCTCCGGGCGGCGGGTGGGCACCGCGCGCTGGCTGAGCATGCTCATGATCACGCCGCCATGGGTCACACAGGCTGCTTCGGTCACATCCATGCGGATCATATACTCAAACAGCTTCATCAGGCTTTCGGCGCAGCGGGCGTGGAACTGGTCGGTAGGCTCTGCGCCTTCGGGCACATAGCCGGAGCCGGGGGTGATCCACTTTTTAAAGTCCTCGTCGTGCACCAGCTCCTTGACCGGCTTGTTCTCAAACTTGCCAAAGCCGGCCTCCCGCAGGTCGTGCACGGTAAAGGTGTGCTTTGCATCCGGGAACAGGATGTTGGCTGTTTCCACCGCGCGCAGCAGCGGGGAGGAGAACACGGTATCCACCTGCGGATACTCGAACCGCTCTTTCAGCTCATTGAGCTGAGCGCGGCCCTCGTCGCACAGAGGGATGTCGGTGCCGCTGCCGATGTACAGGCCCTGCAGGTTGCCCGCAGTCATGCCGTGGCGGATGAGATGAAGCTTGAACGTTTTCATGGATAGTGCCTCTCTTTATCGCTGTGCGGCGGCACGGGAACGGACGGTAAAACCCGCTGCGGAGAAAAAATCTGGCAGAAAAACGTGTCGTCTGCCAGATTTTTTGCTCTTTGGCGGCAGCTGCGGCCCCGCGCACGCCACAAAATGTATGCGTTAATACCTATAGTTTAACATAGATATGGTGTCCAGAGCAAGCCTTTTGACAGAAATGACGAAAATCAACGAAAAATATCGTCACTTTTCTTGCTTTACAAAAGGTTTTTCGTTGTGTATAATCAACCTGCTGTAAACCAAAAACAAGGATGTCCCCCTACATCGAACTTTGAGGAGCCAAAAATCATGGAATTCAACCGTATCATCAAGCTGCTGCGCAAGGAACGCGGCATCACCCAGAAGCAGGCCGCCGAGGATCTTGGCGTCTCGCAGGCGCTGCTGTCCCACTACGAAAAAGGCATCCGCGAATGCGGCCTGGACTTTGTGGTGCGCGTGGCAGACTATTATAATGTTTCCTGCGATTATCTTCTGGGCCGCAGTGCAGAGCGCAACGGCATGATGCTCTCGGCAGAAGACATCCCGAACCCGGACAAGATGAAGGACAACATCTACCACGGCAGCGTGCTGCCCACCATGAACAAAAAGCTGATCTCCAACAGCCTGAACGTGCTGTACGCCAAGATCGGCCAGTGCCACAGCAAGGCCCTTACCACCGAGGTGAGCGCCTACCTGATGATGGCCGTAGCCAAAATGTTCCGCCTGCTGTACTCGGCCGAGCCCCACAACGCCGCCAGTATGTTCAGCATCGAGCCCATCCGCTGGCGCGGCTGCTCCGATGCCGTGATGCGCATGTCCGAAGCCAACGTGGAAGCCTTGCTGGACGGACAGGATGTGAACGGCGGCGAGGGCGTAAAGGACCCGGCCTGCCTGACCATGACCACAGAAAGCCTGACCCGCGAGTTCCCGCTTTATACGCCCAGCCTGTTAAATCTGGTCAAAACCAGCGAAACACATGTGAAGGGCCTTACCCACGAAGGGTGATATTCCTGTGAAAAAGCTGTAAATTCAGCCCCAAAACCCTTGCATCTTTCGGGCAGAAAGGGTATAAACAGAATAGAACATTCTGGAATACGGTTTTTTCCTATCAAAAGGAGGATTTATTCTATGTCCAACTCCATTTCCCGCCGTACCTTCCTCAAGTGCACCGGCGCATCCGTTGCTGCTCTGGGCGCAGCAAGCCTGCTGGGCGGCTGCCAGCAGAATGGCAATGCCACCATCGTGGATGTCAAGGTCGGTGATAAGGTCAGCAACTGGAACGGCCTTGGCGTTCAGCTGACCAGCCTGTTCAACATTGATACCGTACCTGCACAGGCCGGTTACGAATACATTGCTGTTCTGGTCACCGTGGTCAACCGCACCAAGAACCAGACCTTCAACATCGGCGCACAGAATCTGGCCGAGATCAACGCCGCTTATCCCGTGCCCCCGCAGGAGAACGTGGATGCAAACTTCCATGCACTGGCAGCAGCTTCTACCGATTTCTCTGCTTCCTGCGACGGCCAGAGCGTGGAGTGCGGTGCCAACATCTCGCTGTACAACTCCAACTCTCAGACCTTCTCGGATTCCACCAATCTGCCCCCGCAGGGTACCGGCTATCTGCAGCTGATGCTGATGGTCCCCAAGGGCTGGCAGCAGCTGAGCGTTACTTACATGCCCACCTTTGCAGCGGATAAGACCATGACCTTTGTCATGACCGCCGCAGACGTGACCCGCGCCTGAGAGAACGGTTTCCCGGGACGAAATTTCGTCGCAAAACAACGTCACAGCTCAAAATTTCATCATTTTATTTTGCCAAAAGGCATTGACATCCGGCCCGGTTTCGCCTATCTTATAGGTAGTGCCGTAAGGCCGTACTGATCTGCTTTTTAAAGGAGGAACGAACATGTCCTATACATTCTCCCGCCGTGACTTTATGAAATATACCGCACTGGCCGCCGCTGCCGTGGCAGTCTCCGGCTCCCTGACCGGCTGCTCCAACCCGAACCAGCCCACTGGTACGGTTGGTAGCACCCTGAAGCCGGGCGGCGGCATCTGTGAAGCCACTCTGCTGAGCGGCGACAGCAAGCCGACTTATAATCTTACCGACAAGAAGCTTGTCTGCAATTTTAAGATCAAGTCCCTTATTGCCGGCCTACAGGTCAGCAAAGGTCACTTCCAGGTTGATGTAACTGGCGGCGAGCATCCCGGTTCCTATAACGTTAACACGCATCCTACCGGCGTTGCAGCAGCTACTTTTGAATTGACTGGCGGCAATGATGCCACCACCAAGAATCAGATTCTGCCCAATGTTGCTCTGACTGTCACCGGCATTAATCTGACTGGTGCTACCAATGTTGCTGTTCGTTATTGCCCGAAGCATTCTGCTGACGAAAACGGCAAGGATCTCTACAATGATGTTTATGCAACTTGGAACATCACTGCCAACGATCTGGGCCTCTAATAATTTCTTCGATCATAGTTTTCCAAAGACCCGCGCCATATGGTGCGGGTCTTTTTGCGTATGCGGGCCATTTGTATCCAAGTTTTGGGCGATATCATGTAAAATGTACAAAGTTTTTTAGTGGATTTATGCCTTGTGCACAGGTTTCTTTTCCGGTACAATAGGGTTATAAAAATGTGCAGGAGCATCGCAGCGATGCGGTGCTTTTTGCATTTGAGGGGCAACCCGGAAAACCTGAAAAGGAGTGCTGTTTCGATGATCAATATGGTAAAGCTTCCCACCAAAAAAAGTAACCTGTTCCTGCGCGTAGCAAAGGGCCACTTTGCTACCAGCCACAGCCATATCAACTATTACATCGATGTCACCACCCAGAAGTCCCGCCTTTCCGAGGCCAAGGCCGTGGCAAAGGAGCTGGTGGCCGCTTACCAGCACAGCACCATTGTGGACACCGTGCTCTGTCTGGACGGCACGCAGGTGATCGGCACCTGCCTTGCCAACGAGCTGACCAAGGACGGCTTTGCCAACATGAACGCCCACCAGACCATTTATGTGATCACCCCGGAGTACACCACCGGTAGCCAGATCATCCTGCGCGACAATCTGGCCCCCATGGTCAAGGGCAAGCATGTGCTCATTCTGGCGGCTTCCATCACCACCGGCTACACCGTGCAGGCCGCTGTGGAGGCCGTGAACTACTACGGCGGCACCGTGGCAGGCCTTTCCGCTATTTTTGCCACCACCCACGAGTGCATGGGCTATGAAGTCACCTCCATCTTTGACCCCGCCAGCCTGCCGGACTACGCCAGCTTTGACAGCCGCGACTGTCCCCTGTGCAAGGCCGGCCAGCACATCGATGCGCTGGTGAACAGCTTTGGCTATTCGGCGCTGTAACCCCTCTCAGTCTGCTCACTTTGTTCGCATCCAGCTCCCCCGAAAGGGGGAGCTTTCTTTGTGCTTCCCGTAAAATGCAAAAAGCTCTCCCTTTCGGGAGAGCTGGCATCGCGCAGCGATGACTGAGAGGGTTATTTTTTCGGGAACACAAACGGCTCGTGCAGGTACACCGCCACCAGATATGCCGCCATGAAGCACCAGATGATGGGCTCGCACAGGATCACGGCGTTGTACTGGAATTTCGGGATGAACACCAGCACAAAGATCACCTTGCCCACCAGCTCGATCACGCTGGAGAACAGCGGCAGCACCTTCTGGCCAAGGCTCTGCAGCGCGTAGCGGGTGCACAGCAGCACGCCCAGAACGGCATAGAAGGGTGCGTTCCACAGCAGGTACCGCGCACCGTTTTCCAGCACGATGGGTTCCGAAGAGCCGGAGATCAGCTGCACCATCCACTGAGCACCAAAGTTCATCAGCACCACGGCGGCGGCCATCACCACCACCGAGTACAGATACATCTGCCGCATTCCCCTGCGCACACGGTCGGGCTGGTTTGCGCCGCGGTTCTGGGAAACGAAGGTGGAACCGGCGTTCGCCATGGAGATGAGCGGCATATCCGTAAAGGCAAACAGCTTGCGGGCAGCGGTGTGCCCCGCAATGGTCAGGGTGCCAAGCCCGTTGATGCCGTACTGCAGCACCACCGAACCCGCAGACACGATGCTGCTCATCAGGCCCATGGAGATGCTCTGGCTGAACAGCTCCCAGTAGAGATGACTGCCCACGGCGAAATGCTTTTTCTCCGGGATGAGGATGTGCACCTTTGCCAGCACGTACAGAACGCACAGCACCACCGAGATGCCCTGTGCAATGACCGTTGCCACCGCTGCGCCCTGCACGCCCATGCCAACCCCGGCAATGAACCACAGGTCCAGCCCCACGTTCAGCACCGAGCTGATGAGCAGGAACACCAGCGGCATTACGCTGTTGCCAATGGCGCGCAACAGGCCTGCGCACAGGTTATACATAAACATGACCACAACGCCAAGGTCGATCACGATGATGTAGCTGTAGGCATCTTCCAGAATTTCCGCCGGGGTATCCAGCAGCTGCAGCAGGGCATGCAGGCCGAAAAAGCCTGCCGTTGTAATGACCAGCGACGCGATCAGACCAATGACGACCGACCCCACCACCGTGCGCTTGAGCAGGTCTTCGTCCTGCGCGCCGTAGGAGCGCGCTGCAACGATGGCAAGGCCATTGCCGATACCGATGCCAAAGCCGACTAAAAGCTCGTAGATCGAGCCGCAGGAGCCAATGGCAGCAAGGGCTGTATCGCCCAGCACATTGCCCACGATCATGGTATCCACCGTGTTGTAGAGCTGCTGGAACAGGTTGGAAACCAGAATGGGCAGCATGAACAGCAGCAGGCTTTTTAAAATAGGCCCGTGCATCAGGTCTACGTTCATGTTGAAGAAGCTTTTCTTTTGGGGCTGCGCGTGGGTCATAGGGGTCCTCCAAAATTATAACTTTTAAGATATCTGTACACAAAACAAAACATCTGCAATCCCCTCCCGATTTATAAAAAACAGGAAAAGGCATTGCAGATGATCGATCTTTTTGCTGGCTCGCCCTCTCCGTCACCTTCGGTGCCACCTCTCCCAAAGGGAGAGGCCTTGGCATAACGATGCACTTTGCGTGGACTGCCAAAGGCTCCCACTTTGGGGGAGCTGGCATCGCGTCAGCGATGACTGAGAGGGCGAGGATGCTGGCAATAAAATAGCGCTCTTACAGCTCCTGCGTCTCGAAGCCGCTGCCGGTAAGCACCTGCACGCTGGTAAAGCCTGCAGCCTTGATGGCGGCGGCAGCTTCGTCAAAGCCGTAGGTCAGGCTGTTGATATCATGAGAATCAGAAGTGATGATGACCTTGCCACCCATCTTCTGCCACTCGCCCAGCAGCCACGGGCCGGGGTAGAAGTCCTTGCGGTAGCCGCGGTACACACCGCCGGTATTCACTTCCAGCAGGCAATCGTTTGCCTTTGCGGCCTGCAGTGCCTTGAGGGCAGCGGCCTTGTAGCGGGGCGACTCTTCGTCGAAGAACTCACCGTTGGCATTCAGCTTCTTGATGAGGTCGATGTGGGCCAGAATATCCGGCTTGAGGGCAGCCACCTTTTCCACCTCGGCAAAGTAGGCTTCCACAGCGGCAAGGGGGTCTGCGTCAAAATCATCGTTGATGCAGTCCCACAGGTCCTGCGGGCGGAAATCGATCTCGTAATACTTGCCGGTGTTCTTGCCGTACAGGTGGTGTGCGCTGCCGATCCAGTAATCGTAGCCGGTGCGCTTATCCTCGCTCAGGATATCCCACTCGATGCCGCACAGGATATCCACCTTGCCCTTGTACTCAGTCTTGAGCTTGGCAATGGTGGCCTTGTACTGGGCGGTGCGGCTGGGGCTCATGCAGTATTCACGGTCGCGCTGGGTGTAGCTATGGCCGGTGAAGCCCAGCGTGGTCAGGCCCTGCGCACACGCAGCACTTGCCATATCCTGCAAGGTATTTTTGCCATCGCACATGGTGGAGTGGCAATGGACACTGGACTTCTTATAATCTGCCATAGATAATTCACTGCATCCTTTCCTGTTTGACCTTGTGGTCAATGACGTGACGTTTTTCCAGTTCACGGGTCACATCCTCCACCGTGATGCCGGCGCTGACCATCAGCACCAGAACATGGTAGGCAAGATCGCTGATCTCGTAAACGGTCTCTTCCTTATCCTCTTTTTCGCCCGCAATGATGACCTCGGTGCACTCTTCGCCCACCTTTTTCAGGATCTTCTCCTTGCCCTTCTCGAACAGGTAGGTGGTGTAGCTGCCCTCCTTGGGGCTATCCTTGCGGCCCTTGATGAGCTGGTACAGGCCCTGCCAGCTGAACTGCTTCAGCTCCGGCGAGACGTATACTTCGTTGAAAAAGCAGCTCTCGGCGCCGGTGTGGCAGGCGGGGCCGGATTTGACCACTTCCACCACCAGTGCATCGGCATCGCAGTCGGCGGTGATGGACACCACCCGCTGCACATTGCCGCTGGTCTCGCCCTTACGCCAGATCTCCTGACGGCTGCGGCTCCAGAACACAGTGCGGCCCTCGGCAATGGTGAGCGCCAGCGTCTCGGCGTTCATGTATGCGAGGGTGAGCACCTCTTTGGTGTAGTGGTCCTGCACGATGGCAGGGATCAGGCCCTTTTCATCAAATTTCAGATTCATAACGGTTCTCCCTCCCCGGATGGGGATATTACTAGTTTAGCGTATTCGGTGCGCAAACGCAAGAGTTTGCGGGTTGTTTTTGCGGAAATCCAGTTTCGCGTTACGGCTTCTCCCCGCGCCGGGGAGAAATGCCCCGGCGTTACAGCCGCATCTCCACGCCGTTTGCGTTGAGGTATTCTTTCAGGTCGCGGATGGTCAGCAGCTTCTGGTGGAAGATGCCCGCCGCAAGGCCTGCGTCGATGCCCTTGTGGCGGAACAGCTCCAGAAAGTCTTCCTTTTTGCCTGCGCCGCCGCTGGCAATGATGGGCACGTTCACCCGCGCCGCAACTGCATCCAGCATCTCAAGGTCGAATCCGCTGCGCACGCCGTCGGTATCGATGCTGTTCAGGCAGATCTCGCCTGCGCCGTGGTCCACGCACCAGCTGATCCAGTCCAGTGCATCCCGGCCGGTGTCCTCGCGCCCGCCCTTGGCGAACACCCGGAACTGGCCGTCCACCCGCTTCACATCGGCAGAGAGCACCACGCACTGGTTGCCGTAGCGCTGTGCTGCCGCCGGGATAAGGCCGGGATTTTTGAGTGCGCCCGAGTTGACGCTGACCTTGTCCGCGCCGCACTTGAGCACCCGGTCAAAATCTTCCAGCGTGTTGATGCCGCCGCCTACCGTGAGCGGGATAAAAATTTCGCTGGCGACGCGGGTCAGGATATCCGTGAACAGTGCCCGCCCCTCGAAGCTGGCGGTGATATCGTAGAACACCAGCTCGTCGGCACCGGCAGCGTTGTACATGCGGGCCATTTCCACCGGGTCGGCCACGTCCCGGATGCCTTCAAAGTTCGTGCCCTTGACCACGCGGCCATTTCGCACATCAAGGCAGGGGATAATGCGTTTGGTGATCATGTCGTTTCCCCTCCGTTCACTCCTGCACCAGATGCACGCAGCGCGCAAGGTCCAGTGCGCCGGTGTACAGGCTCTTGCCCAAAATGGCAGCGGCAGTGCCCATTTTTTTCAGTTCCAGAAGCTCTGCTTCGGACGAGATGCCGCCGCTGGCCGTAAAGGCCACGCCGGGCACCTCTTTGGCAAGCGTGCGGTACAGTCCGAGGTTCGTGCCCCTCATGGCACCGTCGCAGGCAATGTCCGTGTAGATGATGGCGGTGCATCCGGCATCTTCCAGCCGCTTGCAGAAGTCCACGCCCGGCTCGGCGCTGACCTCCTTCCAGCCATGGATGGCCACATAGCCGTCCTTTGCGTCCACGCCCACGGCAATTTTATCGCCGTATTTTTTCAGCATCCGGGCGGTAAAGGCAAAATCCGTCACCGCCACGCTGCCAAGGATGCAGCGGCCCACGCCGAGGGAAAGATATGTTTCAATGCGCTCCTCGGTGCGGATGCCGCCGCCCACCTCAATGTATAAGCCGCCCTGTTTTGCCAGCGCGGCAATGGTATCGTAGTTGGAAAGGGTGCCGTCCTTTGCGCCGTCCAGATCGACGACGTGCAGATTTTTGGCCCCCGCTGCAAGGAACTCCCGCGCCTGTGCACAGGGGTCCTCGCCGTAGACGGTCATGCGGCTGTAGTCGCCCTGCGTCAGGCGCACCACCTTGCCGCCCCGCAGGTCGATGGCTGGAAAAAGCTGCATAATTTTTCTCCTTACAATTCCGCAAATGCTTTCAGAATGCGCAGGCCGGTATCCCCGCTCTTTTCCGGGTGGAACTGGGTGCCGTACACCCTGCCTGCCCGCACCGCGCCGGTGACGGGAATGGAATAGTCGCTCACAGCCAGTGTACTCTCCGTACAGTTCTTGCCGTAGTAGCTGTGGACGTAATAGACGTATTCTCCCTCACGGATGTACTTGAACAGCGGGTCGTCCTTTACAAGGTGCAAGGCGTTCCAGCCGATCTGCGGCACCTTCAGGCTCTTGTCCGCAAGGTCGGGCTCCAGCGGGCAGACCTCGCCCTTCACAAAGCCAAGGCCTTCGTGCTCACCGTACTCGTAACTCTTTTCAAACAGCAGCTGCATGCCAAGGCAGATGCCCAGCAGCGGCTTCTTTTCGGCTTCTTCTTTCATGACCGGCACAAGACCCGTTGCCTCCAGCTTTGCCATGGCATCGGCAAAAGCGCCCACGCCCGGCAGGATGAGCCGGTCGGCTTTGCGGATGGTGTCCGCATCCGCAGTCACAACGGCTTCCAGTCCCAGCTGTTTCAGGCTGGACTTCAGGCTGAACAGGTTGCCCACGCCGTAATCGATAATTGCGATCATACCAGCAGTCCTTTCGTGGAAGGAATTTCGTCCTTGTGGGCTTCGTCGATCTTCACGGCCGCGCCCAATGCATGGCCTGCGCCCTTGAAGCAGGCCTCGAGGATGTGGTGGGTATTTTCACCGGCAAACTGTACAAAATGGACAGTGGCCGGCACGCTGCGGGCAAAGCCCAGCCAGAATTCCTTGGCGCACTCCACGTCAAAATCGCCCACCTTTTCGGTGCTGCAATGGACATCCCAGTTCAGAGTGCAGCGGCCCGAAAGATCGACGGCGCACAGGATCAGCGCTTCATCCATGGGCAGATAAAAGCTGCCGTAGCGCTGGATACCGCGCATATCGCCCAGCGCCCGTGCAAAGGCCTGACCCAGTGCAATGCCCACATCCTCGGTGGTGTGGTGGTAGTCCACCTGCACATCGCCGTGGCAGGTGAGCACTAAGTCAAAACGGCCATGGCGGGCGAACAGCTCCAGCATGTGGTTCAGAAAGCCGCACCCGGTGTCCACCTCGTAGCGGCCGGTGCCGTCCAGATCAAGGGTAAGGTCGATCTGGGTCTCATTGGTGTTGCGTTCCAGCGAGATCATTCGGTTCGGCATGGTTCATTCCTCCATGATCTTATCCAGCGTTTCCATAAGCGTCTGCATCTGTTCCGGCGTGCCAATGGTGATGCGCAGCCAGTTCTGGATGCGGGGCGCGTCAAAATGGCGCACCAGAATGCCATTTTTCTTCAACTCTTTGTAGAGTGTTTCGCCGTCTTTCCTGTTGGTACTTGCAAACAGGAAGTTGGAGCGGCTGTCCAGCACGGCAAATCCGCGCTGTTCCAGCTGTTGTTTTGTCCATGCGCGGGTGTCCACGATGGCGGCGCGGGTCCTGTCAAAATAAGCGGTATCTTCCAGCGCAGCCTGCCCGGCCTTCAGGGTCAGGCGGTTGATGTTGTAGGGGTTCAGGCTGAACTTGACCCGGTTCAGGTCGGCAATGAGCTTTGCATTGCCCATGGCAAGACCCAGACGCGCACCGGCCAGCTGCCGGGACTTGGAAAAAGTCTGCACCACCAGCAGGTTCTCGTACTGGTCGATGAGGGGCACGCAGCTCTCGCCGCCAAAGTCCACATAGGCCTCGTCCACGATGACCACATTGTTCGGGTTTGCCTTTAAGATGCCCTCAATTTCCGCCCGGGGCAGTGCAATACCGGTGGGGGCGTTGGGGTTTGCAAGGACGATGGTCTGGTTCAGGCCGTAGTAGTCCTTCGGGTCAAGGGTGAAATCCTCTTTCAGCGGGATGATGTGGCTGGGAATGTGCATCAGCCCACACCACACGCCGTAGCAGCCGTAGGTGATGTCGGCATAGGCCAGCGGGTGGTCTGCGTCGCAGAAGGCACGCAGCGCAAAGAAGAGGTTCTCGTCGCTGCCATTGCCGGGCATGATCTGCTCCGGCTGCAAACCGAAGTGGGCTGCGGCCGCCTTGAGCAGGTCGGCACAGGCGGGGTCGGAGTAAAGGCGCAGCTTTTCCACCTCGTGCTCGCTCACGGCAGCGATCACCGCCGGGGAGGGCAGATAGGGGCTTTCGTTGGTGTTCAGTTTGATGTACTGCTGATCCTGCGGCTGCTCACCCGGGGTGTAGGGGGTGACAGCGGCCAGCGTGGGAGAAAGGAATTTACTCATGGTTCAAATCCTCACTTTTCATACCGGATGGTCACGCTGCGGGCGTGGGCGTGCAGGCCCTCGCGCTCGGCAAAATCGGCGATGCGGGGGGCTACTTCGCCCAGCGCTTCCCGGGTGTAGTAGAGGAAGCTGGACTTTTTTACAAAGTCGTCTACGCCCAAGGGGCTTGAGAAGCGGGCGGTGCCGCTGGTGGGCAGGGTGTGGTTGGGGCCTGCAAAGTAATCGCCCAGCGCTTCCGGCACGTTGCGGCCAAGGAAGATGCTGCCTGCGTTTTTGATCTCGTTCAGCACGCCGAAGGGGTCCTCCACGCACACTTCCAGATGTTCCGGTGCAATGATGTTGCAGGCTTCAATGGCCTTGTGCAGGTCGGTGCAGAGGATGATCTTGCCGTTGTCGTCCACGCTGGCGCGGGCGATGGCGGCACGGGGCAGCTGCGGGATCTGCACCTCCAGCTCCGCCTGCACGGCCTTGGCCAGCTCCGGGCTGTCGGTGACGAGGACCGGGCTTGCCAGTTTGTCGTGCTCGGCCTGACTCAGCAGGTCTGCTGCCACCCATGCGGGGTTGCAGCCGCCGTCGGCCAGCACCAGAATTTCGCTGGGGCCTGCGATCATATCGATGCCCACCTTGCCGAACACCTTGCGCTTGGCGGTGGCAACGTAGATGTTGCCGGGGCCAACGATCTTATCCACCGCAGGGATGCTCTGGGTGCCGTAGGCGAGAGCCGCCACAGCCTGTGCGCCGCCGGTCTTGAAGATCCTGGTCACGCCTGCGGTGGCAGCGGCTGCAAGGATGACCGGGTTCACCCTGCCGTCCTTTCCGGCGGGGGTGGTCATGACGATCTCGGACACGCCTGCCACCTTTGCCGGGATCACGTCCATGAGCACGGTAGAGGGATAGGCCGCCGTGCCGCCGGGCACATAGACACCGGCCTTTTCAATGGGGGTATATTTCTGCCCCAGCACGATGCCGGGCTTGTCGTTCACCACAAAATTCTTGTGCACCTGCTGGCGGTGGAAGCTCTCGATGTTGGCAGCGGCTTCGCGCAGCGTTTCGAGGAAGTAGGGGTCCATGCCCGCAAAGGCTTCGTCGATCTCCTCCTGCGTCACCTGCAGGGCATCGATCTTCGCGCCGTCAAATTTCAGCGCATAATCCTTCAGGGCATCGTCGCCCCGGGCGCGCACATCGGCAATGATGCCGTCCACCACATCCTCCACGTTCTTTTCCGCGCGGATATCACGGTTCAGAATCTCTTCGGGCTTCAGCTCGTCAAAGTTATACAGCTTGATCATTTTGCTTCCTCCTTGTTCTGCAGTTCCGCCCGCAGCTTTTCCAGCATGGTGTCCATTTCGGCGTGCTTGAACTGGTAGCTGGCCTTGTTGGCAATGAACCGGGCCGAGATGGGCATGAACTCGGTGACCACCTTCAGGCCGTTCTCCCGCAGGGTGGTGCCGGTCTCCACGATATCCACGATGACGTCCGAAAGGCCCAGAATGGGGGCCAGCTCAATGGAGCCGTTCAGCTTGATGATATCGATGTCCCGCCCCATAGATGCGTAGTAGCTCTTTGCAATGTTGACGAATTTGGTGGCCACCCGCACCGGGCGGCTGGGGTCGTCTTGGTAATCGGCCGGGGCGGCAACGCACATGCGGCATTTGCCAAGGCCGGTGTCCAGCAGCTCGTACACATCGGCAGAAGCCTCTGTGAGGATGTCCTTGCCCACGATGCCCACATCGGCGGCACCGTGCTCCACATAGATGGCAACGTCGCTGGGCTTGACGAGGAAGTAGCGGATGCCGGCCTCCGGGTTTTCCACCACCAGCTTGCGGGTGGCGTTGTAGTCCTCCGGGCAGCCGTAGCCGATGCCCGCCAGCAGGTGATACACCTTATCGCCCAGACGGCCCTTGGGCAGAGCCACGTTCAGCATCACCCTGTCGGTGCTGTTCTTCTGCACCGGCGGCAGCGGGGCGCTCAGGCGGTCCAGCTCGTCCAGATAGACCGCAAAGCCGATGGCACCGGCACCGGGGGTGAACTTCTGCATCAACAGGTCGTAGCGGCCGCCCTTGAGCAGGGGGCGGGGCAGGGCTTTCAGATAGCCCTGAAACACAAGGCCGTTGTAGTATTCCATCTCACCGGCCAGCGTCATGTCCAGCCGGATCACGCCGCCCGCCTTTTCCAGCGGCACAGCCAGCGCTTCCAGCTCGGCCACAGCCGCGCGCATGGCGTCATTGCGGCACAGGGCAGCGGCCTTTGCAAGGGTATCGGCATAGCTGCCGCAGAGGCCCAGCACGCTGCACAGGATGTCGGCGGCATCGGCAAGACCGGCTGCTCCGGCTGCAGCCCGCAGCTCGTGGGCGTTTTTCTCCCGCAGCTTTTCCAGCAGCTTTGCGCGGGCGGCATCCGGCACGCCCAGCGCGTCGAACAGGCCGAACAGGTAGCCCATGTGGCTCACTTCCAGCACCCACTCGGCCCCCAGCGCATCCAGCGACCGCGCCGCCAGACACACCGCCTGCTGCACCTGTGCTTCGCCCACCGCACCCAGCATCTCAAGGCCCATCTGGCTGATCTCTTTAAAGGTGTGGCTCTCGGCGGAAGGGCGGTAGACGTTCTCGTGATAGTAGTAGCACAGGGTCTCGCTGGGGGCGGGCTGTGCCGTCTTGGCAATGGAGAGGGTCACGTCCGGCTTGAGGGCCAGCAGACGGCCATCCAGATCGGTAAAGGTGATGACCTGCTCGGACGACAAAAAGCTGCGGTTGGCCTGATACAGGCCGTACTCCTCAAACCGGCCCATATGATACTTGCGGCAGCCCGCCGCTTCGTACAAGGCGCGCAGCGCAAAGGAGGCGCGCTCCTTGGGCTGCAGGTTTGCAATGCTGAATTCCATTGTCGGTTCCCCCATTTCTTACTTGAGTTTATTTTACTTTATCTCGGTAAAGTTGTAAAGTAGGAAAGTGACGGTGTTTCCAACTCAATGATACGATTTTTCTGTGCGTTTGTACAGGGAAAAGAAGAAAAGGAGCCGTCGCATGGCGCAACAGCTCCTTTTCAGCACGCATATTTACCCAAGCAGCTCCAGCACACTGGCCTTCGGGCGGGCACCCACGGCCTGACGCACCAGCTTGCCCTGCTCAAACACCAGCAGAGTGGGGATGCTCATGACGCCGAACTCCCCGGCCAGCTCCGGCTGCTCGTCCACATTCACCTTGCCCACCTTCACATCGGTGCGCTCCTCAGCTACCTCGTCCACAACGGGGCTGAGCATGCGGCAGGGGCCGCACCAGCTGGCCCAGAAGTCCAGCAGGACAGGCTTTGCGCTCTGCAGCACCTCCTGCTCAAAATTTTCTTTCGTGATCGTAACAACTGCCATATTTCTACCTCCTGAAAGGGTTCGTTCGTGGTTGTTCTTATGGCATCAGTATACCCAAAACGCCAGGGCTTTTCCGTAACCGGGTCATATTGGGGCGCAAAAAGGGGCTGCTGCACATCGTTTTGAACAAACGTGCAGCAGCCCCTTCAGCTTTTGTGAGATTCCGGACAGCTTTATTTGCCCAGCATTTCGTGGGCAGTCTTGCAGATGGTAGCGGCGTCCAGACCGTACTCACGCAGCAGGTCCCATGCAGGGCCGGAGCAGCCGAACACGTCCTGCACGCCTACGCGGCGCACCGGAGTAGGCAGCTTTTCGCTCAGCACGGCGCAGACGGCCTCGCCCAGACCGCCGATGACGTTGTGCTCCTCGGCGGTGATGACCTTGCCGCACTCCTTTGCAGCCTTGAGGACGATCTCCTCGTCCAGAGGCTTGATGGTGTGGATGTTGATGACCCGGGCATGGATGCCCTCGGCAGCCAGCTGCTCCGCAGCCATGCGGGCTTCGTTGACCATCAGGCCGGTGGCGATGATGGCAATGTCGCTGCCCTCAGTGATCTGCTCACCCTTGCCGATCTCGAAGTGATAGTTCTCGGCATCGTGGAACACAGGCACAGCCAAACGGCCAAAGCGCAGATAGACGGGGCCTTCCATTGCGTAGGCAGCACGCACAGCGGCACGGGCCTCCACATCGTCGGCGGGGCAGACCACGGTCATGCCGGGGATGCTGCGCATGAGGGCAAAGTCCTCGCAGCACTGATGGGAAGCGCCGTCCTCGCCCACCGAGATGCCGCCGTGGGTAGCACCGATCTTCACGTTCAGGTGGGGATAGCCAATGGAGTTGCGCACCTGCTCAAAGGCACGGCCGGCGGCGAACATGGCAAAGCTGGAAACAAAGGGCACGTAGCCCATGGTGGACAGGCCCGCAGCCACGCCCATCATGTTGCCCTCGGCAATGCCGCAGTCAAAATGACGATCCGGGTAAGCCTTGCGGAACATGCCGGTCTTGGTGGCGGCAGCAAGGTCTGCGTCCAGCACCACCAGATCCTCGTGGCCCTCTGCGGCCAGCTCCTTCAGGGTGTTGCCGTAGCTTTCACGGGTAGCGATCTTCTTCACATCTGCCATCTTAGTTTTCCTCCTGCTCCAGCGCGGCGTATGCGGCGTTCAGTTCCTCAATTGCGATCTTGTACTCGTCATCGTTGGGGCCCTTGCCGTGCCAGTCCACAGAGTTGGTCATATAGGAAACGCCCTTGCCCTTTGTGGTGTCCATGATGATGCAGGTGGGCTTTACAGTCTCTGCATGGAATGCCTGCATGGCGGCTTCGATCTGGTCGTAGTCGTGGCCGTCGATGGTGACAACATTGAAGTTGAAGGCCTTCAGCTTCTCTTCCAGCGGGGCGCTGTTCATCACGGTCTCGGTGGTGCCGTCGATCTGCAGATGGTTGCGGTCCAGCACAACGCACAGGTTGGAAAGGCCGTAGTGTGCGGCAAACATGAAAGCTTCCCAGCACTCGCCCTCTTCCACCTCGCCGTCGCCCACGATGGCAAAGACGTTGATGGGCTTACCGGCGTGCTTGGCACCCAGTGCCATGCCGCAAGCGGCAGACACGCCCTGACCCAGACTGCCGGTGGACATATCCACGCCCGGGGTCTCGTTCATGTTGGGGTGGCCCTGCAGATAGCTGCCGATCTTACGCAGGGTCTTGAGGTCTTCCACCGGGAAATAGCCGCGCTCTGCCAGCGCTGCATACAGTGCCGGTGCAGCATGGCCCTTGGACAGCACCAGACGGTCGCGGTCGGCCATCTTGGGGTCCTTCGGGTCGATGTTCATTTCCACGAAATAGAGGTAGCTCAGCAGCTCGGCGATATCCAGACTGCCGCCCGGATGGCCGCACTTTGCGCTGTGCGTGCCCTCGATCACGCCCATGCGGATGTGGCAGGCGTGCTTGGCCAGAGTAAGTTTTTCTGCATTTGTCATGATGGTCCTCCCGTATGAACCTCAGATTTGCACATGTTCAAAAAAGCCTTTCGTCAGCGCCGGTGCAGTCCTGCTGCCCGCAGCGCGCTCTTTTTCAAGTTTATATTAGCTATTCTATGCAAAAAGGTCAAGCTTCTTCATGCAAAATGTACACACGCGGGGAAATATTCACGGAAATTTGCCGCTTTTTGGTCAAATTGCAGGCTTTTTGCCGTATCTTGACAAAGCCAGAGGCATCTGCTATATTTTTCACAGATTCCGGCACGAAGCCGGGTGTGCGGACAGAAGCCCGTGTTCTCCATCCTGATAGAGCATTTTATCCACCGCTGCGCTTACGCAGCGGTGCAGAGCAAAACCCACAGGGGGCCTTTGCGTTCTGCCATCTTATTTTTGCTGCTATAGACACCACGAAGGGGTCTGCCGTTGGCTTGTAAGCCGGGCAGACCCCTTTTTTGTCTGGCCAAAGGAGGAAGCTTTTTATGAAAACGAACCCCCATTCCACCACCCGCAGCCTCGTGCTGGCTGCACTGTTCCTTGCACTGGCCTTTGTGCTGCCCATGATCACCGGCCATGTGCCGCAGGTGGGCAACATGCTGTGCCCGATGCACTTTCCCATTCTGCTGTGCGGCTTTGTGCTGGGCGGCCCATGGGGCCTTGCCGTGGGCTTCATTGCTCCGCTGGTGCGGTCGGTGCTGTTCGGCATGCCGCCGATGTTCCCCATCGCCATTGCCATGGCCTTTGAGCTGGCCGCCTACGGCCTTGTGTCCGGCGTGCTCTGGCACAAGGTGAAGCACACCGTGCCCATGATGTACGCTTCTCTTGTCACCGCCATGGTGGCAGGCCGTTTGGTCTGGGGTACGGTACGCTTTGTGCTGGCCGGCCTGACCGGTTCCAGCTTCCCGTTCAGCGCGTTTTTGTCCGGCGCACTGCTCACCGCCGTGCCGGGCATCATTGCACAGCTGGTGCTCATCCCGCTGATTTTGGTGGCTTTGCAGAAGGCAAAGGTCATCGACTGACAAAAAATGGCTGGCATCGCAGGATGCCAGCCATTTTTTTACTCTTTTAATTCTTCTTGCCGCTCAGGAACTCCGGCAGGGGCTTGCCCTGCTTGCGCCACTGATGGTACTCGGCGGTGGCGGCGAACTCCACGTCACCGGAAGAGTTCAGGGCAGTCTCCACAGAGTCCTGCACCACGCCGATGATGAAGCCGACGCCCACCATCTGCATGGCGACATCGTTGGAAATGCCGAACAGGGAGCAGGCCATGGGGATCAGCAGCAGGGAACCGCCGGCCACGCCGGAAGCACCGCAGGCACCCAGAGCGCTCATGGCGCTCAGCACGATGGCTGCAGGCAGAGACACCTGAATGCCCAAAGTGTTAGCAGCGGCCAGCGTCATGATGGTGATGGTGATGGCGGCACCGTCCATGTTGATGGTAGCGCCCAGCGGGATGGAGACGGAGTACATATCCTTGTCCAGACCCAGCTTTTCGCACAGAGCCATGTTCACGGGGATGTTGGCGGCGGAGCTGCGGGTGAAGAAGGCGGTCAGGCCGGACTCACGCAGGCAGCGGAACACCAGCGGATAGGGGTTGCAGCCCAGATAGAGGAACATGATGAGGGGGGAGACGATGAGGGCCATGAACAGCATGGTGCCCACCAGCAGGGCCAGCAGCTTGCCGTACTGGGTAAAGATGGCAAGGCCGTTGCCGGAAACATTGGTGTAGACCAGACCCATGATGCCGAAGGGTGCCAGATTGATAATCCAGCGCACGATCTGGGAGACCGCATCGGCGGTGTTTGCCATAAAGGTCTTGGTGGTGTCAGAGCCGATCTTCTTCATGGCCACGCCGAACATGCAGGCCCAGAACAGGATGCCGATGTAGTTGCCGCTCATGATGGCACTGACGGGGTTTGCCACAAAGTTGGTGAGCAGAGTGCCCATCACTTCGCCCAGACCCTGCGGCACCACGTCCGACTGGGCAGCGTCTGCCAGCACGACCGTGACCGGGAACATAAAGCTAGTCACCACTGCGATGGCAGCAGCCAGAAAGGTGGTGAGCATGTACAGCCAGATGACCGTGCCGAAGCGGCGGTCCAGCTTGGAAGAACCCTGTGCCAGAGCACTTGCCACAATCACGAACACCAGCACCGGGGCGATGCCCTTCAGTGCGCCAACGAACAGGCTGCCCAGTTCACCCACCCAGCCTGCACCGGGGGCCACCAGAGCCAGCACCGCACCGATGATCAGACCGATCAGAATGCGAACGATCAGGCTGATGCCGTTGTAGCGGGCAACTGCCTTATTCAACGTTTTCATATAGACACTCCTCTTTCCTATTGTACGCCAATGGCGCACAGCTTCCTGTCTCTTACACAAGGACGGGTGTTATTATAGCACATACGGCAGAGAAATGAAAGCATTTTCAGACATTTTTCGTTCACAAATTTGCATTCAGGTCGGTGCCCATGGGGTTTTTCTGTCAATCTGTATTTGTAGCAAGGACAGGTTTGCTTTTCAGGAAAAATAAAAGGGGCTGTTGCGCAAGGATAAAATCCAGTGCAACAGCTCCAGAGGTTTTTGTATTTTTATGCTTCCAGCGGCTGGGTGGGGGCAAGCTTCTGGTAGGCAAAGCGGGGCGAGCCGTCTGCCACATGGATGATGCCGCAGCGGGTAAAGCCGTTCTTTTCCAGCAGATGCTGCATGATCTTGTTGTCGGCGTGGGTGTCGGCACGCAGGCTCTGGCAGTGCTCCATGCTCCAGTCCAGCACTGCCGATGCCACGCCCTTGTGCTTTCCGGCCGATGCCAGACGGTGCACCGTGCCATAGGGCAGGGTATCGTCCAGCCACTGGCCGTCCTCAATGGCGGCATAGGTGGGGTCTGCCCCCAGAATAAATGCAAATACGGCCTCGATCTGTCCGTTGACCACATAGAGGAACAACCGGTTCGAGTCGATATCCTCCTCCAGCAGTTCCTGCGGCGGGAAATCATCCCCCCATTGGGTCGGGTTGCCGGATTCCTTCATTGCGGCACGGGCATGGGCATAGATCTTCAGGATCTGCGCAAGATCACCTCTCACTGCTCCACGAAACATTCCATTCCACCTCGTCTTTTCTGTGCTGCGCTCGGTTCGGCACAGCACTTTGAGAATTGTTCTTATTGTACTACAAATTACCATAAAAATCCAGTTCCCGCACCAAAGTACCTTAAACTGCTCCAAAACGGCAAAAAGCAGGGGCTGCTGCACTTTCGGCTAAAACGATGTGCAGCAGTCCCTGCTTTTAGAGCAAGTACCTTATGCGCTGGCGCGGCCATGGCCGGTGCGCACCAGCCGGTATTCCCGCGGGCTGAGACCATACCGCTCGTGGAACAGGCGGTAGAAATAGCTGGTGTTCTCGTAGCCCACCAGAGAAATGATCTGCTGGATGTTCATGTCGCTGCGGCGCAGCAGGCGGGCAGCGGTCTCCATACGGTGCTTTTGCAGCAATTCCTTATAGGTGCGTCCGGTCTGGGCACGCACGCACTCGCTGACATATGCCAGCGAAACGCCGTACTCCCGTGCCACGTTGGAAAGGCTTGCTTCGCGGTAATTCTGGGTGATCTCTTTGAGTGCCGCCTGCACCAGTGCTTCGCGGCTGACCGTCTCGCTGCGTGCTTCCAGCGGAAAATGCTTCATCTGTGTCATTTTGATCTTCCTCCATAAAGGTGCGGCGGGCGGGGACTGGGGGAAGCCGGACACCCGCCGCACAGAGATCGCAGGCCCTTTGCCGGCCCTTACACTTCTGATACGAACCGGCCTGCCGGAATATTGCAGAAAGCTAAAAAACTTTTATTATTTTTCGTCCACGAGTTTCGTCTTACAGAAAAAGACCGCTTCCGCACCGGGCAGAAACGGCCTTTTTCAGGAGAAATAAAGAAAACACGAACCCTCAAAAATGAGGAAGGGAAATGCTCAGAACATGCTCTCGTCCTTATAGCGGCCGGTGCGCACGAACTGCACCCACTCGGCCACATTCACGGCGTGGTCGCCGATGCGCTCCAGATACTTAATGACCATCAGCAGGTCCAGCGCTGCATCCACCTTGCCGGGATCTTCGGCGATCTCCTGCGCCAGCTGATGCTTGATGGCATTGAAGTCGTAATCCACCTCGTCGTCTGCGGCAATCACCCTGCGGGCGGCATTTTCGTCCTCTGCCGTCAGGGCATCGAGGGCATCCAGGATCATCTGGTGGGCCTTTTTGCCCATGACAATGGCCTGACTTACCGCCGGGTCGCCCTCTTTGCGGACGGTAACAAGGTGGGGGATGATCTCGGCGATGTCGGCGGCATGGTCGCCGATGCGCTCAATATCCGTGACCACCTTCATGGCAGTGGAGATGCGGCGCAGATCGCCTGCCACCGGCTGTTGACGCAGCAGCAACGTCATGCAGCGGTGCTCGATATCCCGCTCCATATTGTTGATGCGGGCATCCCCCTTCACGATGGCCGCAGCCGCATCGGCATCAGCAACGCAGAGCGCTTCCAGAGCGTTCTCCACGGCATCGGCAGAGTTGCGGCCCATTTCGGTCAGCGAATTTTTCAGCGATTCCAGATCGGTGTCGTACTGTTTACGGATACTCATAGCTGTTTCCTCCTTTAACCGAACCGACCGGAAATGTAGTCCTCGGTGCGTTTATCCTGCGGTGCGCTGAAGATCTGCGCCGTGGGGCCCACTTCCACCAGCTCGCCCAGCAGGAAGAAGGCGGTGCGGTCGCTGATACGGGCCGCCTGCTGCATGTTGTGGGTAACGATGACCACCGTATAGTTCTTCTTCAGCTCACTCATCAGCTCCTCCACCTTCATGGTGGAGCCGGGGTCCAGAGCGCTGGTGGGCTCATCCATCAGCAGCACTTCGGGCTTCACCGCCAGCGCGCGTGCGATGCACAGACGCTGCTGCTGTCCGCCGGAAAGGCTCAGCGCGCTCTTTTTCAGGCGGTCCTTCACCTCGTCCCACAGGGCCGCGCCCCGCAGGCTGCTTTCCACCAGCTCGTCCAGCTCAGCCTTATTGCGCACGCCGTGCAGCTTGGGGCCGTAGGTGATGTTGTCGTAAATGCTCATGGGGAAGGGATTGGCCTTCTGGAACACCATGCCCACCCGGCGGCGCAGGTCGGTAAGCTGCATTTCCCGGGCAAAGATATCCTCGCCCTTGAGCCGCACATCGCCCTCGATGCGCACATTCGGCACAAGGTCGTTCATGCGGTTGAGGGTCTTTAAAAAGGTGGACTTGCCGCAGCCGGAAGGGCCGATGAGAGCGGTGATCTCCCGCTCGCCCACGTCCAGCGAGATGCCTTTCAGTGCCTTGAAGTCGCCGTACCAGAGGTTCAGGTCTTTTGCCGAAATGACCGGCACATTCGTGTTTTCCATAGAGTACCTCATTGTTGAATTCAAACAGGAAGTTTACTGTTTCGGCCCTTCCCGTGAAAATGTAGATTTGAAAAATCCGCGGATTTTTCAAATCTACGAAATAAAAATAAATTTTCCGCTATTCATGGCCAGAGCGAACGCGGAGGCCATTTTGAACAGTAAAATCAAATTTTACTGTTTCTGTTTCAGCTTGGTCTTTGCCAGCCGCGCCGCAAGGTTGATGGCCAGCACCAGCACCAGCAGCACCCCACCGATGCCCCATGCGGAAGCGAAATCGCCGTCCTCAAAGGCACGCAGGTACAGCAGCACCGACAGGGTGGCACCGTTGGAGGTGTAGGCTTTGGCCACGCTCTTGGCAATGACCTCTGCGGCACCGGCGGTGAAAAGCAGGGCCGCACTTTCGCCCACGATGCGGCCCACAGCCAGAATGCAGCCGGTCACGATGCCGTCGATGCTGCAGGGCAGCACGATGGTGCGGATGATGTGCCACTTGCCTGCACCCAAGCCCATGGCACCCTCCCGGTAGCCCTGCGGCACCGTCTTGAGGGATTCCTGCGTGGTTCGGATGATGGTGGGCAGGTTCATCACTACCAGCGTCAGGCTGCCGGACAGCAGACAGGTCTGGAAGCCCAGTGCCTGACTGAACACCAGCATGCCCACCAGACCGTAGATGATGCTGGGGATACCGGCCAGCGTTTCGTTGGTGAACTCGATGACCTCGATAATCCGCCGGTTGGAGGCGTACTCGGTCAGGTAGACTGCCGCGCCTACGCCCAGCGGCAGTACGATCAGTAATGTCAGAACAATGACATACAATGTGTTGAGAATGGCGGGCAGGATGCCGTCGGTCTTTTTCAGCACACTGGCAGTGGTGGAAAGGAACTTCCAGCTGATGTGGGGGATGCCCCGCACCAGCACCATGCCGATGATACCGGCCACCAGCACCATCACTAGCACAGCGCTGGCCCAGACCAGTGCGGTCATGACCCGGTTCCACATCTGACGGGAAGGCGAAAGGCCCTTATTCATCCCGGCTTCCTCCCTTCAGCACAACATTCAGCACAACATTGATGATCATGATAAAGACGAACAGCACCAGCGCGATGCTGAACAGCGCCTGCCGCTGCAGACCGCCGGCATAGCTCATCTCCTTGGCGATGGCGGTGGTCAGGAAGGTGACGCTGCGGAAGGGACTGTCCGGCATGTTGGGGCTGTTGCCTGCCACCATCATCACCGCCATGGCCTCGCCGATGGCACGGCCGATGCCCAGCACAATGCCTGCGGCAATGCCGCTTTTGGCTGCCGGAATGCTGATCTTGAACCATGTTTCGGTGTCGGTGGCACCCAGTGCCAGACTGCCCTGCTCATACTCCGGCGGCACGGCGTTCAGTGCCGTGACCGACACGGACACGATGCTGGGCAAAATCATGATGGAAAGCACCACGATTGCGCTCAGCAGGCAGGCACCGGAAGCCTTGCCGAAGGTCTTTGCCACGGCAGGCACCAGCACCTGCATGCCCAGCAGGCCGAACACCACGCTGGGGATGCCGGACAGCAGCTCGATGGCAGTAACCACCACGGTGCGCAGCTTGGGGTCGGCGGCCTTGGAGAGGAACACCGCCGTCAGCAGGCCGATGGGCACACCGATGATGGCAGCGCCCAGCGTGCCGTAGATGCTGGAAAGGATGAACGGCAGGATGCCGAACAGCGGCTGGGCCGCCGTGGAGGCCCACTTTGTGCCGAACAGGAATTGGAACAGGCCGATCTTGTGGATGGCCGGCACGCCGGAGATCACCATGTACACCGAGATGAGCACCACGCAGCCCACCGCCAGCATACCGCACAGGAAGAAGATGAAGTTCATCACCGCTTCCAGCCATTCGGCGAGGGTGCGGGGCAGCCGCACCCGGCTCAGATAGGATTTTTTGTTCATAGCTGAAATCCTTTATAAAAGCCGCGTCGGCCCGCAGAAACGGCAGCCCGACGCGGCAGTTTTCTTGTTCAGATGCGGGGCAGGCGGTTCGCCGGGGAAACTCCCCGGCAAACCACCCGGCAATTACTCGTTCACCGGCACAGCGCCTGCGGTGCGGATGAGGTCGGCAGCGTCCTTGCTGGTGGCAAAGTCCACAAAGGCCTGTGCCTGCTCCGACAGGGTCACGCTCTTGTTGGTGACGAACACGAAGGGACGCTGGATCTTGTAGCTGCCATCCTTGACGGTGTCCTCGCTGCACTCCACACCCTCCACGGTGACCATAGCAACGGTGTCGCCCACAGCGGACAGGGAAGCGTAGCCGACGGCCAGAGGATTGGCCTCCACAGCGCTGATGACTGCGCCGGTAGCGGTCAGCTCCTGTGCGTACTTGCAGCTGTCCTTCACGTCCACGATGCTCTCAAAGCCATCGCGGGTGCCGGAACCAGCCTCGCGGCCCACCAGAACGATCTCGCCGTCGTCGCCGCCCACATCCTTCCAGTTGGTGATCTCGCCGGTGAACATCTGCTTCAGCTGGTCCACGGTCAAGTCTGCCACCTTGCTGGCCTTGTTGACAACGATGGCGATGCCGTCCAGAGCCACGGTGGTGCCGTCCACGTCGTTCTTCTCGTCGTCCTTCAGGGCGCGGGAGGACAGGCCGATGTCCAGCGTCTTATCGGTAGCACCGGTGATGCCTGCGCCGGAACCGGTGGGGTCGTAGCTGACGGTGACACCCGGCTCCACCTCGGCAAAGCCCTCGGTCAGGGCTGCGATGACGTTCTTCATAGAGGTAGAACCGCCGGTAGCCACATTGCCGGACAGGGTGCCTGCAGCGGTCTCAGCAGCGGCAGAAGAAGAGGTGGACTCCGCAGCAGAGGATGCCACAGTGGAAGAGGCTGCGCCGCCGCAGGCGGTCAGAGCCATCGCTGCAGCAGCAGCGCCGCAGACAGTGATAAACGAACGACGAGTGATCTTTTTCATAACCCTTTTCCTCCAATAAATGCCGGAACGCCGTTCCGGCCGATGTTTTCTTGTGTTTTCCTTGGGAACGGCCTTATTGTACCGCACCGCCGTGTGCGCTGCGACCATGTACGCGCAAAATGGAGGTAAAGCTTTTGCACAGGCTCCGGCGGCTGTGTCAAGCCTGCGTAAAGCCGGCATGAAAAGCCTATACTCAAATTTTACAAACAGGATAAATATGCCGAAAATGCCATTTTCTGGTTGGGCAGAACGACAAAAAGCCCCGGGCACTCTTTCAAAGAATGCTCGGGGCAAAAGGGTCTGCGGGTCAAACCGTGGTAAGGGAAGGCAGGGTCTTGGTGGCTGCATAGCCGCCATTCTTCTTGACAAGGAACAGCGTCTCGCTGATGCCGTTGATGACGATCTTCAGCACCGCAGGCTGACCATTCCGGTAAGCTTCCTTGATTTCTGCATCGGGGAAGTTCAGCCTCAGATCTTTTTCCTCTGTGGCAAAGGGCTTGCCCAACATCGTGTCGGAGACAAAGAAAGTCCCGGCGGGGGATACCTGCTTCAGCTTTGCTGCGCCCACGGAAGCTTGGAACATGTCGCCGTACTGTCCGCCCTGCCAGCTGCCGCCGCCGGCGTCATAGCGCAGTCTCACCTTGCCGGTGATGGCACCCTTGTCCGTGCCGGATTCCGTGCCCAGATCCACATCCAGACCAAAGACCTTCACGGTGAAGGGTCCGATCTGGACCTCGTCGTCTGCCAGCTGACCGCTGCCGCCGCAGCCGGTCAGCACGCCGGACAAAGAGATTGCTGCAGCCGCAGCTGCTGCGCTCTTCATAAAGGTACGCCGGGTCATTTTTTCTGCCATAATATTGCCCTCCTCTAAAAGCGTTTTGCTGTGCTTTTAGCGTACCACTTTTTGGGAGTCTGTCAACAAAAATATGGCAAAAGGGCGCTCTGTACACATAATTTGCACAGAGCGCCTTCTGCTCAGCAGTATTTTGTTCCGTCCGGGCAGTAGAACTGCACGTACTTCTGCCACTCGGTCTCACTGATGGTGCGGCGGTAGCAGTCCACCAGAGCATCCACGGCCTGCCGGTCCGCAAAGGTACCGGCACCCGGGCAGTCCAGCACCAGAATGCGGAACCATGCATCAAACAGGTGCTCGGTGAAGCCGGTGTCCCGGGCCCCGCACCGGGAGTAAAAGCCCAGCCGCCGCGCAGCCATCGCTTCGTCCTCCGCCTTATCCGGGCATTCGGCCTCAATGAGGATGGCCTGCGCACCGCGCTCGTGCTGCGGCAGATCGGCCAGCAGCTGCGCGCCCAGCCCTGCAGAACGGTATTCCGGCAGCACGGCAAAGTAATCCAGCTGGCTCACCCTGCTGCCTGCCGGGCGCACCATGAGCAGGTACGCCGCCAGTGTTTCGCCGTCGAACACGCCCCATGTGTGGGCGGTGCCGTCCGCTTCGCTGTTCAGGATCATGCTCAGGGGCTTTAGCTCCGTGGGCGGAAAGTCCCGCCGCATTTCGTCCAGATAGACCCGCGTCAGTTCTTTTTCGTTCAGTTTCCGCCAGCTGTACACTTTGCTCATGGTTTTTCCTCCCGTATCTGCCTTTTGAACCAGTATAGCACACTCCGCGCGGGAACGCAAAAAGCCGCCGGAAGCGGCAGGTTCTGCCCTTCTCCCGGCGGCTTTTATGGGAATGCAGGAGCAACCAGTCTCCCGCACAAACTCCGTTCAGAATGCTGTGTGCGTTACAGCATCTTCTTCAGCTCGTCGTACACGAACTGGACCTTAGTGCCGATGATCACCTGGCAAGCGTTCTTGCTGGGGCGGATGACACCGGCAGCACCAGCGGCCTTGACAGCCTTCTCGTCCACCTTGGCGTTATCCTTGACCTCAAAGCGCAGACGGGTTGCGCAGTAACCAACTTCCTTCACGTTCTCCTTGCCGCCGACAGCAGCCAGAACAGCGGAAGCGACTTCGGTATAGTTGTTGTTTGCCAGAACGACCTTCTTCTCGGCCTCTTCGTCCTCGTCCTCACGGCCGGGGGTCTTCAGGTCGAACTTGGTGATGGCAAAGTAGAACACTGCGTAGAACACCACGAAGGCTGCGATGCCCAGAGGAATGATCATCCAGGTCTTGGCAGCTGCGGGCAGGGAAGCGGAGAACACCAGGTCGGTAGCACCTGCAGAGAAGCAGAAGCCGGCACGGAAACCGGAGTAGTAGGTGATGATGGTGAAGATGCCGTACAGAGCAGCGTACACAACGTACAGCGGGAAGCACAGGAACATGAAGCCGAACTCGAAGGGCTCGGTAACGCCGCAGACGAATGCGCAGATTGCAGCAGACAGAACCAGACCGATGGCGGCCTTCTTGTTCTTAGCGGTCTTGACCATAGCCAGAGCAGCGCCCAGGACACCGAACATCATGCAGGGGAAGAAGCCGGACATGTACATACCAAGGCTCCAGCCCACATCAGCAGAGGTCTCGCCAGCCCAGAAGTGGCTCAGGTCGCCCAGACCGATGGTATCGAACCAGAACACGTTGTTCAGAGCGTGGTGCAGACCGGTGGGGATGAGCAGACGGTTCAGGAAGGCGTAGATGCCAGCGCCGATGCCGCCCATGCCAGCGATGCCGTTGCCGATTGCGACCAGAGCGTCGAAGATGACGGGCCAGACGAACAGCAGAACAACGGACACCAGAATGGAGATCAGACCGGTAGCGATTGCAACGAAGCGCTTGCCGGAGAAGAATGCCAGCCAGTCAGGCAGCTGGATATCCTTGAACTTGTTGTAGCAGGCAGCGCCCACAACAGCGGCCAGAATGCCGATGAAGGAGTTGCCGGCGACCTTCTGGAAGGCGATGTAGGTAGCAGTGCCTTCTTCCAGGTGACGGACCATGCCGACCACACCGGGGTTCAGCAGCTGCTGCATCATCAGGAAGCTGACCAGACCGGCCAGACCTGCGGTGCCGTCGTTGTCAGCAAGGCCGACAGCGGCACCAATGGCAAACAGCCATGCCATGTTATCGATCAGAGCGCCGCCTGCCTTGACCAGCAGGAAGCCAACGGTGTAAGCTGCACCGGAGGTTGCAGCACCGGGAACGCCCATAACGCCCGGAGCAAGGGCATAACCGAGGCCCATCAGGATGCCGCAGATCGGCAGGACCGCGACGGGAAGCATCAAAGCTTTGCCCAGTTTCTGGAGATACTTCATCATAAAGCACATTCCTCCTTAAGAAATGTTTGTGTTTACAGACGCCTCTGGTTGCAGGCCGTCCATAATTCCGTAATAGAATAGTAACATATTTCCGCAAAAAAAGAAAGTCCCTTTCGCCTTTTTTCTATCAAAATGCATCAAAAGTCCTCATTTGGCAGTTTTTCAGTCGATAATTTTTGGGTTTTCCGCACAAGGGTCGTCTTTGTGTTGAAAATTCTTTTCTTTTTACGTACATTTTGCCCAAAGGCTTGCATCCCACAGCCGAATCGGGTACTATACTATTATAAAGAACATGCGCCCTCTCAGGCCGCTTCGCGTCCAGCTCTCCCAAAGGGAGAGCCCTTGGCAAAACCGCAAACTTTGCATGGACTGCCAAAGCCTCCCACTTTGGGGGAGGTGGCATTGCGCAAGCAATGACGGAGAGGGCGAGGATGCAAAATAAAAGGAGACAGCATTATGGAATGGACTGATATCCGCCTGACCGTGGCCAAGGCCGATGCTGACAACGCCGAAGCCGTTGCCACCATGATCGCCGAGGGCGGCATCTATATCGAAGACTACAGCGACATCGAGCAGCAGGTGGCCGAGATCGCCCATGTGGATCTGATCGAGCAGGAGCTGCTGGACAAGCCCCGCGACACCGTTATCATCCATATGTATCTGGAGCCGGGCGCTTCCCCCGTGGAGACGCTGGCCCTCATTGCCGCCCGCATGGAAGCTGCAAACATCGCCTACACCGTGGAGACCGAGGGCGTGGAGCAGGAGGACTGGCAGAACGGCTGGCGCAAGTATTATCACCCCCTGGAGATCGGCAAACGGCTGGCGGTGGTGCCCTCGTGGCAGCAGTACGACACTGACCGGGTGAAGCTGATCCTTGACCCGGGCCTTGCCTTCGGCACCGGCGGCCACGAGACCACCAGCCTGTGCATGGAAGCGCTGGACGAGCGGGTGACCGGCGGCGAGCGGGTGCTGGACATCGGCACCGGCAGCGGCATCCTTGCCATTGCGGCGCTGAAGCTGGGCGCTGCTGTGGCCGAGGGCGTGGACATCGACCCTGTGGCCGTGCGCACCGCAGGCGAGAACGCCGCGTTGAACGGCGTGCAGGACAAGCTGACCGTGCTGGTGGGCGACCTTTCCGATAAGGCCAGCGGCAAATACGACATCATCACCGCCAACATCGTGGCCAATGCCATCCTGTCTCTGGCTCCTGCCGTGCCCGGCCTGATGGCGGAGGGTGCCACCTTTATTGCCAGCGGCATCATCGACAGCCGCAAGGACGAAGTGATCGCCGGGCTGGAAAAAGCCGGCCTTGCCGTTGTGGAAGTGAAGGAGAAGCGCGGCTGGGAGTGCATCGTCTGCAAGAAAGCGTAAGGAGATTTTATGCCGCACCGTTATTTTACCACCGAGATCTCTGACGGCACCGCCACCCTGCGCGGGGCCGATGCCCACCATCTTGCCCGCGTGATGCGCGCAAGGCTGGGCGATACTGTCATTCTATGCGACGGCAATGCCGTGGAATACACCGCCACCATCACCGGCTTTGGCGATGAGTGTGTGGAGTTCCGGGTGGAGCCGGGCTATCCCAGCGCCGCCGAACCCAGCGTGGAGGTCACTCTGCTGGCCGGCTACCCCAAGCAGGACAAGCTGGAGCAGATCATCAAGCACGGCGTGGAGCTGGGCGCAGCCCACATCGTGCCCTTCTTCAGCCGGTATTGTGTGGCGGCCCCCAAAAAAGAGGAGCAGAAGAACGAGCGCTACAACCGCATTGCGGTGGAAGCCGCCAAGCAGTGCGGCCGGGGCATTCTGCCGGATGTGGCCCTGCCGCTGGCAAACTTCGGGGCCGTGTGCCGCACCTTTGCACAGTACGACCTTGTGCTGTTCTGCTACGAGTGCGGCGGCGCGCCCCTGCGCGACCTGCTGGCCGCAGCAAAGCCCGCCGATGGTGAAAAGCTGAAAATCGCCATCGTGACCGGAGCCGAGGGCGGCTTTGCCGCCGAGGAAGCCGAGATGGCCGCAAAGGCCGGTGCCAGAACGGTGGGCCTTGGCCCCCGCATCCTGCGGTGCGAGACCGCCCCGCTGGCGGTGCTTTCCGCCGTGATGACCCTGACCGGAAATCTGGAATAACATTTACAAAAACAAAGGGGACTGCGATGCAGTCCCCTTTGTTTTTCTATCAGCTTTCCAGCAGAGCCTTTTTAACGTTGAGCAGGTTCTGCGGGCTGACCGAGAAGCTGCGCAGGCCCAGCTGCAAATACTGCACCGTGTTGGCCGGGTTGCCTACGGCAAGGCCGCAGATGGTCACCGGCACATTACGCACCTTTGCGGCATCCATCACCATGGTGATGAGCTTTTTCATGGCATTGCTGGCCGGACGGTAGTAGTGCTCGGCGCTGGCAAGCTCCCGGTCTGCCGCGTGGGTGTACTGGGTCAGGTCGTTGGTGCCGACCACAAGAAAATCGACCCCGTGCTCTACAAATTCCTCAGCGGTCAGGCAGGCAGCGGGTACGCTGAGCATCACGCCGAACTTTGTATCTTCGTTGAACGCCACGCCGCGCTCCCGCAGGTGCTCGCGGCAGCGCTCCACCACACGCATGGCTGCGTCCCAGTCCTCCACATTCGTCACCATGGGGAACATCACCCGCAGCGGGCCGCGGGCGGCGGCGCGCAGCAGCGCACAGAGCTGCGTCTCGAACTGGTGGGGCTGGCGCAGACTGTTGCGGATGCCCCGCAGGCCAAGCTTGGAAGACTGCAGGCCCTGATAGGCGTCGGAAATGGTGCGGTCTGAGCCAAAGTCGAAGGTGCGCACGGTCACCTGACGGCCCTGCGCCGCTGCCAGACAGGAGCAGTAGAAGAAATACTGCTCCTGCTCGTCCAGAATGCGGCCCGGCAGCATCATGTAGCCGGTGCGCAGCAGGCCCACGCCCTGTGCACCGGACTGCATGGCCGTGTCGATGTCCTCCGGCCCAAAGCAGTTGGCCAGCAGCTCAAAGGGCTGGCCGTCCTTTGTCCTGTTGGGCAGAGCATGCAGCTGCCCCATCTCTTCGTTCTCCCGCTGCAGCTCGCAGATGCGGGTCTCGGCCTGCTGGCGGGCGGCAGCGTCCGGGTCCAGCGTGCACTGGCCCCCGGTGGCGTCCAAAATCACGGTGCGGCCGTCGCAGTCGTCCAGAAAATCCCGGCCCACCTGCACGATGCCCGGGATATTCATTGCCCGGGCAATGATGGCCGCGTGGCTCTGGCCGCTGCCCTCTGCCGTGATGATGCCTAAAATCATGCCGGAGGGCACGCTGAACAGGTCGGTGGGCATCAGCCGCTCTGCGGCAAGGATCACCGGGTGATCCAGCGCCAGCCACATGCGGGGGCGGTTGGTGATGATGTTGATGACCCGGCGGCTTGCGTCGAGAATATCCACACTGCGCAGCTGCATGTAGGGGTTATCCTTCATGTTGGCCAGCTGGTCGGCGTAGCGTTGGCCCACCTGATTCATGGCCGCTGCCGCGCCAATGCCTGCATTGATGCAGAAGCGCACCTCGTTCATCATGCCCTCGTCGTCCAGCATCATGCTCTGGAACTGGAAGATGGCCTGCTCGCTGGGTGCGGCACGGTCTGCCATGGATTCCAGCTCGTCCTGCGCCGTGCGGATGGCATCGGTGAGCAGCTGCAGCTCCCGGGACGGTTTAAAGGGACCCACGGTCGTGGTCTCCACATGGTGCTCCAGACGGCTCACCTGCCCCAGCACAAGGCCGGGAGAAGCGCAGGAACCTTTATACACTTTCATGTTCGGTCACCTCCGGCAAAAGCTCGGCTTCCGGCGTGGTCAGGGTGCGCCAGACCAGCGCCTGCAGAAAGGTATTGGGCAGCAGCGCGGCCAGTGCGGCCCGCGCCGCATCGGCACTGCCCTCAAACAGCGGTGCAAAGCTCTGCATCCGTGCCTGATCGCACTTTGCAAGGAATGCATCGCACAAAGTATGGGTGGTGTAGTAATGGGCCGGGTCCACACCGGCATCTTCCGCAGCGGCTTCCAGCGGGGCAAGGTCGGCATCCTTCATCTTGGCCAGCAGCAGGGCCGCATCCGCCGTCAGGGTGACCGGGTATTTCTCCCGCACGGCCTTTTGCACCCGCTCAAATTTTGCGTGGAACGCAGCAGCGTCCGCGCAGCTCTGGGCATCACAGGAGACAGCATAGGCACACCCCCGCAGATATCCCATAGCGCGGCGGGTATCATAGTAGCCCAGCTCGATGTTGCGGCGGGCGGTGTCTGGGTCAAAGTGCAGGATATCGCCCAGCTCCCAGTAGCTGCGCACCATCACGGTGGGCAGGCCGGTGAGGTTGGGGCGGGTGATGCCCACGCCTTCCAGATCGACGCACACCAGTTCATCCGCGCCCATGCGTTTGGCAAGACCGGTGGGCATGTTGTCGCTGTAGCCGCCATCCAGAAACTTGACCCCGTCGATCTCCCGCGCACGCAGCGCCGGGAAGCAGGCAGCGGAGGCCATCAGGTAGTCCTTGACCTTTCCTGCCGGGATCTCATCCAGCGTCAGCTCCCGGGGCTTTAAGCCCCGCTGCTCCACCGTGACAAGGCCGAAGCGGATGGGAGCCGTGCGCAGGGCATCCTCGTCCAGCACCCGCTCCACGATCTCTTCCAGCGGGGTCACATCCATGCCGCCGGCTTTCACCACGCTGCGCAGGAACTGGTGCAGGGCCGAAAGGTCGGCATCCTCCTCCGGCAGCTCCATCACATCCTTGCTGCGGATGGCCAGCCACATATCGCGGGCCGTCTCGTACTGGTCCAGCACGAACATGGCACCGTTCAGGCTGCCAACGCTGGTGCCGGTAATGATCTGCGGGTGCCAGTCCAGCTCCATCAGCGCGCGCCACACACCCACCTGATAGCTGCCCCTGGCTCCGCCGCCCGCCAGCACCAGAGCTTTGCACGGAGCACTGCGTTCATCCATTGCATCCGCCTCCTTTGATCGTTTCCGGTTTTGTTCAGATTATAGCATATTTCCAGAGAAATTTCTTCCGTTTTTTGTAAATTGATGCCTTTCTCCCGGCAAAGAAACATGGTATACTTGTCAGGATCTCAAAAGGAGGCATTCTCATGCACTGCAAGCAATGGATCTTTGATATGGACGGCACCCTGACCGACAGCATGACCGTGGTGTGGGAGGGTGCCCCCGACGCACTGCTGCGCCGCTATGGCCGCACCCCGCGGGGGGATCTGCGCGCCACACTGCTGAACATGGGAATGCAGGAGGGCGCACAGTATCTTATCCGGGAGTACGGCCTGCCGCTGACCGAGGAAAGCTATTTTTCCGTGATGCGCGAGGTGATCGCCGAATTGTACGAGACCGTGGAGCTGAAGCCCGGCGTGCGCACGATGCTGGCAAAGCTGCAGGCCGAGGGCGCACGCATGTGCATCTGCTCCAACACCTGGGCCGAACAGTGCCGCACCGTGCTTACCCGGCTGGGCATCGCGCAGTATTTCTCCTTCATCGTGGAAGCGCAGGGCGTGCTGCACAAAAGCCGCCCGGAGGTGTTCTTTGAGTGCATGAGCCGTCTGGGCGGTGCAGACCCCGCCGCCTGCGCCGTGTGCGAGGATGCCGTATACGCCGCCGCCACCGCCCACAAGGCCGGGTATTACGTCATTGGCATCGCAGACCGCACCTCTGCCGCTGACGAGCCGGAGATGCGCCGCATCTGCAGCCAGTTCGTGCCCCGGTGGGATGTGCTGGACTGGACACGTGTGTAATAAAAAAGGGCCGCAGCGTGCGGTTCTTTTCTCTATCTGATCCTTCTTTGCTCTTGCATTTTGTGCGCAAGAAGAGTATGATATTATAAATAGGACTGCCCCAAGGGGGAAGTGTCCTTATTTGTGAGAATACACTCTGTGATTTTCAATATAAAGGTATAATATCCGTAAAGAGGAGACCTTCCGTCATGAACAACCCACTCGTCAGCATTATCGTGCCTGTGTACAACGTGCAGAATAGTGTTGCCCGCTGTCTGGAGAGCATTTGTGCCCAGACATGGAAGGATATCGAGGTCATTCTGGTCAACGACGGGTCCCGGGACGAAAGCTTTTCCATCTGTGAGCAATTCCGTGAAAAGGACCCCCGCATCGTTCTGGTGGACAAATCCAATTCCGGTGTGTCGGAGACCCGCAACTGCGGCATGTCCCTTGCAAAGGGCAAGTATGTGCAGTTTGTGGACAGCGACGATTATCTCGACCCTGATTTTACTGAGCGGCTGGTGACTGCTGCCGAAGCGAACAACGCCGATCTGGTCATTGCACCTTACTGGATGGTGATTCCCGCCAACTCTTCCAAGGCCACGCAGGCACTGGAAAACCTGCAGGAGAACCTTGGCATCGATGCCGAGAAAAAGCCTGATGATATCCGTGAATACGGCTTCCTGCCCGAGGGCATCTACGACCGCGATACCTTTGCCCTGCGCCTGATGGAGAAGCCCGCATCCTTCTTCTACAGCGTGCTGTGGAACAAGCTCTACCGCCGGGATATTCTGGCAGACCATCATCTGCAGTTCACCAGCGAGGTGCGCTGGGCCGAAGATCTGGTTTTCAACCTGGAATACATTTTGTACGCCAATGTTTTCGTATCCATTTCCAAAGCGGGCTACCACTATGTGCAGAACCCCCAGAGCATCTGCCACACCCAGATCAATCTGGCTTCCATCGTGCAGAACAAACTGCAGGTGTTCCGCTATTACAAGGAGCTGTACACAAAGCTGGGCCTGTACGATCAGGTGCAGCCGCAGCTGTATAAATTCCTGACCGCGTTCTCCGAGAACGCCTATCCCTCCGGTTCTCCCCAGAAGATCATCATGGACATGGCCAACCGCTGGGGCTTTGGTGTTCTGGATGCTTCCGACAAGGAAAAGAAACACAAAACCGAACCCGATGCCTGATCTCCGGGCACGAAAAAAAGAGCCGTGAAAGCGGCTCTTTTTTTGTTTGCCATTTTACCGGTCGATCCAGCTGCGGAAGGCTTCGCGCACTGCACCCTCCCGTCCGCGCGGGATGGGGATGCGCGCACCGCTGCACATCTGCAGCTCGCCCGCCGTCAGCAGCTGTGCCGCCGCCAGATTGACCACATAGGAGCGGTGCGGCTGCAAAAAACGCCCGTCTTCCAGCAGCGGCTTTGCTACCTCGGCAAAGGACACCCGCAGCGAAAGGGACACCACATCCTCGCCGCTGAGCAGATGGAAGTGCACCACATGGTGGGTGCACTCCAGATATTCGATCTGCGCATAGGCCAGCGCCCGCAGGCCTTCGGCGGTGGCAACGGTCATTGCCGGGCCGTACTCCGGCTCGGTGGCGCGGGCAAGCAGGGCCGAAAGCTCCTGCTGGTGCACCGGCAGAAGCAGATACTGCATGGCATCCACCCGGAAAGCGCTATAGGCGTGGGCCGGTGTGCGGGCCGCAAAGGCCAGCGGAGCCCTGCGGCCCCGGCGGCGCAGCTCCGCAGCCGCCGAAAGCCCTGCCGGGGCCGCTACAGCGCCCAGCTCGATGAGATACAGGTCAAACCGTTCTCCCTCGGTGTCCCGGCGCAGCAGCGCATCTGCATCCGGCAGCTGCTGCACGATGCACGCATCCTGCCGCCGGGCAAAATATTCCATGCACTGGCGTTCCAGCCCGCTGCGCAAGGCCGCGTCCGGGCTGCATACCGCAATGTGAAATACCATCTCACATCCTCCTTTCCGCCAGCCGCCCGCCTTGATTTTTGCGCAGGGCTGGAGTATGATAAATAAAACTTTGCTGCATCGAAAAAAGAAAAAACGGAGGGACCCGCCATGCCGCAGCCGCTTGTCAGCGTTATCGTGCCCGCCTATAACGCGGCGGGCTTCATCTCCCGCTGTGTGGAGAGCATCACATCCCAGAGCTACCCGGAGCTTGAGATTCTTCTGCTGAACGACGGCTCCACCGACGACACCCTTGCTGTCTGCCGGAAGCTTGCTGCCGCCGACAGCCGCATCCGTGTGGTGGACAAGCCCAACACCGGCGCAGCAGACACCCGCAGCTGCGGCCTTGCCCTTGCCCACGGCGAATACATCCAGTTTGCGGACAGCGACGATCACCTGCTGCCGGGCTGCACCGCAAACCTGGTGGATGCTATGCAGCGCAGCCATGCCGACCTTGTGCTGGCTCCCTACCGGATGATGGTGCCCCGCAAGGATGGCGGCTATGACACCCGGGAGTACAGCCTGCTGCCCGCCGGGGTGTACAACAAGGTGGATTACCTGTGGCAGCTCACCGGCAATGCCGCTGCCTTTTACTACGGCGTGCTCTGGAACAAGCTCTACCGCCGGGATCTCATCCAGATGGCGCACATCCGGTTCGAGCATGTGGTATACGCCGAGGACCAGCTGTTCAACACCCGGTATCTGCAGGTGGCACAGCGGTTTGCCGCCATCGACGAAGCCGCCTACTGCTACATCCAGAACCCGCAGAGCGTATGCCATACGCAGGTGAGCGCGGCGGACATGCTGCGCCACCGCAGCCAGATGTACCACACCTACAAGGAAATGTGTATCCAGCTGGGCGTGTACGATAAATTCCGCCTGCGGCTGCACGGCATCTATCTGAGCCTGTTTGAAAGCCCTCTGCCCAACGGCCCGGTGCAGAAGCTTTCCGACGCATTTGCCCGCACCCACAGCCGCATCTGAGAAAAGGAGAACCTATGGAATTTCCCCTTGTAAGCATCATCGTGCCCATGTACAACACTGCCGGGTGCATTGCCCGCTGTGTCAAAAGCATCTGCGCCCAGACTTATAAAAGCATTGAGATCCTGCTGCTGAACGATGGCTCCACCGACGACACCCTTGCCGTTTGCCGCGCCCTTGCCGCCAGCGACCACCGCATTGCACTGGTGGATAAAACCAACACCGGCGCAGCGGATACCCGCAATCAGGGCATTGCGCTGGCCCACGGCAAATACATCCAGTTTGTGGACAGCGACGACTGGCTGGCCCCCGATTTTACGGAAAAGCTGGTCTCCGCCGCCGAGGCCCACACCGCCGATCTTGTGATCGCGCCCTTCTGGATGGTGTACCCGGAAAACTATGTGGAGCACATCCGCCCATGGGAAAAGGCGCTGCAGCATGTGCTCCAGCGCAATCCGCCCCGCACCCGGGCCTATGGCTATCTGCCTGCCGGGGTGTACACCGGACAGGAGTACGCAAAGCACCTGATCCAGAAGCCGAACACCTTCTACTATGGCAGCCCCTGCAACAAACTCTACCGCCGTGACCTCCTGCGGAAGCACAGCCTCCATTTCCGCAAAGAATTGTTTGCGGAGGATCAGCTGTTCAACACCGAATATCTGCGCTATGTGCGCACCGCCGTTTCCATCCCGGACATCGGCTATTACTACCTGCAGAACAGCCAGAGCGTCTCCCACTCCAGAGTGACCACCGCCGACATCCTTTCGCTGCGGCGGCGGGTGATGCTCCTGTACCGGGACATCTACACCGAACTTGGCATCTACCCGGAAACGCGGGCGGCCATCCTGCGTTCGCCCTTTGGCGAAAACGAGTTCACTCTTCCGCCGCTGGACACCCCACAGACGCACTGCTGCAAGCTGTGACCCTATAAAAAGCACCCGGCTGCCGCCGAGAGCCGCTCTGGCTCCTGCACGGCTCCGGGTGTTTTTTGCGCTTTCTCAGCAGCCGATGGCGGCACACTTCTCCGCCAGCCAGCTGCGCTCTTCGTCGTTCAGGTGCGGTGCCAGCTTTGCAAACACCTGACGGTGGTAATCGTTCAGCCATGCGATCTCGTCCTTATCCAGCACACCGGGCAGGATGGGAGAGGTGGCAATGGGTACGAACATCAGCGGTTCAAAACCAAGGAAGGTACCGTACTGGTTATCGGCCCTGTGCACGCACACCAGCTCGTTCTCGATGCGGATGCCCACGAGGTCGGTCTCGTAGACGCCGGGCTCGTCGGTGACCACCATGCCCGGGCGCATCCGGGTGGTGTTGCGGCTGTTCAGGGCATGGGGGCCCTCGTGCACGTTGCCCACAAAGCTGACGCTGTGACCGGTGCCGCAGCGGTAGTTGATGAGGTGCCGCCACAGCGGTTCCCGGGCAATGGTGTCGATCATCTTACACTCGCAGTAATCCAGCCAGACGGCCTTGGCAAGGTCGATGTGGCTCTGCAGAGTCCATGTGTAGAAGCGCTTTTCATCCTCGGTCAGCGGGCCAAGCGGGTAGGTGCGGGTGATGTCGGTGGTGCCGTCCATGTAGGTGGCACCGCTGTCCACCAGCAGAAAGCCCTTCTTTTCCAGCACAGCGTGATCTTCCGGGGTGGCGTGGTAGTGCATCATGGCTGCATTGCCGCCGTAGGCCGCAATGGTGCCAAAGCTTTCCACAAGGAATTTATCGTCCACACTGCGGTACTTGTGTAGAATTTCATCCACCGTCAGCTCGGTCAGGGTCTCACCGGCAGCAAGGCGGCTTTCCAGCTCGATCTGGAACCGCACCATGGCCACAGCGTCCCGGATATGGGCCTGCTTTGTGTGGGCAAGCTCCGTTTCGTTCTTCACGCCCTTCATCATCAGCAGCGGGTCGGTGCCGTCCTTCACGGTGAGGGCAGGGTTTTGCTCCAGCACCTGATACACGGCGTAGTTCACCGTGGCGCACTCGGCCAGCACGGTCTGAGGTTCCGTCTCAGCAGCGAGGAACTTCAGCACATCATCGTACTCCGCCAGCGTGATGCCGTTGGCTTCCAGCTCTGCCTTTGCCTCCGGGGTGACGCGGGCCGTGTTGATGAAGAGTACCGCGCGGCTTGGGGTCACATAGCAGTAGGCCATGGCATAGGGAGTGCACTCAATGTCCATGGCGCGCAGGTTCAAAAGCCATGCCAGATGATCCAGCTTGCCCACAAACTGAGCGGTACAGCCCAGCTCCTTGAGCTTGCTGCGCAGCTGATCCAGCTTTTCCGCCGGGGAGAAGCCCGCATATTCCTTCGGCAGGATCCACGCTGGGGTATCCGGCAGGGCAGGGCGGCCCTCCGTCCACAGCTCGTCCTCAAGGTTCAGGGTCTTGATGAAAGCGCCCTTCTTTTCCAGTGCCTTTTTCAGGTCGTTCACGAGGGCCGTGCTGGCGGTCAGGCCGCACAGGCCCAGTGCTTCGCCCTCATTCAGGGCATTTGCGCAGTATTCCTCCACGGTGGGCACGCCGGGTTCCCCCATGCGCTGCAGCTTGATCTCGGTACCCGCAATTTCCTTCTCGGCCTGCACAAAATAACGGCCGTCGGCCCACAGGGCGCTCTCGGTGCGGGTGACCACGAAGTTGGAGTTCTCGCCGTGGAACCCGGAGAACCAGGTCAGGCTGGTGTAATGGCAGGGCAGGTATTCGCTGGCGTGGGGATCACCCACAGGGATCAGATAAACGGCCACGCCGTTTGCGGCCATGGCGGCACGCAGCGCGGCAAGGCGCTCGGGTACGGTATTCATGCTCATATGATTTGCTTCCTTTTCTCTCACCGGAAAGCCCGGCAGCGGTGCATTTCTGTTTGGCCTTATTGTATCATTCCGGGAAAAAGATTGCAATGCAGGGGCGGGACGGTTTGGAATGCGCTCTGCGGGTAGCATCCTCGCCCTCTCAGTCACCTGCGGTGACAGCTCTCCCAAAGGGAGAGCCCTTGGCATGGCGGTATCGTTTCCGGTTGAACTGCAAAGTGTGCGGTTTCGCCAGAGCCTCTCCCTTTGGGAGAGGTGGCATTGCGTCAGCAATGACGGAGAGGGCGAGCCCGCTGCCCTGCGAAGCCGCACCCCTTCCGTCATCGCCTGCGTCAAAGCCGTGTCTGAGGGGGCAAACTGCCAATTTGCAAAAAAAGTTACAATTTTTTCTTGAAAAAGGCCGTTTTCCCATTGACAGCCTTGTTATAATAGGAGTGTAAGATTTTTGAGCCAGCACTCTGCGGCTCTGTGTGCTATTCGAAGAAAGAGGCAATTGAATCATGACCAAAATCGATATTTTCTCCGGCTTCCTTGGTGCCGGTAAAACTACCCTGATCAAAAAGCTCATCAAAGAGGCCTTTGTCGGCCAGCAGGTGGTGCTGATCGAGAACGAGTTCGGCGAGATCGGCATTGACGGCGGCTTTCTGAAGGAAAGCGGCATCCAGATCAACGAGCTGAACGCCGGCTGCATCTGCTGCTCTCTGGTAGGCGACTTCCGCACCGCCCTGCAGCAGGTGGTGGAGCAGTACCACCCCGACCGCATCGTCATCGAGCCCTCCGGCGTGGGCAAGCTCTCCGATGTGACCCGCGCTGTGGAAGGCGTGGCCGAGCATCTGGATGTGCAGCTGAACAGCTTTGTCACCGTGGCCGATGTGAACAAGGTGAAGATGTATATGAAGAACTTCGGCGAGTTCTACGACGACCAGATCAGCCACGCAAGCTGCATCCTGCTCAGCCGCACCCAGACCACCAGCGAAGAGAAGATCGCCGCTGCGGTCGCCCTGCTGCGCGAGAAGAACCCCACCGCTACCATCGTGACCACCGCATGGGACGAGCTGACCGGTGAGCAGATCCTGAAAGCCATGTCCACCAAGGACGACTTCAAGGCAGAGCTGATCGCCATGGCTGCAAAGGCCAATGAGGAGCACGCCCACGAGGACGAGGAAGAAGAGCATCACCACCATCATCACCACGATCACGAGAACGGTGTGTGCAGCTGCGGCCATCATCACGACCACGATGATGACGACGAGGACGAGCACGAGCATCACCACGATCACGATGAAGATGATGATCACGATGAGCATGAGCACCATCATCACCACGATCATGACGACCACGGCCACTGCTGCTGCGGCCATCACCACCATCATCATGACCACGATGCCGACGAGGTATTCACCAGCTGGGGCGTTGAGACGGCCCGCAAGTTCACCAAGGCAGAAGTGGAGCACGCCCTCACCGAGCTGGATACCGGCAATTACGGCATGATCCTGCGCAGCAAGGGCATCGTGAACGGCGGCGCAGACGGCTGGCTGGAGTTCGACTATGTGCCCGGCGAATGGGAAGTGCGTGCCCGCGGTGCAGATGTGGGCGGCAAGCTGGTCGTGATCGGCTCCAAGCTGAACGAAAAGGCCATTGCAGAGCTGTTCGGCTGCTGAGCTTAAAGTAAAAAGGAGAAACCATTCCTATGGCAAAAGAAATTCCGGTCTACCTGTTTGTGGGCTTTCTGGAAAGCGGCAAGACCAAATTCATTCAGGAGACCTTTGAAGACCCCAACTTCGACTCCGGCGACAAGACCCTGCTGCTGATCTGCGAAGAGGGCGAAGAAGAGTATAATCCCAAAAAGTTCGCCTTTCCCGGCGTGACCGTCAAGGTGCTGGAGGACAAGGCCGAGCTGAACCCGCAGAATCTGCTCAAGCTGGAAAAGGAATCCGGTGCAGGCCGTGTGGTCATTGAGTACAACGGCATGTGGCTGCTGCAGGATCTGGCCGAGGCTCTGCCCGAGAGCTGGATCGTGTACCAGTGCATCGCCACCGCCGACGGCACCACCGCCCTGACCTACGCCCGCGACAACTCCATGCGCAGCCTGCTGCTGGACAAGATCGCCCGCAGTGAGCTGATCGTGTTCAACCGCGCTGAGGCCGTGAACAACGATGCCGCCCGTCAGGAGCTGCACAAGCTAGTGCGTCAGGCTTCCCGCAAATGCGATATCGCCTACGAGTTTGCCGACGGCAGCGTGGCCTACGACGATATCCCTGATCCGCTGCCCTTTGATATCAACGCGGATATCATCGACATTCCGGATGACGATTTCGGCATCTGGTACATGGACTGTCAGGACGAACCCCAGAAGTATACCGGCAAAACGGTCAAATTCCTTGCACAGGTGTGCCAGACCAACCGTGCCGGCAAGAACAGCTTCGTGCCGGGCCGTTTCGCCATGACCTGCTGCGTGCAGGACATCCAGTTCGTTGGCTTTCCCTGCAGCTACGATGGCTACAAGGCGCTGGAGCAGCGCGCATGGGTGCGGGTGACCGCAAAGGTAGGCTACAAGTTCCACAACATCTACCGCGGCAAAGGCCCGGTGCTCACCGCCATTTCGGTGGAGCCTGCCGAAAAGCCGCTGAACGATGTGGTAACATTCTCTTAAACTGATCCGATCAAGGAGGTTCCGGCATGAAAACACTGTTTCGTATCCTTGGCACGGCCGCTGCGGTAGCCGTTACCGGTGCTGCCATTGTGGCACTGGACAAGATCCTGAACCAGAAAGACCCGCTCCATGTGGAGGAAGTAGAATTCCCGGAGGACGCCGAGCAGAACGCTGAGGAAGCCGCCAAGACTGCCGAAGCCTACGCCGAAGCGGAAGCCAAAGCCTCCGATGCTGCCAACGAAAAGGCTGCAGAAGAAGCTGCGCCGGAAGCCCCTGCCGAAGAAGCCGCTGCCCCGGCGGCACCCGCAGAGGGCGGTGAGAAGCCGGTGTTCGACCCGGAAGCTCCCAACCCGAACCCTGTGGAAGCAGGCCCCGCCGTTGCTCCCAAAGACGAGAGCGGAAAATTCGACCCCACAAAGATCGCCGAAGCCAGTGACTTTGGCGACTGGGAAGAACAGGGCTGCAAAGGATAACCTATGACCTAAAAAAGGGACGATGTGATATTCACATCGCCCCTTTTTTGTTATTCTCCTCTTGCCAGCTGCTGCAGCTTTTTCCTGTCCAGCACCTGCACGCCGCCCCGGAACAGCCGCACCCAGCCCTCCTGCGCAAAGTATTTCAGCATCCGGCTCACCACCTCGCGGGCAGACCCCATGTATTTTGCCATCTGGTCGTGGGTCATGCGTACCTCATCACCGCCGGTCTTGGCCAGCTCATCGGTAAGAAAAATGGCAAGTCTGCGGTCTGCGCTCATGAACAGCACCTGCTGCATGGTCCACATGCTGTCGGAAAAGCGCTCCGCCGTCATCTGGTAGGCGTAGCAGCGCACATGCACGTTCTGCTGCATCAGCCTGCGGAAAACGCCCGCGCTGATGCAGTAGGCCTCGGTGTCCTCTTCGGCATCAATATACAGGTCGATGTTCACCGAGTCCATCACGCAGGATGCCGACAGGATGCACACCTCCCCGCCGAACAGGCGGTAGAGCGTCACGTCCCGCCCGTCCTCCGAGAGCAGGTAGGCCCGCAGCTGGCCCGAGCGCAGCAGCAGGATGCCCACACAACTTTCCAGCGGGCTGTGCACCCGAGCGCCCTTTGCGTAGTGCACCGGACGGGTATAGCGGCAGAGCATGTCCTGTTCGTCGGGTGTCAAATCGTTCCAGAAGGGAAAACCTTTGGCCAGACAATCGCGGTGTTCCTTTGTTGTTTCCGACATTGCTTTTCATCCTTTCCGCAGGGCCTTGGCGGCTTCAGTGCCCGCCTGCGCGCCCTCATACACGGCCTTTGCCACCTGCAGAAGGCCCCCGGTGCAGTCGCCCGCCGCATACAGGCCGGGCACGGTGGTCTGCATTTTTTCGTCCACCATGATGCGGTTCCCGTCCACCTCTGCGCCGATCTTCCTAGCCAGTGCGGTGCTGCCTGCCACGCCCAGTGCCACAAATACACCGCTGACAGGCAGCTGCACACCGCCGGACAGCTGCACGCCGGTGACAACGGTTTCGCCCAGAACAGCCTCCACGGTCTGCGGATAGACTGTGACCTCCGGCGGGAAGTCCGCCGTCAGCGGTGCGCCGTTGGTCAGCAGGGCAACGCTTTTTGCCACCGGCAGCAGAGCCTGCACCTCGTGCAGGGCGTACTCGCCGCTGCCCAGCACCGCCACGTCCTTTCCACGGTAGAAAAAGGCGTCGCAGGCGGCACAATAGCTCACGCCGTGCCCCTCCAGCCCGGCAAGGCCCGGGATGCGCGGCACCGCCCGGGATGCACCCGTGGCAAGGATCGCAGCGTCCGCTGGGTAATTTTTATCCACTGTTTCTACGGTGAGTTTATCCGTATAGGTCAGGCCCACGGCTTCGGCTGTGACGAATCTCACACCAAGGCGCTTTGCATTCTCGATGCTGCGGCGTTCCAGTTCCGCACCGGAGACCGGCTCGGCAAAGCCGTAATAGTTTTCAATTTTTTCGGCGCGGTCCAGCGCACCGGGGCCTTTGGTGAGCACCGTGGTATCCACACCGGCGCGGACAGCGTACAGCGCGGCGGATACGCCCGCCGGGCCGGAACCGATGATGACAATATTGGGCATAACATTCTCCTTTTATCATTTTCTTTAGTATACACCAAATTCCCCCAAACTTCTATGACCGGGTCGCAAAAATTGCGCTTTGCGGCGGCTGGCCGCTTTTCAAGCGGAAAAGAGTATGTTATACTGTTTCAGTTATCTGAATTTTCTGCCACGGAGGCTTATTTTATGACCAAGCAACGTCTCCTTTTCATCACCACCGGCGGCACCATTGCCAGCGTACGCACTCAGCAGGGGTTAAAGCCCGTGCTTACCAGCGAGGAGCTGCTTGCCCATCTGCCGGAATTGAAAGAACTGTGCTGCCCGGAAACGCTGGCGCTGTGCAGCATTGACAGCACCGACCTCGGGCAGGAGCACTGGCTCATGATGGCACGCGCTATCCAGGAAAACTACGCTTTATACGATGGTTTTATCATCTGCCACGGCACGGATACGCTGGCCTACTCTGCGGCGGCGCTCTCCTACCTGATTCAGAACGCGGATAAGCCCATCATCCTCACCGGCGCACAGCAGCCCATCTCCAACGAGATCACGGATGCCAAGAAAAATCTGCGGGACAGCGTGGTCTGCGCCATCGACCCGGGCAGCCGGGGCGTAATGGTGGTGTTTGGCGGACACGTCATTGCGGGCACTCGTGCCAAGAAGAACAAGACCATCAGCTACGATGCCTTTGCCTCAGTCAACTTCCCGGAGCTGGCGCTGGTGCAGGGTGACCGGCTGGTGCGGTACATTTCCTCGCCGTGGCCCACCGGCCCGGTGGAGTTCAGCCGTGTGCTGGACCCGAAGGTGTTCCTGCTCAAGCTGACCCCGGGCATGTCCCCGGCGCTCATCCCGGAGATCTTCCGCCTGTACGACTGCGTCATCGTGGAAAGCTTCGGCGTGGGCGGCATTCCGCAGCAGCTGATGGATGCCTTTGCCGAAGGCCTGGGCGACTACGAGACCACCCATAAGGTGCTCATCATGACCACGCAGGTCACCTACGAGGGCAGCGACGTGGGCGTTTACGAGGTGGGCAAGCGGGTGAAGAACCGCTTCCGTTTTCTGGAAGCCCACGATATGACCATCGAGGCCGTAGTGACCAAAAGCATGTGGCTGCTGGCGCAGAACTGCGAAAGCTTTGACCAGCTGCAGCAGCGGTTCTACCGTCAGGTGAACTTTGACACCTTCTATCACTGAGGATAAAGCCGCCGGGCAGGCCAGTGCTTGCCCGGCGGTTTTGCCTGTGCACCCTTGCGCCGGGAGGGCTGCGGTGTTACACTAGACAAAAAGGGAGGCGCATCTTACTGTGTGGTTCGTGTTTGCACTGGGCAGTGCCGTGTTTGCGGCCCTTACCTCCATCCTGGCCAAGATCGGCATCCAGGGGGTCAACTCCACCCTGGCCACCGCCATCCGCACGGTGGTGGTGCTGGTCATGAGCTGGGGCATGGTGTTCCTCACCGGGACCCAGGGCGGCGTGGGGGATATCTCTCGCCACAGCTGGCTGTTTTTGATCCTTTCCGGCCTGGCCACCGGGGCCAGCTGGCTGTGCTATTACCACGCTTTGCAGATCGGGGCCGCCTCCAAGGTGGTTCCGGTGGACAAGCTCAGCGTGGTGATCACCCTGGCTTTGGCCTTTGTGATCCTGAAGGAACCCTTTACCGCCAAAAACCTGGTGGGCTGTGCCCTGATCACCGCCGGCACCCTGTTTATGGTGCTGTAAAGCCGCCCTACCAAAAATGCGCCCGGGATACTCCCGGGCGCATTTTTTATTCCGACAGCCGCTGCCGGGTCTTGTTCATCAGGTCCAGCTCCGGCATCAGCTCATCGCTGATGATGGTGAGCATCTGCTCCAGCTTGTCCACGTCCTCTTCCGGGAAGCGCTTGCGCACCCGCTCGATCACGGTGCTCAGATAGGAATAGCTGATGTTGTAGTAATCGATATACTTCTGGGTGGGGCGCAGGTGGTACTCGCGCCGGTCGGTGGTGGACTGGATCTTTTCCACATAGCCCTTCTTCACCAGACTGCCGATCTTATACGCCGCGTTGGGGGTGGAGATCTGCATCATGCGGGAAAACTCCGCAATGGTGGGTTCGCCCATAGCCATGATGCCCTCCATGCAGAAGGACTCCACCGTGGTCAGCGTGGCTTCGCGGGTGGCAAAACGCTGAAAAACATTCTGGTAGAAATGCAGCTTGAATTTGGTGTATACGTCCTGAAATGCCTGTTCCAGCATAGGTCGTGTGCCTCCGATAGTTCATTTTATTTAAAAATACCACGTTTTGGCCGCGGCGCAAAGCGAAACAGCTGAAATTTTGGCAGGAATTTATTTTGCTGCCTTTTTGTTCGTGCGCACACGGATCACGCTGAGCACCACCAGCTCTACGGCAATGGCAACGGCCAGCAGGATCAGCGAGGTGAACAGGCTGCCGTTGGCACCCAGAAAAGCCTGTGCAATGCCTGTGATGACATAGCACACTGCCGCGCAGGAAGCCGCCGTAATGGCGTAGGGCAGCTGGGTGGACACATGGTTCACATGGCTGCAGTGGGCACCGGCGGATGCCATGATGGTGGTGTCCGAGATGGGGGAGCAGTGGTCGCCGCAGACGGCACCGGACAGGCAGGCTGCAATGGAAATGACCAGCATCTCGCCCTCCGGGAAGGCATGGCACACGATGGGGATGAGGATGGAGAAGGTGCCCCAGCTCGTGCCGGTGGCAAAGGCAAGGAACACCGCCACAAGGAAGATGATGACCGGCAGCATGTACTGCAGCGCTGCAGCAGAGCCACTCAGCAGGTTGGCAACGTAATATTTTGCGCCCAGCAGGCCGGTCATGCCGGACAGGGTCCATGCGAGGGAGAGGATCAGCATGGGGCTGACCATGGCCTTGAAGCCCTCGGGAATGCAGGCGGCAAAGTCTTGAAAGGTCATCACATTGCGCACGCGGTAGAACACAAAGGTGAACAGCAGGGCAATGCTGCTGCCCAGCACCAGACCTGCAGAAGCGTTGCAGTCCGCAAAGGCGGTAACGAAGTCCACGCCCTCAAAGAAGCCGCCGGTGTAGATCATGCCGAAGATGCAGGCCGCGATCAGCACCAGCACCGGGGCGATCAGGTCTGCAACATGGCCGCAGGTATCGGTGCCATCGTCCACATCGTTGCCGTAGGGACGGTCGGCGGTGGTAAACAGGTCGCCGTTTTTGGCGTTATCCTCGTTGAGCTTCATGGAGCCGAAGTCCGTGCCGGTGAAGATGAGGAACAGGCTCATCACAATGGTGAGCAGGGCATAATAGTTATAAGGAATGGTGCGCAGGAACATGGTAAAGCCATTGATGCCGGAGCCTTCGGGCACGCTGGAAGTGACCGCAGCTGCCCAGCTGGACACCGGCGCAATGATGCACACGGGTGCTGCGGTGGCATCGATCAGGTAGGCCAGCTTTGCGCGGGACACCTTCTGCCGGTCGGTGACGGGGCGCATGACAGAGCCCACGGTCAGGCAGTTGAAGTAGTCGTCCACAAAGATCATCACGCCCAGCAGCAGGGTGGCAAACTGCGCACCGGCCCGGGAGTGGATGTGGGTGGAGGCCCAGCGGCCAAAGGCGGCAGAGCCGCCGGCCTTGTTCATCAGGGCCACAAGGATGCCCAGCATGACAAGGAACACCAAAATGCCCACGTTGCTGCTGTCCGAAAGCTTGGCCACCATGCCGCCGTCCTCATTGAAGAACAGGGTGTTGATGGCCAGCTCCAGATTGCCGTTGGCATACAGCAGCGCACCGGATGCGATGCCCACCAGCAGGGAGGTGTACACCTCCTTGGTGTTCAGCGCCAGCACAATGGCGATCACCGGCGGCAGCAGCGAAAAGATGGTGCTGTACACCGCACAGGTATAGGTGGACGGGTCCGCGATCTTGCCGGGCGTTGCCGCTGTGCACCACAGCAGCAGGGCAAACACCAGCAGAGCTGCGAACCATGAAAGGTTCTTATTTTTCATAACGGATTCCTCTTTTTTCAAATTTCCGGGGATGCATACCCCTCTTTGCGCAGGAAAAACTATCCCCATCGAATGCAAAGGGAGGTGTGCGCCGCGCCGGACTATAAAGCGATGTATTTTGAGCTGTTCCGGGCCAGCGTGCAGGCCGCCCAGCTCTTGCAGGACGCGCAGAAGCGTGCCGAGCAGCACCTGCTGGAAGCTGACCCGCCGCCGATACGATTGGAGCAAACAGAGCAAACGGATGAAGAATAGTTTTCTTCGGTCAGCGTCCTCGCCCTCTCAGTCTCGCATACGCTCGACAGATTCCCCCTTTTGCCGCTTATGCGGCATCCGTTCCCCTCTTTGTCACCTACGGTGACATTTCTCCCCGGCCGGGGAGAATCTGTCCCGGCCGGGGGAAGTCTTTCCTCAAAGTGGGAGCCTTTGGCAGTACGGTAAAGTTCCCAGTTTTGCCAAGGGCTCTCCCCTTGGGAGAGCTGGCACCGAAGGTGACTGAGAGGGCGAGCCCGTTTGCCTTTTAGCCCTTCTTTGCCTCCGCCTTGGCGGCGAACTTTGCGTCGTTCACCACAAAGCGCTCGTGGGTGCCGCCGCCTACAGGGCCTTTTTCGTCGTGCAGGGCCACCTTGAAGGTGAGCTTGCGGCCTTCCACAGCCACCAGCTCGCTCTCGCAGATAACGGTCATGCCCACAGGGGTGGGGGCAGTGTGCTCCAGCTCAAGCTTTGTGCCCACCGAGCCGCTGCCCTCGTCCAGCGCATCGGCCACGCTCATCCAGCAGGTCTTTTCCGCCAGCGCCACCAGTGCCGGGGTGGCAAACACATCCAGCGTGCCGCTGCCCATGGTCTTTGCGGTATTGGCTGCGGTGACGAGCACGCTCTGTTCCCCGCGGATACCGGTTTCCAATGTCATATACTTTCCTCTCCTTTTGCGCGCCGTATGGCGCATTTTATTTTTGAACACCTTTATAAGATACCACATTTTGCACCAGAACGCACCCTATTTTGCACTTTTTTGTGAATTTCTCTTTTTCTTTTTGCGCAAACGGGCTGCCAAGTCCTCTCTCTTTGGGAGAGGTGGCACCGAAGGTGACGGAAAAGGCGAGGACACTGACCATGCGGCGACCTCTTTTTTGTTTTCGCCTTTCCCTCCAATCCGCATCCTTATTGCGATTCAAAAACGCAAATTTTCTGCGTTTTAAGGCAAATTTCATCAATTTAGAGCAGACGCTGAAAATCTTTAAAAAAGCCTTGACAAGGAGCATTCCGCGTGCTACTATGAACACATGAACAAGCGTTCATGTGAATCCACAACGAAGGGAGATGTCAACATGGCGGAAATAAAGGAAGCAATGCCCGCGCCGCAGCCGGAAGCCTTGGATATGCCGGACGACGAGGTGCTGTACGAGTTGGCCGACCTGTTCCGGGTGTTCGGCGACTCCACCCGCATCAAGATCCTGTATGCACTGCACGACAACGAGCTGTGCGTGCAGGACATTGCAAACGCCGTGCAGCTGAGCCAGTCGGCGGTGAGCCATCAGCTGCGGGTGCTCAAGGATTCCAAGCTCGTGCGGTTCCGGCGCGAGGGCAAAACCGTTTACTACGCACTGGACGATGACCATGTGCGCAGCATCCTCTCCATGGGGATGGATCATATCGAAGAATAACGAAAGGCTGGTATTACTTATGAAGAAGAGCTACAAGATCGAAGTGGACTGCGCAAACTGCGCTCAGAAGATGGAAGACGCTGCCAACACCGTTGCAGGCGTGGCAAATGCTACCGTCAGCTTTATGACCCAGAAGATGAAGGTGGAGTTCTCTGAAGGTGCAGACCCCCACGACACCATGGTGAACGTTCTGGCCGCCTGCAAGAAGGTGGAGGACGACTGCGAGATCTTTGACATCTGATGCGCGTCAGGTTGCTGCACACGATCAACAGCCTCGCCCTCTCCGTCACCTACGGTGACACCTCTCCCAAAGGGAGAGGTGGCAAATCCAAAGGATTTGACTGAGAGGGCGAGCCCGCTAAAGAAAAAAGCATCTGCAGCAAGAATTCGTAGATTTTCTGAGAGCTCAAACGAATGTGCAGATGCTTTTTACTTTGTGTGCAATTGTGTTGTGCAATAACTTTTTCTGTTGAAAAATCAGACAGTTTTCAACAGTTTCCACTCAGTTTTCAACACCATTTGCGGAAAAGGCGTAAAATAAACGTGGAAAAGCGCTTTTACGCCTGAAAAACTGTGTGGAAAACACGGGTAAAACCGTGGAATATCCATTTTTATGGGGAAAAGTTGTTGAAATCCCCGCCCGCCGCAGCGTGATGCGGCCCATGGATCCCGCAAAAAGGAGCGTTTTGTATGAACAAAAAGCAGAAAAAGAACCTGCAGCGCATCATCATTGCGCTGATTTTGGTGCTCATCCTCAAGCTTTTGCCCCAGTTCCCCACGCCGGTGGAGCTGGTACTGTACTGCATCCCGTATCTGGTGGTCGGCTGGGACGTGCTGCGCAAGGCACTGCTTGGCATCAAGAACCGCCAGCCCTTTGACGAGTGCTTCCTGATGGCCGTTGCCACCGTGGGTGCATTTGCACTGGGCGACTACGTGGAGGGCTGTGCCGTTATCATCTTCTACCAGATCGGCGAGCTGTTCCAGAGCGTGGCCGTGGGCAAGAGCCGGCAGAGCATTTCCAGCCTGATGGACATCCGCCCGGACTACGCCAACATTGAGGGCGAGGACGGCAGGTTGGAGCAGGTGGACCCGGACGATGTGGAGATCGGCACCGTGATCGTGGTTCAGCCCGGTGAGCGCGTGCCCATCGACGGCGTGATCGTGGAGGGCGCTTCTGCCCTGAACACCGCCGCCCTGACCGGCGAGAGCCTGCCCCGCGATGTGCAGACCGGCGATGAGGTCATCAGCGGCTGCGTGAACATGACCGGCCTGCTGAAGGTAAAGACCACCAAGGAATTCGGTGAATCCACCGTTTCCAAAATTCTCGATCTGGTGGAAAATTCCAGCATGAAGAAGGCCCGCGCCGAGAACTTCATCACCCGTTTTGCCCGCGTGTACACCCCCGCCGTGTGCTATGGCGCACTGGCTCTGGCCTTTATCCCGCCCATCGTGCTGCTGCTCATGGGCCAGCCCGCCCGCTTTGGTGACTGGGTCTACCGTGCCCTGACCTTCCTTGTTATCAGCTGCCCCTGCGCACTGGTCATCAGCATTCCCCTGAGCTTCTTCGGCGGCATCGGCGGTGCATCTGCCTGCGGCATTCTGGTCAAGGGTTCCACCTATCTGGAAGAGCTGGCCCGCACCGGCATCGTTGTGTTCGACAAGACCGGCACCCTGACCCAGGGCACCTTTAAAGTGACCGGCATCCACCCCGCAGAGGGCACCAGCGAGGAGCAGCTGGTGGAAGCTGCCGCGCTGGCCGAGAGCTGGTCCAAGCACCCCATCTCCCTCAGCATCAAGGCCGCTTACGGCAGGGAGATCGATCCGAACCGTGTCACCGATGTGCAGGAGCTGGGCGGCCACGGCGTGACCGCCAAGGTGGACGGCAGGACCGTTGCTGCCGGCAACGCCCGCCTGATGGAAAAGCTGGGCCTGAAGGCTCCCGCCGTCAGCGGGACCGGCACCATCGTGCATGTGGCCATCGAGGGCATGTACGCCGGTTATCTGCTGATCGCCGATGTGGTGAAGCCCCACAGCGCACAGGCCATCCGGGGCCTGAAGGATGCCGGTGTGCGCAAGACCGTGATGCTGACCGGCGATGCCGAGCCGGTTGCAAAGGCCGTTTCCGCAGAGCTTGGGCTGGATGAATACCATGCGGGCCTGCTGCCGGGCGACAAGGTAGACCAGATCGAAACGCTGCTCGCCGCAAAGCGGCCCAAAGAGAACCTTGCCTTTGTGGGCGACGGCATCAACGATGCCCCGGTGCTGTCCCGTGCCGATGTGGGCATTGCAATGGGCGCTCTTGGCTCTGACGCTGCCATTGAGGCCGCTGACGTGGTGCTGATGGACGACGACCCCGCCAAGATCGCACTGGCCATGCGCATTGCCCGCCGCACATTACGCATCGTGTACCAGAACATCGTGTTTGCACTGGCCATCAAGTTTGCCTGCCTTGTGCTGGGCGCGATCGGCATGGCCAGCATGTGGACCGCCATCTTTGCCGATGTGGGCGTGATGGTGCTGGCTGTGCTCAACGCCACCCGTGCCCTGTACACCAAGGATCTGGCGAAAAAGAATGAACCGTAAAAAACAGTGCCGGACAGCCTGAAAACTGTCCGGCACTGTTTTTATATATGAGGTGCATACAGGCGTTCTATTTCATGCACAAGCTCCGGTTCTTTTTCGATATCAAATTTTCTGGCAAACATGCAGGGCGATGCTTTCAGCTGTTCCAGATCAGCGTATTTCCAGACCCACGGATTGCCTCGGTCCCAATCGATGGCACGGGCACTGGTATCACCCGGCCCCTGATAGATCTTATCCTGATACGGCGACTGCACGATCAGTGTCTGCACAAAGAACTCGTCCGAGCAAAAGGTCTTGTCCAGCACCTGCAGGATCCACTCTTCTTTTGTCAGCAGATACCGTGCAAAGCCATCCGTGCAGCTGAACCATTGACTGCCCTTTGTGAAGTGAACGTCCTGATTGCGCTTTATTCTCAGCAGCTTCTGGCCCGACAGCAGGATTCCATTGATCACGCCGAGCACCGGATGGCGGCGCAGATCGATATTCTGAAAAAAGTGCCGGTAATAAACGCGCTCATCATTGAACGGGCTGAATGGGTGCGGGTCGAAATGAACAAATTCCACGTCCGGGTTTGCCTCAAAAAATGCACGGATATCTTCTTGTGTTTGAATGGGCAGATCCACACCGGAGATCAGGTGGTAATGCTGGTATGGGCCATGATCTACCGCTGCCTTGAGCAATACAAACTCTGCCTTTACTAAAGTAATACCACCCCAAACAGCGCTCGTTCTCTGTGCGTGAAAAACCTTGGCATATTTTACATATCGTTCAACGGTTTCTGGCTGGTAGTTTTCATTCTTGCTGTCCATATGGATGAAAATATCATTCCACGGTGCATCCAGCATCCGAAGCAAAGTCCAAAACATCTCATTGCACTGATGTGCCATAAGCATGTACGCCTGTTTTTCACTTGTTTCCATCGTTTTCTCCTCTTACTTCTGCACCGCATTTTCATTTTATTATAACAGAAAGTACAGTTTACAAGGGACTACACAGGGTAGGTATCTGACAGGAGGTGTGCCGCCCGTCAGATTTTCCATGTGATGTTCAAGCTGTCGCTTGTAGCGGCAACGGTGGTAATCATCAAATCCACCACCCGCCGCTTGTCGTCAAAGGATACATTGTCCCATGTGTCGAGGTAGCCGGAAATCTGATTGACCTGCTCCGGGCTGATGGCTTCCACCGTCAACTCGGCTATCTGCTTCACAAGTTCCTGTTTGCGCCCGTCCAGTTCCGCTATCTTCACATTCACATAGGAGAGCAGAACATTGTTTGCACCCGTCAGACTGTCCACCAGCTTTTCAATTTCGCTGTCCACATGGAGAAGTTCCACTTGCAGGGCGGCAATTTTCGGGTTTGCCTTTGCCGCTTTCTTCCTGCCCGTCAGCGTCTTGTGCTTTTCCAGCTTTTTCACCATCTGCTGATAAACAACCGCTTCCAGTTCCGAAGTGATGATTTTCCCGCACCCGGCACAGCTTTTATTGTCCAGCCGTTTTGTGCAGCGGAGATATTGCTTTCCCACAGGATTGTTAATGCTCATAAGAGCATACCCGCAATTCCCGCATTTGATTTTTCCCGCCAGCCATGTATGGGTGGCTTTCCGGGCGGACTGGATTTTCATGTTGTTCATCAGCTTCTTGCGGCAGGCCAGCCATATATCCGCCGGGACAATGCCCTCATGGGGAGCCAGCACCAGCATTTGGTCTTTCAAGTCGTTTTTCTTGCTGGGCTTCACATCCCGTCCCTGATACAGATAACAGCCGTTTGTCCCCGTAAAGTCGGCAGCGTCATTGACAATGATTGTCCCTTGACTTTTGAAAAATTCGTACACATCAAGGTCTGCCTGCACATAGAC